>Ga0138256_10000441_pt1 | contig 45791 bp, 30 predicted proteins | sample KNB2016incub_MG_FD_105486 | JGI IMG/M metagenome (GOLD analysis project Ga0138256, IMG submission 105486) | Active sludge microbial communities from wastewater in Klosterneuburg, Austria - KNB2014incub_MG | ecosystem: Engineered > WWTP > Activated sludge > Unclassified | place: Austria... | reverse complement strand
GGCCACGTGCAACGGCCACGTGCAACGGCCACGTGCAACGACCACGTGCAACGACCACGTGCAACGACCGCACCTGCGCTCAACTCAGCAGCAACTCCAGCTCTTCGCGCCCCAGGCTGGAGACGACGGCGTTGTCCGCCCGCACGATCGCATCGGCCAGGTCCCGCTTGCTCTCCTGCAGCGCCAGAACCTTCTCCTCGACGGTGTCGCGTGCAATGAGGCGTGACGCAAAGACGCGCCGAGTCTGGCCGATGCGATGCGCACGGTCGATCGCCTGTGCCTCCACTGCCGGGTTCCACCACGGGTCGAGCAGGTACACATACTCGGCGGCCGTCAGGTTCAGTCCGACCCCGCCGGCCTTGAGGGAGACCAGAAACACCTTGCACTCGGCCTCCTCCTGGAACTCGGCTACGACCTTCTGCCGGTCCCGCGTGTCACCGTCCAGGTATGCGTATCGGGTGCCCGCCGCATCCATCTGGTCCCGCACAATCGACAGCAGCGAGGTGAACTGCGAGAAGACGAGCACCTTGTGGTCCTCGGCTGTCGCCTCGGCCACGCGCAGCAGGAGTGTATCGATCTTGCTGCTCGAGTCGCCCCGTCGGCTCGGATCCACGAGGCCGGGATGACACGCCGCTTGCCGTAGGCGCAACAGCGCCTCGAGCACGTGCATCTTGCTCTTCGCCAGCCCCTGCGCGTCGATGCGCCCAAGGAGCGAGCTGCGGTAGTGGTCCCGCAGTTCGTTGTACAGCGCCCGCTCCTTGGGGCTGAGCTCCACCACCAGCGTCTGCTCCAGCCGTTCGGGAAGCTCGGGCGTGACCTGCGCCTTGGTGCGCCGCAGGATGTACGGGCGCACGGCACGAGCGAGCAGGGTGCGTGACTGCTCCCGCTCTTCCGCATTCCCCTGCCCCTCCAGGCGCTTGACCAGCGTGCCGAAGACCGAGGCCCTGCCAAGCAGCCCCGGGTTCAGGAACTCCAGCAGCGACCACAGCTCGCTCATCCGGTTCTCGATCGGCGTTCCCGACATCGCCACACGGTGGCGCGCGCGGATGAGCCGCGCCGCCTTCGCCCCTTCGGTCCCGGCATTCTTGATGGCCTGCGCCTCGTCCAGCACGGCGTAATCGAACTCGAAGGCCCGCAACGAGGCCACGTCGCGCCGCAACGTGCCGTACGTGGTAATCACCACGTCGTACTCCTTGAGGTGCGAGATGCCCCGGCGCCGCTCGGGGCCACCGTGCACCAGGATCTTGAGGCGCGGGGCGAAGCGCGACGCCTCCTGCTCCCAGTTGAAGACCAGCGAGCGCGGGACGACCACCAGCGACGTCCCCTCGCCGGCCGCCCGTCGCTCCTCGAGCAGCGCCAGGACCTGCACCGTCTTGCCCAACCCCATGTCGTCGGCCAGGCAACCGCCAAAGCCGAACTGCCGCAAGAAGTTCAGCCAGCCCAACCCTTCCCGCTGATACGGGCGCAACGTCCCGACAAAACCCTCGGGCGCGTCGGCGGCCTTGATCCCGTCGAAGTGCAGCAACTGCTCGCGCGCCTTCTGGAACGCCGCGTCCGTGTCGGCCGGCGGCATGGCGCTCAGCAGCACGTCGAGCACGCCCAGCTGCTTGGCCGAGAAGCGCAGCTTCCCGTCCACGATCGTGCCGGCCGCGGCCAGGAAGCCCGACGTATCGAGCCAGTCGCCCTCCAGCATTCCGAACGAATCGTCGCTCAGGCGCACCGTCCGGTCGCCGCGCTTCACCGCCGCCAGCAGCTCGGGGAGGCTGGCGCTCACGCCGTCGCCGAAGCTGAGCGAGGCCCCCAGGTCGAACCAGTCGATCCCGGACTGGACCTCGACGGTCAGCTCCCCGGCGGTCCGCAGCAGGTGCCCCTCGAACTCGACGAACCACCCATCGACGGTGAGCTGGAACGCCACTGCCTCGCCCTTGGCCTCGGCAATGCGGCGCGCGTAGCGCGAGGTGGAGTAATCGTACTCCCACTTGAAGCCGGCGCGCTCCAGGCGGCGGGCGAAGCTCTCCTCGGCTCCCCGATTGCGCCGCACGATGCGGCGCTCGCTCCCCTGATAGAGCGCCGCGGTGGCCGCATCTTCGGCCACGACCGCCCCTGCATAGTCGAAGCTCAACGCCGCTTCGTACTTGCCGGGACTCCACGGGGTGCGGGCAATCGTGCGGAGCGCGACCCTCGGCGTCGGCGCCGCGTCGAGCGTCGAGAGCTGCAGCTCATCCGGCAATTCGAGCGGTGGGAGCCGCGGCAGCGCATGCAGTTCGGCGACCAGGTCCTCCGCCTCGGCGCGTGGCACCTCGACGTGGAGGTCCGTGCGCAGGGCGGGGACGAGGTCGAACGCTCCGTGGTCGATCCACCGCGAGGCCAGGCCGCGGGCGATCAGCAGGCCGTCGCGCATGAACAGGATCGGTTCCACGAGGGCCATCACCTCGTCGCCACGCGCCAGGTGTCCCTCGAGCTTGTAGGCCGCCCCTTCGGCCGCGGCGATCACCGCCAGCCGCAGGTCCCACGGATCGCCCTCGTCCCACGCGAGGGGGACGAGGTCGTCGGCGCGTGGCGAGGGACGCACGAGGCACCGCGCCGAGTCGCACATGCGCTTGAGCGTCGTCTCGATGGCCGCCGCCGACAGGATGAACCGACGCGTGCTGCTCCCGGGGAGATGATGGCCGAATTCCGGCTGTGCGCCCAGCAGGAGGTGGGCGATCTCGCGGTCCACCAGCTCGGGAGAGGCGAGCCACTGCGGCCGCGTCAGCCGGAACTGTCGCGGCACCCCCCACTCCCCGCTCTTCTGCATCGACTGCATCGCCAGCTCCACCACCAACCCTTCCTGCCGCTCGAAGGTGTGGGGAATGTCGACGATGTACAGGATGCGCTTGCCGGGGGGATATGCGCTGGACTCGCGCTTCTGGGCGTCTACGCCGGGGGCGAGTGCTGGCGCCAGGGCCCGCAGCTGCTGGACCCACGGGCGCGGGTCGGCGGGGAGCGCGGGCCGCGGGGGCGTGAACTCGGGCACGGCATCGGCTTCCATCGCCTTGGCGCGTGCCTCCTCCGCGAGCCGCGTCGCCTCACGCTCGGCCTCGCGTCGGCGTTCGGCTTCGCGCTCCTCGGCCTCGCGCAGCGCCTTCGCTTCGGCGTGGTAGGCGTCGTCCGGGGTGTGGGGAAGCGTCCCGGCGCGATCGCACGTCACGATCGCTGCCCAGAGGTGCCCGCAGTTTCCGTATTCGAGCGCGTACGGACAGGTGCAATGCATCTCCAGGCGATTGCCCGGGATGGCGCGGAGCTCGATCTGATAGCCCTCGCTCCCCTCGACCGTGGCGCGCACCACCGCCGGGTCGGCGTGCTGGACGTGCACCAGTCCCTCGCGGACGTACTCGTCGCCGCGCGAGCGCAGGGGTGGAGAGAATGTGACCGCGACTTTCTTCGGGATCGGCACAGGCGGGATCGGGGGGAACCCAGCAATTTAGCGCGGTGGCCATGCATTGCAGTGGGGGAAACGGACTTTCGTGCACGCTTGGCGCGCGGCGCCCCCTCTGAGGGTCTCCGCGAATCGTCAGCGCCACCCCTTGTCGCGCCTGATCCCAAGGCGCTGGCACTTCCGCTCGGACGCTTCGTAGGTCGGGGGACGAGCCTCGCTCGCTCCCTCCGGCCGGCGGGCAGCGGACGGCGGCTCGCTGCATGTCACCCACAGCCGTTCCCTGTCCATGACGACTCGACGTGATTTTCTGAAGACCGGCAGCGTGGCCGCCGGGGCCGTCGCCCTCTCCAGCTCCCTTCCCGGCGCGCTGCACGGCACCGAGGCCATGGTCCCGCGCGTGCGCCATGTGGCCACCGCGCCAGAGATGGACGCCGTGGTGAAGGAGCTGCTCATGGAAGCGCTCAACGCGGCCAAGCTCGCCGGCGCCAGCTACGCCGACGCCCGCATCGGGCGCTACCTGCAGAATTTCGTGGTTACGCGCGAGCAGCAGATCATCAACGTGGTCGACACCGATTCCATCGGCATCGGGGTCCGGGCGCTGGTCGACGGCACGTGGGGCTTCGCCGCGTCGCGCGACCTGACCAAGGCCGGTGTGGCCGCGGCGGCACGCGAGGCGGCGGCCATCGCCAAGGCGAACGGCGTGGCTCGTGATCGACGCATCACCCTCGCGCCAGCACCGGCGGTCCCCAACGCGAGCTGGAAGAATGCCTACGAGATCGATCCGTGGACGATCCCGGTGGAGGAGAAGGCGGACCTGCTGATCCGGAGCAACGCGGCCGGACTGAAGGCGGCCAACGTGAAGTACGTCTTCAGCGCCCTGTTCTTCCGCAAGCAGGAGCGCAGCTACGCCAACACCGACGGCTCAGTCATCGCCCAGACGATCGTGCAGACGGCGATCCAGCAGCAGTTCACGGCGGTCAGCCCCGACTTCTCCGACTTCCAGAATCGCGGCAATACGATCCAGCCGGTGGGGCGTGGGTGGGAGTGGGTGCTGCAGAAGCAGCTGGCGGAGAACGCGGTCGCCTGGGGCGAGGAGGCGAGCGCGAAGCTCAAGGCCAAGCCGGTGGAAGTCGGGCGCTACGACCTGGTGCTGCATCCGTCGCACCTTTGGCTCACGATCCACGAGTCCATCGCCCACCCCACGGAGCTGGACCGTGCCATGGGCTACGAAGCCAACTACGCCGGCACGTCGTTCGTCGCCCCGCCGGCCGACTTCCTCGGCAAGTTCACGTACGGCCCGGCATTCATGAACGTCCAGGGGGACCGCTCGCAGCCCGGGGCGCTGGCCACCGTCGGCTATGATGATGAAGGCGTTGCGCCTGACGAGTTCCTCATCGTGAAGGAGGGCAAGGTCAACGACTACCAGACCACCCGCGAGCAGGCGAGCTGGCTCGACTGGTGGTACAAGTCGCAGGGCAAGGCAGTGCGCTCGCACGGCTGCTCGTACGCCGACAACTGGAGTTCGGTGCAGTTCCAGCGCATGCCGAACGTCTCCCTGATGCCTGGGGAGAAGGAGCAGAGCTACGAGGACCTCATCGCCGCGACCGACCGCGGGATTGCCATTGTCGGCGATGGCTCGTTCTCGATTGACCAGCAGCGCTACAACGCGCAGTTCGGCGGGCAGCTGTTCTACGAGATTCGCGGGGGCAAGATCGTCGGGATGCTCAAGGACGTCGCCTACCAGATCCGCACGCCGGAGTTCTGGAACTCGATGGACATGATCGGCGGCAAGCAATCCTACGAAGTGTGGGGGTCGTTCTTCGACGGAAAGGGTCAGCCGGGACAGGTGAACGCCGTGAGCCATGGCTCGGTCCCGGCGCGCTTCCGCAACGTCAACGTCATCAACACCGGCCGTACGGCGTAACCCACCGCGACCCTCAGGGATCTCTCTCATGCCACGCGACAACATCACCGACGTCCTGAGCGCCCCGGCCCGCCTCTACCACCCCGGCGGCAGCGCGCTCCCCAACGACTCCATCCTCTCGCGCGACGACGCCCAGGCGTTGATCGAGCGCATCAAGCAGTTCTCCCGAGCCGATGCCGTGGAGGTGCAGATCTTCGGCGGCTACGCCACCAACGTGCGCTTTGCCGACAACCAGATGTCCACCGCCGGCGGCGTGGGCGACTTCCAGGTCGGCGTGCAGAGTTACTTCGGCGCCAAGCACGCGGTGGTCACCACCAACGAGCTGACCGACGAGGCACTGCGCCGTGCGGTGGAAAAGTCCGAGACGCTCGCCCGACTTGCGCCTGACGATCCCGAATCCATGCCGCAGCTGCCGCCGCAGCAATACCAGCCGGTCGAGGCCTACTTTCCCTCGGTGGCCGACATGAGCGCCGAGGCGCGGGCGCGCATCGCGCTCACCGCCCTGGAACCATGCCGCAGCGCCGGCGACCTGACCGCCGCCGGCTTCCTGCAGAACAATGCCTTCTTCACCGCGTTCGGCAGCAGTACCGGTTTGTTCGCCTATCACCGCGGCACGAGTTCGAACTACACCGTGACGGTGCGTACGACAGACGGCACCGGTTCGGGCTGGGCGGGCGCCGAGCATAACGACGCCGGCCAGGTCGACTTCGCGGCGGTGAGCCGGCGGGCAATCGAGAAGGCGCGCGCCTCGCAGAAGCCGGTCGCGATCGAGCCGGGGCGCTACACCGTGATCATGGAGCCGCAGGCCGTGGGCGACCTGTGCCAGCTCATCGGCTTCTACGCCGACGCGCGGGCCACCGACGAGGGGCGCTCGCCCTTCGTGAAGCAGGGCGGGGGAACCAAGGTCGGCGAGAAGATCGTCGACGAGCGCATCAACCTCTACGCCGACCCCTTCGACCCCATGGTGCGTGCGCAGCCCTTCGACGGCGACGGGCTCCCCCTCGGCCGGCAGGAGTTCGTCAGGAACGGCGTGCTCGAGACACTCTACTACTCACGGTTCTGGGCCAAGAAGAAGGGCGTGCAGCCGACGGGGGCTCCGACGTCGTTCCTCATGCGCGGCGGCAGCGCGTCGGTGGAGGACATGATCAAGTCCACGCCACGCGGCATTCTCGTCACCCGGCTCTGGTACCTGCGCGAGGTCGATCCGCGCACGATCCTGTACACCGGGCTCACCCGCGACGGCACCTTCCTGATCGAGAACGGCAAGGTCAGCAGGGCGGTGAAGAACTTCCGCTTCAACGACTCGCCCCTGTTCATGCTGAACAACCTGGAGACGCTGGGGCGACCGGAACGGCTGGCGGGGACGGAGGCAGGAGGGGCGGTGGTGGTGCCGGCGATCAAGGTGCGAGACTTCAACTTCACCTCGCTCTCCGACGCGATCTAGCAGGGCGTGCCAGGAGCGCGTACCAGGAGCGCGTAACGGACGTCGCGCGCCGCCTACTCGTCGCGCGCCGCCGACCACATCGGGATCTTGTCGGTCAGGCGAACGCCCAGCCGCTCCAGGTCCTTGAGGGAGACGAGCGCAGCCACGTCCTTGCCATGTCGCTGGAGAACGATCCGCGCGCCGCCGTAGGCGACCTCGTTGACCAGTTCGGACAGCTCCTCGCGCGCGTCGGACGTGGCGATTCTCGCCAGGCGTTCGGTCTTCATGTGAGTGTCGGAAGGCGTGCCGGCCACGCTGCCACGATTGGCAACCGGGCCCAGATACCATGCGAAAGCCATTCGCGAATCGTGCGTCGCGAATGGCTGCCGACATAGTCGGTGAAATTGTACAAATTGTCAATGCAGGGGCGTGCCAGCGAGCCTTCGCCGGCCTCGGGGACCCCAGATGCGAGCAGGGGACCTCCGGCGAGGTGCGGAACGCGCGGGCCGACCCGTGTGGAGCTGGGGCCGGTCCGTGTGTGCCGCATCAGGTTACGACTTGGCAACCGGCGTCGCCACGACGAACAGTCGCGTCGCGTCGAACATGGGATCCGCGTACAGTTGCGGCAACGCCTGCTCCGTCACCGGCTTTCCGCTGATCGCGCTGAAAACCTGTCGCTCGAAGTCACGCGTCACGACCTCGGAGGTCAGCAGCGGAAGCGCCTTCAGCATGTCGGGCTTGAGGTTCGCCAGCATGATGCGCTTGTGTGCAAGCTCCAGCGTGCCGACTCCAATCGGGAGCAGCATGTGGCCCTTGCGATCGCTCGGCGTCACGGCGAGGTAGCGTGGCTTGTGGTCGTTGGTGTCGAGCATGATGCGGTCCACGGTGCCGACCACGGCGCCGGTGGAGTTGACCACGTCCCAGCCGCGCACATCGACCATCGGCGGCGTGATGTTGAACGCCTTCACATCCTTACCCGACACCAGCGTGGAGGCGGTGACGTTCGAGGTGGTCGACGTGGCGGTCGTGGCGGTGTCTGTCTTGTTTGTGGTATTGGTCATGCGGTCGGTAACTCCTGGTCTCAAGAACAAGTGGAACGCCTGGGCACGGTCATGCGGCGACCGCCAGGCATTCATATCAGTCGGGCCATCGCCAGTGCGGCGATAGCGTATCGCGTCCATCCGGTACTCATGAGGGTCTGGATCCCGCGCGGCTCGTGCCTCGTCTGGCACGTCAGGCCAGTGAAAAGGTCCGGCGTGCGCCGGCCGCGCTCCTGTGCGCTTGAAGTGGTTTCGCGACCCGTCGTGCAACCACCTGTAGCCATGTGGGTCGCCGGGATACACACTTCCTGCGGCGCACATCCGCGCATCACGAATGTCGCGTGCATCGGACGACGATGGCGAACCATGGCCTCGGACCGATGGGCAACCGGTACGGGTGGGTACGGCGCGGGTCCGAAACGCTGGGCCTGTGCGTTACACCGGTCTACGAAGTGCTCGGTGTGCACGGGCGATGCGTGTAATATATACAAAATGTACAATTTGTCAACCGTCCGGCTTGCATCCCCGAGGAGAGCACGATGAGCCAGCTGCTGCAGTTGCTCGATAGCATGGGTCGGGACCGATGGGCGCGGGTGGTCATCGCCCTGCTGTTGTGTGCGGTCACCGTTCGCCTCGTCCGCACGATGGTCCTGCGGCAAATGGACGACCCCGACGCGCGCTACCGCGCCAGCAAGGTCATCGGGCGGGTGGGATGGGTGGCCGCGGTCCTGCTCGTCGTGTCATCGTTCGCCGGATCGCTCTCGGGGCTGTTTGCCTCCCTGAGCATCATCGGCGCAGGCGTCGCGTTCGCGCTGCAGGAAGTCATCGCCAGCGCCGCAGGGCGCGTGGCGATGATGAGCGGGCGCTTCTACCGCATTGGGGACCGGGTGCAGCTCGGCGGCATCAAGGGCGACGTCATCGACGTCGGCATCCTGCGCACGACCATCATGGAGATCGGCGACTGGGTGAAGGGCGACCTGTACACGGGTCGCGTGGTGCGCGTGGCCAACAGCTTCGTGTTCAAGGAACCGGTCTACAACTACTCCGGGGACTTCGGGTTCCTGTGGGATGAGATCACGCTCCCGGTGACCTACGGCGTGAGCCACACCCTGGCGCGCGCCATGCTCACGCGGGTGGTCCAGGAAGTCGTGGGCGAGCATGTGGCACCCGCCGCCAAGGAGTGGCGGGAGATGCTGGCCCGATTTCGCGTCGAGGATGCGCGACTCGAACCGATGGTGTCGCTCGTGCTCAATGACAACTGGATGGAGTTCACCGCGCGCTACGTCGTCCCCTTCGACCGCCGGCGCACGGTCAAGGACCGCCTCTTTACCCGCATCATGGACGAGGTCGATGCCTCGGGCGGAGCATTGCAGCTGGCGTCGGCCACGTCGGCGATCGTGGCGGTGCCGCGACTCGAGGTTCGGCTCATCGACGGCAAGGGGGAGCCGTCGGCAAGCTGACGCGCCGCCCTAACGCGTCGTTGCCCGCGCCCGCACGCGGACCGTGTCGGCGACGCCGTCGACCACGACGAGCAGTTCCTGATCGCCCACCGCGCCGAGGGTCCAGACGCGCGGCGTGGCGTTCCCCTGGTCGTCCGTCACCAGTTCCTGCGGCTGCACCAACGCGTCGGCAGGCGTCGTGGCGAAGCGCACGCGCACGGCCGGGACGGGATTCCCGAAGCGGTCGGTCACACGGACTACCGGCGGGCGGGGTACCGCCGTCGCGGTGCGCGCGCGCTGTCCGTCGCCCGACACGAGCTGCAGCGCGACCGGCGGCCCGCTGATCGTCCGGATGCTGACCTGGAACGTCGTGTCGTGTGCCTCGAACGCGCGCACCTGCAGGGCATTCGTCCCCGCCTTGGTGCCGGTTCGCCACCGAGTGACCGCGAGCCCGGTGGAGTCGCTTTCGACGCGCGGGGGGGCCACGTCACCACCACCGGTCGCCACGTTGAACGCGAAGACGGTCGACTGGACGCCGTTGCCGAAGGAATCCTGCGAACGCATCCGTATGGTGACGGTGTCGCCCGCCACGGTGCGGCGCCCGACTGGGTCAACGTCGACCACACGCGCCATGCTCCCGGGACGCGCGCTCGCCTCGACCGTGGCCGACGCCGCGCTGAGCGAATCGGCCGAGACGGTAAGGAACTGCGTGCCGGCGAGCGGACCGAGCGTCCACCGCGCGCGCGCAGTGCCGGTGGCATCCGTGGTTGCCACCGTCGGCGCGGACTCCCCGCCCGACTCGGCCGTGAAGCGCACGGCAGATCGCGACACCGCGTTGCCGTAGGCGTCGCGCACCGTGACGACGAGCGGCTCCGCAAGCGTCGCCCCCGCCAGCCCCGTCTGACGCGCCCCACCCGCCACATCGACGACCGCCGGGTAGCCAGCCGCGACCGTGACGGGAACCTGCACGCGGAGCGCTCCGCTAACGACAGTGACCGAATCGCGCCCCGCGGCCCCGGTGGCGGAGATCAGCCCCTGGTGGGAGATGCGCACGATGCTCGTCGACTCGGCGACAAAGAGGAGCGGCGCACCACCTATCGCTGCTCCCGTCGGACCGTTGACCTGCGCGGTCAGCTGCACTGCCTCACCAGCGCGAAGCGTCACCGTTGCCGGGCGCACCACCAGCCCGGTACCGCCCCCAGCAGCGCGTCCATCCTCGTTCGAACCGCAGGCGCCAAGGGGCGCGACACACAGAATGAGCAGGGCGGCACGTCGCGTCAGCATTGGCATGAGCGCCAATCTGGTCGTCGCGAACGCCATTGACAATCGCTTGTTCGGGTATTGCGTTGTACGCGTGACCAAACTTACCAGACGAATCGTTGCCCTCTGTTGGTCCCTCGGTGCCATCGGGCTCATGCCTGTGGGCGCAGCCGCACAAGCGCAGACCGAGGAGTCGCTGACGCAGGCGAGGGCCTCGGTCGTGCGGTTTCGTGGGCAGGATCTCTTCGAGGTTCGCGCCCCCATGGGGAAGCTGACGCCGCCGGAGCGCGCGCGCGCCATCGAGGAGCGGCTTGGCATCGTGGCCAGCGGGTCGGCCGACGCGCTCGACGCAATCCAGGTGATTGAGCGGGAGCGCACGAGCGACTTGCTGGCCGGCGAGCAGTTGGTGCTCTCGGTGACCGATGTCGACGCCGCACCGCTGGGCCGAACGCGCCAACAGCTCGCCGCCGACTATGCCGTCGAATTCGAGCGCGTGATGCGCAAGGAGTTCAGCGGACGCAGCCTGCGCGGCGTCACCACGGCGTTGGTGCTGACGGCCGTTGCGACGCTGCTCTTCGTGATCGCGTGGCGTGCACTCTCGGGATTCTTCCGTCGCATCGCCCGACTTGTGCGGTCCTGGGAGGGCACGCGCATCACGGCCGTTCATATCAAGGGTGTCGAGTTCGTCTCGGCCACACGCATGACGCTGTTGGCGGCGCGCGCGGTCGAGATGTTGCGCTGGCTCCTGATCCTGATTGCCGCCGTCATCTTCCTCGAGACCGTGCTCGGCTTCTTTCCGTGGACGCGCGCCGCCGCGGTCGAGTTCCGGGCGTACCTGTGGAGCGCGCTCTCCAAGGTGGTCTCGGCCACGGTCCAGTACCTCCCAAACCTTGTCTACATCACCCTGATCGTGGTGGTGGTGCGCGTCGTCCTGCAGGGAGTGGCGCTGGTCTTCGAGTCGCTCAAGAAGGGTGACCTTTCACTTGGCGGCTTTCATTCGGAGTGGGCCGAGCCGACGTCGAAGATCGTCCGCATCCTGATCATCGCCTTCTCGGTGGTCTTGGTCTTCCCCTACCTCCCGGGCGCCAACTCGCCTGCCTTTCAGGGGGTCTCGATCTTTCTCGGCGTTCTCGTGTCGTTCGGGTCGACGTCGGCGGTGTCGAACGTGGTGGCCGGCATCGTGATGACGTACATGATCCCCTTCCGGCACGGGGACCGGGTCAAGGTGGGCGACACCGTCGGCGACATCGTGGAGATGAACCTGCTGGTGGTGCGCGTGCGCACGATCAAGAACGTCGACGTGACGATCCCGAACGCCGCGGTGCTCGGGGGACACATCATCAATTACTCAGCGAGGGCGCGCGACGAGGGGTTGATCCTGCATTCGACCGTGACCATCGGCTACGACGTGCCGTGGCGCACGGTGCATCAGCTGTTGACGACTGCCGCGTCCCAGACCACCGGCATCGCCGCCACGCCGCCCCCGTTCGTGCTGCAAACGTCGCTGGACGACTTCTACGTGAGCTACCAGATCAACGCCTACACCGACCAGGCGAACCGGATGGCGGCGCTCTACGGCGAGCTGCACCAGAACATCCAGGATGGCTTCGCGGTGGCCGGCGTCGAGATCATGTCGCCGCACTATCGGGCGGTGCGCGACGGTGGGATGGTGACGCTTCCGTCCGATACGCTGCCGGCAGGGTACGTGTCGCCGCCGATTCGGGTGTCGATGGTGCCGGAGACGGCGACAGCGGCGCCCGCATCCGAAGGCTGAGACGGTGAAAGCATCGGTGCACGTTCCGGAACACGACACGATATAACCAACCGTCAGTCTTGACTGACCGTACTGACGATGTTATCGTTCGTGTATGAACAAACACACGCAGACTGCGGCGGAGGAGTTCGCCGAGCGAATGGGAATCGCTGTCGAGGCCGATGGACTGCCGCGCATCGCGGGGCGCATCATGGGCTTCCTGCTGCTCCACGATGGACCGTGTCGAGCAAGCGAGTTGATGGAACGGCTGAGCATCAGCCACGGGAGCGTCAGCACCAATACGCGACTGCTCGAGCAATTCGGCATCGTTGAGCGGATCAGCTTTCCTGGCGACCGCGCGACCTTCTATCAGCTCTCGGACGATCCCTTTGCGCGGCTGTTGTCCGGCTATCTCGCGCGCATGCGTCGCATGCAGAACCTGGTGGGCGAAACGCGCGGACGACTCCCAGCCAGCATGACGGTTGCGCGCCGCCGCCTCGCTGACATGGAGCGCTTCTATCGCCTGTCTGTCCGCGTCACAGAAGACTTAATGGATCAGCTCGCCACGCCAGACATGACGTCATCGTCACCAACAGCGGCGAGCTCGTAAGCAGCTTGGCAGTCGCACGAAAACCGACAGCGGTTTGTGCAACTGTCAATTCTTTCTTAAAGGACAATTATTTGTGACACTTGTGGCACTTCGGCACGGACGCCTCCTGCGCCCGACGACACTGCGGGCTCTCACCATCCTGATGACTGCGGCGCTCCTGTGCGCGAGCGCGCTCGGTGCACAGCGGCCAGCTCCGCCCGTCGTCCCAACCGACACCTTGGTGATTGGACTGAGCGAGGCGTTGCGTCGAGGCCTGCAGTCGGGCGAGGAGTCGCAGCTTGCTGAGGCGACCATCGAACAGGCGCACCATCAGGCGTCGTCCGCCAAATCGGAGATCTTTCCGCAGCTCTCGGGGCGCCTGAGTTACCAGCGCACCCTTCGCACCCCATTCTCCAGCGGCTCGGGATTTTCCCTCCCCGACAGCCTGCAGTTCCGCCCCGATTCGTTGGCCTCGGTCGATCAGCGGCTGGCCTACCTGGAGAAGAACACGCCGAACGCCGGCCTGAGTGCGTTGAGCTCGCTCTTCAGCGGGCTGCCGTTCGGCCAGAAGAACACGTACCTCGCCACGCTCACGGTGTCGCAGACGGTCTTCGACCCTGCGGTGTTCACCGGCATCACCATCGCCCGCGAGTTCGAGCAGATGGCGCAGTCCGAGGCCACGGAGCAGCGGCTCGACGTCGCGCTGCGTATCGTCGAGGCCTACTTCGACGCCGTGCTCGCGAGCCGGATGGAGGCCATCACCTCGGCGTCGGCAGAACAATTGGCGGCGCAACTCCGCCAGGTGACCCTGGTCCGAGCGGCTGGTAACGCATCGGACCTGGACGTGCTCAAGGTCGACGTCGACCTGCAGAACATCGAGCCCGACCGAGTCGCCGCACTGAACCAACGCGATATCGCGCTGCTGAATCTCAAGCGGCTCACGAACATCTCGATCGACCAGCCGATTCGCATCGCCGATTCGCTCGCCACGACGGGATTCCGTCCGATCGCGGACGCCACGGTTCGTACGCTTGTCGATGGCGCGATCGCACGCCGTGCGAGCATTGACGCGCGCGAACACGAACTCTCCATCCGAAACGCCCAGGTCTCCTTGGCCAAGGGCGCCTACCTCCCCAAGGTCTCCCTATCGGCTAACTTCGGGAAGCAGGCCCTGCCGAACAACCTGCTGCCGAGTGCAAACCAGTTCCGTGACGACTGGAACGTGGGGCTCGCCGTGCAAGTGCCGATCTTCAATGGCGGCAAGCGCCGCGCCGACGTCCAGTTGGCCGACGTGCAGCGACGGCAGACAGAGCTGCAGCTCGCCCAACTCAAGGAATCGGTTGCGCTCGACGTGGCGCAGCAACGTGGCGAGCTCGATCGCGCTGCGGCGCTCATTCGCGCCAGGGCGCACACCGCCTCACAGGCCGAGCGCGTGTACTCGCTCACCAACCTCTCGTACGAGAAGGGACTGCAGACCAGCCTGCAGTTGAGCGATGCGCGACTCCAGCTCCAGCGTTCCCGCGCCAACGAGGCGCAGGCACTCCATGACTACTACATCGCCCTCGCCAAGCTCTTGCGAGCCGCAGGCGCCCCGGTCAATGACTTTCCGGCGCAGCGCGCCAGCACTGGGGGGGCACCATGAACCACTCCCCACGCTTTCGCGCCCGTTCGTACCTGCGCGCGGTCCCTGACAATACATCACGCCCACGTCCTGAGAGTACATCCATGAGCTCCTCCCGTTCTTCTTCTGTCGCGCCGTGGCGCGCTCCCCGCATGTTCACCGTCGGGCTGCTGCTGACCGTCGCGTTGCTGTCCACGGGATGCAGCGAGCCACCACAAGTCGTCGCCACGGCCGACTCCACGGCCACCATCGCGGTCGGCGGCCGTGACATCGTGACCGTGACCGAGCGATCCATTCGATCGGGGATCACCATCACCGGCTCGCTGAATCCGGCCCAGTCCGTCGTGGTCAAGTCGCAGCTGGCCGGACAGCTCCAGCGCATTCCGGTCGAACGTGGCACGCGAGTGCGGCGTGGCCAGCTGCTCGCGACGATCGACGCGCAGGGCATTCGCGCCCAGACCGCGAGCGCCGAGGCGTCGCTCGCGTCGGCGGAGCGCGACCTGCGGGCCGCGGACACGCTCTACAAGGCTGGTGCCGTATCGGAGCGGGATCACTCGCAGGCCGTCCTGGCGCGTGACGCCGCGCTGGCGCAGCTGACCCAGTCGCGCGAAACGCTGAGCCGGGCCGCGGTGCTCTCACCGATCAGCGGCGTCGTGAGCGAGAAGGCGGTCGAGGCGGGCGAAGCGGTGCAGATCGGTGCCACGCTCTTCACCATTGCGAACATCGATTCGCTCGAGCTCGAGGGTCGCGTGACCCCGGACCAGGTCGCGGGGGCTCGCCCCGGCCTCACGGTGCAGCTCTCGATCGATGCCTATAGCGGACGCACCATCGTCGGTCGTGTGTCGCGCGTCGAACCGGTGGCCGATCCCGGCACGCGTCAGGTTGCCGTATACGTGATGGTGCCGAATCGTGATCACGCGCTCGTGGCGGGGCTGTTCGCCTCGGGGTTGATCGTCAAGAGTGGAGGGAACGAACCGGTACCGTCGCTGCCGCTGTCGGCGGTGCAGGTGACGGGCGACGAGGCCGTTGTCTTCGCCATTGAGAACGATCGCGTCGCGCGTCGTGCGGTTACCCTTGGCGTTCGAGACGACGCACTCGGATGGGTGGAGGTAAGAGCCGGCCTGCCGCTCGGCGCACGCGTGCTGTTGAATGCACCCGAGAACCTGACCGAGGGCACGATTGTGCGTGTGATGTCGGACAGCGCGGTGAGCGCCACGCCGAGCGCATCGAACCGCACGGGGGAGCGTTGATCATGAACCAACCACATCGCGAAGATCACGCCGCCACGCCGCCGACGCCGGCCGGACACCTGCCCGACGGATCACCGCGCGCGACCGATGCGCACACCGACGCCATGGCGCGGATCAAGCGCATGGGAGGACTCGTTGGCATCGCCATTTCGCAGCCGGTCTTCACCACGATGATCATGCTGGGACTCATGGTCCTCGGCGTCTTCTCATACCTGCGCCTGTCGATCGACCAGTATCCCGACATCTCGATCCCGATCGTCTCGATCCAGACCACCTATGCGGGTGCCTCGCCCGAAGCGGTCGAACGCGAGGTGACCAAGCGCATCGAAGAGGCGGTCAATCCCACGCAGGGGCTGAAGAAGGTCACCTCGATCTCGCTCGAGGGCGTCAGCTCGATCACGGTGGAGTTCGAGCTCGGAACAAACGTGGATGCCGCCACGGCCGACGTGCGCTCGAAGATCGAGCAGATTCGGCGCAACCTGCCGAGCGGCATTGACCAGCCCGTGGTGCAGACCTTCGACCCATCGGCCGCGCCGATTCTTTCCCTGGCGCTGGCCTCTGAACGCACACCGATCGGCGAGCTCACGACGTTGGCGGACAATCGAATCCGCCGGACGCTCGAGAGCGTGAGCGGCGTCGGGCGTGTGCAGGTGACGGGCGGTCTCAAGCGCGAAGTGCATGTGCTCCTCAATCCGGGCGCCATGGAGGCGCTGGACGTGAGCGTCGGCCAGGTCATGTCGGCGCTCCAGCAGCAGAATCTGGATATTCCCGCGGGACGCATCGAGTCCCAGAATCGCGAGGAACTTGTGCGCGTGCTGGGTCGCATCGAGCGCCCCGATCAGTTTGGCCGGATCATCCTGGCCGACCGCAACGGATCCGCCGTGCGCCTGTCGCAGATTGCGACCGTGCGCGACACCACCGAGGAAGCGCGCAGCGTCGCGCTGGTTGACGGCCGGCGGGCCATCGGCATCGACCTGTTGAAGGTGTCGGGTGCAAACACCGTCGACGTGGCGAACAAGGTGGCCGAAGCGCTCCCCGCGTTGCGTGCGTCGCTTCCCGAGGGGGCGACGCTCACGGTGGTACGCGACAACTCCGTGCAGATCCAGCAGTCGGTGACGGGGGTCCAGCATGAGCTGATCATCGGCGCGGTACTGACCGTCCTCATCGTGTTCCTGTTTCTCGGCGACTGGCGCGCCACCGTGATCACCGCGTTGACCTTGCCCGTCTCGGTCATCAGCACGTTCATCCTGCTCAACGCGCTTGGCTTCACGCTCAACATCCTGACGCTGATGGCACTGTCGCTGTCGATCGGCATCCTGATCGACGATGCGATTGTCGTCATCGAGAACATCGTCCGCCGTCGCGAGATGGGCGAGGATCCCTTCATCGCCGCCGCGGTCGGGACGCAGGAGATCTTTCTCGCCGTCATGGCCACCACGTTCACCTTGGTGGCGGTCTTCGTGCCGGTCGCCTTCATGGGCGGCATCATCGGAAAGTTCTTCTTCCAGTTCGGCATGACGATTGCCTGGGCCGTGCTCGTGTCGTTGTTCGTCTCCTTCACGCTGACGCCGATGCTGGCGGCCTGGTGGTCGGGGCACGAGGGTGGCGCGGCCCATGGCGGTCACGCCTCGGGTGGCCTGTTGGGCGGGTTCGGGGTGTGGTTCAACGCACAGTTCGATCGGCTGGCGCGTGCGTATCACTCGATCGTGGTGTGGGCGCTCAACCATCGACGCACCACCCTCGTGGCCGCCGTCGTCGCCTTCGTCGGCGCGATCGCGCTCTTCCCACTGGTGGGCGGCTCCTTCATGCCCGATCAGGACAACGGCGAGTTCACGGTCACGTTCAAGACGCCAACCGGATCATCGCTCCCCTACTCCGAAGCCAAGACGCGCGAGATCGGAACGATACTTGGCAACCTTCCGGGAGTCGACTTCACCTACGGAAGCGTGGGCGCCGGGATTACCGGCTCCGTGACGAGCGGCGAGGTCTTTGTAAAGCTCCTGCCGCGCAGCGCACGTGAGCTCTCACAACAGGAAATCATGCCGCTGGCACGCGCGGCGCTGGCGCCGATGTTCGGCGCGGAGGCATCGGTGCTGGTTGGCGGCGGGATGGGTGGGGCGGTCAAGCCGTTGCAGATCGCGCTGCGTGGCCCGGACTTCGCAGAGCTCGAGCGCGTCGCCGAGCGCGTGATGGTACTCACGCGGAACGTCGCCGGCGCCATCGAAGTGGAGTCGAGTGTCGGGTCGCCCAAGCCGGAGGTGCAGCTGCGTGTGAACATCGATCGCGCGAACGACCTGGGGCTCGACGTATCGGGAATCGCCAACACGGTGCGGCCGCTGCTCGCCGGGCAGACAGCGACGACGTGGGAGGATCCCGAAGGTGAGGAGCGCGATGTGATCGTGCGTCTGCCGGCGGAGGATCGCACGACCGCCGAGCGCATCGCCAGCCTGCCGATCGCGACATCACGTGCTCGCGGCGATGGATTGGGGATGGCTGCGGTGCCGCTCGGCCAGGTCGCGCAGATGTCCCGCGGTACGGGGCCGGCACAGATCGACCACGAGGCGTTGCAGCGCGTCATCACCATCTCCTCGAACGTGGACGTGGGCTACTCGCTCTCGAAGGTGTCGGACGAGGTCCAGTCCGGGTTGGACGGTCTCGAGTTGCCCGCAGGATACAGCGCCAGCATGGGAGGCGACACGCAACAGCTGGAAGAGACCACCGGCTATGTCCTGGAGTCGCTGTTGCTGGCCGTCGTGCTCATCTACCTCATCCTGGCGTCGCAGTTCGGTTCGTTCACGCAGCCCTTCGCCATCATGCTGGCGTTGCCGCTTTCGCTGGTTGGCGTGATGGCGGCGCTGCTGCTGACGGGCGACACGCTCAACATCATGAGCATGATCGGCATCATCCTGCTGATGGGATTGGTGACGAAGAACGCCATCCTGCTCGTGGACAACGCCAACCAGCATCGTGGAGCGGGCATGGCGCGGGAGGCCGCACTGGCCGAGGCCGGGTCGATCCGACTTCGCCCGATCATCATGACGACGCTGGCGATGATCTTCGGCATGCTGCCGATCGCGCTCGGGACGGGAGAGGGGGGCGAGTTCCGGGCACCGATGGCGCGTGCGGTGATCGGGGGGCTGATCACTTCGACCCTGCTGACGCTTATCGTCGTCCCGGTGGTCTACACGTACTTTGAAGACTTCGCGGGGTGGTTCGTCCGCGTGGTGATGCGACGCCCGCCAGCCGCTGGCGTCGACGCCACCCGCGACATGGTACCGGTGGGAGGTGACTGATCATGGCGGGTGTTCACCCCACGAGGGTCCTGGTGGCACTGTGCGTTGCCGCCTGGTCCGGGGCGATCCCGGCGGGCGCGCAGGAGGCGACTGGGGGGGCGGCAGCAGCGGCTCAACGCCCGAAGGTCGGACTGGCGCTCAGTGGGGGGAGCGCCAAGGGATTCGCGCACATCGGGGTGCTGGAGGAACTGGAGCGCGCCGGCGTCCCAATCGACGCGATTGCGGGGACGAGCATGGGAAGCATTGTCGGCGGGCTGTATGCCATCGGCTACACCCCGGCGATGCTGCGGCGTGTTGGAGAGACTGAAGATTGGGACGGCGCCTTCCGCACGCCGGTGGCACGAAGCGAGCTCTCGCCCATGCGCAAACTGGGTGACGGTCGCTACCTCCTCACGGTCCCGATCCGTGGCGGTCGAGTGGAGCTGCCGAGCGCGTTCGTCGGAAGCCAGACCGTGGCGTCGATCTTGTCGCGCCTTGTGTGGGCGGCCGATACGGCGCGCGACCTTCGGCGCCTCCCGATTCCCTTTCTGGCAGTCGCGACGGACCTGGCGACCGGGACGGCGGTGCCACTCGACCGAGGCCCCTTGTCGGTCACGATGCGGGCGAGCATGGCGCTTCCCGGCGTATTCGATCCCGTCACGATCGACGGGCGACGACTGATCGATGGCGGAGTGGCGCGCAACCTTCCCGTGCTGGACGTTCGGTCGCTTGGCGCCGATGTGGTGATCTGCGTTGACGTCTCGAACCCGCTCGCTCCATCCGACAGCCTCTCCACTGCCATTGGCATCCTGTTGCAGATCGTCACGTATCGCATGCAGGAGTCGACGAACGCGGAGCGGTCGATGTGCGACGTACTGATCGAGCCGGACATTCGGGGACTGTCCTCCACCGCGTTCGGAGAGGCCGAGCAGTGGATCGAGCGGGGAGCCGCCGCAGCGCGCGCGGCGATGCCCGCGGTGCTGGCGATGCTGCGAGCGCGTGGCATCCCGCCGCGCGCGCCACGGCAGGACAGCGTCCCGGTCACGCCCGACGCGCCGTTTCCACGCCAGCTCACGATTCGCAATGTGGTGATCCGCGGTGATTCCGCCGCCACACGCGTCATGTCCGTCGTCGACCTGCAAAACAAGCCGATGGGTGCCGATGACGCGGAGTCGCTTGCCGCACGACTTTTCGCGACCGGTCGATATACCATCGTCGTGTCTCGACCCGCCGTATCCGATGCCGGCGTGGACCTTGTACTCGACGTCCTGCCGGCGAATCCCAATCACGTCGGCCTCGGCCTTCGGTTCGACTCCAGATACAAGGCTGCCCTGCTGTTTGGCGCGCATATCAACGACTGGCTGGGCGCCGGTTCTTCCTTCTCTATCGACGCGCGCCTCGGCGAGCAACCGCTCGTGCAAGCGCGCTACCTCCCCGCGGCCTCGGGCGATCACTGGTTGGTACGTGCGCTGTCCGCGAGCGCGATGGAGACGCCGCTGGACATCTTCAGTTCGGAGCGCGCGGTCGCTCGAGCCCAGGTGCGCCTGATCTCTGCCGCAGCGTTCGCGGGAACGGTCTATCCCGCCAACACTATCACCGGCGTGCAACTCACGGCAGAAGTGGGACGGACGAGCGCCGAGATCGCGCCGATCGCGATCGATGCGATCCGGCAGACGTACTATACCGTCTCGCTCCTCAGTTGGACCGAGACCTTCGACCGGGTCGTCTTTCCGACGCGCGGCGTCTCGGTGTTTGCGCAGACCGAGGTCGCACGACGAGCGATCGGAAGCGGCGCCGACTTCAGTCGCAGCGTGCTCGATGTGGAGGCCCGCGGCCCGGTGCACGAACGGACCACCGTGCTGGCGCGCCTCACGCTTGGCGCGGCGCGCGGTGACGACCTGCCGGTGTACGATCGCTTCTACCTTGGCGGCACGATCATGAGCGCGGTCCTCCCGGGCCGAAGCTTTCCGTTCGCGGCGCTCGAGCCCGAGGCGCGTTCTGGTCGCGCGTTGCAGATGGCGGAAGTCGGGGTGCAGCAACGGCTGGGCGGGGCCAGCTTCCTGACGGTCCGCGGCACGGTCGGCAACACGTTCGAACGCTGGCCGACTCGGCTGACCGCGTCAGCGTACCTGGGCGGGGCGAGCATCGGCTTCGGCGTGCTCACGCCGCTCGGACCGGCGACCGTGACGGTGGCGGGCCGCTCGTTCGACACACGGCCGCGAGTGGCCGCGGAGTTCGGGTATCGGTTCTAGCGCACGCTTGCCCGGCGCGTGGTAACCCGTGCACCCGGTGTCACGGCATCCGACGGGAAGACGATGACTTCGTCGCCGGCAACGAGCCCTTCGAGGACCTCGGCGTGCTGCACGGCGCGGTGTCCTACACCAACGGTGCGCAGCGCCGCTCTCCCGTTCGCCACGACAAAGGCCCGCCAGCTGCCATCCAGTTGAAACAGCGCGCTGACCGGGACGGTGAGGACATCGCTCCCCTGCCAGGTCACAATGCGCGCTTCCACGCGAAAGCCGGTTCCGAGCGACGGCGGGGTGTCCAGCAGGTCGACGATCACGTTCACGCGCTGCTCCTCGACGCCGAGCGCCGACAATTTCGTGAAGGCGTCGGGCTCGACACGTTGGACGCGCCCGCGCAATGCCTCGCTCCCCCCCCACTCCTCGATGAGGACGTCGTTCCCCGCCGCGACCCGCACGGCGTCCTCCGAGAGCACCTCCACCACCACCTCGAGCCCGCGTGCATCGCCAATCTCGATGAGTGGCGTACCGGCAGGGACGACACGCTCGCTGCGCTCCAGCACACGGAAGATGCGGCCGGCGATGGGAGCGGTCACGACAACCGGTTGCCCCCCAGCGCGTTGCGGAGTGGCCCCCATCAGTGCGGCACGGGCGACCGCCACGTCGGCGTCGGCGGCGCGCAGCGCGGCGCGTGCAGCCTCCAGCTGCCGAGTGGCTGACTCGACGGCCAACGCATCGCGCTCGAGCGCCTGCGCGCTGAGCGCGCCGGCGTCCGCGAGCCGCTGGCTGCGCGTCACCTCGCGGCGTAGCTGTTCGGTGCGCGCCTCGGCGTCTGTCACGCGCGCTGTGGCCTCACGCTGCCGCGCCTCGGCGGCGTCGATCAAGGCGCGCTTGGCGACGAGCTCGCGTGTCCCTTCTGGGAGGGGGAAGATCCGTGCGACCGGTGCCCCGGCGTTTACGGCGTCTCCTTCGCGCAACGCAATGCGGCTCAGGCGTCCGTGGGTTGGTGCCGCGACGGCGTAACGATCGCGGGTCCGGGTGCGTCCCTCCTCGTTGACCGTCACGCGAAGCGAGTCTCGCCCAACACGTTCGGTGTCGACCTCGAGCCCGCCACCCGCACGCAGCAGGGCGTACATACCTAGGAGCGCAGCCAGCCCGGTGGCGACGAGGATGGATCGGGTGCGTCTGGTCATGAACCCTCACTCCCGGGTCTTGAGTACTTCAATGAGATCCATCCGATCGAGACGTCGGCGCACCACCAGGCCGCTGACAACAGCTGCCAGCACGGTGATCGTGGCGGCGAGGGCGAAGGTACGGCTACTGACGACAAGCGGAATGCGATAGGTCTCCGTCTGCAGTCCTGCCGAGACCAGGGCAGCGAGCCCGTACCCGAGCGCCCACCCGACCGGAATGCCGGCGAGGGTCGTGAGGCCCTGCTCGCCGAGCAGGAGCACGGCCACTTCGCGCCGCGAGAAGCCGAGCACGCGCAGGCTCGCCAACTCGCGACCACGCTCCGACAGCGCGACCCGCGCACCATTGTACACGACGGCCACCGCGATCACCCCGGAGAAGCCGAGCAGGAAGAAGACCCCGATGAACAGTCCGTCGGCCAGCTGCTTCTCGAACGAGGCCAGCAATTGCCCGGGCGAGGCGACGCTCGCGACCGCGGGCAGTTCCTTGAGGTACGCGTTGAGCGCTGCGCGCTGGGCCGGATCCACCGTGAGGTACGCGCCGCTCACCACTCGGCCGCCGCGCGCCAAGCGGTGGAGCGCTCCCATTTCCATGTAGGCCATGACGCCGAGGAAGTCCTCCACCACACCGGTAATCGGCACGGACACCGTGCGTCGGGTCCCCTCGAGCACCTCGACGATGACCGAGTCGCCGACCGAGAGCCCGAGTTGGTCCGCGAGAAACTTGCTCACCATGAGCCCTTCCAGCGGCACGGGCTGCGTGCCCCCGCCAGCCGTCACGATGCGCCGCAGGCGGGAGTGCTGCTCCAACCCGGTGATGCCGGTCTCCCGCTTGCGATGTCCCGACCGAAGGCGAACCGGCACCATGCGGAACGGTTCCACGTGCGTCACACCTCGCAGGTGCTGGAGCTGGTAGCGAACAGCGGACGACACGGGGCGGTTGAAGGTGAGGGCCAGGTCCTCGCGCTGGGCGACCCGGAACTGCAGGTCCATCATGTATTGCACGCCGTCGAACATGAACAGCCCGATGACCAGGATCGCGACCGAAAAGCCGACGCCGATGGCCGAGGCGACGCTGCGCAGGGGGGTGCGCTCCACGTTGCGCAGGATGAGGCGACCAGCGACCGGCAGCAGGCGCCCCAGCCCCAGTCGTTCAAACACGCCGGGGCGGAAGGACGTCGGGGGCTCCGGGCGCATCGCCTCGGCGGGAGGGAGGGCGACCGCGCGACGCACCGCGCCAAGTGCTCCGGCTGCAGCCGCAAGCGCGCTGACGCCAACGGCGAGGACAGCCAGGATCCAGCTGAACTCGTAGCGCAGGGTCGGGAAGGTGAAGAACTCGCCATACAGCCCGACCATGGACTGCCCCAGCCACGACCCCATCGCGATGCCGATCAGCGCTCCGAGCAGTACCGCGACCAGGGCGAACTGCAGGTAGTGTCGCCCGACCTCCAGGTCGGAATAGCCGAACGCCTTGAGGACGGCGAGTTCGGTCCGTTGCGTGGCGATCATGCGTCCCAGCACGATGTTGAGCAGGAAGGCCGCGACCGTGAGGAAGACGGCTGGAATCATCGTGCCCATGGAGCGCACCTGGTTCAACTCACCCGCGAGGATGAAGTGCGAGGGCTGGTCCATGCGCGTGTACGCCCCGAGCCCGCCGTAGGGTTCGAGCAGGCGATCGAGCTGGGCGACCACGCGCGCCGTGTCGGCGCGTGGCGAGAGGGTGAGGACGACCTCGTTGAATGCCCCTGCCATGTCGTAGGCAGGCCCGAGGGCGTCGCGGTGCATCCACACGATGCCGAAGCGCTGGTCGTCGGGGTAGATCGCGCCCGGGGGGACGGCGTAGGTGTATTCCGGCGAGATCGCGGTCCCGACGATCTGGAGGTCGCGCTGCCGACCGTTAATCACCGCGCGCAACGTGTCGCCCGGCACGAAGGCGTTGGCGATGGCAAACTTGTCGCTGACGACGACCTCATCGCGTCGGCGCGGTGAGACGAAGCGCCCCGCTGACAGGTGCAGGTCGGACAGGGTCGCGCCACGATCGTCCGTGACCGACACGAAGTAGCCGAGCGCGGGAACATCAACGCTGGGCACGTCCAGCGTAGCCACCAGGGTCACGCGCGTGTTCACGGCCGACACGCCGGGGATGGCGGCAATGCGGCCGCGCAGCGATTCCGGCGCGCGTTCGAGCCGCACCCACACATCGGGGAATCGCGTGTCCCGGTAGTACTGCGCCTGCGAGGACGACAGCGATTCATAGGCGCCGCGCATCGTCAGCACCGTCATGATGCCGACCGAGACCACCGCAGCGATCGAGAGCATCTGCCCCCGATGCTTCCACGCGTCGCGCAGGAGCTTGCGGTTCAGCGCGCGCACGGCGGCGTCACCATTGGATCTCGTCGAGGCTGGCACGGCGCTCGTTGCGCACGTGCTCCACGATGACGCCACTGCTCATGCGAATGACGCGGTCGCCGAGGGCGCCGATGGCGGCATTGTGCGTGATGATCGCGATCGTCGTCCCGACTTCCCGGTTCACCTGCTCGAGCACGGCAAGCACGCGCTTCCCGGTCTCGAGGTCGAGCGCACCGGTCGGCTCGTCGCAGAGGAGGACGTCGGGTCGCTTGGCGACGGCGCGGGCGATGGCGACGCGTTGCTGCTCACCCCCCGACAACTGCGCAGGAAAGTGATCCATCCGATCGGCGAGGCCAACGAGGTCGAGCGCCTGGGTCGCGGGCATCGGCGCGCGGGCGATGTCGGTCACCAGTTCGACGTTTTCGCGCGCCGTGAGGCTGGGGATGAGGTTGTAGAACTGGAAGACAAAGCCGACGTGCTCGCGCCGATAGCGCGTCAGCTCGCGCTCGTCCGCCGCGCTGAGGTCGTGATCGCGATAGACGACGGAGCCCGACGTCGGGACGTCGAGTCCCCCGAGAATATTGAGCAGCGTGCTCTTGCCGCTCCCCGACGCACCGAGCAGCACGAGCAACTCGCCCTGGAACAGGTCGAGGTCCACCGCTTTGAGCGCGTGCACCTTGACCTCGCCCATGTCGTAGACCTTGGACACGCCCCGGGCGCGAAACACAGGCACGCGCTGGGTTCCCGCCGCAGCGCGGAGCGACTCGCTGACGGGGGTCATGATCCCGAGGCCGTGGTCGTTCCCATGAAGCGGCGTCCCGATGAATGAGAAGGCCGGAGCGTGCCCGGACGAGCCCCCTGGACTGCCTGGTCGACAAAAGTGATGGCAGTGCCCCGAACGCATCGACGCGTTGGACGTGACCCAGGCACCGTGGCACATTTGATCGGCTGCTCCTCGCAACGTATTACAGCGCGCTCCGCGCGTCACGTCGTCATGTCAACTGGAGAACCCCGTGAATTCACTCGAGCGCTGGCTGGACGGCGAGCGCATGCAAGCGCTGCTCGTGGTCGCCGTGCCGCGGATAGCGTCTGCGTTGCTCATCCTGGTGGGCTTCTGGCTCCTGATGCGAACCACGCGCCCGCTCCTGCGCGGCGTGCTGGCGCGCGCACGATTCGCCGACGCGCTCACCGACATGCTGGTCGAGGGGGTCTACAAGGGAAGCCTCGTCGTCATCGCGCTCATCATGTCGGCGAGCCAGCTGGGCATCAACGTGGCGGCCGCGCTGGCGGGACTCGGTGTGGCAGGTATCGCCCTCGGCTTCGCCGCCCAGGAGACGGTGGCCAACATGATCGCCGGATTTCTTGTCTTCTGGGACCGGCCATTCAAGATCGGCGACTACATCACGACGCTGGACCAGTACGGTCGCGTGCAGGAAATCACGATGCGCACCACGCGCATTCGGACCATGGAAAACACCTACGTCATCATCCCCAACAAGCAGATCATCGGCGACATGATGGTGAATCACTCGCTCAACGGCGAGACGCGCATCAACGTCGATGTCGGGATCGCGTACAAGGAGAACATTGCCCGGGCACGGGACGTCCTGCTCTCGGCGATCAACGCCGTGCCCGGTGTGCTCGACACACCGGCGGCCGACGTCGTGGTCCGCTCGCTCGGCGACTCGAGCATCAACCTGCAGGTCCGGGGGTGGATCGCCGACTCCTCACGCGAGCGTTCCACGCGCTTCGCCATGACCGAGGCGTGCAAGGTGGCGCTGGACGAGGCCGGGATCGAGATCCCCTTCCCGCACTTGCAGCTGTTCGTGGAAAACGTGAGCGACCAGGCGCTGCGCGGGCTCGCGACGCTGACACCACGCGCCTCGTAAGGCGACTGGTGAAGCGGCTGGTGAGGCGGCGGGTGAGGCGGCTGGTGCGCATCGCGGCGTAGGGCGCCACCGTGGTGCGGCCGACCAACCGGCCTTGCGACCGGGAGGGCCCCCGCGTCACCTTCTCGCACGCGAGCGAGCCGAAGCGCGTGATCTCGAACGCCGGGTGTTGACCATCCCCCGGCGTTGCCTCCGCACCACCAGGATTCCTCACGCCACGAGCGCTGATGCCCCAGCCAGGCCCCCGCATTGCCATCCGTGAACTCCGCGACCCCAAGGACCCGTCGCTTCGCGGGGCGTACGCCCTGCTGAAACAGACGTTTCAACGCGGGGAGCGGGTGGACTATCGCGAATGGGTCGGGAGCCTGCAGGAAAAGGCCGGCAACCTTGCCACCGACTTCGCCTGGCACCTCTTCGTGGCCGAGCAGGGGGGCGAGGTGGTGGGGCTGGCGTCGGGCACGTACCTGGGCAACGTGAACCTCGGTGTCGTCGGCTATCTCGCCATCGTCCCCACCGCGCGCGCGTCGGGAAGCGGGACGCGGCTCCGCACGCGCCTGCGCCAGCAGTTCGCGCGCGATGCCCTCAGGCTGGCGAAGCGCCCGCTCGCCGGAATCATCGGCGAGGTGAGCCCCACCAATCCGTGGCTCCGGAGGCTGGACAAGCGGGCCGAGGTCCTGGTCCTCGACTTCCCGTATTTCCAGCCCCGCCTATACGACGACGACGAGCCATCGCCCTTCGTCCTTTACTACGAGTCCATGACGGGGCCGCGGCAGCGGCTTCCCGTTGGAGAGCTTCGACGCATCCTGTACACTGTCTGGCGCCGCGTGTATCGCATCGGCCGTCCGCTCGATCGGCCCGCGTTCCGGTCCATGATGCGCGCCCTGGCGAACCGCCGCACGGTCGGTCGTCGCAAACTCCTTCCCGCGAAGCGCCATGATCATTGACTGCCATGTGCACCTGAACAACTACCACGAGCAGGTAGAGGTCTCGCTCGGCGAGAGCCTGGCGAAGCTGCAGGACAGCATGGCAGAGGCCGGGATCGACTATTCGCTCGTGCTCACGAGCTACCTGGTCAGCGCGCATCGTCCGAGCACCGCCCAGGTTGTGGAAGCGATTGCCAAGATCCCGAACCTCGGGGTGGTCGCGGGGATCAGCTATGTCAACTATCGCCAGCGGGACCTGCGCGAGCTGGCCGACTTCCTCGAGCACGGCCTGGTGAAGGGACTCAAGCTCTATCCCGGCTACGAGCCGTTCTACCCGCACGACAAGCGCCTGCAGGTGGTGTACGACCTGGCCGAGGAGTTCGACGTCCCGGTCATGATCCACTCGGGTGACACCTACAGCCCGAAGGGAAAGCTCAAGTATTCGCACCCGCTGGAGATCGACGAGGTCGCCGTCGACCACCCGAAGGTGAAGTTCATCATCTGCCACCTCGGTAACCCGTGGCTCACGGACGCCATGGAGGTGGTCTACAAGAACGCGAACGTGTACGCCGACATCTCGGGGTTGGTGCTGGGCGAATTTACCGAGGCGTTCGAGGACTACATGACGGAAGAGATTCGCGACGTCATCCTCTACGCCGGCGACCCCGCGTTCTTCCTGTTCGGCACCGACTGGCCCATCTGCTCGATGCGCTCGTACGTCAGCTTCGTGAAGCAGCTGGGGCTGAGCGAGGACGTGTACACGGCCATGATGTACGAGAACGCGCGCCGCCTGTTCAAGCTTCCGCTCCCGGCCGCCGCGGCGCCCCAGGTACTCCCCCCCACAGTCGCGATGCCCGAGACGCAGGCGGCCGAGGGCGCGTGAGGAGGCGCGCGCAGGGGTTCCGTCGCTATCAGTTCGCCCGTACGTTCCGATCGTGACGGCCATCGACGCACGCGAGACCGCAGCGCTCTTTCCCCCCGGCTTCCTGTGGGGAGTGGCCACCTCGGCATATCAGATCGAGGGGGCGCTCGAAGCCGATGGTCGCGGGCGGTCGATCTGGGAAACGTTCAGTGAACGCCCGGGTGCGATCGAGCGGGGTGAAACGGCCGCGATCGCCTGCGATCACTACAATCGCCTCGACGAGGACATCGCGCTCATCAGCGACCTCGGCGTTGGCAGCTATCGCTTCTCCATCGCCTGGCCGCGCATACAGCCAACCGGGCAGGGGAGGGTCAATCGCGCCGGGCTGGGCTTTTACGAACGGCTCATCGACGGACTCCTCGAGGCGGGGATCCGCCCCTTTCCCACGCTCTATCACTGGGACCTGCCGCAGGCCCTGGAAGATGCCGGAGGGTGGGTGGCCCGCGACACCGCAGCGCGGTTTGCCGACTACACCTCCTTGGTCATGGACGCCCTCGGTGACCGGGTCCAGGATTGGTCGCTGTTCAACGAACCGTTCATCTTTTCGTCGCGCGGCTACCTGCTGGGACGGTACGCTCCAGGGCGGCGCAGCCTGCACGACTTCCTGCGGGCAGTACACGTCATCACCATGGCGCACGCCGACGGATTCCGGGCGGCGAAGGCCGTGCGCCCCAATGCGCGGGTGGGCTCCGTCTTCGCGATGGCGCCGTGCGAGCCGGCCACCAGCTCTGCTAGCGATCGCAAGGCCACCGACTATGCCGACGCGGTCTTCAACCGGCTCTTTCTCCAGCCGTTGATGACCGGGCGCTATCCCGAGCCGTTTCTCGACAGTATCCCGCTGCAGTCGCTGGGGATGCTGCCCGGGGACATGGACCGGATCCAGGTCCCGCTCGAATTCATCGGGATCAACTGCTACTACCGGCTGGTCGTGAGCACCGGTGGCGACAACCGTCCTGACCTGCCGTACTTCCTGTTCGACGTGCTGTCGGACCAGCGCTCCACTGGTGGTCATGCGGACCTGTCGTCGGCGACCGAGGCTACGCTTCGCATCGAGAATGCGTTCGGCCGCAGCGACGGGCAGCGTACTGCCATGGGGTGGGAGATCTGGCCGCGCGCCCTGCACGACGTCCTCATGTCGCTGAGCCGGGAGTATCCGGGCGTGCCGGTGGAGGTCTGCGAAAGCGGCTGTGCGTTCGACGAGACGCCGGACGAGAACGGCCTCGTGACGGACGACGCGCGGCTCGCGTATCACAGGGCGCACCTGATCGCCGTCTCGGACGCGATGAAGGCCGGCGCCAACGTGACGAGCTATCACGCGTGGAGCCTGTACGACAATTTCGAGTGGGCGTCGGGCTATCGGCCGCGCTTCGGGATCGTCGCGGTCGACTACAAGACGCAGGCGCGCACGCTCAAGGCGTCGGCGCGGTGGTATCGTGATGTCTGTCGCGCGGCCCGCGGCAACCTGAGCGCAAAACCCGGGTAGAGCAGCCGATGCCCCCCCGTCTTCTCTTCTCCGACGTGGATGGGACCCTGCTCGGAGCGGATGGACGTTACGCGATGTCCGCTGCTGAGTTGGCCCCCGCCGTGCGAGAGCTCGATCTTGTGCTCGCGTCCAGCCGCACGGTGCTCGAACTGGCGCGCAATCAGCGCGACCTCGGGATCGACGGACCGGTGGTCGCCGAGAACGGCGCCGTGATGGGCTGGCCCTCGACCGACTCGCTGTCAAGCGTTGGCCTGCGCGAGGATCTCGACGGACGCGCGTGGCGGGTGGTGCTGATCGGGATGCCGGCATCCGAGCTGCGCGCTGAGGTGCGGGAGGCAGCGAAGCGTCTGGGTACGACGTACGTCGACCAGGAGGATGTGGATCCGGCGCTGGGACGACGCTGTTCCGTGCTGCTGCGTCCCATACCCGGCCGTGACTTCGACGCCCTCGACGCTCTGGCCGCCGTGCTGCGCCTGCGCGGACTTTCGGTGGCGTCAGGTGGCTCCTGGCTGGCCGTCACGGGTGGTGCTGACAAGGGGGACGGGGTGCGAGCGGTGCGCGACTGGTGGCGGCGGGCCGGACGCGAACATGCGCTGGTCGCCGCCGCGGGCGATGGCGACAACGACATCCCCCTCCTGCTGGCGTGTGACCGGCGCTTCGTCATCGCCCGTGACGACGGCACGTGGCACCCCGCCTTGCAGGCGCTCCCCGGGGTTGAGTGCATCGAGACCCCGGGAATCGCCGGGTGGTGCGACGTGATTCGACGGCTCACTCGGCCGCAGGAGATGTGATGCCAATCGACAAGCAGTTGCCGCGCTGGACGCTCAGCGTCCTGACGATCCCGAAGCGTGAACCCTACCTCGCGAAGCTGCTGCGATCGCTGGCCGACGCGAACCTGCCGCGCGGCACGGTCATCGACGTGGTCTACAACTGGGACACGCGCGAGAAGCCGATGGAGGTGGAAAGGCGCTTGCGGCGCGTGGGGAGCGGTCTCGAGATCAACGTACATTTCAACACGCAGCGTCCCACCATCGGCGGGGGACGCGTGCAGCAGCTCAACCACTGCAAGACCCCGCTGCTGGCGTTCATCGACGACGATGTCACGGTGCATGGTGACCTGCTGCACGTGCTGGCGGACGAGTTGCGGCGCGTCCCCGTGGGCATCCTCGGCGTGCAGTCGCTCGTTGAGGGGAGTGATCGACGCTTCAAGCCCCGTCGCACGACTCCGTTCATCGACCGGCTCGGCCTGCGCTTCATGCCGGTGCAGGGCATGTGCGTGGCCGGCTATCGGCGCCTCTTCCTGGACATCGGCGGATTCAATCCGCGCCGCGAGTTCTGGGGAGAGTGGACCGAGCTGAACCTGCGCATGTGGCGCAGCGGCTTTCCCACGGCCTACATGATGGATGGCGCCTACCTGCGCCACTGGGAAGAGGCCCCCGAGTCGCCGACCCGCAACATGGCCGGGCGCGCCGATCACGTGATGTGGGGGCTGATGTGCACCGCGCTGGAGTACGAGGCGGTCGAGCCCAACGCCGAGACGATGGCGTTCTGGGACCTCGTGGAGTCGCGCTACATCGCGTACGCCTTTGGCCCGACCGCGCCGATGCGCGAGGTGCTGCAATCGGCCTTGCGCCTAACGCCCCGCCTGAGCTCGGAGTACCCGGCGATCGCCGGCTTTCGGGACCTCGTGCGTCAGCATCCGTTCCCGTTCATGCCGTTCCATCGATTCACATCGGACGATGTCACGCAGGTGCTCGCGCATGCCGAGGGGCGCATTGCCGAGTATCGCGACGACGTGTGGGACACTCGGCGCGTGCGCGCCGCACGTTGGGTCCGGCGCAAGCTGGCCGGCACGACGTGAGGGCGCGTCCCAGGAGGCACGTCGCCCTTCTGGCGACGCTCCTCGGACTCGCGGTGCCGCATGCCACGACCGCACAGGATTCACGCGCAGCTGGCCGCGACGACGCAGTGGTCAGCGCGACCTCACGCGACCCCGCCGTGCATGCCGACTCGCAGCGATTCGAGACGCTGCACGCCCTGGTCGACCGCGCGCTCGTCTCGAGCCAGACAGTCGAGTACGACCGGCTCCTCTCGTTCCTCGACCGCGAACTGACGAGGGCCCCCGACGATCCCGTCCTGCACCACTACCGGGGATTCGCGTTGTTTCGCAAGGCCAGTGTGCTCGCCACCATGAACGACGCCATCACCGACGCCGTGTCGGCGGGCGATGTGGCCGACGGCATCGCGACCGACGACGGGACCATCAAGGCGATGTTCGAGGCGGCCGATCGTGCCCTCGAACGCGCCGCGAAGGGGCTCGACTGGCCAGAGTCGCTCGCCCTGCGCTCGGCGGCCGTCGGTCAGCTGATCGCCTATGGTGGTCCGCTGGCCGGGCTGCGCCAGGGCCCGCGCAGCATGCGACTGCTCGACGCAGCGCTGGCGAGCGGCCCCGACAACCCACGCGTGTGGATGCTGCGCGGCATCTCGGATCTCTACAAGCCGCGATTGATGGGCGGGAGCGTGAAGAAGGCCGAGGCCAGCTTGCGGCGAGCGCTGTCACTGTTCGCCACGGATGCCCCCGCCGCGCCCGCCCCGTGGTGGGGACACGCGGAGACGCACGGCTGGCTGGGCCACACCCTGGAGAAACAGGGAAAGCTCACGGAGGCGCGGGCGGCCTACGCCGAAGCACTCGCGCTTGAACCGAAGAACGCCTGGGTGCGTGAGGTCCTCCTCCCCGCCCTGGACAAGGTGACGCGGTAAGGTCAGGCGGCGCCTGCGCCCCGGACGGTGGCCTAACGCGCCCGCTCCAGCGCTGCCGCCACCCCTTCGATCGGGGTGGGGAGATACAGGTGCATGCCCATCGCGCTCCAGCCCGTCCGCCGAAAGAGCGAGCGCCACCACCGAGGGGTGCGCGCCTCGGCGCGGGTGAAGTCGCCAACCGCATCGTCGGCGCTGCTGAAGACCTCGAAGTAGCCGACACCGGGGCACATCGCGGTCAGGGCACGAAGCCCGGTCGCCAGTTCACGCGGCGCCACGTAATTCAGCACGCCGCAGCAGAGCACGAGGTCGAAGTCGTCGGGGAGGTCGAGCGTGCCCACCGTGCCGAACGTGCCGAGGCGAATGTTGCGCTTCTTCCCGTAGCGCTGCACCGCGTACTCACTGGCATCGACCCCATAGTACGATGCCCCGGGGCGGATCTTCTTGAGCGCGAGCGACCAGTTCCCCTCCCCCGCCCCCACGTCCAGCACCTTGCGCACCGGACGCTCGAACAGGTACTCCGCAGCCGCAACGACCATGCGCAGCTGCCGCTCGATGTCGAGTGAGGACTTCACGCGAGTCCGCGGGTGCCGGTACCACTTGTCGAAGTAGGACTTGGTGTAGTGGGAGGGGGGGCGGACGATGGACATCTCGGGACGGGGGACGGGAGACGGGAGACGGGAGTATGAAGGATACCGTCGTGGGGGGTGGGGGCGTAGCATCAGGGGCGCAGGGGACTCGTGCGCGTCCGAACCCTCACTTCACTGCTGTGACCGAGCTTCCTACCGTCTCCCGCCGCTACTGGGGGACCACACCGTCCCGACGGGCGGTGTATGCCTACGAGCTGACCAATCGGGTCGGCACGCGACTCACGGCGATCACGTTAGGCGCCACCATCACCTCGCTCCGGGTTGCCGACCGCACGGGGACGCTCGACGATGTCGTGCTCGGGATGGACGACGTGGACGGCTACCTCACCCGCTCGCCGTACTTCGGGACGGTCGTGGGGCGGTACGCCAATCGCATTGCCGGCGGACGCTTCGCGCTCGACGGCGTCGCGCACGCACTGGCCACCAACGACGGGCCCAATCACCTGCACGGCGGCACGATCGGCTTCGACAAGCAACTTTATGCCGCGCGTGCCGCCTCGACGGCGCACGGGGTCGGGGTGCGCTTCTCGCTGACCAGCCCGGACGGGGACGAGGGCTATCCCGGCGAGGTGCGCTTTTCCGTCCGCTACCTGCTGCACGACGACAACCGGGTTTTCATCGACTACCAGGCGACAACTACGCGGGCGACACCGTTCAATCCGTCGCAGCATACCTACTGGAACCTCGCCGGCTCGCGCGCGGCGGATATCCTGGGGCACGAACTGCTCGTCAACGCCGATCGCTTCACGCCGGTCGACGCGACGCTCATCCCCACCGATGAGCTGGCACTGGTCGAGGGCTCGCCCTTCGACTTCCGCTGCGCGACCCCGATTGGCGCACGAATCGCATCGGTAGATGAGCAGCTGCACGTCGGATGCGGGTACGACCACAACTTCGTCCTTCGGCCCGTGTCGGGCCGCGGCGAGCCGGCGCTCGCCGCGACGTTGCGCGATCCCATCACCGGTCGGCAGCTCGACGTCTACACGACCGAGCCGGGGATGCAGCTGTACACCGGCAATCATCTCGGGCCGGCGCTGGAGGGACGAGCGGGGCAGCGCTATGGCCGCCACGCGGGCGTCTGCCTGGAGACCCAGCACTTTCCCGACTCCCCAAACCACCCGCAGTTCCCCAGCGCGATCCTCCGCCCGGAGACGCCGTTCAGGTCGCGCACCATCTGGGCGTTGTCGGCACGCTGACGCCTGTCGCCCTGCCCAGCGCGACCGCCGGCCCAGCGCGACCGCCGGCCCGGCGCGACGGCCCCGCTCAGCTCCGTTCAGTTCAGCCCCACCACGGCCTGCCAGACCGTGCCCCCACCACTGGTCAGTAGGCGGCTCATCCGGACCCCGGCACGCACCGTGGTGCGCAACCCGAGCGGGGCAAGGTCCACCGTGAGTTCGCCTCCGGCCGATCGATAGTCGCGGCGTTGTGTCCCGTTCCGTGCCTCGCCACTCCCCACGTCGCCGAACACGTTGCCTTGCACCCGGCGGACGTACAGCCAGTTGCCGATGGCAAGGTCGGGATACAGCAGCGGCAGGTGGTACGTGGCGCCCGCACGAATCAGCGTCTCGTGGAAGCGCGAGTCGTAGCCGCGCGGAAAGCGCAGCAACGATCCGAAGCGATAGCTATCCGGATGTTGCGCCTGGCGGCCGGCGTCGAGCACGAGGGCGTGGTGCGGACGCAGCCCCTTGAGGTAGGCGGCGCCCACCACGGTCGCCTGGCGTGAGGTGTAGTCGCTGCCCAGCGGCGTGTGACGGTACACGCCGGTCACGACGCCGCCGACCGGGAAGAGGTCGCGGTACGCCGCCGCCCGCACCTGCGTCGCTGTCATGGCATACGTCAGCGTCGTGAAGTCGCCGTTGTTGTTCTCGAAGCGGAAGGCGACCGGTTGCGCGCTGATGTGCGTACGGCCGAGCGTCACGCTGCTCACCAGCGACTGGCGCGTCTGTCCATCCAGCCTGGTCAGCGGCAGGCGAAGCGACGCGGCCACGGACTGCTCGCGCCACGTGTATCCCTGCGTCGCCCCGACCGAGTCGGTGTAGGTCGAGGCGCGCGATCCCACGCGCGCGGCGGCGTCCACGATGACGGGGAGGCCGGCGTAACTGGCGCCGGCATCGAAGGCGACGGTCCCCTCGTTGAAGTTGTACGTCGGACCCGCCACCACTCCGACCGTGTTGAGCACGTTGCGCGAGTACAGGACGAGCCCCGTGTTGATGCCGTCGGTGGTCGGCGACAGCGACAGCGAGTGGAAGTCAAACAGGCGCGACCACCCGGTAAACGGGCGCGCCGGCCACGCCGTGGTGCCGAGGGAATCCAGGATGCTCCCGCCCTGCTCCTGCGCCACGAGCGGGTCGGCGAATCCAACCGATGCCGTGCGCTCTCCTTCCAAGGGTCGGAAGCGCGCCGGGTCCAGCGGCATCTCCGCGATGTCGTAGCCATGGATCCCATAGTCACTGAAGGCGACCCGGTCCCCGTCGGGCGACACACTCGGCCACGACGCCCCCAGCTTGCGCGATGACACCTGGTGCACCGCGCGCGTCGCGAGGTCGAGCGCGTAGAGGTTGTCGAGCCCCGAACGCGGACTGCCAAACACCACGTGCGTGCCGGTGGCAACCGGACGCGAGATGGCGTCATGGGTGAACGCGATCAGCGTGTCGGGCGCCGCGCCATCGAGCGACAGGCGCACCAGTGCGTTTCCGCGCGACCGATCGACCGCGACGACATACAGCGCCGTCCCGTTCGGCGCCCACGCCGGCGTCACGAGAAAGTGCCCCGCATGGTTGGGGACGCGCTGCAGCTCCGCGCCGGTGCCGGCGTCGAGCACCACGAGCGTCGCCTCGCGCTCGTGCGAGAAGTGCACGGCGGCGATCCGCGCGCCGTCGGGCGAGAGCGCCGGGGCGAAATAGCGCGAGCGCTCGGTCAGGCGACGGACGCGCCGGGTCTCGAGGTCGAGCGTCTTGACGACCAGGTAGTTTTCCTCGCCCCACCGCGGCGAGACGGCGTACTCGCTCCACACCGCGGTGCGTCCCCGCACGTGGAACTGCCGGTCGCCAAACAGGCCGATGCCGGCATGCAGCACCTCGGTCTTTCCGTCGCGCACGCGCACCAGGCGCGGCGTGTGCGCGAGGTCGGAATAGAGGGCAATTACACTGCCGTCGCCGGCGTACTGCGGGAGGGTGAACTCGTGGTAGTCGGCCGGCGAGCCTGAGACGACCTGCGCCGGGGTCTCGACCACGGCATCCTGCTGCGCGCGCCACGACACCCCCAGCGCTTGCACCGCGTCACGGTGCAGTTGCACCAGCGTCCGCCCTGTCTCTCGCGCGAGCGCCCGGCTCAGCGCCTCGGGGGCGATCGGGTTCCGGGCCGCTCGGGCAATCACGCGACGCCACGCCGAGTCGCCGTAGGTGCGTTTCACATGCGTGGTCAGCACGTAGCCGAGCTCGTACCAGTCGGGATAGAAGGTGCGATACGTGCCCTGCCATGCCGGATGGTAGGGGTACGGTTCGTCGGCGAGGGTCAGGGCACGAATGCGCTGGGTGAACGACGGCTGCCGCCCGCGCCCGTCGGCGGTGAGCGCCGTTTCCATTCCGACGGCATCGCCCTCCCAGAACCAGGCCGGAAAGTAGAGTGCCCCCCCGAGGAAGGCGGTGGTGTTGTCGCCAAACAGTCGAGAGAGAACCCCCACGATCCCGGTGCGCACAGCCCGCTCCTGCACGATGTGGCGTCCCTCGTGCACCGCGAGCAGCGAATACCACTCCACCGGCCCCATTCCATCGACCGTGGTGGTCGGCAGTGCGTACCACTGGGTGCGACGAGGCCCCCACGCCACGAAGGCGTTGGAGACCATGGAGCTGTTGTTGAGAACGACCGGGATGCGCTCCGGCCTCGCGGCGAGTGTCTTGGTGAGCGGTTCGTACGCCCGCTCCAGCAGCGTGGCCGCGCGCTGCGCCTCACCTCCAAGCGCCGCTGGGAAGATGACCGTGAAGTGCGGCGTGTCGATGCGCTGCCAGCGCTGTCCGGGAGGGTTCTGTTGCCCAGACAGCGCGTAGAGAATCGGAACCTGGGCTGCTGCTGCGCTCGTCCACATCGTGATCGCGGCAAGCGGCACAAGGAGCGACGCGGTTCGACTCAATGTGCGGGACCAGCCCCGTCGCACGAGGTGCCGCGCACGTTCGCCCCCCACGTTCACGGGGCGACCCGGCGCACCCCTCGCCCCGCGCGAGCGCCGGTCAGCTTGCCGTCGCTCACCGCCAGCTGGCCGTTCACGATGACGAACTGCATCCCCTCGGCCAGCAGTTCGGGTTGTTCGTACGTCGCACGCTCAGCCACCCGCGCCGTGTCCATCACGATCACGTCGGCGAACCACCCCGGGGCGAGCGTTCCGCGCTGCCCCATGTGCAGCGCCACCGCCACGTCCCGGCTCGAGCGCTGCACCATCTGCTCGAGCGTGAGCACCTTCTTCCCCATGACGTACTGCTGGATCTTGCGCGGATACGTCCCGTACTTGCGCGGGTGCCAGTCGGAGCCGTCGGAGCCGGTCATGACCCATGGCTGGCGCATGAATTGGGCGATGTCGTCCTCGTTCATGTTGAAGGAGGCGACCCCCGCGCCGCCCGCCATCACGATCTCGAGCGCGGTGAGAATCGGGTCGGCGTTGCGCGCGCGGGCAATGTCATCGAGCGTCTTTCCCACGAGCGCGCGATCGCTCCCCCCGGTGATCAACAGCGACTTGGCCCCACCGCGTCGGCGCATGTTGTTCTGCATGTCGGCGACGAGGCGATCCCGATACTCGGGGTTCGTGATGCGGGCGCGCAGCGAGTCGCGCCCCCCCGCCTCGGCCCAGCGCGGCAGCAGGGCGGCGCCGATGCTCGTTCCGCTGGCGGTGTACGGGTACTGGTCGGCCGTGACGACCTGCCCCTCGCCATGGGCCCGCGCTATGAGGGCGATGACCGAGTCGCTCTCTCCCCACACATCCACCCCCAAGGCCTTGATGTGGGCGATGTGGACCGGCAGTTCGGCCTCGCGCCCGATACGTAGCGCCTCACGCACCGCGCCCATGAGCCCGACGGTATACGAACTTTCGTCGCGCAGGTGTGAGTCGTAGACACCGCCACGCGTCGCGGCCTCGCGGGCGAGGGCGATCACTTCCTCGGTCGTGGAGTAGCTCTGCGGCGCGTAGTAGAGCCCTGTGCTCAGCCCCAGCGCCCCTTCGGACATCCCCCGCGCCACCATTCCGCGCATCGTCGCCAGCTGGGCGGAGTCGGGAGCGTTCGACCGCATTCCCAGCACGGTCCCCCGCACCGTCCCGAACCCGACGAACAGGGCGGCGTTCGTGCCGATCCCGCCCTCCTCCCATCGCGTCATGTGGGCGCCGACGTCCACCGGGCCGCCGCCGTCGTTGCCGGTCACGACGGTGGTGACGCCCTGCATGAGGTACGCCGCGTTCGTCCGCCTCTCGGCGCGGTCGCTCTGCAGGTCACCGTAGGTGTGGGTATGTGGATCGATGAATCCCGGCGCGACGACGAGGCCGCTGGCGTCGATCGTGCGCGTCGCCTCGATCCGTTCGCGCCGCGCATCGCCCACGAACGTGATCCGGTCGCCGGTGATGGCGACGTCGGCTCGGCGCGCTGGCGCCCCGGTCCCGTCGATGACCGAGCCGCCACGGATGAGGAGGTCGGCACGGATGGAGCCCTGCGCCTGCGCGTCCTGCGGAGAGGTGGCGAGCGCGAGGGTGACGGCGGTCGCAACGACGGACGCGACGGACACGACGCGGGGACGAAGAGTAGAGGACGAGCGCATGAAGCCCACGATGGACAGGATGGAGAGAACGGTCGCACGCGTGGCGGCGAAGGTATCACTACCGCTGGGACGGAACCACCATCACCGGCGCAACCCTCGGCGATGTCCGGAGAGCAATACGCGGGGCCAGACCGAAGTCCGACCCCGCGTATCGAGCCCCAGGGTGAGCCGAGCGAACCAGAAAGGGGAGGAAAGAGTCCGAACGGTCCAGCGCTGGGGGTTGCTCGGTGATACCCGCCAACCGCCGGGCGTTCCGCGGGAGCGGGTCCGGTCACAGCACACGATGGCGTGCCCCCGTAATAGGAGATGGCGCGACGCGGTTGCTGTCTCGCGGTTGCCGTCTCGCAGCTCGTGGCGCATCGTTGCCGGGCCATCCCCCTTTGTCTCAATCCGTCAGGAGTTCTCGCCATGCCGAGCGTTCGTTGGTTCAGTACCATCCTGCTGGCAGGGTCCGCGCTGGGAGCCCAGACAGCGCCACGTCCCATGACCTTCATGGATCAGCAGCTGATGCGGCAGGCTGGTTCACCCGCGCTGAGCCCGGATGGCTCCTGGATGCTCTACACGCTGTCGGTCCCCAACTGGAAGGAGGCCAAGCGCTACAGCGACGTCTTCCTGGTCTCCACGCGCGACGGGCTCCCGAGCACCAGGCAGCTCACCTTCACGAAGGACAAGAACGAGACGTCGCCGCAGTGGGCAACAGACGGCAGCTTCTTCGTGTTCGCCAGCAATCGCGACGCCGCCGGCTCGGCTGCGACGCAGCAGCTGTACGTGATGCGCCCGGGCGGGGGCGAGGCGCAAAAGATCACCGACGTGAAGGACGGCGTGGGGACGTTCGCATTCTCCAGGGATGGCCGCTGGCTCGCATTCTCGGCGGGTAAGAACGACGAGCAGCAGGTCATGGTCCTCTCCGTGGCGGGGATCGACACGGCCACGGCGCGCCCGCTCACCCGGCACGCGACACCGGTCGGCTGGTGGCGCTTCAGCAAGGACAGCAAGCGACTCTACTTCGTGGCGCAGGACTCGGTCGACAAGGCCGACAAGGAGCGTTTGGCGAAGCAGTTCACCGTCAAGATCCGCAACCAGGACATCCCGCTCCGGCATCTCTGGTCGCTCGACCTCGCCAGCGGCAACGAGGCGCGCGTGACGCAGGGCAACGAGTACTCAGTCGAGGGGGTCTCGCTCTCCGAGGACGGCAAGTGGGCCGGCGTGCGCGCCTTCCCCAACGACCGGTACGCGCGCACCACGATGGAGGGCGGGAACCACAGCGACTTGCACCTGCTCAACCTGCAGACGGGCGATATGGAGCGCCTGACGAGCAACCAGAACATCGGCGAGTCGGCGCTCTCGTTTGCGCCTGACGGACAGACCATCGCCTTCTCCGCCTCGGACGACTTCGTCTACTTCCGCGCCAACAAGGTCTACACCCGCGCCATCGCGGCCAAGGGCGGCGCGTGGAAGAAGCTGGGCGGCCCCTTTGACGGCGACGTCACCATCGGCTGGTGGTCCGGCGACGCGAAGACGATCTACTACAACGAGGGAATCCGGGCGACCAACCAGCTCATGGCGCTCGACGTGGCCGCCAACACGGTCACCCAGCTCACCAACGTGAAGGCGGCACTCTCGGCGCAGCGCGACGAGGACAGCGGCCGCATCATCGTGCAGTATGCCGACCCCAAGACCCCGACCGTGCATTTCGTCGTGGACAAGGTCGAGGACGTGACCGACCGCTCGGCCTGGCGCCAGGTCACCAACGCCAACCCGCAGGTCGCCAACTTCCAGCTGGGCGAGGAAGAAGAGGTCTGCTGGCAGTCCGTGGACAAGAAGAACACGTGCGGCATCGTGGTCAAGCCGGTGGGCTACACGCCCGGCAAGCGCTATCCACTCATCGTCGCCATCCACGGCGGCCCGCAGTCGGCCGACGTGCTCGGCTTCAACGGCGGCTACAGCGCACAGGCCTATGCCGGCGACGGATACGTCGTGCTCAAGCCCAACTACCGCGGCTCGACGAACTACGGCGAGGCCCACAAGTGGGGCATCGTCAACGATTACTTCAAGAAGGGCTACGAAGACATCATGACCGGCGTCGACAAGCTCATCGCCGATGGGCTGGTGGACGGGGACAAGATGGGCGTGCTGGGGTGGAGTGCCGGCGGGCACTGGACGAACTGGATCATCACCCACTCCACCCGCTTCAAGTCCGCCTCGTCGGGGGCAGGCACCGTCAACTGGATCTCGATGTACGCGCAGAGCGACATGCAGGACGTGCGCGCGAACTACCTCGGTGGCAAGCCGCCGTACGAGGACTTCGAGGCGTACTGGAAGCAGTCACCCATTCGCTACATCAAGAATGCCAAGACCCCGACCATGATCCATGTCGTGGACGGAGACCCGCGCGTTCCGCGCCCGCAGAGCGACGAGCTGCACATGGGGCTGCGCAAGGTCGGCGTCCCGACGGAGTACTTCGTCTATCCCGGCAGCACGCACGGCATTCCCGACCCGCGCAACCAGCTCCTCAAGTCGGTGGCCGAGAAGGCCTGGATGGACCACTGGATCCTCGGAAAGGGGAAGTTCCAGTGGCAGGATGTGCTGAAGACGCTCGAGGACTCGGCCACCACCACGCGAGCCGCCACGACGTCGAATCCGTAGGCGCAGGGCGCCGGCTCGTCGAACGTGCCGCTCACGCACGAAGAGGTCGCGGCCGGGTCGGCGCGACCTCAGGTCGTGCTTCGCCTGTCGGCCAGCACCTGCTCGATCGCCTCCACCAGTTCGGCAGACTCGGGCGGCTTGCCGAGGACCCGGGCGAAGTGCTCGGATTCACGATCACCTTCGTGCACCGCCCCGCTGAGGAGCACGATGGGAAGGTCAGGCTCAAGCGCATGCACGCGCTGGGCGACTTCGAGGCCCGACATCCCCGGCATCGTGCGATCGGTGACGAGCACGCCATATGCTCCGGGTGTTGCCTCCATCGCTTGCACGGCCTGTTCTGCCTCGCTGTAGGCATCGACCGTGTAGCCCGCGCGCGTCAGGACACGCGTCATGGCGCGCAGAACCCCAGCGTCATCGTCCAGCAGCAGCAGGCGGCGCTCCCGCGACTCGTCGATCGCCGCCGCCCGGGCCGGGGCCGCCGATGCAGCCGTCGGATCGGTGACTGCCACCCTCGCCTCCCGAGAGCGCCGGACAGCGGTTCGTGCGACGCCTGACCCGATCGGTGGGGAGGCAGCTGCGTGCGCGGAGCCACCACCCCTGACCCTTCGGTCGCTTCGTGGGAGGTAGAGCGTGAAGCGCGCCCCTTCCGCCGGCACCGAGACGACGTCCACCGCTCCGGCGTGCCCGCGTACAACGCCCTCCACCACCGAGAGCCCGAGTCCTGTCCCCTGCTCCAGCGCCTTGGTCGTGAAGAACGGCTCGAAGACACGACGGCGCACATCGTCGCTCATCCCCACGCCGTCGTCGCGCACCTGGACACGCAGGTAAGGGCCGGGCGCGACGGCGAGGCGCGCCGCATCGTCGCTGTCCAGCTGCACATCGTCGAGAGTGAATTCGACGACGCCGCGCTCGTCGGTTAGCGCCTGCCGCGCGTTCATCGCGAGGTTCATCAGGACCTGCGCCATCTGGGCCGGATCGGCAACGGTCAGCGCCGGAGCCAGCGCTGGGTGCCACAGGAGGGTGATCGATGCCGGCAAGGTGGAGCGTAGCAGTTCCACCGTCTCGCTGATGATCGGGACGAGGTCGATCGGCCGTCGGTGCTCCGCCTCGGGACGGGCAAACAGCAGGATGCGACGCACCAGGTCGCGGGCCCGCGAGGCCGCGGTACGAATCGCCACCGCCGACTCGTGCGAGTCGGTGCCGGGCGGCGACTCCGCCGTCAGCAGCTCGGAGTGACCGAGCATGATCGTCAGGAGATTGTTGAAGTCGTGCGCGACCCCCCCGGCGAGCGTACCGAGCGCCTCCATCTTCTCCCGACCTTGCAGCCGTTGCTCCAGCGCGTGGCGTTCCTCAGCGCTGACCATCGCGGCTTCGCGCATGCGCGCAATGTCGGACTCGGCGGTTTCGCGCCGCCGTTCGGCGCGTGCGGTCCGCACCCCTACCAGGACGGCGATCAGCGCGGCCGCGAGCCAGCTTTTCACCGCCGCGTCGTACACACGGCGCATCCATTCGTCGAAGCGCTCGGCGTCCATGGTCAGGCCGACGTATGGGTGCGGCCCCGCCCCCGACCTGACCAGCGGCACATAGGCGCGGATCCCCGTCCCCCACGCGCTGAGCGTCGGTGCGCGTTCGACCACCAGCCGGCCCGTCGCCGACGCGACGCGTTCGCCCTCCGCGGGGACATCGCGCTCCGTAATCCAGGCCTGCTGCGACGACGAGTCGCCGTCCAGGATGTAGTACATCGTGTCGCCGCGTACGACGCCGGTGTAGGCAAAGCGGACGTCGGGATTTGTGCGCAGCAGGATACGCAGCGGCTGGACGAGCGCCCCATAGGGCGCCGTGTTCGTCTGGCTCGAGTCCGTCAGCAGGGCGTGGGCATCCGGATCGATGAGGGCCGCCGTGATTTGCGCCGTGCGCTGCAGGTAGGTACGCAGGTCTTCGAGCAGCACCTGCCGGATGGCAACCGACATCACGGCCAGGCTCACCGCCGCCGTGAACGCGATCGCCACGCCCGTGAGCGACCCGGCGATCCAGGGGCGTCGCCACACCGAGCGCGCGACCGGCCGTGGCATCACTTCGTCGTGCACCGGGCCGGCGACCGGCCGTTCGGTTTCTTCAGGACCCATATCATCAGTATCGGAAGGCGCGCAACGCTCGGCAAACGAAATCCCCCCGGGGCTTTCGCCCGGCCGGCGACCTCGTCCGAAGGCACGTTAGGCACGAACAGCCGCGGCGGCTCGCGCGTACGGCATCGGCAGCCGCCGCCCGAGTACCGGCGCCGGCTCGCGATTCGGGCACCGCTCCCCTGCGTTGCGGTGGGGTGCCCATGCCCGCGAGCGCCCGGGTGTCGGGGACGATGCCACACGTTGCGCCCGTCTCGTGGTGGCACGGGGCCGGGCGAGGGGCGATTTTGGGGGCGGGGTCACTTGGACCGATGTTCGCCCCGCCTCGGGTCCATCCTGCGTACACCGACGAACCACGCCCATCATGCCTGCCCCGAGCGACCCCTCTTCGCGCTCCGAGTCCGACGCCCTGCCGCCGGAAATGGCCGCGCCCACGTTGCGCCAGGTCATCGCCGTGCTCGCGCTCGCGAACGCCGGCGTCGCGACGTACCTGCACCTCTGGAAGATGGGCTTCATGGGCGCGCTGAGTTGTGGCGCCGGCCGCGGGTGTGAGGTTGTGCAGCTCTCCTCCTGGGGGTGGTTTCTCGGCTTCGACGTCGCCCTCATCGGTGCGGTCGGTTACGCGCTCATCCTCCTCGTCGCGATGCTCGGCACCGGGGCGCGACTGGCGGCCGAGCGCTGGCCAACGGTGGTGCTGGCGACCCTGGTCTACCCCGCGTTCGTCTTCACCCTGCGGCTCAAGTACGCCGAGTTCATCGTCATGAAGACGTTCTGTCCATGGTGCGCCCTCTCGGCGGTGAGCATGACCCTGTTCACCGCGCTGGTCTGGCTGGACTGGAAGCGGGTGCGAGCGTAGCGCGGGCGGCCGGCGGCCGGTCACGTGTAGACCGGCACCAACCACGAGCGATAGCGTTCGACCTTGCCCGCCACTACGTCGAAGAAGAGGTCACGAAGCCGGGTGGTGATGTCGCCCATGGAGCCGCTGCCGATGGCGCGATGCTCAATACGGGTGATCGCCGCGATTTGCACGCCAGTGCCGCACATGAAGCTCTCGTCGGCGAGGTAGACCTCGCTGCGGTCGATGTTCCGTTCCAGCACCGACACGCCCAGCTCATCGCGCAGGAGCTGGATCACCGAGCGCCGAACGATCCCCTCGAGCACGTTGGACTGTACGGGCGGGGTGATCGCCACGCCGTCGCGCACGATGAAGAAGTTGGCCGAGCTCATCTCCGACACGTGTCCGTCGTCGTTGAGCACCAGCGCCTCGTCGTATCCCGCCAGGCGCACGTCGGTGCTGCTGAGGGCCGAGTTGACATAGGCGCCGGCGATCTTTCCGCGTGCCGGGATGGCGTTGTCATCGACGCGACGCCACGCCGAAAAGGCCACGTGCGCCCCCTCCTCGTTCGCGATGTACGAGCCGAAGGGCATGGCGAAGATCGTGACGGCCGACGCGAGGTCGTGCACGCGCACGCTGATCGTCGGCTCGGAGATGTACGCTAACGGCCGGATGTAGCAGTTCTCGCGAAACCCCTCGGCGCGCAGCAGGGCGCTGACGATCTCGGTCAACCCCGCGGGCGTGTACGTGAGGGGCATGCGCAGCAGCTTGCCCGACTGCAGGAAGCGCGTGAAGTGATCGTGCGGCCTGAAGACGTAGAGCTGCTCCTGCTCGGCGTTCCAGTAGCCGCGCATGCCACCAAACACGGCCGTGCCGTAGTGGAGGGCGTGGGTCATGACACTGACCGTTGCCTCGGCGATCGGGACGATGCGGTCGCCGAAGAAGGCGTAGCGGGTGCTGGGATCGGACATGGGGGACGGGGACGGGGGACGGGGG
>Ga0138256_10000440_pt1 | contig 45834 bp, 48 predicted proteins | sample KNB2016incub_MG_FD_105486 | JGI IMG/M metagenome (GOLD analysis project Ga0138256, IMG submission 105486) | Active sludge microbial communities from wastewater in Klosterneuburg, Austria - KNB2014incub_MG | ecosystem: Engineered > WWTP > Activated sludge > Unclassified | place: Austria... | reverse complement strand
AGCCTGCCGCACGACAGCTTCTATCGGCCATCGGTGCGCCTGAAGGCGCGCGACGGCTTCTGCCCCATCGGCCCGCGCGTGTGGCCCATGCCGGCCGCCAAGGCGGTCGACGCGCTGGCCGTGACGGTGCAGATTGATGGTCGGCGGGTTCACGAGACCAGCACCGGCGACCGCTTCCGGTCGGCGGCGCAGCTGGTGGCCGATGTCAGCGCATTCATGACCCTGTCGCCGGGCGATGTGCTGATGCTGGGCGTGTCTGCCGGGGCGCCGCAGGTGGCGGCCGGCCATGAGGTCACCATCACGATCGAAGGCCTGGGGGAACTGCGCTTTCGCCTGCAGGCCGAGGTGATCGTTTGAAGACCGCGCGTGTCGCCTTCGCCGGCGCCATCCACAGCGCCACGCCGCATGCACAGGGCCTGCAACTGGCCGACGGTCGGGTGCTGACCGAAGACCAGGTCGTGTGGTTGCCGCCGCTGACCGAGCCGGGCACGATCATCGCGCTCGGGCTGAACTATGCCGACCATGCCAAGGAGCTGGCGAAAGAGTTGAGCAGCAAGGCCAGCGACGAGCCGCTGGTCTTCCTGAAGGGCCCCGGGTCGCTGATCGGCCACCGCGGGCTGACCCGTCGGCCGACCGACGCCACATTCATGCACTACGAATGCGAGCTGGCGGTGGTGATCGGCCGTCGCACGCGCCGCGTGAAGGCGGCCGATGCGCTGGCCCATGTGGCGGGCTACACCGTGTGCAACGACTACGCCGTGCGCGACTACCTGGAGAACTGGTACCGCCCCAACCTGCGCGTGAAGAACCGCGACGGCGGCACCGTGCTGGGCCCCTGGCTGGTGAGTGCCGACGAGGTGCCCGACCCGCAGGCCCTGAGCCTGCGCACCCTGGTCAACGGGCAGCGCGTGCAGCAAGGCCATACCTCGGACATGATCCACGGTGTGGCGGCGCTGATCGAATACCTCAGCGACTTCATGACGCTGCAGCCGGGTGACGTCATCCTGACGGGCACGCCCGAAGGCACCGTCAACTGCCAGGCTGGCGATCAGATCGTCTGCGAGATCGACGGCATCGGGCAATTGCTCAACACCCTGTACTGAGTTTGTGAAGGCAGCATGCACATCCAGCACCTGATCAACGGCCGCGCGGTCGACAGCCGCGAGCGTTTCGAGTCGATCAACCCGGCCACCCAGGCCGTGCTGGCCGAGGTGGCCAGTGGCGGTGTCGACGAGGTCAACGCGGCGGTTGCGTCGGCCAAGGCAGCCTTTCCGGCCTGGGCCGCCACGCCCGCGCCTGACCGCGCCCGACTGATGCACCGGCTCGGCGAACTGATCACGCAGAACGTGCCGCAGATTGCGCGCACCGAGACGCAGGACACCGGCCAGGTCATTGCGCAGACGGGTCGCCAGCTGGTGCCGCGTGCGGCCGACAACTTCCACTACTTTGCCGAGATGTGCGTGCGCGTCGACGGTCATACCTACCCGACGCCGACGCACCTGAACTACACGCTGTTCCATCCGGTGGGTGTGTGCGCGCTGATCAGCCCCTGGAACGTGCCCTTCATGACCGCCACCTGGAAGGTCGCACCCTGCCTGGCCTTCGGCAACACCGCGGTGCTGAAGATGAGCGAGCTGTCGCCGCTGACGGCGGCGCGGCTGGGCGAATTGGCACAGGAGGCCGGCATCCCGCCGGGCGTGTTGAACATCGTGCATGGCTACGGCAAGACGGCGGGCGAAGCGCTGGTCTCGCACCGCGACGTGCGTGCCATCTCGTTCACCGGGTCCACTGTCACCGGCAACCGCATCGTGCAGGCGGCGGGCCTGAAGAAGTTCAGCATGGAACTCGGCGGCAAGAGCCCGTTCGTCATCTTCGACGACGCCGACCCGGCGCGCGCGCTGGACGCCGCCGTCTTCATGATCTTCAGCAACAACGGCGAGCGCTGCACGGCCGGCAGCCGCATCCTGGTGCAACGTTCGATCTATGCCGATTTCGTCACCCGATTCGTCGAGCGCGCCAAGAAGATCAGCGTCGGTGACCCGCTGGACGACAACACCATCGTCGGCCCGCTGATCAGCGCGCAGCACCTGGCCAAGGTGAGGCACTACATCGAGCTGGGCACCAAGGAGGGTGCCAGCTTGCTGTGCGGTGGTGTCGACGCCCCAGAGCTGCCGGCCGCACTGGCCAAGGGCAACTTTGTCAAGCCGACGGTGTTTGCCGACGTCGACAACCGCATGCAGATCGCGCAGGACGAGATCTTCGGCCCGGTGGCCTGCCTGATCCCGTTCGACGACGAAGCCGACGCGGTGCGCATCGCCAACGACATTGCCTATGGCCTGTCGAGCTATGTCTGGACCGAGAACCTGGGCCGCGCGCACCGCGTGGCGGCCGGCATCGAGGCCGGCATGTGCTTCGTCAACAGCCAGAACGTGCGCGACCTGCGCCAGCCCTTCGGTGGCAGCAAGGCCAGCGGCACCGGGCGTGAAGGCGGCACCTGGAGCTACGAGGTCTTTCTCGAACCGAAGAACGTGTGTGTGTCGCTCGGCTCGCACCACATCCCGCATTGGGGAACCTGACATGGGACATGTTGCGCTGGCTGCCAAAATCACCCATGTGCCGTCGATGTACTTGAGCGAGCTCGACGGCCCGCGCAAGGGATCGCGGCAGGACGCGATCGACGGCCACCTGGAGATCGCGCGCCGCTGCAAGGCCGAAGGCGTGGACACGCTGATCGTCTTCGACACGCACTGGCTGGTGAATGCCAACTACCACCTGAACTGTGCGCCGCATTTCAAGGGCAGCTACACCAGCAACGAGCTGCCGCACTTCATCAGCAACCTGGCCTATGACTTCCCGGGCAACCCGGCGCTGGGCCAGCTGCTGGCGCGAGTCTGCAGCGATGCCGGCGTGGAGACGCTGGCGCACCCCGCCACGACGCTGGCGCCCGAATACGGCACCCTGGTGCCGATGCGCTACATGAACGCCGACCGGCGTTTCAAGGCGATTTCGGTGTCGGCGCTGTGCATGGCGCATTACCTGAACGACAGCGCGCGCCTGGGCTGGGCCATGCGGCGCGCGGTGGAAGATCACTACGACGGCACGGTCGCCTTTCTGGCCAGCGGGTCGCTGTCGCACCGCTTCGCGCAGAACGGCCTCGCGCCCGAGTTTGCGTTCAAGGTTTGGAGCCCCTTGCTGGAAACGCTGGACCGGCAGGTGGTTCGCATGTGGCAGAACGCCGAATGGAAGGCCTTCTGCGAGATGCTGCCCGAGTACGCCAGCAAGGGCCATGGCGAGGGTTTCATGCACGACACCGCCATGTTGCTGGGCGTGCTGGGCTGGTCGGCCTACGACGCCCCGGCCGAGGTCATTACGCCCTACTTCGGCGCCAGCGGCACCGGGCAGATCAATGCCGTCTTCCCCGTCACGCCGCAGGACGGCCGTGCCATTCCGCGTGCCGTGGCGTCTGCGGCCGACGGCTACACGTCGATTGCCACGCGGCTCTGAAAGCGGATGCCGCCATGCCCCACCTCGTGATCCTCTACAGCGGCAACCTCGATGCCCAGACCGACATGCCGGCGCTGTGCCGCACGCTGGCCGATGCCATGTTGTCGATCAGCGACGAGACCGGTGCGCCGGTCTATCCGCCGGGCGGCACGCGCGTGCTGGCCTACCCGGCGGCGCACTGGGCGGTGTCCGACGGCGGTGCCGCCGGCCGCGCTGCCGGCGGCGACGGAGACTATGGCTTCATGTACCTGAATCTGCGCATGGCCAGTGGCCGCAGCGACGCCATCAAGCAGCAGGTCGGGCAGGCCGTGCTGGCGGCGCTGAAGTCCCATGTGGCACCGCTGCTCGAGCGGTTGCATGTCGGCTTCACTTTGCAGATCGACGAGGGGCACGAGGTGTTCGACGCCAAGCTCAGTTCCTTGCACCCGCTGTTCAACAGGGCCTGAACGCATGCTCGACGCCGGCACCATCGCCGCGCTGGCGCGCCAGTTGTACGAAGCGCGCAAGTCGCGCATCGCGCTGCGCCAGTTCAGCCGCCAGCACCCGGGCATGACGATCGCCGACGGCTACGCGATCCAGCGCGAATGGGTCAGGCTCGAGATCGCCGACGGCCGCAGCATCAAGGGCCGCAAGATCGGCCTCACGTCGCGCGCCATGCAGCTGTCCAGCCAGATCGACGAGCCCGACTACGCCCCGCTGATGGACGACATGTTCTTCGCGCAGGGCGGCGACATCCCGGCAGAGCGTTTCATTGCGCCGCGCGTCGAGGTCGAACTGGCGCTGGAAGCCGGACAGGTGGTGCTGGCCGGATCGTTCACGCGGCCGGTCAATGCTGCGGCCGGCGACAGCTTCCACATTGACTACGGGCCGCTGGGCGCGGTGGCCTTTCGATTCAGCTGACGCACCGTGTTCAGCGCCGTCGGCGCAACCCCAGCACCATCACCGTGCCCACCACGATCAGCGCGCCCAGCACTTGAACCGGTGCGATGTGCTGTCCCAGCAGCGCCCAGGCCATCACCATCGCCGCCACCGGCTCCACATTGAGGATGGGTGACGAGCCGACCACACCCAGGCGCGGCAGCAGCGTGAACATGACCGTGAACGCGGTGCCGTAGAGCAGGGTCAGCAGCACCAGGCCCCACCAGCCGGGCGGGCTGTGCGGCAACTTCAGTCCGCCCTGGGCCAGCGCGACGACGAGTGCCAGGACGCCCACCACCGCCATCGTCACCGCGCTGCGCAGCCGGCCGTCGATGCCGGCGATCTCGTGCTGCGTGACCACCATCACCAGGCCGAAACTGGCCGCCGCCAGCACGGCAAAGGCCACGCCGCTGCCGATGCGTGACCATTGTGCCTGTGCGCCCAGTCCCGACGCAGCGCCGAAGACGTCCAGCGCCAGTGCCAGTCCGAGCAGGATCACCGGCATCGCGATGATCGTGCGGCGGTCCGGGCGGTGCCGGTACAACAGCCGCGACCACAGCGCTGTCCACATCGGCCATGTATTGAAGGCCAGCAGCGCCAGCGCCACCGGCAACCGTGCCACCGCCGCGTACAGCGACAGGCTCTGCACGGCCACCAGCACCGACACCGCGGCCAGCACCCGGCGTTGCCAGCGGTCCATCGTCCACGCCACCCGCTGCTGCCACACCAGCAGCCCGACGACCAGCGCCGAGACGCCACTGCGCAGCGTGACCGCAGTGGCCACGTCCACGCCGTCGTTGAAGGCAAAGCGCGCCGCCACGTGGTTGCCGCCGAACATGCAGGCCAGCAGCAACAACGTCAGGAAGGCGCGCAGCGACAGCGTGGGGCTTGTCATGATGGGCGTCGATGCTACCCGGCGCGCATCGGTGGCCAAGCCGGGCGCCGCACGCCGTGCATCCGGGCGTCGCGCCGTCACATGAGACGATGCCGGTTCCTGCAATTCCACAGCGCCGAACGCGTGCACCCCTGCCATGGCCGCCAGCAGCCTGCTTGCCCTGATCGACGACATCGCCACCGTGCTCGACGATGTGGCACTCCTCACCAAGATCGCGGCCAAGAAGTCCAGCGGCGTGCTGGGCGACGACCTGGCGCTCAATGCGCAGCAGGTCAGCGGGGTGAAGGCCAGTCGCGAGATTCCGGTCGTGTGGGCGGTGTTCAAGGGCTCGCTGCGGAACAAGGCGATGCTGGTGCCCGCGGCGCTGCTGATCAGCGCCCTGGCGCCCGGGCTGGTGGTGCCGCTGTTGATGGTGGGCGGCGCCTTCCTGTGCTTCGAGGGCTTCGAAAAGCTGGCCCACCGTCTGCTGCACGGTGCGCATGAAGCCGAAGCGGGGCATGCCGCGTTGACGCAGGCATTGACCGACCATCAGGTCGATCTGGTGGCGCTCGAGAAGGACAAGATCAAGGGCGCCGTGCGCACCGACTTCATCCTGTCGGCCGAGATCATCGCGATCGCGCTGGGCACGGTGGCCAACGCGCCTTTCGGCACTCGCGTGCTGGTGCTGTCGGGGATTGCGCTGGTGATGACGATCGGCGTCTACGGTTTTGTCGCCGGCATCGTCAAGCTCGACGACGCCGGGCTGTGGCTTAGCCAGCGCCCCGCGGCCGTGGCGCGCGCGCTGGGCGACGCCATCCTGCAAGCCGCGCCCTGGCTGATGAAGGCGCTGTCGGTGGTGGGCACCGTGGCCATGTTCCTGGTCGGCGGCGGCATCCTGGTGCACGGCACGCCGCCGCTGCACCACCTGATCGGCGCGCTCACGAAGCCGCTTGGCGGCTTGGCGGCGGCGCTGCTGTCGGCACTGGCCGATGCGCTGGTGGGCATCGTCGCCGGTGCGCTGGTGCTGGCCGTGCTGACACTGGGCAAACGCGTACTGGCCCGGCGGGCCAAGGCCGCCTGACTACTTGCCGGCGATGCCCAGCAGTTCGACCTCGAACAACAGCGTCGCGTTGGGCGGGATCGGGCCACCCGGCGTGCCGCGTTCACCGTAGGCGATGGCCGCAGGGCAGGTCAGCTTGGCCTTGCCGCCGACCTTGATGCGCTGCACGCCCTCGGTCCAGCACTTGATCACGCGGTTGAGCGGAAATTCGGCCGGCTGACCCCGCTGGATCGAGCTGTCGAACTCCTTGCCGTTGGCAAAGGTGCCGCGGTAGTGCACCTTCACGGTATCGGTGGCTGCGGGCATGGCCCCGCTGCCTTCTTTCAGCGACCGGAACACCAGGCCCGTGGCGCTGACCTCGGCGCCCGGTTCGGCCGCCGCGGCTTTCAACACCGCGGCCTGCGCATGGGCCGACGAAGGCGTCAGCGACACGGCCAGGACTGTAGCCAGCACAGGCAGTGCGGCCACCAGGGCCGACAGGCGATTCAGACAAGGCAAGATGGTGACCTCCGGGGCGACGAAGGCGCGATCATCGCAGCATCGCTGCGGCCTCAGCGAATGGACGCCGTCGAGCGTGCGCCGAAGCGCTCTGCAAACCAGCGGTCGACCAGACGCAGCTCGTAGGCCAGCGGGCCGCTTTCACTGACGCGCAGGGGCGTCATCAGGTAGCTCATGTCGCTGATGCGTTCCTTGCGGCTTTCAAGCGTGCGGCCGCCGGCGCTCAGCGTCCAGCGCAGCGTCAACGTCGGCCAGTCGGCCGCGCCCTTGAGCACCCGCAGATCCTGGCCGTTGCGCGTCGGCTTGACCGTGCCGGCCATGTCGAGGTCGAGCAACTCGACCTTCAGCGTCTGGCCGTCGGGCAGGCGCTGACCCAGCGCCTCGAGGTGAGATTTCAGCAAGGCCAGGTTGCGCTCGCCGTCGAAGCGGCTGTTGCCGGCGTCGGCGAGCTGGCTGTAGGGGCGCATGCTGACCTCGACCTGTCCGGCCGCCAAGGCCGACCCGGCAACCAGCAGGCTCAACAGCAACAGGGATATGCGCATGACAGACTCCGCGTTCACTCGATATTGGGTGGATCCTGAAGCGCCGGGCTGGGTTCCGTCAAGGCAGGCCTGCGGCCGCGCCGAAACTCAGCTTTACCCGGCGGCCGTGGCGCTCAGCGCGGTCGTGAATCCCTCAGGCTGGTGATGCGGTTGAACACCGGCCGGCCAGGACGGTGGTCGACGCGGTCGGCGACGAAATAACCGTGACGTTCGAACTGCAGCCGCACATCGGGCGCCACCGTGGCCAAGGATGGCTCCAGCCACGCCTGCATCACGCGACGGCTGTGCGGGTTGAGGTTGTCGCGAAAGTCGCGGCCGCCTTCTTCGGGCTGGTCGGTGGCGAACAGGCGCTCGAACAGCCGCACCTCGGCCGCCAGCGCGTCGTGCGCCGCCACCCAGGTGATGGTGCCCTTGACCTTGACGCTGTCGGCCCCGGGCGTGCCGCTTCGGGTGTCGGGCAGCACCGTGGCCAGCACGGCAGTGACGGCACCGCCGGCGTCCTTCTCGCAGCCCTGGCACTCGATCACCACGCCGTACTTCAGGCGCACCTTGTTGCCCGGAAAGAGGCGGAAGAAACCCTTCGCAGGGACCTCGGCAAAGTCATCGCGTTCGATCCACAGGTCGGGCCCAAGCTCGAACCGGCGCTGCCCCAGCTCGGGGTGCTGCGGATGCGCCGGGGCCTGGCAGGGCTCGCGGTGCGCGGCCGCGCCGAACACCTCGGCCCAGTTGAGCAGCTTCAAAGGCAGCGGGTCGAGCACCGCCATCGCGCGCGCGGCCTTGGCCTCCTGGTCTTCGCGCAGCGCAATGTCGAGCACGCTGTAGTCGACCCAGATGTTGGTCTTGCTGGCGCCGGTGTCGGCGGCCATCTTGCGGATGCTCTCTGGCGTGTAGCCACGCCGGCGCATGCCGGCCAGCGTCGGCATGCGCGGGTCGTCCCAGCCTTGCACGATGCCTTCGTCGACCATGCTCTTCAGCTTGCGCTTGCTGGTCATCACGCTGGTCAGGTTCAGGCGGCCGAATTCGTACTGTCTGGGCAGCGGCTGGCTCAGCAGGCCCAGCGTGGTCAGGTTTTCCAGCAGCCAGTCGTAGAAGGGCCGCTGGTCCTCGAACTCCAGCGTGCAGAAACTGTGTGTGATGCGCTCCAGCGCGTCCTCGATCGGGTGCGCGTAGGTGTACATCGGGTAGATGCACCAGCGGTCACCGGTGTTGTGGTGCGTGGCGTGCTTGATGCGGTACAGCGCCGGGTCGCGCAGGTTGATGTTGGGGCTGGCCAGATCGATCTTCGCGCGCAGCACCATGGCGCCGTCGGCATGCAGGCCATCGCGCATCTCGCGAAAGCGCGCCAGGTTCTCGGCCGGCGTGCGGCCGCGAAAGGGGCTGGGCGTGCCCGGCGTGTTGAAGTCGCCGCGGCTGCTGCGCATCTGCTCGGCGCTCTGCTCGTCGACATAGGCCAGCCCGGCGTCAATCAGCGCCTCGGCGGCGCGGTACATGAAGTCGAAATAGTTGCTGGCGAAGTACAGGTGGCTGTGACCGTGGGCGGTCCAGTCGAAACCCAGCCAGTGCACCATCTCGATGATGGCGTCGACGTACTCCTGCTCTTCCTTCTCGGGGTTGGTGTCGTCGAAACGCAGGTGGCAGACACCGCCGTAGTCCTGCGCGAAACCGAAGTTCAGGCAGATGCTCTTGGCGTGGCCGACGTGCAGGTAGCCGTTGGGCTCGGGCGGAAAGCGCGTGCGGATGCGCGCCGGGTCGACTGCACCCGCGGCATGGTGCGCCGCATCGCCCGGGCTGCCGCCCCAGGGCCGACCCTGATGCACGCCGGCGGCCAGGTCGCGCTCGATGATCGTGCGCAGGAAGTTGCTCGGCTTGGGGTCTTCTTTCGCGGGGGGGGCCATCGATCGATTCTATCGACCGGGCCCACCGGCCCCAGAGGACGAACGCCGGCTTCGGCCCGGTCAGGCGCGGCCGAAGGCCAGCACGGTATTGGTGCCGCCGAAGGCGAAGCTGCTGCTGATGGCGGCCTGCAGCGCCGGCGCGGCGCTGTGCCCGGGCTGCACCAGGTTGAGCGCGCAGGCGGCGTCGACGCTGCCGCCATGCAGGTTGGGCGGCAGCTGGCGCTGCTGCAGCGCCAAGATTGTGATGGCCGCTTCCAGCGCGCCGGCCGCACCCAGCAGATGGCCGTGCAGCGCCTTGGTCGAGCTGACCTGCAGGCCGGGCAGTGCGTCGCCCCAGACTGTGGCCAGGGCGTCGGTTTCCACCACATCACCGATCTTGGTGGCCGTGCCGTGGGCGTTGCAGTAGCCCACGTCGGCCGGGTTCAGGCCGGCCTCGCGCAAGGCGGCGCGCAGCGCGCGTGCCTGGCCTGCGGCGTCGGGCTTGGTCAGGTGGCTGGCGTCGCTGCCCAGGCCGTAACCCAGCAGACGGGCCCACACGCGGGCGCCTCGGGCCCGCGCACGGGTTTCGGATTCCAGCACCAGAAAGGCCGCACCTTCGCCGAGCACGAAGCCGGCACGGTCGGCGGCGAACGGCCGGCAGGCGCGCCCGGCCTGCCCAGGGGCAAAGGCGGCCAGCGTCTGCATGGCCTGCCAGGCGGCGACGACGCCGGGGACGATCAGCGCCTCGCTGCCGCCTGCCAGGGCCAGGTCGACCTCGCCGCGCTGCACTGCGCGCATCGCTTCGCCGATGGCCACGGCCGACGACGCGCAGGCCACCGAGTAGGTCAGCACCGGCCCCTGGGCCTTCAGGCGCATCGCCACCTGCGCCGCCGGCGCATTGGGCATGAAGGCCGGGATGGTCAGCGGCGGCACGCGACCGCCGGCGGTGCCCACCCGGTAGGCGGTCTCGATCGCGGCCGCGCCGCCCATGCCGCAGCCCACGTAGACACCCAGGCGTTCGGGGTCGATGCCGGTGGGCGCGCCGGCATCGTGAAAAGCGCGGTCGGCGGCGGCCACCGCCAGCTGACTGACGCGGTCCACACCAGGCAGCTGCAGCTTGGTGAACCAGCGGCTTTCATCGAAGGCCACGGTGGCCGCCGCGGCCGGTTTTGGCAGTTGCCCGGCAAACACCTCGGCTACCGCCGAGTCGCCGCGCAGCAGTGCGGCCAGCATGGCGAGCGGATCTTCGCCGTGCGGCGATTGCAGACCCAGGCCGGTGACAACGACCATGCCGCGGTGCAGCTGCTTCAGGCGGTCTGCGCGGCGCGCAACTCGTCGATGGCTTTGGACAGCGTGGCCAGGGAGTTGATGTCGGGGTAGGACTCGAGCGAGACCTTGAACTTTTCCTCGACCTCGAACAGAAACTCCACCAGCGCCAGCGAATCGATGCCCTGCTCGAGCATCGAGGCATTCGCATCGAGCTTGTCGGGCTCGATGCCGTACTTCTTGTGGATCAGCTGCTGCAGTTCCTCGAGTGAACTCATGTCCGGGGCTCCATCACGACCTCACCGTGCGCAGCCGGTCGAGCCCGTGCCGTCGCTCCCCCCTGATCGTGTGTTTCGATGTCGATGGGCGATCAATCATAGCGGCTGGCCTGGGGCTGTCGGTCGTGCGGTCGGTCGTATGGCCAGCGGTGCTGCCGGTCGCGGTGCCGGGCCCCAGCACAAGGACGCCAGGCCGAAGACCATGCCCAGCGCGGCCCCGGCCAGCACGTCCAGCACCACGTGCTGGTGCACCGCCACCGTCGACCAGGCGATCAGCAAGAACCAGCCTGCGTTGACCCGCTGCAGCCAGGCCGGGCCGCGCACCGCGGCCAGCAGGCGATGAATCCACAGCGCACTGAAGGCGGCCGTCGCGACGTGCATGGAGGGGCAGGCGTTGCCGGCGGTGTCGACGTCGCGCATCAGCGCAAAACCCAGATGATGGGCCACCGACGGGTCGAGCTGATGCGCCTGCGACGGCACCACCGTCGGCCACAGGTAGAAGCACATCAGCCCCGCCAGACACAGGGCGAAGGCCCAGGCACCGTAGCCCAGCAGCGCGCGCAGCGACGGCTGGAAGGCAGGCGCCACACCGACGTAGAACCACAGCGAGGCATAGGGCCAGAAGGCTGCCGGCACGAAGCCGATCCAGCTGTCCAGCGGCGTCAGCGGCATCACCGTGACCGGATTCACCGGGTGGTGCAGCAGATGGAAGTAGGCGCTGAAGAACAGCGCGATGAAGGCGCAGATGCCCAGGGCCTTCAGCAACTGCAGGCGGCGCCAGTGCGAACCCAGCACCCGCGCCCAGTCTGCAGATGTCGGGGCATCGGCAGCAGGCGTGGTGGTGCGGATATCACTCAAGCGGCCCCTCGATGGGGCGTTGCCCTCTGGAGTGAGGTTAACACCGGCGGCCGGCACCGATAATGCTGGCCTGCCGGGGCCAATCCGGCCGCCAGCCCCAACAACCACCAGCGACCGATTGACCATGTCCGCCAACGCATCCGCTTCGCCGTATGCTGCCTCGACCTGCGATGTGCTGGTGATCGGCGGCGGGCCCGCGGGCAGCACCATGGCCGCGCTGCTGGCGCGCCAGGGCCGCCAGGTGGTGATGCTGGAGAAGCTGCATCACCCTCGCTTTCACATCGGCGAATCGCTGCTGCCCGCGAACGGCCCGCTGTTCGACCGCCTGGGCGTGCGCGCGGCGGTCGACCGCATCGGCATGCCCAAGTGGGGTGTCGAGTTCATCTCGCAGCAGCACGATGCACCGAGCTTTCTGGAATTCGCCGATGCCTGGGACCGATCGATGCCTTCTGCCTGGCAGGTGCGGCGCTCCGAGCTCGACGAAATCCTGTTCCGCCATGCCGCAGCCGAGGGTGCGACGACGATCGAAGGCTGCCAGGTCCAGAAGGTGGCGTTCGACGCCGACGGTGCCGATGTGCTGGCGCGTTTGGACGACGGGGTCGAACGCCGCTGGCGGGCGCTGTTCGTGGTCGACGCCTCGGGCCGCGACACGCTGCTGGCCAACCAGCTGGGCAGCAAGCAGCGTAACCCGCGCCACAACAGTGCCGCGCTGTTCGGGCACTTTCGCGGCGCGCGGCGTCTGCCGGGCAAACTCGAAGGCAACATCAGCATCTTCTGGTTCCAGCATGGCTGGTTCTGGTTCATCCCTCTGGCCGACGGCATCACCAGCGTCGGTGCCACCTGCTGGCCGCAGTACCTGAAAAGCCGTGACAAGCCGCTGAGTGAGTTCTTCGCCGACACCATCGCGATGAGTCCCGAGCTGGCCGAGCGGCTGCGGGGCGCCGAGCTGGTCGACGGCAAGGTGCATGCCACCGGCAATTACAGCTACTCCAGCAGCATCTGCCAGGGTGACCGTTGCCTGTTGCTGGGCGACGCCTATGCCTTCATCGATCCGGTGTTCTCGTCGGGCGTGCACATGGCGATGACCAGCGCCTTCGAAGGCGCCAAGGTGGTACAGGCCTTCTTCGAGCAGCCGCAGGCGCTGCCGGCGGCGCGGCGGCGCTTCCAGGCCGTGATGCGTCGTGGCCCGCGCGAGTTCTCGTGGTTCATCTTTCGCATGACCAACCCGGCGATGCGCGGTCTGTTCATGCAGCCCAGGAATCCACTGGGCGCGAAGAGCGCCGTGCTGTCGGTGCTGGCCGGCGACATCTACGGCCGCATGCCGTTCAAGCCGTCGCTGTGGCTGTTCAAGCTGATCTACTGGTGCAGCACACTGGCCCATGCGCCACGCAGCTGGAAAGCCTGGCGCATGCGGCGTCGCCTGGTGGTCGACGTCGGTGCGCTGCCGGGCGAAAACGTGCTGACGGGCCCGCGATGAGGCAGCGCGTGCGCTGCCGTTCTGCTCTTGCCCTGCCGCTGGCCCTGGCGTTGGTGGCAACCCCGCTGGTCGCGGCAGAACTGCCGTTGTGGGAGCTGGGGCTGGGTGTGGCCGGCTTGAGCCTGCCGCATTACCGCGGCGCCGAGAAGTCCACACGCTGGCTGCTGCCGGTGCCCTACGCCGTCTATCGAGGTGAGGTGCTGCGCGCCAATCGCGACGGCGTGAAGGCGCTGCTGTTCGACACCGACCGCGCCGACCTGGACCTCAGCCTGTCGGCCACCGCGCCGTCGCGCAGCGCCGACGAGCCGGTACGCCAGGGCATGCCCGATCTGAAGGGCACGCTCGAATTCGGCCCCAACCTCAACCTGCGGCTGGCCCGTGGCCCAGGCTGGAAGTTGGAGCTGCGATTGCCGGTGCGTGCCGCCTTCACGCTTGAATCCAGCCCGCGCGCCATCGGCTGGTCGGTCTCGCCCAACCTCAACGTCGACCATGCGCTGGGGGCGTGGAATCTGGGCGCTCAGGTCGGTCTGCTGTGGGCTGACCGCAAGCTCAACAGCTATTTCTACGACGTGGCGCCGGCCTATGTGACGGCCGCGCGGCCTGGCTTCAGCGCCGACGCCGGCCGTGCCGGCTGGCAGGGCACGCTGGGACTGTCGCGACGTGACAAGAATCGCTGGTTCGGTGCCTTCCTGCGCAGCGATTCGCTGGCCGGCAGCCGCCTGGCCGACAGCCCGTTGGTGCGGCGCACGCACAACATGAGTTTCGGGGTGGCCTTGTCGTGGGTGCTGTGGGAATCGGACCGACTGGTGCCCGACCGTGAAGCGCTCCGCTGACCGCGAGCCGCTGTCGGGCACGCCGCCAGGCTCCGCGATGCACGCGCCACGCTCTCGATCGCCGGCGCTGATCACGCGGCCGTGGTTGCGGCCACTGGCCTGGCTGCTGCTGCAGATCCTGCTGCTGGGCCTGGGCTTGATGTCGCTGACGTGGAACGCCGTGGCCTGGCTGCTGCTGCCGCTGCTCAGCCTCGATCGCGGGCGCCGCCTGGGCCGCGCCGCGATCGCGCGTGGCTACCGGGGGTTCTGGCATGCCTCGCGTTTCAGCGGCCTGCTGCAGATGGACGCCAGCGCGATCGCTGTGCTGGCCAACGAACCGGGCCTGATCATCGTGGCCAACCATCCGAGCATGCTTGATGCCGTGATGCTGGTGTCCGAGCTGCCGCGCTGCGCCTGCGTGATGAAGGCCAGCCTGGCACGCAACCCCTTTCTGGGTGCCGGCGCGAGTCTGGCGCGCTACATCCGCAATGACTCCAGCCTCGGGCTGGTGCGACTGGCGGTGGACGACCTCAAGGCCGGCGGCCAGCTGTTGCTGTTTCCCGAAGGCACCCGAACGACGCGCTGGCCGGTCAATCCCTTTCATTCGGCCGTCGGCGTGATCGCCAAACGTGCGAAGGCGCCGGTGCAAGCGGTCTTCATCGACACCGACTCTCCCTACCTGGGCAAGGGCTGGCCGTTGTGGCGGCTGCCGCCGTTGCCGATCGTGTTCAGCGTGCGACTGGGCCAGCGATTCAGCGTCGGTGACGATCCGCGGCGGTTTCAGGCCGAGCTCGAAGCCTACTTTGCCGCCGGAGTGACCGGCCCGCAGCAGCCCATGCCATGAGCGTTGCGTCGGCCACCCACCTGGTGCTGATTCCCAGCTACGACACCGGCGAGCGGGTCTACCGCACCGTGGCCGAGGCGCGCGCGCAGTGGAACCCGGTGTGGGTGGTCGTCGACGGCAGCACCGACGGCACCGCCGAAGGCCTGCGTCGCCTGGCCGATCAGGACAGCGGCCTGCAGGTCTTCGTGCTGGCGCACAACCAGGGCAAGGGTGCTGCCGTGCTGCACGGGCTCGACCATGCGCAGGCCGGCGGCTTCAGCCATGTGCTGACCATGGACGCCGACGGACAGCACCCGGCGGCGCTGATCCCGGCCTTCATGCAGGCGTCGATGGCGCGCCCCGAGGTGATGGTGCTGGGCCGGCCGGTGTTCGACGCCAGTGCGCCGCTGCTGCGCGTGCGCGGGCGCCGCGTGTCCAATGCCTGGACCAACCTCGAGACCCTGGGTGCCGGTGTCGCCGACTCGCTGTACGGCTTTCGCGTCTACCCGATCGACCCGCTGGCACGCCTGATGCGGGGCCAGCCCTGGATGCGGCGCTTCGATTTCGACACCGAAGCCGTGGTGCGCCTGGCCTGGGCCGGTATCAAGCCGGTCAACCGGGACGCCCCGGTGAAGTACCTGACGGCCGAAGAAGGCGGTGTCTCGCACTTCCGCTACGGCCGCGACAACCTGCTGCTGACCTGGATGCACACGCGGCTGATGATCAACTTCGTGCTGCGGCTGCCGCTGCTGCTGTGGCGGCGGTTGACGAAGCGGCCGCCATTCCAGGACTGAATCAGACGGGTGCGGCTTGTGCCGCCTCGAACAGCATCGGCTCGAAGGCCAAGGGCGCGGGCTGCCGCTCGTCCAGCAAGGCCTTCAGCATTTGAATGTCCAGCGCCGGATGCTCGTCCTGCGCACGCTGCAACAGCTGCCCCGCCAGCGCATGCAGCCTGGCCGTCGCGTCGCGCAGGCGCTGGCGAAAGGCCTCGTCGTCGAGCGTGTCGGCCAGGCTGCGGTTGAGCTCGACGAACCAGGGCATCGAGGCCTGGTCGAGCATCAGCGCCGGGTTGCGACGCTGGCTGACCTGACCCCAGCGTTGCAGCAGGTCTTGTACCGCCAGGTTCAGGCGCTGGCAAAGCGCCAGCTCGTCGCGCAGATGGGACAGCGATGGCAGGTCGGCCAAGCGGTTCTGAAAGTACAGCTGGGCCAGCACGCCCCAGTAGTAGGTGTAGTCCCACAGCACCTTGTGCGGTAGCACCTCGGGGTCGCCGAACAGGCCGTATTGGCCCTGGTACAGCGCCATCGTGCTGTCGTAGAACGACTTGAAGATCTGCTCGAAGATCTGCACGTGGGCGGCCAGCGGGCGCTTGGCGTGATCACGGAAGATCAGCTCGGTGATGTAGGTGTTGCCGATCGCGATGAAGTCGGTGCCCGGCGAATAGAAGGGATCGAGGAAACGCCCGGCCTCGCCGGCCAGTGCCCAGCGGTCGCTCGAGAACACCTGTTTGCAGTCGTACGAGAAGCGGCGGAAGAATGCGAAGTCCTGCAGGTGGTCGCGCTTGCCGTCCAGCTCGTCCCACAGCCGCGGCTGGTGCTGCTGCAGCCAGCCCATCGCCTTGTCGAAGCTGTCCATGCCGCTGCTGGGATGGAAGGCCGGGTCGGCCACGATGCCCACCGAGTGCGAGCCTGAGGCCAGCGGGATCAGCCACACCCAGTAGCCCGTCCCGACCAGGTGATTCGTCGACAGCCAGCGCGTGGGCGTCACGCAGCGTGCACGCCAGTCCGGGTCGTCGCTCCAGCCGTCGATGTCGATGTGGTCGCGCATGCGGAACCACACCGCGTGTGCCGGGTGGTCGTTGTCCAGCGCCAGCCCGAGCTGGCGCTTGAGCAGCCCGGCGCGGCCGCTGGCGTCGATCACCCAGCGGGCCGATACCGGCTGCAGGGGCCCGCCGGCGCGCTGCCAGGTCAGACGGTGCAGCGCGCCGGCGCTGCCGAGCTGCACCTGGCGCACCATGGCGCTGCCCTCGAAGCGCACGCCCTGGCGCTGCACCTCGTCGACGAGGAAGTTCTCGAACAGGCCGCGGTCGATCTGCCAGGCGGGCACCGGCAGCGGGCGGCTGGCGCCGAGTTCGGTCACGTTCTGAATGTCGCGCCGGCCGTCGCTGAAGAAGAAGCGAAAACCGAACTTCTTCAGCTGGCTGTGCAGCAGGTGGTGCTTCAGGCCCAGCACCTCACCCAGGTAATGGGCGCCGATCTCGACCGTCGATTCACCCACCTTGTGCGTGGCTGCGGGCACCGGATGCGTGCGGCGCTCGAGTACCAGCACGTCGATGCCGGGCAGGCGCTGCCGCAACTGCAGCGCCAGCGTCAGGCCGGCCAGGCCGCCGCCCATGATCACGACGTCGTGCACGGGGCCTTCGTGGGTCATGGGCTGGTCCATCGAGGTCCTTGGCTGCGGGCTGGGTGCCGATGATGCCCGATGCCCGGCCGGGCCCGTTGTCAGGCGCAGTTGAGGCTCAGCGCCAGCAGCGCGATGGGTGCGGACGGTGCAGGCGGGGCCGAGGCGTTCGCTCCCTCAGCCACCAACCGGCAACAGATGCCGCTCCAGGCACTGCAGCCACAGCGCGCGCCAGGCCGGCCAGTCGTGGCCACCGGCAGCGGTGATGACCTGCGTGGCCGGCAGCAGCGACGCCAGCAGGCGATGGGATTCGGCGAATCGGTCTTCCAGCCCGTAGCCCAGCGTCGGCAAGGGTGTGGCGCTGCCGCTGCCCAGCCAGGCCCAGACGTCGTGCTCCAGCTGGTCATCGGCTTGCGCCTTGCGGCCGCGGGCCCAGGCCGCTGGCCCACCGGCGGCGACGATCTCGGCATACAGCGTGCGTCGGCCCAGGTAGGGGGCCAGGGTGATCAGGCCGCTGATCTCGCCGGGGTGGCGCGCTGCATAGGCCAGCGCAAACAGCCCGCCCAGCGAGATGCCCAGCAGCCACACCGAGCGCACGCCGCGAGCACGTGCCGGGGCGATCACCTGCTCGCGCAGGCGTTCCAGCACGCGCCCTTCGACGTAGTGCTCGATGCGGGCACCGGCAATCACCACGTCGACAGGCATCCGGCGCTGGCGCAGCGCCCGCACGAAACCCTCGTCGACAAATTCCTGCGGTGCGCTGTACGCCCCGGGCAGCATCACCAGCAGGGTCGGCGCGGCGTAGGGGCCGCTGTCGTCGAGATGCAGCAGTTCCATCGGTCCGGCCTGGGGCACGGCCCAGGCGCCGCAACCGGCCAGACCGGCCAGGCCGGTGCTCGACAGGGCCAGCCCACCCTGCCGCAAGACACGGCGGCGCGTGGCGTTCACCGGTCGCCGGGGGTGTGGGCGCTGGGCAGGATGGCCCGCGGCCTCGGCTTGGCCGGGCCGTGCTTGCGTGTCATGGTGGATGCTCCAGTGCGCGGTTTGACGGTCGCGACGCACCGCTTGCCGATCATCTTAGGGGCTGCGCAAGGCACTCGCTGCGCTGGGGACGAGCGGGATGCGCCGGTCACCGGCATCGGCTTCACAGCCCGCGCCCAGCGGCCGCCAGCCGCGGCGCAGCACGATGTGGCGCTCGTCCTGGCAGAGCTCGAGCCGTTGCACACCCGGCACCTGTTGCTGCACGAAGTCCTCGATCGACGCCGGCATGCTGACGCGAAACAGCGACAGGTCCAGGTCCTGTTCTGGATGATCGTCGTCGTGCAGCAAGGGCACCCAGTGCGCCAGCCAGATCCACAGCGGTGACTCCAGCTCGAAGCGGTGCGGCGCGTAGCCCTGAGCAAGCAGCCAGGCCTGTGCCTGCGCGCGCTGAATGTCGCGCCCCAGACCACCCCAGGCCGCAGCCAGCAGTTCGGCCACCCACTGGTTGCAGTTCTGGTAGCGCGTGCTGAAGGGGTAGGCGTTGGCGCTGTAGGTGTCGGCCAGCAGTTGCAGTGACAAGACCTTGTCCAGCGCCGCCGCCTGCAGCGTTGCCGCCTGGGCGGCCGGCAGCAACAGCACCCAGACATGCGCCGTGGGCGCCTCGTCGGCGGCCAGCACGAAGCCGGCCAGGCCCTGGTCGAAGATGCGCGGCCGCCCTTCGTCGCAGGCGTAATACAGCTGGCGCACCGACCAGGGCGTGTTCGGGCTGTTGCGCAGGCTGATGCCGGCATGCGAATAGCGTTGTGAAAAACGCGACAGATCGACCCCGGATCGCGCGATCAACACCGCCGGCGCGCCCGAGTCCTCGAGCTCCTGGCGCAGCACGGCGGCCAAGCGCAGCCGCCCATCCTGCTGCGCGGCCGTCAGCCGGCCAGCTTGTTCGCACAGGCCGGGTGAGCCCAGGCTGCCGTGGTTGCTGCCGGCGTTTCCTGTACTGCCCGTACTGGCGGCCTGCGCCGCCGCGGCAGCCAGCAGCAGCAGCGCGGCCGCGGCTCGCTTCACAGCTGCACGGGCACGGTCTTCAATTCGCGGTACCAGTCGTCATCGAGCAGCAGCAAGAAGGCGCTGCGCGTGTCGGCGCGCGCGAACTCCACGCCATAGAGGCGCTGGCGTGCACTGACCACCTGCCCGATCACCAGGCCGCCCTGATCGGCGGCGTGGTCGCCGATGCGCAGCGTGAACTCGCCTTCAGCGCCGCTGCCCGCCACCGCCTGCAGCGTGACGTCGCGCTGACCGGGCTCGACCTGCGCCACCTGAACCACGCGGTAGTCACCCTGCATGACGACCGTGCGCGTCGAGCTGTTGCTGGATTTGCGCAGCGAGCGGCCGATCGACTCGACCGAGGTGCTGACGCTGTCCGACGCCGACGCCACGGCTGAACTGGCCGCCTGCGCCGAACCGCTGGCGATCAGTCCGTACAGTGCCAGGGCGGCGATCAGGCTAGGGACAGGGGTCATGGCTTGCTCCAGCTGCGGGTTGCGACGGTCAGATCATGCCGCCATTGATCGAGATCACCTGGCCCGTGATGTAGGCCGCGTCGGGCCCGGCCAGAAAGCCCACCAGCGCGGCCACCTCGTCGGGTCGGCCGGCGCGTTGCACCGGGACCAGGCGCTTGATGGTCTCGGCATCGAAGGCGGCGGCCATCGGCGAGTCGATGATGCCCGGCGCCACGGCGTTGACGGTGACGCCGCGACTGGCCAGTTCCAGCGACAGGGCCTTGGTCGCACTGTGCAGCGCGCCCTTGGCCGCCGCGTAGTTGACCTGACCGCGGTTGCCGGCCACCGCAGCCACCGAGCTGATGTTGACGATGCGGCCCCAGCGCGTGCGCAGCATCGGCAGCACCAGCGGCTGTGTGACGCGGAAGAAACCATGCAGCGAAACGTCGATCACGCGCTGCCATTGCTCGGCGCGCATGCCGGGAAACACCGCGTCGTCGTGAATGCCGGCGTTGTTGACCACGATCTGCACGGCGCCGCCGGCCAGCGCAGCGGCCATCGCCTGCGCCACGGCGGTGTCGTCGCCGATGTCAAACACCAGCACCTCGGCGCGCCCGCCGGCGGCGATCAGCGCATCGGCCTGCGCTTGCACCACCTCGGGTCTGGAATGCGCATGCAGCAGCACGCTGGCACCGTCGGCTGCCAGCCGTGCCGCGATGGCGCTGCCCAGCGCACCACTGGCACCGGTGATGAGGGCGCGCTTGCCGGCCAGGGGTTTCATGCCGCGCCGATCAGGGCGGTGTCGAGCACGACGGTGGCGCGCCCGTCGACCAGCGGTCGGCCTGCCTCGTCGTGCAGCTCGAAGCGGTACATCGCCTGCCGTTCGTCGCCCGCCAGGTGTTCGGCCCGCACCACCAGCGCACCGGCCACCGTGTCGAGCCGCGCCACGTGCAGGCGCACGCCGCGCGCGCTGGCCAGAAAGCCCGGCCGCCCGGTCACGCCAGGCCGGGCGTTCAGCGCGCCGTGCAGCGCCATCGCCTGCGCCGCGTATTCGATGCCGACCGCCGACAACAGGCCCAGCGGGCTGCGCAGCGGATGGTCAGCCGCATGATGGCTGTGTGCGCTGCAGCTGATGTGTGTGGGCGTGCACTGCAGCACTGCGTCGAGCAGGCACATGCGGCCCTGATGCGGGATCAGGCTGGCGATGTTCATGCCGCGTCCACCTGCACCGCCAGCGCCATGCCGGGCAGGCCCTCGAGCACCAGCGCCGCGGCCGCCGGGCCGGCCAGTGCCTGCAACAGCGGCAGGCCGCGTGCGGCCGGAATCTGGCCGCGCAGGGTTTCCAGCCCCGGATGGGCGCAGCGCGTGGCGATGGCGTCGCCGGCCAGCGCCAGATGCAGCCGGCGTCCACCCTGCGGCAGCAGCACCATGGCCAGCGCGAAGCTGTCGGCCAGCGGGCGCACGCCGTGCAGCGGTTCGAGGTAGGGCACGTCGCAGGCCACCAGCAGCACCGGCGCCAGCGTGTACGCACATTGCGCCGCCGCTTCCAGCAGGCCGGCGGCCAGGCTGGCGTCGAAGGCGGCCAGGCTGGTCGAGGTCTGCATCGACTGCGTGGCGATGTGCCAGTAGCCGGCCGCCACGTTGTGCACTGAATTCGTGAAGCGTGTGGGCGACACCAGGCGCCCCGCGCTCGCCAGCGCCTCGCACAGGGCGTGGCAGTTGGCCGGGTCACCGGTGGACGAGGTGAACACCGTGGCCAGCGAAGCCGGCGCCACGCCGGCGGCAGCGCAGGCGGCATCGGCCACCACCACCGAGGCCTTGACCACGATGCCGGCGCGCCGGCGCTCGGTGGCCGGCAGCAGGGCTGGTGCGGGCACGACGGTGGGCACACGTTGCCACAGCGCCGGGTCGCGCAGCAGGGGCAGGGCACTCGCCCAGTCCACCAGGCCCGGGCCCAGCAGGCCGATGCCGGCCACGCCGACGTCAAGCACGGCGCTTACGGCGCTCAAGGCGCTGCTCCGAACAGCAGACAGGCGTTGCTGCCGCCGAAGCCGAAGGAATTGCTGGCCACGCGTTCGAGTCGGCCCTGGCGCGCCTGCGTCAGGTAGTTCGACTGCAGCGTCGGGTCGATCTGCCTCACGTTCAGTCCGGCCGGCAGCAGGCCGTCCTGCAGTGCCAGCATCGACACCACCGCCTCCACGCCGCCGGCGGCACCCAGCGTGTGGCCGGTGTAACCCTTGGTGCTGCTGCAGGGCGTGTCGCGGCCGAACACGCTGACCACGCCGCGGTCTTCGGCGGCGTCGTTGCCGGGCGTGCCGGTGCCGTGCAGGTTGATGTAGCTCACGTCGGCCGGTGTGCAGCCGGCCTGCGCCAGCGCCTGGCGCATCGCCAGCGCGGCGCCGGCGCCTTCGGGGTGCGGGCTGCTCATGTGGTGGCCGTCGCTGCTTTCGCCGCAGCCCAGCAGCCAGGCCAGCGGTGCTGCGGCGTCGCGCTCGAGCAGCGCAAAGGCCGCGGCTTCGCCGATCGACAGGCCGCGGCGCTGGGCGTCCCAGGGCCGGCAGATCTCGGGCGACACCAGCTCCAGCGCCTGAAAGCCGTATAGCGTGGTCAGGCACAGGCTGTCGACGCCGCCCACCACGGCGGCATCGATCAGGCCCAGCTCGATCAGCCGCGCCGCCTGGCCGAACACCTTGGCGCTGGACGAGCAGGCGGTGCTGACCACACAGGCCGGGCCCCGCAGGTCCAGCGCCTGGCGCACATAACGCGCCACCGAGTAGGTGTTGTGCGTCTCGGCGTAGTGCAGATCGGCTGGCAAGGCGCCGCTGACCGCATCGCGCCGGCGGTAGGCCAGCTCGGTCTGCAGGATGCCGGAGGTGCTTGTGCCCAGAAAGACACCGATGCGCGCAGCGCCGAATCGCGCCGCGGCACGCCGCACGCTGCTGCTGAAGGCGTCGGCGCGCAGCCCCAGTTCGGCCAGGCGGTTGTTGCGGCAGTCGAAGTCGGCCAGGTCGGCGCGCCAGTCGAGGGCCTCGATGCCGTCGACCACACCCAGCCAGGCGCCGAGTGTGGCGGTCTCGAAATCGACCTGACGCAAGCCGCTGCGACCGGCGCGCAAGGCCTGCAGCGTCGGCGCGCGGCCATGGCCCAGCGCCGAGACCACCGTGTAGTCGCTGACGGCCAGCGGCGTCATGCCCTAGCCGCCCGCAGGTCGGCCACCAGCAGCACGTTGGCAAAAGGCGTGCCCTGGCTCATCGGTACCGCCTGCACGGCAAACCCCAGACCCTGCAGCAGGGCCTTCCAGCCCGACAGCGGACGGCCCCAGGTCGGCGGCAGGCGATGTCCACGCACGGTGGTGACGACGTGGTCGACCCATTGGCTGATGGCAAAGGCGCGGCGTTCGGCCATGTCGCCCACACGCAGCAGCAGCCGGCCCTGCGCGCCCAGCGCCTGTCGCACCCGCTGCAGCAGCGCCGCCTGCGCGTCGTGGTCGACGTAGTGCAGCACGTCGAGGATGACGACCAGGTCGCAGTCAGGCAGCGTGGCCTGGCACATGTCGGCACACACGAAGTCCGGCGCCAGCCGCAGCGCGCCGACCGCGGCCTGGGCGCGCTGAACGTCGCGCGGCATCAGCTCGATGCCGGTGTAGCGCGTGGCTTGCGGCGCGGCCGGCCAGGCCTGCGGCCAGTGGCCGGCGACCACGGCGTCGCTGCAGGCCTGCAGCAGGCCGGCCAGCAGGCCCTGGCCGCAGCCGATGTCCACCACACGCTGGCGGCCGCCGAGGTCACCGCGCTCGAGCAGGCCACGAAACACCGGGTCGCGCGCCAGCTTGCCGCGCGCGAAGTGCCACGCGAATCGGCCTGACGCACGATAGGGCGCGCTGGCCTGCGCGTGCAGCTGCCGCCACAGTTTGGTCGGGTCGGCTGCGTGTGTGTGCTTCATGCCGCCGCGCCGTGCCGTGGCGGCAGTGCGTCGTTCAGCGTCACCGGCTTCAGGCCGGCGTCGCGGCATCGCTGCAGCAGCGCCGGCAATACGTCCAGCACCACCGGCCGGCCTGTGCGCCCGCGCCGTGCATGGCCGTCGTGCAGCAGCAGGATGTCGCCTGCCGCCAGGCCTTTCGTCAAACGTTGCAGCACGCGCACCGGATCGGCCTCGCGGGTGTCGAAGCCGCGCCGTGTCCAGCTCACCAGGTGCAGGCCCAGGCGGTGCAGCACGGGGTCGAGCATCGGGTTGCGCAGGCCCGCCGGGGCACGAAAACAGCTCGGCAGCTGTCCGCCCAGGTCAGCCAGCAGCTGCTGCGCCTGGCCGATCTCGCGCGCCAGACCCCGCGGGCCCAGCAGCGAGAAGTGGTGGCGGTGCACATGGCTGTGGTTCTGCACCGTGTGGCCGCGGCGCAGGATTTCGCGCAGCAGGGCGGGATGTGCCTGTGCGCGGCGCGCGATGCAGAAGAAGGTGGCGCGCGCGCCGGCAGCGTCGAGCTGGTCCAGCACCGCCGGCGTCACTTCGGGGTCGGGGCCGTCGTCGAGCGTGATCGCGATTTCGCAGCGTGCGGCGGCGGCGGCCGGCAGCCGCGTCACGTTGGGCCCCAGCCAGTCGCTGCGCGGCCACAGGCCGGCGCCGGTGAGCACGGCGTGATTGGCCAGCAGCGCACCGGCGGCCCAGGGCCAGCCGCCGGGCAGCAGCGCTGCCGTGGCGGCACCGATGTGCAGCAGCGCGCTGGCCTTGATCAGCGGGGGCCAGGGCCAGGGCGACGGTGGGGGAAGGGTCAGCAGCACGATGGGCAGGGCAGGGCGCGAAAATTCTGTCACAGCGGCAAAGCCGTTTTTGCACGCGGTGCAAAGGTGGCCGCCAGCACCAGCGCCAGCAGCGCGCCGGGTGCCACCACCACGCCGATCGCCGACAGCACCGGGATGCTGGAGAAGGCCAGCAGGCCGAACGAGGCCACCGTCGTCAGGTTGGCCAGCAGCAGGCTGGCCAGGGTGTCGTCGCTGCTGTCATCGCGGCGGCCCTCGTCGCCCAGGCCGGCTTCGCGCAGCATGTCGAAGAAGAGCGCGTAGTTCGACCCCACGGCCACCACCAGCAGCAGCCCCACCAGGTGCAGGATGCCCAGTTGCAGCCCCAGCGCGGCCAGTGCTCCCAGGCTCAGCAGCACCGCCAGCACCAGCGGCTGGCATACCGCCAGCAGCCGGCGGCCCGAACGCAGCCACAGCGCCATCAACAGCACCACGCCCGCGGCGCCCAGCAGCGCCTGCTGCTGCGCCTGGCCCAGGTAACGCTGGTACAGCGCGCCCAGCTCCTGGCCGATGCCCAGCAATTGCACCTCGGGCAGGCCCTGCAGCGCCTGCTGCACGGCGGCGCTGTCAATGTCCTTCCCGGGCAGGGGCTGCAGCGGCAGCAGCGCACTGGCGCTGCCGTCGGCGCGGCGCAGCAGCAGCGCGTCGATCAGCGGCGCCACCGCGCTGCCCTGCAGGTCGGCCGGGGTCAATGGCGCGGCCTGGCGGGCCTGCGCCACATCGGCCAGAAATGGGGCCAGCCGCTCGGCCGGCAGCGGGCCGCCCGCAGTGGCCTGCTGCAGGGCAGCCTTGAGCGTTACGGTATCGGGCAGGCTGGCGCGCCGGCGCTCTTGCGTGGCCAAGCTGGGCACGAAGCGTGTCACGCTGTCGAAGCCACCGATGCGGCCCTGCTCGATCAGCGCCTCGAGCCGTTCGGCCGCGGCCTCGGCGCGCTGCAGCGTGGTCTGCACGTCGGCGCCCTGCACCACCACCAGGGTGCCGCTGTCGCTGGACGTGAGATCGGCGCGCAGCGCCTCGTCGAGCGCGATCGCCGCGCGTGGCACCGGGCTCAGCGACGCCAGGTCGGCGCGCCACAGATCACCGCGCTGCCACAGCAGCACCGCGGCCACCAGCCCCAGCAGCAGCACCGGCAGGCGCAGGCGTGGCAAGCCACGCAGCGCAGCGCGTGCCAGCCGGCCCAGCGGCGCGCGCAGACCGCGGCCGCGCGCGCCGTCGGGCATCAGCGCCGGCAGCACGAAGCGGGTGGCCAGCGCGGCGCCGATCAAGCCGGCCACCGAGAACACGCCGAGCTGCGCCAGCCCGGGAAAGCCCGAGAACACCAGCGCGCCAAAGCCGCAGACCGAGGTCAGCAGCCCGAGCCGCACGGTGGGCCAGCTCTCAAGCAGCCAGTGGCGCCAGCCGCCGCGGCCCTGTTCGTCGCGGCGCGCCTGGATCAGGTAATAGATCGCGTAGTCGACCGACTCGCCGATCAACGCCGAGCCGAAGCCCAGCGTCATGCCGTGCACGCTGCCGAAGCCCAGGGCCACCGCCGCGATGCCCGTGACCACGCCGGTGACCACCGGCAACGCCGCCACCGCCAGCGCCGCCACCGACGCAAAGGCCAGCAGCAACAGCGTCGCCATCATCAGGCCGCCGACGATGGCCAGCCAGCGCACCTCGCTTTCGATGCGCGACCGGCTGTCGACCGAGAACACCGGCGCCCCGCTGATCTGCAGCGTCAGGCCGCGTGCGGCCAGCGGTGCGAAAGCCTGCCGCACGCCGGCGATGGCCGCCGCCTGCGCGTCGATGTCGGCACCGATGGCACGGATGGTGGCCATCAGCAAGGCACGTTCTGGCTGGCCTTCTTTCGGCCTTGAGGCCCATACGCCATCGACGCTGCGCGGCGATTGCGCCGGGATCATCGACTCGGCGATGCGCTGCATCTCGCCGCTGGGGTCGCGGTCGAGCAGCGGCTTGATCGCGTTGCCCGCCGGCGTGCCCAGCAGCGACAGGGATTCGGCGATCGCCTGGCGCAGGCCGTCGGCGCTGAAATGTTCTGCGTTCACCGCCGGGCTGAGCGCATAGCGGTGGTCGACCAGCCATTGCCCGAAACCGGCCCAGCCCGCCGCGTCGCCGTTGTTGACCTGTTCGAAGCGGCCGCTGTCGCGCAGTGCCCTGGCCAGTGCGCGTGAAGCGTCGGCGCGGGCTGCGCCGTCGCCACCGCTGATGCCCATCAACAAGGTGCGCGACGGCAGCCCGCTGTGGATCTGCTCGATCAACAGGCGCTGTCGGGCGTCGGGGCTGGCCGGCAGGAAGGCGCTGAGGTCGGCCGTGAACGGCGTGCGCACGATCTGCAGCAGCGCCAGCAGCAGCAGCGCCGCCCACAGGGCCAGCGGCCATGCGCGCTGCGGCCAGCGCCGAGTGGCAGGCTCGTTCATCATGACGCCGGTGCCAGCGGCGACAAGGGTTCGATCAGCATCAGCGAACGGTCGCCGCCGGTCAGCCGCAACTCGATGCTGCGCAGGTCGGCGCCCTGGCCCACCAGTTCGATCTGCTGCACCTGGCGCGCCAGCCGCTCGTCGGCGGGCAGCAGCCGCAGCGTCCACTGAGCGTCGTTGCCGCTCAGGCTGACCGTGAAGTGGCGGTGCAGCAGCGCGCTGTCGCCGGTCAGCGTGGCACGCAGCGCGTCCAGCAGCGCGGCCAGTTCGGGCACCGTGTCCATGTCCATCTGCCGCGTGCGCCCGCTGCGCTTGAGCAGCAGCGTGCGGCCCTGAACCGCCATCGTCTCCTGCGTCGGCTGCAGCGTCTGCCGCGTGAAGCGGTCGGGCGCGGCATAGCTCAGCACGCCGCTGGCCGTCAGCGGGCTGTCGATGCCGCTGACGATGCGCTCTTCAGTGAAGCGCGCCTGCCCGCTCTTGCGTTGTGCCATGCGCTGCATCAGGGTCGCCAGGTCGAAGGTCTGGGCTCGCACGGGGTCAGATGAAGCGAGTGCGACGCACATGACCAGCATGGCGCGACGCGTCGAACCGCCAGGCCCAAGCCGCGGATCCGGCTCTGCCGGTCCGCAGGCGCTGCCCCCTTGAGGGGGAAGCGGCCGCAGGCCGCTGCGGGGGTGGTTCTCAATCTTCATTCCAGAAGTCATGGAAGTTGAACCAGTTGTAGGGCGACTCGCGGCACAGCGCCTGCAGCTGCGCCACGTAGTCGTTCAACGCGGCACGCAGCTTTTCGTGGCGCCGCGCGGGGTCGGTCTCGGGCTGGCTGAAATCGACCAGGCGCTCGAATCGCACCTCGTAGCGGTTGCCGCCCAGGTACAGGCCGACCATGAACAGTACCGGGCGGCGCAGCAGCATGGCCAGGCGCAGCGGGCCATCGTTGAACAGCGCCGGCTGGCCCAGGAAGGGCAGTTGCACGCTGTCGCTGCGCGCGCCACCGCCGCCGTGCGCGCCGGGCAGCGCTCGGTCGCCGAGCACGCCCACCAGGCCGCCTTTGTCCAGCCAGTCGCGAATGGCCAGCGTCGATCCCGGGCGACCGATGGCGATGATTTCCAGCGCCAGGTCGGGTGCGATGGCCTGCAGCACGCCCTGGATCATGCGTGCGTTGTCGGGGAACATCACCATCGCCACCGGCAGATGCTCACCCTTGCCGGCCGCATGCAGAGCCTCGAAGCTGCCCATGTGCGCGCCCAGCAGAAAGGCGCCGCGGCCGCCTGCCATGGCCTGGTGCACCAGATCGCCGTTGACCACGCGGATGTCGAACAGGTCGAGCCGGCCGCGCGCCAGGTAGACGCGGTCGAGCACGGTCGACGCGAAGGCATGCACCTGGTGATAGTGTTCGACCCAGCCCGGTTCGCGCCCCAGCGCCCGCCGCAGGTAACGCCGCGTCTGCCGCTTGGGGCCGGGCGAGAAGAGCAGAAAGTACAGCGTGATCGGCGGCAGCAGCAGTCGCGCAATGCGCCGGCCCAGGCGCAGCGCGATCCAGGCCATCAGCTGCAGCGCCAGCCGGTTGCTGCGCTCGTTGGCGGCCGACCAGTGGGTCGGGCCCTGGGTGGCCTCGGGCGTCATGCTCGGCCGGCCACCAGCTTGCCACGCGCCACGCAGCGCGCGCCGTCCCAGACCTCGAAGCCCAGGCCCTGGCCAAGTGCCGCCAGTGCCACGCGCAGCGTGCAGCCGGGGCGCACCGGTGCCAGGAACTTGACGGCGTCGATCACCGGTGTGGCACCCAGCCGCTGCTGCCACGCGGGCTGTTCGTGCACGGCCTGCAACACCAGCGACATCAGCACCACGCCGGGCAGGATGGGCAGACCCGGAAAGTGGCCGTCGAAGGCCGGATGGTCGGCGCCGATGTCGAACCGGGTGTCGGGCGGCGCTGCGGCGGGCGCGTCGTCGGCAGCATGCCGCGCTGCCAGCTGGCGCAGCTTGGCCACGGTGATCTTGCCCGTGGCCTCGCGTGGCAGCTCGGGCAGCAGCACCACGCGGCGCGGCACGAACGTCGGTTCAAGTTGCTGGCGCAGCGCTGTGATGACCTGCCGTGCATTCAGCGTGGGCGCGACCACGAAGGCCATCGGGCGCACCACGCCGTCGGCCACGTCGTCGGGCAGCCAGAAGGCGCCGTCGAGCACACCGTCGATGCGGTTCAGGTGAAAGTTCAGGTGCGCCAGCGAGCTGCGCTTGCCGGCCACGTGGATCAGGTCGCCGGCACGGCCCAGCAAACGAAAGCGGTGCTCGTCCAGCAGGTCCAGCACGTCGGCCAGCGGCGTGGGCTCGGTGACATGGCCACCGGCGACCAGGAATCGCTCGTCGCCGCCCTGCACTTCGCGCCACAGCCGCAATTCGCCCAGCGTGGTCCAGACCTCACCGTCGGTGGTGCGGCGCGTCGCCACCTGGCCGGCCTCGGTGCAGCCGTAGATCTCGATCAGCCGGCCCTGCAGCTGCCGTTCGGCGTCGGCCGCCAGCTGGGGTGATAGCGGGGCCGTTGCCGACAGCACCAGATCGACCACCGGCAGTGTGATGCCGGATCGCAGCAGCGTCTTCAGGTGAAAGGGCGTGGTGACCAGCGCGCGCGGGCGCGGCAGCCGCTGCAGCGCGGCCACGATGTCGGCCGGGTAGAACGGTCGGCCGCTGTCGAAGCTGGCGCCGCCCAGCAACGCCAGCAGCACGCTCGACTCGAAACCGTAGCTGTGCTGCGGCGGTACCGTGGCGACGATGGTCAGGCCGGCCAGCGACGGCCGCTGCATCAGCGCCGCCAGGCGCTCGGCCTCGGCGGCGATGTTGTGCACCAGCGCCTGCCAACGTTTGAGGTGCGGCTGCGGCGCACCGGTGCTGCCCGAGGTCAGCAGGCATACGGCCTGCAGGCCGCCGTCGATGGCGGCTGTACGGGCTGCCCCGGCATCCACGGTCGACGGCCGGCCGACCGCCACGCGCTGCAGCCCCGCGATGTCGAGCCCGGCCTCGTCGGCCAGCGCATAGGGCGCACTGCCGTCCAGCTGCAGGCGGCGCAGCGTCTCGGGCAGGGCGTTCGGCGGCATCAGGCTGGTGTGGCCGCGCAGCAGCGCCGCGCCCAGACCGAGCGCGAAGTGGTAGCGGTCATGGCACAGGTTGACGGCCGGGCCGGTGGCCGGCAGTGCACGGGCCAGCTGCTGCACCTCGGCAACAAAACGTGCGGCACTGATCGGCTGACCTTGCTGCCAGGCCAGGGGCGCGTCCGGGTCACGCTCGCCCAGCAAGGGCAGCCAGCGTGTCATTCGGGCCGGCCCGTGGTCGACGGGTTGGCCTGCTGCTGCCAGGCGCGCAGCGCACGCTGCACCGACACCGGCGAGAAATCGGGGTGCTGCCAGCGCCGCCACAGGTATTCGACGACGAAGAAGGCTAGCGCGGCGCCGGGCGTCAGCACGGCGCAGAAGAACGACCACCAGGCCCAGGGCGCCAAGGCATACAGCAGCACCGAGATCACGATCATGGCCACGAAATACAGCACCCAGGCCAGGGTCAGGCTGCGTGTGTAGCGGCGTTCGGCCGTCGTCAGCGGGTTCAGGTGCACCTTCTCGGCCATCGCCGTGATCAGCGCCATGCTGCCCGGTCGCAGCGTGAAGGCGAAGGTCCAGGCCAGCAGCGCGTGGATGGCGCCATGCTGCAGCACGTACAGGCGGTTCAGGTCGACCCCGCCGCGCTGCCAGACCAGCACCAGCATCAGCGTCGCCGCTGCACAACCGGCCAGCGTGGGCAGGTGCCGTCGTGCCAGCCCGGCCACCGCCAGCGCGGCCAGCAGCGGGCCGAACAGCGCCAGCACGGTCCAGGCGCGGTCGGGGGCGTGCGCCATCAGCAGGTACGACAGCAGCGAATAAACCACCAGACCCAGGCCCGCGGCCAGCACACCCCAGACCGCCATGCCGGGCTCTTACTTGACGCGGTGCTGCGCCACGTGCGCAGCCAGGCTGCGGATCGAGCGGAAGATGCGCTCGTTGTCGGCGTCGTCCGAGCGCAACTGGAAGCCAAAGCGGTGCGACACCTCGAGCGCCACTTCCAGGATGTCGATCGAGTCCAGCCCCAGGCCGTCACCGAACAGAGCCGCGCCGGTGTCGATCTCGGCCACCGGTGTCTCGAGGTTCAGCGCGTCGACGAACAACTGCGCCAGCTCGCGCTCGAGTTCGGGGTGCTCGGCGGCGGTGGTCGGGTCGGATGGCGGCAAAGACACAGGAAACGTCCTCCCACGGCAGCTGAGAAAGGTCGTGCCGCGAAGGGGGGGATTGTAGGAGGGGCGCGGGTCGCGGCCAGCGTCGAGCGTCGGCGGCAATCACCGGCGCCGCTACATGCCCTTGAACAGATGCGCGTAGAGCCGGCTGGCGACCAGCTTCTCGGGGTGGCCGGCCAGGGTCAGCGTGACCTTGCCCGATTCTTCGCGGCGCGCGCTGACGATATTGCGCGCCTGCACCACGGTGCCGCGGTGCACCTGCCAGAAGACGGCCGGGTCGAGCTGCGGCAGCAGCTCGCGCAAAGACGCCCGGATCAGGTGCTCACGCTCGGCCGTCACCACGCGCACGTACTTGTCGGCCGCTTCGAAATACAGCACCTGGTCCACCGGCACCAGATGCACCAGGCTGCCGACCTGGGCCTGGATGACCTGCAGGCGCGGCGCGGCAGGCGCTGCGGCCTGGCCGAGCAGGCTGCGCAGCTGGTCCAGGGTCTGCGCCAGCGCTTCGGCCGGTGGCGAGCGCTGGGCCAGACGCTGCTGCAGCCGCTGCACACAACCCGCCAGGCGATCGCGCTGCACCGGCTTGACCAGGTAGTCCACCGCCTGCGCGTCGAAGGCCTGCAGCGCGTACTGGTCGTAGGCGGTGACGAAGACCAGCAGCGGAAAGGGCCGGCCGCCGTCGGGCCAGTCTTCGGCCAGTGCCGTGGCCACCTCCAGCCCCGAGAGTGCCGGCATGCGGATGTCGAGAAAGCAGACCTCGGGCTGCAGCGCCAGCGCGGTGTCCAGCGCCGTCTGGCCATCGGCCGCCGTGGGCAGCAATTTCAGTGCGGGCCACAGTGCGGCCAGGTCGGCGCGCAGCGCAGTGGCCAGCAGCGGCTCGTCCTCGGCGATCAGCGCGGTTGCGGTGGTTGGGGTGTTCATGCGGGTGTCAGCGGCAGCTGGATCAGGGCTTCGGTGCCGCCATCGGCGTCGGTGGCAGCGCTCAGCGTCAGCGAAGCGCTGTCGCCGTACAGGCGGGCCAGGCGTTCGCGCACCAGTTCGAGCCCGAACTTCGAGCCGGCGGTGCCGGTGCCGTCAGCCGCCAGCCCGATGCCGGTGTCACGCACGCGCAGCTGCAGCCGGCCAGCATCGCGGCGCGCCGAGATATCGATGCGGCCGCCTTCGATCTTGGGCTCCAGCCCATGCTTGATGGCGTTTTCGACCAGCGGCTGCAGCAGCAGCGGGGGCACGCCCAGCTGGGCCAGGTCGGCCGGCAGATCGAAACTGGGTTGCAGCCGCGCACCCATGCGCACGGCCATCAAGGCCAGGTAGTCGCGCAGGGCATCGAACTCCTGGGCCAGCGCATGGCGGTCGACCCGCGTGCCGGCCAGCGTGCTGCGCAGAAAGGCGATCAGGTGGTCCAGCATGGCCTGTGCCTGCGCCGGGTCGAGCCCGATCAGCACGCGCAGGTTGGCCAGCGTGTTGAACAGCATGTGCGGTTCGAGCTGGCTTTGCAGCAGCTTGAGCTGCAGTTCGCTGGCCAGGCGCTCGGCGGCCTCGGCCTGCAGCTGCTGGATGTGCAGGCGTTCGCGCGCGTAGAAGATGTAGCTGACGACCATCGCCGCGAGCACGCTGAACATCAGCACCGGCGTGTGCACCAGCGCCACGCCCGCCGGCAGGCCCAGCACGGCGCGCGCAGCGGCATGGCCCAGCAGATAGCCGAAGACGGTGCCGATGACGACGATGGGCGCCATCCAGGGCCAGCCCGGCCAGCCTGTCGAGCCGCCGTGTTGGCGGTACAGCCAGCCCGCCACGACGGCGCGGCCCACGTCGATGAACAGCCAGCAGAAGTTGCCGATCAATAGCGAGAAGACCAGGCCGCTCCAGAAGCCCTTGTCGATCCCGAACAACCACAGCATGACCGCGATCAGTACACAGGCGATCTGATTGATGCCGGCGCGGATGGCCATCGAAAGGCGCAGCGACTTGGGGCTGGTGGATGGGGCCATCGACGGATTGTCAGCGCGCGTGTTCATGGCTGGGCGATTCAGAAGGTCAACGTGGCGGCCAGCAGGGCGCTGCGCCGGGTGGGCAGCTGGGCCAGTATCGACGCCGCCGGGCCACCGTACCAGCGCAGGCCGGCATCGATGCGCCAGCGATCGCCGGTCCATTGCAGCGCGGCGCTGACGATGTGGCCGCGGTCGGCCGGGGTCAGCAGCGCATCGACCGACAGCGTCCAGTCCTCGGGCTGCCAGGCCATGCGGGCATAGACGTTGTCGCGGCGCAGGCTGGCGCTGCCGAAGGGCGTGGCCTGCCAGGCCAGGTTGCCGGCCGCAGCCCCGCGCCAGGCCGCTTGCTGCGCCAGCGTGGCCAGGGCCCGGTTGCGCGTGCCCCAGTCGCGCCACTGGGCGTCGCTGAGCGCGGTGCCGTCGTGCCAGGCCTCGAACAGCAGGCTCAGGCGCGGGCCGCCGGTCCACTGGCCGCCCAGCAACCATTGGCTGCCGCCGCCCAGCGTTTGCTGCTGCCAGGGATTGGTTGCCTGCAGCGACCGGTCAGTGGGGCCGGTGGTCCAGCCGTCGTGGCGTTCAAACACGCGTGCCGAGGCATGCAGTTCGAGCGCGTCGCCGGCCACCCACGACAGCGCCAGGCCCGTGCTGGCACCCGTGTGGCGACCGTGGCGCGCAAAGCCGTGCAGGTCGAGCCCGCCCAGCCGCGTGTAGGCGCGTGCGGCCAGCGCCGATTCACGCGCACCGCGCTGGTCGTCTGCGCGCTGATTCCAGCGCTGCGGGTTCGCCCACACCAGCGCCAGCGTCGACTCGGCGCTGAAGCCTTCGACCATCAGCAGCGGCCGTCCCTCGGGCGTCTGGCCGAACTGCGTGCGCCGCGTTTCCTGCTGCACCACGTCGTTGGGCCGAAAGCCGTAGCCCACGTCCCAGCCCAGCACCTTCTTGCCGGCCGACAGCTGCCAGGGCCCGAGGTCGAGCGCGGCATCGAGCTCGTTCACGCGGCTGCCATCATTGCCGGCCCCGCCCTGCAGGCGCTGATGCGCCAGCAGCACATTGCCGTGCAGCGACAAGCCGGCCGGCAGCCGCTGCGTGTGGCGCAGCTCGGCCTGCAGCAGCGCACCCGAAGGCGTGGCCGGCGCCAAGCCCGGTTGCAGTGCCTCGGCCTGAGCGAGCGGGCCGCGGTCGGCGGCCGATCGGTCGTCGGCGCGCAGCGTGAGGTCGGCACCGCTGTCGGCGGCGGCGACGGCGGGCAGGGCCAGGCTGCACAGCAGCAGCGCGATGGGCAGCGTGCGCATGCACTCACTCCAGCGTGACATTGCGCGCCAGGAACATCGGATTCAACCAGGCGTCGGGCACCTGCCGGGCCTGGCGCGACAGGTAGCGCACGCGCGTTTCCTTATGGTTGCCCAGCTTGTCCTGCAACAGCATCTGATCGACCTGGGCGCCGCCCTTGTCCAGCAAGAAGCGCGCGCGCTTGGCCAGCTTGTCCGACTGCACGTACAACTCGGCGGCCACCGGCTCGCCGTGCGGCTTGCCGATCCAGAGTTCGATGCGCGCATAGCTCAGGCCCTTGCGCTGCGCCTGCAGGCTGAGGTGGCGGCAGGCGCGCTGGTCGTCGGGTGCCGGGCAGGCTTCGTCGCCGAGAAGGCGGCCGTCGTAGTCGTCGGCCCAGTTCAGCGTGGCAATGTCACCGGTGGATGCATCACCCAGCAGCTTCTGGCTGGGCGTGATGCGCAGCGGGCGCTGACTGCCCGGCAGCAGCAGCCAGAAGTCGTCGCCCAGCATCAGCACCTTCTGCCCGGCTTCGGCCGGTGATCGCATCAGCACCAGCGAGCGCCGCTGCGGCTGCACATACACGGTGTAGCGCCTTTGCTTGTCGAGCTGACCGTCGCGGCCGTAGGTGCCGACCTCGGTCTCGACCTGCATCGCGTCGCTGCCGCTGCGGTAGCGGTCGGCCGCCTTCAGCAGGCTGGTCACGTCGTCGGCGGCGTGGGCGCTGCCCAGCATGAGCAAGGTGGCAAACAGCAAACGGTGTTTCATGCTCAGAGACTCCATGACTTCAGACGTGGGCGAGGGCGTCGACCACCGGTTTGGCCACGGTGCGCCGCGCCACCAGGGCCGACGCGGCACAGGCCAGGACCAGCATCGCCAGCAGGGTCATGCCGTACAGGCTGCCGTCGATGGCCACCTGCAGCGGATAGCCCACGCTGCGCCCGGGGGGCGGCGGCATCTGCATCGGAAAGACCAGCAGCGACACGCTGACGGCCAGCGCCAGCGCCGCCCCCATGGCCGCGCCCAGGCCGCCGAGCAGCAGGCCTTCGAGCGCGAAGCTGCGCACCAGCTGCGCCGGCAGCGTGCCCAAAGCGCGCAGCGTGCCGATCTCACGCGTGCGTTCGATCACCGCCATCGCCATCGCGTTGGTGACGACGAAGACGACGATGACGCCGATGATCAGTCCCAGCGCGCCGAAGATGCGGTTGTAGAGCTCTTTCACGCTGCGGTAGAAGAAGGCCTGGTCGAGCCAGGTCTGCACTTTCAGATCAGGCAGCGCCGCCTGCAGCCGCTGCTGCGTGCCGGCGGTGGCGGCCATGCGGTCGAGAAACACGCCCAGGCTGGACACGCGCTGCGTCACCAGCAGCTTCTGCGCGGTGGCGATGTCGGTGTAGACCAGGCGCCGGTCGAGATCGGGCACGCCGGTGGACACGATGCCGGCCACCGTCACGTCGAGTGCATTCAGCGCACCGTCGGTGGTGCTGGCCAGTAACGTCAGGCTGCTGCCGGGGCTGGCCTTCAGGCTGCGTGCCAGGCCGTCGCCCAGCATCACCTGCAGCTGCTGGTCGGACGCCAGCACCTTGCCGGCCAGCACTTTCAGAAACGGCCCCTTGACCGCGAATTCGGCGTCGGGGTCGATGCCGGTGGCGACCATCACGGTGCTCTTGTCACCGTTGCTGATGAGTCCGCTGAAGTCCACGCGAGGCAGCACCTGGCGCACGTGCGGGTCGGCCAGCAGCTGCGCCTTCAAGGCGTCGGCCTTGTCCAGGCCATGCTGCAGCGGCACGTCCTCGTCGCGCTCGAACTGCGCCGGGCGGGCCACGATCAGGTGGCCGCTGCTGCGCGCGGCGGCCTCGGCCAGGCCCTCGTAGGTGAAGAGCGCAAAGCCCCCGGCGAGCAGGATGGCGGCGGTGCCCAGCGCGGCGATCAGGACCGTCACCGCAGCGCGGCGGCGGTTGCGCAAGGTGTTGGCCCAGGCGAAGGCCAGCCAGCGAAAGGCGTTCATTCAGGCCACCTTGGCAAACGGTTGTTCGGGCAGGAAACGGCCGTCCAGCAGGCGCAGCACGCGGTCGCAGCGCGCCAGCAAACGATCGTCGTGGGTTGCGATCAGGAAGGCTGCGCCCTGCGCGTGGCCCTGCTCGCGCATCAGGTCCAGCACCTGATCGGCGGTGTGCGAATCGAGGTTGGCCGTGGGCTCGTCGGCGATCACCAGCGCCGGCTGCTTGACCAGCGCACGTGCGATCGCCACGCGCTGGCGCTGCCCGCCCGACAAGGCGTCGGGCCGGTGTGCCGCATGCGCGGCCAGGCCCACTGCGTCGAGCATGGCGCGTACGCGCTGCCGGCGCTCGGGCACCGGCACGCCGGCGATGAAGAGCGCGTAGTCGACGTTGTCGTGCACCGTCATCACCGGCACCAGGTTGAAACCCTGGAAGACGAAGCCGATGGCGTCGCGGCGCAGCAGCGTGGCCTCGGTCTCCGACAGGCCCTGTACCGGGCGGCCGCGCAGCAACACGCTGCCGCTGTCGGCGTGGTCGATCAAGCCGGCGACGTTCAGCAGCGTGCTCTTGCCGCTGCCTGAGGGGCCGGTCAGCGCCAGCATCTCGCCAGGGCGCAGCTGCAGGTCCACACCCTGCAAGGCCGGCACCACGTGGGCGCCCAGGCGGTAGGTCTTGTGCACCCCGCTCAGGCGCAGAACGTCATCGCGGCCCATCTCACAGCGCCTTCAGCTTGCTGCGTGCCAGGTCGGCCTGCGGCGCGTTGCTGCCCGCCACCAACTCGTACCACCGGCGCGCCTGCGCCGGCTGCTTGTCGGTCTCGGCCAGCTGTGCGGCGCGCAACCACACCGCAGCGCGGAAGGGCAGTGGCGAGTCGCCGAACAAAGGACTGCCCAGCACCTGGTCGAGCAGCTTCCTGCCGCGTTCGTTGCGGTTGAACATCGCCGGCAGCGCCAGAAAGGTGCCCACCGCCACGAAACGTGTCTCCAGCACCGCGGGCACGCCACGGTGTAGCGCTGCGTCGTGCGCCGGCGTCAGTTGCGCCAGCGCCTTGTCGATCAGCGCCAGGCCGTCTTCGGCGTAGCTCATCTTGCGCCAGGGCAGCAGCGTGGTCGTCGCGCGCATCGAGGTGCTGGCGCCGGCGTACGCCCGCAGCACCGGATCGGTGGGATGGGCGGCGGACAGGTGGGCAAAGCGCTCGGCGGCGTCGTCGATCGCCGCGTGATCGTTCGGGCCGGCCTGCTGAAAGCGCTTGAAGGCGGCGATCAGCTCAGCGTCGGCTGCAGCCGGTACAGGCTGCGCGCAGGCCGAGGGGCTGCTGACCAGCAGTGCGGCGCTGCCGAGGGCGACGACCGTGGGCAAGGCCACGGCCAGCAGCAGGCGGCGGCTGGGGCTGGCGGCGAGCAGGTCGAGGGTGGGGCGAAGGGCCATGACGACTCCTGTGTGAAGGAATGGTCGTCATGGTGTCGGCCCGGGCCGGTGTGCGCAGCCGGGCTGCGACGAAGTGGCGCCGGGTGTCGTGAAGTGACCTGGGCGGGCGGCCAGCGCCCGCCGTTGGACTACGGCTCGATCAACGCTCGATGGTCTTGTTCCAGCGCGAGTTCCACTCCGGCCGCAGCTGGTTGACGGCGTCCCAGTCCAGCGTCACCACGGTCTTCATGTAGGCCTGGAAGCGCTTGACCGTCTCGGCCGCGGCCGGCGTCGTGGCCTGGGTCTTGAGGTTGCTGGGGATCTGGTTGCCGAACTCCAGCGCCGCCGCCTGCGCCTGCGGTGTGAGCAGGAACTCGGCCAGCTTCTGCGCCAGGTCGGGTGCGTCGTTGTTGGCGGTGACGCATTCGGCCACCATCAGCAGCACCGACCCTTCCTTGGGCTGCGCGTATTCCATCGGGATGCCCTTGGCCTTCTGCACGGCCACGCTGGTGGGCGTAAGCGGGAAGATCGCCGCTTCGCCGGTCTGCACCATCTCGCTGAGCTTGGCCGAGCTCGGGATGTATTCCAGCACGTTGGGCCCGATGGTGCTGCGCCACTTGCTGAAGCCGGGGTCGACGTTCTTCTCGCTGCCACCCTGGATGCGGTTGAACATCAAGAAGCCGTGCAAACCGAAGCTGCTCGACGGCAGCGACTGGAACACCACCTTGCCCTTGAACTTGGGGTCGGCAAAGTCCATCCACGAGGTCGGCGCCGGCCACTTCTTCTCGTCGAACATCTTCTTGTTGTAGCCGATGCCCGTCATGCCGACGTTGACACCTGCGGCCATGCCGCCGGCCATGCGCGCGCTGGGGTACAGGTCCTTCAGCACGGGCGAGTTGACCATCTTCTGGCACAGGCCCAGCTTGACGGCCCGCATCATCACCCCGTCGTCGAGGAACATCACGTGCACGGGCGGCCGTTCCTTGCTGGCCTGCACCTTGGCCAGGATGTCCGACGAGGTGCCGGGCACCACCACCACCTTGGCGTTGTGGATGCGCTCGAAAGCCGGGAACACGTACTTGGTGTACGACTGCTCCATCACACCGCCGTTCATGCCGATGTAGATCGTCCGGGTCTGGGCCTGGGCCTGGGTGTGGACGACACTGGCCAGGGTGAGTGCCGACAGTGCGAACAACGCGGTGGTCTTGCGGGCGGGTGACATGGGTTTTCCTTTCAGGGATGGGGCGTTGTGAGAGGGACTGTGGTGAAACGTTGGATCGCAAACGGCGCCAGCGGCACCTCGGCGCGGCCGCGGTGCACCCATTGCGCCAGCGCCTCCCCGACGGCCGGGCCGGTCTGGAAGCCGGCGCCGCTGAAGCCGAAGGCGTGGATCAATTGCGGATGACGGCTGGCCGGGCCGATGATGGGCTGGTGATCGGGCAGCGCGCCTTCGACGCCGCTCCAGAAGCGGATCACGTGGGCGTGGGCCAGCGGCGGGAACAGGTCGGCCATGCGCTGGCACAGGTCGGCGATGGCCTGCGCACGCGGCGCCGCGTGCAGCGGGTTGCTGGCCGCACCCCGGCTGCCACCCAGCACGCAGTTGCCGCGCGAGGTCTGGCGGCCGTAGATGCCACCGCCCTCGACGCCGATGTTGACGTCCATGAAGCGTGGCAGCGGTTCGGTGACGGCCATGCCAGGGTGGATGGATGTCATCGGCGCGTCGTCGCCGAAGGCGCGCGCCACCGTCAGTGCCCAGGCGCCGGCGCAGTTCAGCAGCCTGGGTGCGCGCACGCTCAGGCCGCGGCCGTTGCCGAGCACGAAATTCTGTCCGTCATGGTTGAACTCGGTGACCTCGCAGCCTTCGATCACGCGCGCACCGGCGGCGCGGGCGGCGCGTGCAAACGCAGGACTGACCAGGCGCGGGTTGGCGTGGCCGTCGCCCGCGCACCACGACGCACCGACGGCGCGTCCCGCCAGCCAGGGGTAGGCCTGGGCGAAGGTGCTGCCGCTGATCAACTGCAGGTCCAGCCCCGACCCTTCGACCTGCTGCGCGTAGGCCTGCAGGCTGGCCAGGTCGGCTTCGGTCCGCGCCAGTTTCAGGTGGCCCGATCGAAGGTATTCACCGTCGATGCCCACCAGCGCGGGCAGCTGTTCCCACAGCTGGCGCGAGCGCAGTGCCAGCGGCAGCTGATGCAGTTCGCGGCCCTGCACGCGCACGCCACCGTAGTTGACGCCGCTGGCCGCGGCGCCGCAGAAGCCACGCTCGAGCAACAGCACCGACAAGCCGAAGCGGCGCAGGAACAGCGCTGCCGAGCCGCCGACGATGCCGCCGCCGATGATGGCGACATCGGCCTGAAGCGACTCAGTCATCACGTTCTTCCGGCGGCACCGGCGTGGCCTGCGCAGCGGCGGTGGCCAGCACCGCGATCGGTACCGGCTTGATGGGCGGCTGGCCACGCAGCCGGCCGACTTCGGGCAAGGTGCAGCCGGCAGCTTGTGCCAGCAGCCGCGCTGCGGCGGTGGCGCACATGCGGCCCTGGCAGCGGCCCATGCCGATGCGCGTCAGCGCCTTCAGCCGGTTCATCTCGCGCGTGCCGGTGTCGCGCACGCAGGCGCGCAGCTCGCCCGCCGTCACCTCTTCGCAGCGACACACGATCAAGGCGTCGTCGGCCTGCGCGGCCCAGTCGGCGGGCAGTGGGCAAAGTGTTTCGAGGCCTTCCCGAAAGCGCCGCTGCGGCTGCAGCGCGCGTTCGAGTGCACGGGCTCGCGAGTCGTCGACGCTCTGCCCCAGGTCCTGCAGCAGCGCCAGCGCAGCGCGTTCGCCGGCCAGCTCGGCGGCGTCGGCGCCCAGGATGCCGGCGCCGTCGCCCGCCAGGTAGACACCGGCCACGCTGCTGCGGCCGGCCTTGTCGCGGCGCGGCAGCCAGGCTTGTTCGAGCGTGTCGTAGTCGAAGTCGCAACCGGCCAGATCGGCCAGCTGGGTCTCGCTGCGCAGGCCGTGGCCGAAGCCGATGGCGTCGCAGTCGGTCGCGTGTTCACGACCCTGCTGCTGCCAGCGCAGTCGCTGCACACGGCCTTCACCTTCAGCCGCCTGCAGCCGCACGCCGCGATGCAGCGGCACGCCGGCCAGTCGCAGCCGCGCCAGGTAGTAGGCGCCCTTGGCCGCCACGCCGGGCCGTGCCAGCAGGCCGGGCAGTGCACGCCGCGGGGCGTCGGGCGGCGCCACGTCCAGCACCGCCTGCACCTGGCCGCCGGCTTGCGTGTACTGCCAGGCCACCAGATACAGCAAGGGTCCTGTGCCGGCAAAGACCACGCGCGGACCGATCAGCGTGGCCTGCGCCTTCAGCGCGATCTGCGCTGCGCCCAGCGTGTATACGCCCGGCAGTGTCCAGCCCGGGAACGGCAGGACGCGGTCGGTGGCGCCGGTGGCCAGCATCAGCGCATCGACGTCGAGCACGTCGGCGCGATCGCCTTGCAGCAGGTGCAGCCGGCGGCCTTCGATCTGCCACACCAGGGACTGCGGGCGGTGGTCGATCTGCCCCTGCAGCGCGGCAAAGCGCGCGAACAGCGCGCTGGCCTTGCCGGCCTCGAAGCCGTACAACGCCGCCGGCGGTCGCATCAGCGGTGGTGGCGGCTGACGGTAGATCTGGCCGCCGACGCGTGGCGACTCGTCGATCAGCACCGGCCGCAGGCCAGCCTGCACCAGCGCTGCGGCGGCGCGCAGGCCGGCCGGGCCGGCGCCGACGATGGCCACGGTGGTCATGCGCGGCGGCCGGTCAACAGCTGCATGCCGGCCTCGAGCGGCGTGCTGCAGGCGCGCAGGCGGCGGCCGTCGACGCTGTCCATCCAGCAATCCTGGCAGGCGCCCATCAGGCAGAAACCCGCGCGTGGGCTGGCGCTGAACTCGGTCAGGCGCAGCTGCTCGCCCTGCGTCAGCACGGCGGTCAAGACGCTGTCGCCGGCGCGACCGCTGCAGGCCACGCCGTCGAGCGTGAAGGCGATCGGCGCGGCGTCGATGCCCGGCAGCCGCTGCAGCACGGGGCGCGCATTCATTGCTGACCCACCAGCACCTTGTCCAGGCCGTACAAGCGGTCGAGCAGCAGCATCACCGCGGCGGTCAGGCCGACGATCAATGCCGACACCGCGGCCAGCATGGGGTCAATCGACTCGGTGGCCAGCATGTACATGCGCACCGGCAGCGTCACCGTCTGCGGGCTGGTGATGAAGATCGACATCGTGACCTCGTCGAAGCTGTTGATGAAGGCCAGCATCCAGCCACCGGTGATGCCGGGCAACATCAGCGGCAGCGTGATGCGGCGAAACGTGGTCCAGCGGCTGGCGCCCAGCGACTGCGCGGCCTGTTCGATGCTGCGGTCGCTGCCTGCCAGTGCCGACACCATCAGTCGCAAGGCGTAGGGCGTGATGATGACCACGTGTGCCAGCGTCAGCCACATCGACGAGCCGCGCACGCCGAGCAGTGCAAACAGCCGCAGCATGGCGACGCCCAGCACCAGGTGCGGCACGATCAGCGGGCTCATCAGCAAGCCGTTCAGCGCCTGCCGGCCGGGGAAGTCCAGGCGTGCGATGGCCAGGCCGGCGGGGATGGCCAGCAGCACGGCCAGCGTGGCCGCCACCAAGGCCACGCCCAGGCTGTTCCAGAACGACTGCACCATGTCGCCATGCGCGAACACGGCGCGAAACCAGCGCAGCGAGTAGTCGCCCCAGGGCACCTGCAGCGTGTCGGTGGGCGTGAAGGCGACCAGGCACACCACCACCAGCGGCGCCAGCATGAAGGCCACCACCAGGCTGTGGAACAGCAGCGACAGCGGGCCGTTCTTCATCCCATGCGCTTTCGGTAGTTGCCCTCGAGCACGGCGTTGGTGGCCAGCATCACCGCCAGGTTGACCACCAGCAGCGCCAGCGCGATGGCCGCGCCCAGCGGCCAGTTCAGCTCATGCAGGTATTCGTCGTAGATCAGCGTGGCCACCATCTTGATGCGCCGCCCGCCCAGCAAGCCCGGGATGGCCAGCGCGCTGGCGCTGAGCGCAAACACGATCAACCCGCCCGACAGCAGGCCCGGGGTGACCTGCGGCAGTACCACGCGGCGCCACACCGTGAAGCGCGAGGCGCCCAGCGACAGCGCGGCGTTCTCGACCTGCGGGTCGAGCTTCTGCAGCGAGGTCCAGACCGGGATCACCATGAAGGGCAGCATCACGTGCACCAGCGCCACCACCACCGCGATCGGCGTGTACAGCATGCGCACGCGGCCGATGCCCACCCATTCGAGGAACTGGTTGACGAAGCCCGTGGGGCCCAGCACCAGGCCCCAGCCGAAGGCGCGCACCACCACCGACACCAGCAACGGCGCCAGGATCACGAGCAGGAATATCGAACGCCAGGGCGCGCCCATGCGGCTCAGGATGTAGGCCTCGGGGGCGCCGATCAACACGCACAGCAGCGTGGTCAGCAGCGCGATCCAGGCGGTGCGGCCAAACACCTCCCAGTAGTAGCTGTCGCCCAGCATGTTGGCGTAGGTGCTGAGCGTGAAGCCGTCCTGCACGCCGGTGTCGTAGCTGAAGCGCTGGAACGACAGCAGCGCCGTCAACGCCAGCGGCAGCAGCACCATCAGCGCGAACAGGGCCAGCGCCGGCGACACCAGCGCATACGGCAGCGTGCGGCCGGGCTTCATGCGTCGGGCTCGGGCGGCAGCACGCGCGCCACATCGTCGGGCCAGGTCAACTGTGCCGTGGCCTGTTCGGGATGCGGTGGGCGGCCGTCGTTGGCGCAGCTCACCTCCAGTTCGCCCAGCGCACTGCTGACGCGATACAGCCACTGGCTGCCGAGGAAGAAGCGCTCTTCCACGCGCACCGCCAGCCGGCCTTCGGCGCCGTCGGCAAAGGCCAGCTTCTCGGGGCGCAGGCAGACTGTGACCACGCTGCCTTCGGCTGCATGGGCGCCGCCGCTGTTGCCCAGGGGCACGCGCAGGCCCGGCGCCAGCTCGAGCTGGCCGCCACGCACGGTGGCGCGCAGCAGGTTGGTCTTGCCGACGAAGCTCGAGATGAAGCGGCTTTGCGGATGTTCATAAAGCCGGTGTGGCGCGTCGATCTGCTGTACGCGGCCGGCGTGCATCACGACCACGCGGTCGCTGATCGACAGCGCCTCGGCCTGGTCGTGCGTGACCATCAGCGTGGTCGTGCCCAGCTTGCGCTGGATGCGGCGCAGTTCGAACTGCATGGCCTCGCGCAGCTTGGCGTCGAGGTTGGACAGCGGCTCGTCGAGCAGCAGCATCGGCGGCTCGATCACCAGGGCCCGGGCCACGGCCACACGCTGGCGCTGGCCGCCCGAGAGCTCGCGCGGGTAGCGCGCGGCCAGTTCGTCCAGGTGCACCAGCTCGAGCATGCGGCCGACGCGACGCTCACGTTCGCTGCGCGACACCTGCCGCATCTCGAGCCCGAAGGCCACGTTCTGCGCCACCGTCATGTGCGGGAACAGCGCGTAGCTCTGGAACACGATGCCCAGCCCACGCTGGTTGGGCGGCACGTCGGTAATGTCGCGCCCGTCGAGCACGATGCGCCCGCGCGTGGCCTGCACGAAGCCGGCCAGCGCCTGCAGCGTGGTCGTCTTGCCGCAGCCCGAGGGGCCCAGCAGGCCGACGAACTCACCGCGCTCGACGGCCAGGTTCATGTCGATCAACGCATGCACGTCACCGTAGGACTTGCTCAGACCTTCAAGGACAAGGAACGACATGCGCGTGGACCTCCGCTGCGCGTGCAGTGTCCATGCCGAGCCGAGTGAACGTCAAGAGAATTCACCCGTTGATCGGAATAAATCTGCCTACAAGTCCATTTACCGGAAATGCAGCTTCAGATATCGTCGAAGAATTCCGAGAAACAACATGATGTCGACTGACCCAGGTTCGGTTTCCAGCCTGCACCGCGCGGTGCAGATCCTGCGCGCGCTGGCCGCCGACGCGGCCAGCGGCGGGCGCCGCGTCAGCGAGCTGGGCAAGGCCCTGGGCTACTCGCAGGCCACCACCCACCGGCTGTTGCAGCAGCTGGTCGACGAAGGTCTGGTCGTGCAGGACAGCGGCAGCAAGCGCTATGCGTTGAGTCTGGACCTGTTCGCGCTGGCCGCGCGCGCCGGCGAGGCCGGTGGCCTGCGCGAACGCTGCCGTCCGGCCCTACTGCGGCTGGGGGCGTCGCTGGGTGACAGCGTCTTCCTGCTCGTGCGCGCCGGCTTCGACGCCATGTGTCTGGACCGCTGGGAGGGCCCGTTCCCGATCCGCAGCTTTACCGGCGACATCGGCGGCCGCGTGCCGCTGGGCATCGGGCAGGGCTCGATGGCCATCCTGGCCCACCTGCCCGAGGCCGAGCGCGACGAGGTCATGCGCTACAACGTGCCGCGCATCCGGCAACTGGCGGCGCTGGACGAGGTCCATCTGCGCAGCGAGGTGGCCAAGGTGCGCGGGCAGGGATACGCCAGCACCAATTCGGGCCTGATCGAAGGCATGGCCGGGGTCGCCGTTCCGGTGTTCGACGGCAACGCTCAGGTTGTGGCCGCCCTCAGCATCGGCACGCTGACGGCGCGACTGGAAGGCGATCGCCTGGCCATCGTGGTCGATCTGCTGCAGCGCGAAGCGCGCACGCTGGCGACCCAGATCAACCCCTTCGACCGCACGCTGCGGCGGCCGGCCGACAGCCTGGGGGCGGCGTCGCGGCCCTGAGCGGACTCAGTGATGGACTGCGGGAAAGGCCATTGCCTTCGCCAGCCACGGGTCAGTCCGCGGGGACTGCCCAGTGTGCTTCGGCCTGTGCTTCGATCTGCGTCCGGTTCACTGCCCAACGGCCCTGCGTGTGCTGACAGCGAGATCAACCCGCCACGGATCGTTCAGACTGAAATCAGTCTTCGACCTCGTTGGGCGATGGGCCGCTGTCGACCCCTATGCCGAGGACTCAACTATGCGTAGGTCCGCGGCACCCAGCACTGCCGTCCGCTGGGTCGACAGGCGTGCTGGGGTTCGCCGTGCTTTGCATAGTTACAGGCTCTGCAGGAACTT
>Ga0138256_10000438_pt1 | contig 45904 bp, 41 predicted proteins | sample KNB2016incub_MG_FD_105486 | JGI IMG/M metagenome (GOLD analysis project Ga0138256, IMG submission 105486) | Active sludge microbial communities from wastewater in Klosterneuburg, Austria - KNB2014incub_MG | ecosystem: Engineered > WWTP > Activated sludge > Unclassified | place: Austria... | reverse complement strand
GAAAGCCGATTTGTTTTTTGCTTATTTACTGACGGAGGTTTCAAAAGACATTTTTAATGATAACAGAAGGGAATATGGTAATGGATTACAAAAATTCGAGCCAAACGATATTAATAAATCTATGATTGTTGACCTTTCAAAAATTGATGTTCAAGACGAGCAGAAAATACTCAAGCTGTATCATGAATATAGACAATCGTCAATGGAGAAGAAACCCAACGAACAATTATTAAAAGAGATGAATACAATTTTCATGGATATTTTCACAATTTTGCAAGGCACACAATAACCACACACAAAGCCAACCTTGCAAAAGAGCCTGCCTTGTTCCAACGCTTCCGGGACACAGCCTGCCACGGTTTACACAGATTAATTATTTGTAGAACAAGACGAAAGGCGAACGCATAACACGAACCTGTGATTACTTCTATCGCTGGCTGAAGAAAAAAGAATCAGCTTCTATTCGCAATTTCTTCAGCATTTTATCTGAAACCTATTCTATAATCGCTTTCTATCTCCTAATATTATATTTTTTTATACTATACTTTTTTTTAATTATATTTAAACATATTTTCTATATCGTTCCGTCAAACTAACTCCGCAGACCTTTCTTATTTATTTATTAAAAAAAATTACAATGAAAAAATTGATTTTTGTTTCAATGATCACTTTTGTTGCCTTTTCCTGCAATCAAAAAAGTGAAAAAGCTGAGGATACTAAAACGGTTTCTACAGCCCCCATGGCACTCTCAATGACGCCCACTTATTCTTCTTCCTTTCAAATGGGTAACCCCGATTATGCTGCAATGATCGTAAAAGGAAGCTGGAAAGATTGGCAGGATAACACAATGGATAATATGCAAAAATGGGCTGCTGATTCTATTGTGGCATTACATAGCAACGCTACTATCACCCGGGGTGTTGATAGCCTGATGGCCAGTTGGAAAAAAAGCCGTGCCGAATACTCAGCCGTAACAGATTCCATTGATGCGGTGATACCGGTTTACAGTACTGATAAAAAGGAAAACTGGGTGCTGGTATGGGCTACAGAGTATAACACTAAAAAAGATGGTACAAAAGATACCACAGCAGTTATGGAAACCTGGCGCATAAATAAAGACGGTAAGGCCGATTTATTGATGCAATTTGACCGGCACTCCAGGAAGAATTAATTTTTAGGAAATAGGAAAAATTCAATTGCAAATAAATTTAAGAGGTTAATCTCTATTTGGGTTAACCTCTTTTTTATAACAAGCAGTACCCACACCCATATACTTAACCTACGCTCCTGCTCAACTACCACCAACTTGATAAATTTTAGAAATCCTTTTTTAACAAGGGTACGGCCAATTGAAATATTTTTTTTGCCCACAGCTCATATTCTGTAGCAGATGGATGCAGCCCATCTGTTGCTAAGCCTGCTACCAAACTGCTGTTTATTCTTTGTGCTGAAGTGATATTTATAAAATGAACCCCCGATTGTGTTGCCTGCTTTTCGCAAATAAAATTAAAAGTATCTATTTCTTTTGCAATTTGTGCCCTGTTTCTGCCGGAAGCAAAGGGTGTTACACCCCAGTCCGGGATGCTTAGTACAAAAACATGGTCTGAATTTCCAGCCGCAAAATGAATCGCTTTTTGCAAAAGGGTTTCAAATTCTTTTTGAAACGTTTTTATATCCTGGCCACGGTATTGATTGTTTACACCAATGAGCAAACTCACAAAATCATAAACTGGTTGCAAATCTATTTCTTCCAGGTGAGAGATGAGTTCACCGGTAGTCCAGCCTGTTTTAGCAATTATTTCTGCAGCAGAAAATGAAATATTTTCTTTTCTAAAAAGCTGTACCAATTGGTAAGGAAAACTTTCATGCAGGGCTACCTGCTCACCAATGGTATAGCTATCGCCAAGGGCTAAATATGTTTTTGACTGAGTTGTTTTATCCATTTTTTGCATAGCCATAAAGGTATCAGGCCTACGGCCCCAAAACTACAATCTATTAATATATGAAAAAGTGGGATCTGCCTTGCAGTTCCTGCTATAAAAGCCAGCGGAAAAACAGCAATACATGCCAGCATCGCCCAATCAATTACCCATTCATTTTTTACAGGATCCCGGTAAGGGCCAATAAATGCCATGGCAATTACAATATGCGCAAAAGCCAGCCAATCGAAACCATAAGCCAGCATTGGATATGCAGTATTTGTATTTTTTACTGCGAGATATACTTGTTGCAACCATTCCCGGGCAAAACCGGGTACCCATTCAGGATGGGCCATTAGCCAGGCCAGTTCTGATTGTATAGGAAAAACAGTAATGCCACTGATTAATATGGCCAACACAATAAAAAGTATGGCAGCTCTTATTTTGGTAATGGTATTCATCATTTAAAAGTAATACTTCCCGGTTGTATTTTTTTTTGATTTTCATTATTTTTTATACATGCATGGCAGCCCTTATCTTTGCGGAATATTTAAAGCCCCTGCGGGCTCAATATAGATTTAAAAGTACAAGAGTGCGACGCCAATGAAGCTGATAAGCGATAAGGCGCCGGGTTCATAACCAATTAAACAAAAAGATGGCAGCCAAAACAGATAATTTTATTAGCCCTGATTATTTTAATGTTGATGAATTACTTACCGATGAGCATAAACTCATCAGGGAGACGGTGCGTAATTATGTGAAGAAAGAAATTTCTCCGATCATTGAAGAATATGCGCAAAAGGCAGAATTTCCGCAACAAATTGTAAAGCAATTGGGCGAACTGGGTTGCTTTGGGCCTACCATCCCTGAAAAATATGGTGGTGGTGGCCTGGATTATATTTCTTATGGCCTCATGATGCAGGAATTAGAAAGGGGCGATAGCGGTGTACGCAGTACCGCCAGTGTACAAGGTTCTTTAGTGATGTTTCCCATTTATCAGTATGGAAGCGAAGAACAAAGAAATAAATATTTACCCAAACTGGCAAGTGGGGAATGGCTGGGATGCTTTGGATTGACCGAACCCAACCATGGCAGCGACCCAAGCAGTATGCTTACCAATATAAAAGATGCAGGTGACCATGTAATTTTAAATGGTGCCAAAATGTGGATCAGCAATGCGCCCTTTAGCCAGGTAGCTGTGGTATGGGCCCGGGATGAAGCGGGTGACATACGGGGCCTGGTTGTAGAAAGAGGAATGGAAGGTTTCAGTACTCCTACCACGCATGGCAAATGGAGCCTGCGGGCCAGCGCTACCGGCGAATTGGTTTTTGACAATGTAAAAGTTCCTAAAGAAAATATTTTCCCAAATGTGAAAGGACTCAAAGGCCCATTGGGTTGCTTAACCAAGGCCCGGTACGGTATTGCCTGGGGCGCTATTGGCGCTGCTATGGATTGCTATTATACTGCTTTGGAATATAGTAAAGAAAGAGTTCAATTTGGGAAACCCATTGGCGGCTTTCAACTACAACAAAAGAAGCTGGCTGAAATGATTACAGAAATTACCAAAGCACAATTACTAAACTGGCGCCTGGGGGTATTGATGAATGAAGGAAAAGTGACTCCCCAACAGGTAAGTATGGCCAAAAGAAATGCCTGCGAAGTGGCTACCAACATTTGCAGGGATGCCCGCCAAATGCTGGGCGGTATGGGCATTACAGGCGAATACCCGGTGATGCGCCATATGATGAATTTAGAAAGTGTGATTACATATGAAGGTACACATGATATTCATTTATTGATTACCGGAATGGATGTTACCGGTTTTAATGCTTTTAAATAAAAGCAGGTTATTTATTTACAAACAAAGTGAATGATGATGATAAAAAATGTTTCAGTGATAGGCGCAGGAACCATGGGTAATGGTATTGCGCATGTATTTGCACAAAGTGGTTTCCGGGTAAACCTGGTAGATGTAAATGCCGATCAATTAAAAAAGGCATTGGCGATAATGACAAAAAATTTTGATCGCCAAATTGCAAAAGGTTCACTTACTGAAGAACAAAAAAATAGCGCCTTTGCACAAATTACAACGCATACAGATATGGCATCCGGCATACAAAGTGCCGACCTGGTGATAGAAGCTGCTACAGAAAATACAGCGCTTAAACTTAAAATTTTTAAACAGGTGGATGAGCTGGCGCCAGCGCATTGTATTTTAGCCAGCAATACATCTTCTATCTCAATCACCAAAATTGCAGCAGCTACCCAACGGCCCGAAATGGTGATTGGTATGCACTTTATGAACCCTGTACCGGTAATGAAACTGGTAGAGATTATAAACGGGTATGCTACCAAAAAAGAAGTTACCACACAAATTATTGAGTTAAGTAAAAAGCTGGGCAAAATACCCTGCGCTGTAAATGATTTTCCCGGCTTTATTGCTAACCGTATATTGATGCCGATGATCAATGAAGCTATCTATAGCTTGTATGAAGGCGTTGCCGGTGTTGCTGAAATTGATACCGTAATGAAGCTGGGTATGAGCCATCCCATGGGACCTTTACAGCTTGCTGATTTTATTGGCCTGGATGTATGTCATAGTATTTTAGAAGTGCTATACAATGGTTTTGGAAATCCTAAATATGCCCCCTGCCCCTTGCTGGTAAATATGGTGAATGCTGGAAAATTAGGTGTTAAATCCGGTGAAGGTTTTTATACTTACACACCCGGGAGTAAAGAATTGATGGTAAGCTATAGTTTTACAAAATAAGATCAGGGCAAAGGTTCTTTAGCCGTTTCAAATACACAGGTTACTTTTAGGTTGAGAGGTTCATAGTATTTTTTTAGAATAAATTCGATATGGTCCTCTGCCAGTTTTTTATACGCTTCATTTGATTCTAAATTAAGCAAGGTGGCCTTATATAAACTCTGTTGCACTTTTACATAATCTTCGATGCTGGCGGTATAAAAAAAACCGGTTTTAGAAATAGCATCCACCTGGTCTAGTTTCAACTGGAGGCTAAGCAGGGTGATGGCAGGGAGATAAATTTTTACAGTACCAGCTTTGGTGTCAATATTTAATTTTTGATGGCTCATATTCACCCCAAATTTTGCTTCGTAAGGCACGGTAACATTGATCGTCTTTTCGGCAAGTGCATTTTTTAAATTGTTATACATACCGCCGGAAGTTTCTTTGTTGGTTACTTTGATGGTACTAAAGCCCTGTACGCTCAAGGCCCCCAACTCCGCAATTTCTTTTACTATACTGGTATTGTTTACGATGGTTGTTTTTACTTTATCACTTCCCATTTTACGCCCCAGCATAAATACGGCTATTACCAACAGTATTACAATAAAGGCTATTAATTTATTGGCTGAACGCATGGTTTATTTTTTTGTTACCAATTGATAACTTTGATCAATCATGGTAAAAACAAATGATTTTTTTAGTTGATTGTTAATGATGATGGTATTCCAATGTTTTTTATTCATGTGGTAGCCTGGCAAAATATTTTCAGGGTATTGTTCCCTTAATTCAATGGCCTGTTCCGGATTGCATTTTACATTCATTTTTATTTGTGCAGAATCTAAAGGAAGCAATAAAAATATTTTACCCTTTACTTTAAATACCAGGGTTTCGTTTCCAAAAGGAAAACTTTCTTCCACATTATTTTTTGCCAATGCATGATTTCTTATTGATTCTACATCCACCTCATTTGTATTTACACAAATATAACAAACAAAAAAGCCTCCCAAAAAAGGGAGGCTATGTTTTAAGATTTTATATACTTTATCTCAAAATAGTAAGATCTGTTTTTACAGTAAAGACCCTGCCATTTATGAGAGAGAATTCAACCACACCATAATAAGTACCATCGGGAACGGGTTTGCCCTTATAGGTTCCATTCCAATCGTTGCGGTAATCTCTAGATTCAAATACTTTACCACCATAACGGTTGTACACGTGTACTTTTACATTTTTAATACATTCAATGTTATCGTACACTTCCCAATAATCGTTTTTACCATCACCATTGGGTGTAAATGCATTTTTCACTTTTACACAGTAAGGAATTACAGTTACGGTCATTTCATCGCTGGCAGTACAACCTTCGGGGCTAGTGCCGGTAAGTGTATAAACAAATGTTCCGATATTATCACCTCTTACATTTGGATTGAGTATCGTTGCAGAACTCAGGCTGGTTGCCGGTGTCCACAATACAGAAGCTGCATTAACTGCCGAACCATGTATTTGCACAGTTTCCTGGTTTACTAAAGTTAAATCAGGACCTGCATTTACCGTAAGGCCAGTAAATACGGTGAATGTGATACTATCTTGTAATGAACAAACACCAAGCGTACCTGTTATAATATATTTGTAAGTACCCAGATCTCCCGGTGTATAAATCGGGTTTGCAATATTAGCATTGCTTAAACCCGAAGCTGGCGTCCAGGTAAAGCCGGTTGCATTACTATTTGTCCTGATTTGAACAGGAGATGCTCCTTTACAAAGAATGGTATCTGGCATTACATCTAATACCAGATCGTTGATATAACTTAATGTAACGGGTAATGAGAATAAACATCCCAGTGAATCCTGTACACTAATAGTATAATCTCCTGGAATAGGAGTAAACACGTTTTCTGGTTGATAAACTCCTGGTGCGCTACTGATTGCATACATATAAGGTGAAATACCAGTAGTAGGATTCACAGTAATAGTACCCGTAGTAGTGCAATTACCCTGTATTGTTTCGGCAGTAGCTGATACCTGGTCAACAGAAATAATTACCAATACAGTATCGCTGCAACCTGCAGCATTGATGCCTACTAATTGGTAGGTTCCTGCAGCAGAAACGGCGGCCGGGTTATTCACGTTTATGTCATTAAAAGTCCAGTTGCTGGTGAGGCCGGTAGTAGTAAATAATGTAGTAAGATCAAATGTACTTCCCTGGCAAATTGTTACAGAAGAATCAGCACCAAAGTCTGGAGGTGCAACTACAGTTACCATGGTAGTATCAGAACATACCTGGCCGGTAGGTGTATAAGCAGTAACCGTATAAACATATTGGCCCGGAGTGCTTGGAGCAATAGCGCCAGTTGGATTTTGTAAAGTAGATGAAAAACAATTTGGCCCTACCCATGAATACGTTGCATTTGCAACCGGTGATGAAGTAAAGTTTATTGTTCCCCCCGGACAAACAACCGGCGCAGAATTAGCCGCATCTAAAGTACAACAGCTACTGGAGCCTGTACCCCCGGTTTGCTGATAAGTAATTGTACCTGCCTGGTTACCCCAGTTGGTAACTAAGAGAACATAATATTGCCCAGCCACAGCATTTGGGATATTAATTACTTCAACCGGATCGGCAGAATAACTACAATCCACAATATTTGCTGCTGAAATTTGAGAACAGGCCAATGGCGTAGAGAAAGGCCCCCATATTACAAAATCCACATCTACCCCTGTGCCGGCGTTACTTTGTTGAGATATCGTAAGTTCAATACTTCCCGAATTTTGTATTTGCAATTGATAGTATGTAGGATTTGGAATCAAATACAGGCAACCATAAATACCGCCACCTGGTGCCTGTGTTGGTGTTTGCCCGGAAACATTCGGCAATACATAAGGCACTGTGCTTGTACAGAAAGGTTGTGCTACCGTACAAGTAGGAGAAGCAGGTTGAGCCGGTAAAATGATGGGTGGCATTTTTACTTCCACACAAATTTGGAATGTGCCATCATCATTACCGCCATAATCCCAAAAACGGATCCAGATGGTGTCACCGGGGGTAAGGTTACTCCTGGTAATAGCCGGCATAGCGCCCGGGCCATCATCATCATCACATTCAATCAATGATAAGTTTCCACATGTGCCACTATATATAGCCATACCGCCATCGGTAATTTGAGCTGCTGTAGTAGTAATAGAAAGATTGCCTTCGCAGGGAACAACAGCCTTAAACCATACATCCTTATAAACAGTTCCGGCACAACCTGGTGCAGGAATTCCTGCACTGGGTAAAGCACCCGCTACAGTAAAGGTTTGATTATTACATGAACCATAGTTGGTGTTAAGTAAAATTCCATTACAAGGTTCGTCATTAGCAGGAGCAGGAGGCGGTAAGGTAACACAGAGGCCAAAAGTTCCCTGGTTATCATTTCCATATTCCCAAACCCGGATCCAAATAGTAGAACCTGGCGTTAGCCCTGTGCGTATAATTTTAGGCATTAAACCGGCGCCATCATCATCATCACATTCAATTAATGAAAGTGTATTACAATCTGGGCCGCTATATATTGCCATACCACCATCTGTCATTTGCATTGCTTCTGTATCAAAAACCAATACACCACCCGCAGGCACTACAACACTAAACCATACATCTCCTCCCTGGTAGTTTGCACATCCCGGGGCAGGTACGGCTGTGGTACCTGTTGCAGATGCGGTTGTAAATGTTTGCATCGGACAGGTAGCTTGTACAGCAAGAGATGTTGCTGTACATGGGTTATCATTGGAAGGCGGTGGTGGTGGTGTTCCCACACAAATATTAAAGCTTGCAGTAGAAGTGGAGGTAGAAGTATAAGTCCAAACCCTTACATAATAGGTTTGGCCGATGGTAAGCCCTCCTACCGTCATAGTATTAGGATCAGAACACATTAAATGCGTTAAAGAACTACAAGATGTACCACTATATACACTCATTGCCATATCGGTAGTTATACCAGTAACATTTAACAGGCTTATTACATGTTGTTGCGAAGTAGCAACAAATTGAAACCATACATCATCATTTACACCTGTTGCTGCGCAAGAGGGTGCCGGTACGCCGGTAGATTGGGTAGAAGATACAGTACTACCTGCCGTTACTATGCCACAATTCAAATCAGGGTTTACGGTTAATGTTACCGCTCCGGCACAATCATCATTGGCAGGAGGTGGTGGTGGAGTTCCTACACAAATATCAAAGCTAGCCGTAGAACCGGCAGTTGAAGTGTAAGTCCACACTCTTATATAATATGTATTTCCAGCAGTAAGCCCTCCTACTGACATGGTATTAGGATCAGAACAGATCACATGCGTTAAAGCAGCACAATCGCCACTATATAACGACATTGCCATATCAGTTACAGAACCAACAACATTTAATAATGAAACCACTTGTACCGGACCTGTTGCTACAAAAGAATACCATACATCATCATTTACTCCGGCAGCGCCGCATGTGGGTGCAGGCACACCTGTTGTTTGTGTTGCCGACTCTGTAGTGCCATGTGTAATTACAGCACAGTTTTGATCGGGGTTCACTGTTAATGAAATGGCACCCGCACAATCATCATTTGCCGGTGGAGGTGGTGGAACAGAAATACAAATATCAAAAGTACCTGGGTTATCATTACCGTATTCCCATACCGCAATATAATAAGTGGTACCGGGTGTAAGGCCGGAACGAATGATCATCGGCATCAACCCTGGCCCATCATCGTCATCACATTCTATTAAAGTAAGGGTGTTGCAATCTGCGCCACTAAACAAGGCCATGCCGCCATCCGTCATTCCGCCGGCCTGTGTATTAATGATTACTGAGCCGCCCGCAGGGGCTACAAAAGAATACCATACATCGCCACCCTGAAAGTTAGCACAGCCGGGCGCCGGAGTTCCCGGGGTAGCTGTTGCATTTAATGTGGTACCGGCAGTAAACACACATGTGGTACCTACTGTAAGTTCTACAGGTGCACAGGGATCATCATTTATGGGAGCCTGGCCATACGAAACCAAACTACTGCTTAGCGTGAATATGAATACCGTAAGGTAGCGTAGCCACTTTGCCGGTGCACTCATCCACATATTTTTTGTATTGATAAAATTCATAAAAATTAAATTAGTTGTTGATTAACCTTAACGTAAATTAAAATTGAGGAGATCCTTTTTTCAGATCGAAACGTAAACCTATTTCATGTGCGCCGGAACCGGCAGTAAATACATCAATAGGAGTTTGATAAATATCATAACTATAAGTAAGCCCCATTCTTTGTAATATTTTCACCCCGGCCTGTAAGGTCCAGAACTGGTTGAAACGCCAGCCCAGGCCCCACCAAATTTTTTCTTTATAATTCATGAGGGCGCCTAATTCATATTCTGCGGGAGCATGCTCTACCAGGCGTACCATACCATTGGGTATAATATAAATATCATCGCCGGTTTGAATTTTATAATTGGCAGTGAAGGTATAATGCCTGTATAGTTTTCCCCTAATATTAGTTCCGGTAGGGTTTCCAAAATCAATTTTGGATTCTATTAACTGGCTGGCTGCTGCACCCAGGCTTATCTTTCCATTGGTATAATAAGCACCTGCGCCAGCATCAAAAGCAAATTTGTTTTCTGCCCCGGCCAATACAGGATCATCTTCTAATGATGCGCTTAGTTTACTTTTATCAATGGCATATTGCAAGCCCCTGATTTCGATACCAAGGCCAAACTTATCTTTTCCATTGCGGCCAATGATATGTTTAGAAAAAGCTAACTGTAAACCGGTTCGGCTGGTTGGCCCGGTTTGGTCACGATAAAGATAGGCGCCTACCCCCGAATTCATTTTTGGGATATTAAAATCGCCATAAACCATATAGGTAGTAGGGTTACCCGGAAATGAGGACCACATGTTTCGATAGGACAGGCCAATCATATCCTTGTTCGCAATCCCGGCAGCACCAGGATTAATCATGGAATTGTGCTGTATATACTGCGTGGTAAAGTGCAACTGCTGCGAACTTGCAGTGAACATTATAAATAACAGTAAAACAGTAATAGTAGATTTTTGCATATTCAGAAAAATTGTGTCTAAAGGTATAAAATTTTGTTAAGGTTGTTATTGTAAATTTAATTTTAACAACTGTTAATATATTTTAATCTCTACGTTATTGATCTCCTTTAACTTATATATAAATTCGGAACTTCTATTTACAGGAATACCTACTCTTAAATCACAAAATAGTTGGTTTTCAATTTTTAAAATTTCACCCTGCGATTGTTTAATGATATTCATCACTGTATTTAGCCGGGTATAATCAAAATGCAAGTGATAATTTTGTAGAATTGGTTTTTGAACGATCGGTGTTATTTGTAAAGCTAAAGCGGTTACCGTTTTATATGCCTGAATCAGTCCGGGTACCCCTAACAGGGTGCCTCCAAAATATCTTACTACAATTACAGACACATCAATCAAGCCCTTACTATCAATTTGCCCCAGTATAGGTTTGCCCGCTGTACCAGAGGGTTCTCCATCATCACCCGATCTAAAAAGATTTCCATCTAAACCCAGCCGATAGGCAAAACAATGGTGCACTGCTTTTGGATGTTCTTTTTTTAACCCCTGCAATTGTATTTTAAATTCGGCTGCCGTTTTGCATGGGTTTGCATAAGCTATAAACCGGCTGCCGCGGTCTTTATATTCTGCAGTTGATGTATTTTCAATCGTAAAATAAGTGTCCATTTTTTATTTAGCAATTAAGGCCTGCGATAAATACTGATGTGGTCGGTTCCAAGATCAATGGTTTCACAGGAATTGGTATGATTTAATACAGGCGCCTTTATTCCATCGTTCAAATACATTTCAGTATTGGTAATGGTCCGGGCCTCGTCCCATAAACCGGCATCTATGAATGTTTGTAATAGTTTTTGGCCACCTTCAACCAGTACGGATAGAATATTTTGTTGATGCAAATAGGTCAATATATCCTCTATGAATGTGAATGATTCCTTCAATTGAACGAACTGTATATTTTCATTTTCAAGATGAAGCCGGTTATTAAAGATCCAGGTATTAACAGTTTTGTCCAATAGATGTAATGATTGGTTGGGCTGAATTTGATTACCTACAACAATGCGTAACGGGTTATTTCCCGGCCAATACCTCGCCGTTAAATATGGATCATCCATCAAGGCTGTTTTACTCCCTACCATAATGGCTGCTTCTTCTGTTCGCCATTTATGTACCCATGTATTGGTAAGTTGGTTGCTGATGGCGATCGGAATTGATCCGTTTTTTGCAATTTTATGATCGGCGGTTTCTGCCCATTTTAAAATGATGTAGGGGCGCTTTCTTTGATGAAAAACAAAAAACCGGCGATTTAATTCAAACGCTTCCTTTTCTAAAACCCCTTCTGTTATTTGTATGCCTGCTTCCTGCAACATTTTAATACCTTTTCCATTTACTTTGCTGTTTGCATCCCGGCAAGCGATAACCACATTGGGTACCCGGTGCTTAATGATCAGGTCTGCACAGGGTGGCGTCTTTCCAAAATGAGCGCAGGGTTCTAAAGAAACATACAGGGTACTTTTATTGATGTACTGCCTGTGCAATGGTAATACCGATGCAAAACAATTTACTTCTGCATGTGGCCCACCATATTTTTCATGAAAGCCCTCACCAATAATTTGATCCTGGTAAACCAGCAAAGCCCCTACCATGGGATTGGGTGCAGTAAGCCCCGCCCCTTTTTGAGCCAATTGCAGGCAACGATACATATATACATCATTCCACTCCATAAGGGTAAAATTAAGGAGTAAAAAATAGATTAAGTTTGTATGCTATGACTTTGGGAGAATTAAAAGAATATATGCTGAAAAACCTGGCTGCTTTTTATGATAAGGATGAAGCAGGAACGCTATGTAAATTACTTTTTGAACACGAAGGTTTTATCCACTTTAAAAATCATGAGCAGCAGGTACAAGAAATTTCTACACCTGTTCTGCAGAAAATGCGGGAATACCTAAAAGAACTTGAACATCATAAGCCCATTCAATATATTTTAAAAGAAGCCTGGTTTTATAAATTTAAATTCATGGTAAATGAATCAGTTTTAATACCCCGACCTGAAACCGAAGAACTGGTTGAAAAATCTTTGCAATATCTTAAGAAATTACAATCGCCCAAAATTTTAGATATTGGTACCGGAAGTGGATGTATTGCCATTACATTAAAAAAGATGCTGCCTCAATCCCGCATTACCGCATTGGACGTTAGTGCAGCAGCGTTGCAGGTTGCCCGGCAAAATGCAAAAGACTTAGCAGTAACCGTTGATTGGAAGCAACAGGATTTTTTAGATGAGCATACCTGGCCCGGTTTAAGTATCTACGATTGTATCATCAGCAACCCTCCCTATATCCCTTTTGCTGAAAAAATGAATATGGAACCACGGGTCACCCACCATGAACCGCATCTGGCTTTATTTGTAGATAATGATGAGCCATTATTATTTTATAAAAAGATGGCCGCATTTGCGCATGAACATTTATCGGCAGAAGGAAAAGTATTTGCAGAAACCCATTATGATTTAGCAGCAGAAGCATTAACTTGTTTTACCGCAGCCGGTTGGGACGCTTCTTTAGAAAAAGATATGTCTGGTAATAACCGTTTTTTAACGCTTAATCAGCGCCCGAAACAGTAGCCGAGGTGGTGGCGCCCAGTTTCCTGGCCACTTTCATCACTTTTACAATTTCACCCCATTGTGAGAGTGAATCAGCATTGATAACAACAGCCGGTTTTATACTATCCCCTTCATTGATGTATTTGCGCAAGGCAGATTCTAAAGAATCGGGTACGATCCTTTTTTCCCCTACGTACATATTTTTATTTTTATCAACGCTTACCACTACACTTTGCTTTTGCTTTGTATCGCTTTTTGCCCTGGGCACGCTCATCTTTATCACATTGGGATTAGCCAATGTAGAGATCATTAAGAAGAACATCAATAAAATAAAGAGGATATCATTCAGCGGCCCGGTGTCAAGCTCTGAATGTTCTGATCTGAATTTATTATTTCTTAAAGACATTTTTTTAAAAAATTAAAGGTGCCGCAATATTACCTGGTTGGTTCCTGTAAAATATCTATGAACTCACTATTGGCCACTTCCATACGGTTGCTTACCCGGTTTATTTGAGTATCTAAATAACTATAGCCAAGATAAGCCAGCATCCCAATGATTAGGCCGGTGGCAGAAGTAATTAATTTAATATACATCGCATCTGCAATTTGACTGATGGATGGATTGCTGATGGTTGCAAAATCTTTCAATAAAATAACCAGCCCTACAATAGTACCCACAAAACCGAACAATGGTGCAATACGTGCAATTACTGCAAGGATGCCCAGGTTCTTATCCATTTTATATAACTCCAGCTTGCCTACATTCTCCATACTTTTTTCAATGGCATCAATGGGTTTACCAATACGCTGAATACCCTTATCAATCATTTTAGCAACCGGGTTATTTGTATTTTTAGCAAGGCTGCGTGCCGCAGATACATTGCCATTGATGATATGGTCTTTTATGATGTTCATAAAATTATCATCAACCTTTGAAGCCTTTTTTATTACCAGCAAACGCTCAATAAAAAAGAAAACAGCCAGGGCAAATAATATAAACAATGGAATCATTAAGGGGCCGCCTTTACCCAGCATACTCCATACCGATTCTGTTTTGGTTACTTCGCTGGCTGCCGATATGCTGCGGCCTAGTGTATCAACCTGCAAAAAAATATCAAACATAAAATTTTACTTAAGGTAATTTTTAAAACGAATTTTTTGATGCCGCAATTTAGTTCATGCGCTTTACAATACCTGCAATAAAATAAATGATTGGGGTATCGCTGCCCAATAATTTGTTAATCTTGGTGGTAATACCCATTATTTTATAAACACCCGTGAATAAGTTTTGTAATAAAAAAACCGGCAATAGCCGGCATTCTATTTGAAAATAGTTTTTAATTACGGTTTCACTTCCATTTGTTGCATGGCCATAATCTGGCGCATAGTTTTTTCCATACCATCGCTGCTACCATCTAAAAAGATCACATTTCCTTTTCCATACTCTGCAAAATTTTTAATGGCTTCGGTCCACATACTAAATAAAATTACATTGGTATCTAAGTTGGCCTGTTTCATTTCGGCTGCTGCCTGGCTCATCCCTTTTGCCACTTCTTCTCTAAATAAGGCTACCCCCTGCCCTCTTAATTGGGCTGCCTGCCGTTCGGCTTCGGCAGCAATTTTTATTGAGTTCCCTTCTGCTTCTGCGGCTTTTGTTTTTGTAATAAGCAAGGCCTGCCCTTCATTTTCGGCGGCTGCTTTCAGGTTATTACTAGCCACCACCTTACTCATACTATCTATAATGGCCTGGTCGAAAGTGATATCATTGATCTGCAAATCCTGCAGGTGATACCCCCAATCTTCTAAAGAAAGATCTACATGTTCTTTTACAAACTCAACAATATCTCTTCGTAAGGCTAAAATTTCTGATTGTTTTTTGGTTGCCACAAAGGCTCGGATATTTCCTTCGATGGTACGAACCAGCGCCTGCATCAGGTCCCTGTCACTTATAAATTTAAAGGCAACTTTTTGTATAGTTTCGGGCGTTTCATTTTGTACCGAATATAAAAGCATTGATTTAAAATACACATTTGCCTGGTCAATGGTTACTGCCTGGAACTCCAACTCAACCGAACGGTTCTGGATACTTATTTTTTTATAAATCTGTTCCAGGAACGGAATTTTAAAATTCAGTCCGGGCCTTAAGATGCGCTGGTATTTACCAAACATAGTAACTACGCCAATGAAACCCTGGCTAATGGTAACAAAGCAGCTAAAAAAACCAATGATCAGCAAGAGTAACCACCAGTATTGTATAAATTGCATAATTATTTTTTTTAAGGCGCAAGATAATATTTTTTTGAAGCCGCAATGGATAAATTTGTTACTGATATAAGAACCAGTATTGCATTTCGGTACGTTCCGATTTAGTTTCAGGAGAAATAATAATTTCCCGTTTTTAGAAAGCTAAAAAATGCCACCAAAGAATTTAAACCCTAAAAAATATTACCCGTTTTTTTCTTCCCAGATCATACCGAGGTGAACCAAGGTTTCTACCGATTTGGCCATATCCTGCACACTTACCCATTCTAACTTACTATGTATATTTTGCATACCAGTAAAAATATTGGGACAGGGCATTCCCATATAGCTTAGTCTGCTGCCATCGGTACCGCCACGGATGCTCTCCATCTTTACTGCTAATCCCGCCCGTTTGATGGCTTCAGCAGCATTGGCAACTACCTGGGGATGCTGTTGCAAAACGTCTTTCATATTGCGGTATTGCTCACTGATGTTATATTCAATTCTTGCCCCTTTGTATTGTGCAACCACTATTTCTGCAATTTCTTTTAACCGTGCATGATGGTTGACAAGTTCTGCAGTTTTAAAATCACGCACAATAAAACCAATGGTTGTTTTTTCTGCAATACCATTTAATGATGTGGGGTGAACAAACCCCTGCATACCCTCTGTGGTTTCGGGGCTCCATTCACTTTTTGGCAAGGCAGCCAGGATTTCACCTGCAATTTTCATGGCATTCACCAATTTATCTTTTGCATAACCGGGATGCGCAATTACGCCGTGTACGGTAATGGTAGCGGCATCGGCGCTAAATGTTTCTTCTTCCAGGCTACCGGCTTCTCCTCCATCTAAAGTATAGCCAAATGGGGCGCCCACTTTTTGCATGTTTATTTTAGCAGTCCCTTTTCCTACTTCTTCATCGGGTGTAAAAACAATTTTAATATCACCATGGGTAATATTTTTATTCTGCAAAAGAAAGGCTGCCATTTCCATGATGATGGCTACCCCGGCTTTATCATCGCTACCCAATAACGTGTTGCCACTTGCCGTAATAATATCATTTCCTATTTGTGTTTTTAAATAAGGCGAATCCTTTACTCCCAGCACCTGGCTTTTGTCATCTGGAAGTACAATATCCTTTCCATCATAATTTTTATGCAGGATGGGGATTACATTGGTACCGCTGCAATCGGGAGCTGTATCTACGTGGGCACAAAAACAAATGGGCGTCACCGAAGTTTTAGAACTGGTTGCAGGCAATGTTGCATATACATAACCAAACGTATCGGTCTCCACCTGGGTAATACCCATATCTTTTAGCTCCTGGGCCAATAACCTGCTTAGATTTTTTTGCTTTTCTGTGGTAGGAAATGTTTCACTTTCAGGATCACTTTGTGTATCTATGCGTACATAGCGCATAAAGCGTTCTGCCAGGCTATCCTGGTTTATGTGAAATTGCATACTAATATATTTTAAAAATTAAACGATCTCTACTAACTCAATATCAAACACCAATTCTTTTCCTGCTAAAAAATGATTGGCATCCAGAATCACCACATCATCTTTAATTTCTGAAACGGTTACAGGGAAAGGCTGCCCATGCTGGTTGGTAAGGTTTAATTGCATGCCTGGTTCCAGTTTCATATCGGCCGGTACATTTTCTTTTGGAAATTCAATGATGGCATTGTCATCTTTTTCACCATAAGCTTCCGTAGCCGGGATATTTATCACTTTTTTATCACCTACTGCCATACCGGGTAAGGCAGCATCAAAACCTTTGATCATTTGGCCGGCGCCTACCACAAATTCTAATGGTTCACGCCCTGCAGAAGAGTCAAATTGCTCACCACTTAATAATTTACCGGTATAATGTACTCTTACTTTATCGCCATTTTTTACTTGTGCCATAATTTTTGTTTGTATTTCCTGCTCATGAAAGCAAGAATAAGTTTAATGAATAAATATTTGCAAAGATTACAAAGTAAATGATAAATGACTAAATGCTTTCAAAACTTTTATGCAACTTAGTACTATGAAAAGGTTCATTTTATTAGTATTTATTGCATCCACCAGTTTAACATCCTGCAGCCAATCCAGGCCCATAGCAGCTTCCGGCCATTCTTTGATACAACCCGGGGCCGAACGGATTGCCGTGTACCTGCCATTGTTAAAAAATAAAAAAATCGCTGTATTTGCCAATCAAACCAGCATGGTAGGCAACACACATTTAGTAGATACATTATTGGCAAACGATATTAAAATTATCAAAATATTTGGTCCCGAACATGGTTTTAGGGGTGCTGCAGATGCAGGCGAAAAAGTGGGAAACGATATTGATAAAAAAACAGGGATCCCGATCATCAGCCTGTATGGAAATCATAAAAAACCTACTCCAGAAGATCTCGATGATATTGATATGGTGGTTTTTGACATTCAGGATGTGGGCGTTCGTTTTTACACATTTATTTCTTCTCTTGAATATGTATTGGAAGCCTGCCTCGAAAATCATAAACCCTTATTGATTCTCGACCGGCCAAATCCAAATGGATTTTATGTAGATGGCCCGGTACTCGATAAAAATTTTCAAAGTTTTGTAGGCCGCCAACCCATCCCGATTGTATATGGATTAACGATGGGCGAATATGCATTGATGATGGCAGGCGAAAACTGGCTAAGCGATAAAGCAAATACAATAAACGCTTATAATAAAACTACAACGCCTACGCCAGATACCCCTTTTCATGTACAGGTGATAAAATGTAACAACTATACACACAGCAGTAAATATATGTTACCGGTAATGCCGTCGCCAAATTTAAAAGATATGCAAAGCATCTACCTCTACCCTTCTACCTGTTTTTTTGAAGGCACTGTTTTAAGCGAAGGCCGTGGTACCGATCACCCTTTCCAGATATTTGGGCATCCTACACTTCCTAAAAACTTATATTCATTTACACCCATGCCCAATGCCGGCGCAAAAAGCAGTAAATGTTTTTACCAAAAATGCTATGGATGGTTTATTGAGGGAAGCCCCGGGAAAATCCGCAATGAACTTGCAGGGAAAATTCAATTAAAATATTTGTTAGAAGCTTATAAACTTTTTCCTGGTAAAGACAGTTTCTTCCTGAAAAATAATTTTATCAATAAACTGGCAGGTAATGATATTTTACAACAGCAGGTAAAAGAAGGAAAATCGGAAGCAGCAATCCGGGAGAGCTGGCAACCGGGTTTAGAACATTACAAAGCGATTAGAAAAAAATATTTATTATACTCCGATTTTGAATAATGAGAAATGATTTATTTCAATACTGAATGGTTCATATCAAAGCCCAGCATTAAATAATTATTGTTATTAAATGAAAATTCATCAATAATTTCCCAATCTAATTTTTTGGTATGCGCCGCTGCAGACCGTTCATTTATTTTATTAATAAATGTTACACTTATGGGAAAGCGCTCCCGCAAGCCCAACCGCATGGCTTCAAATAATTGATTTAACAACCCGGTTCCCCGGTATTCTTCATCAATACAAATTGGGCCATATTGAAAACTGTTGGTATCCGTAATTTGAATGTTTTTAAAAGGAGGTAATGTATGAAACCGGCTGGTCATGTAAGGAAAGATAGGCCATTCCGAAAAATAATCCCAGCCGGCGCCAAATGCATACCCTATCACTCTTTCATCTATTTTTGCTACATATAAACCTTGCAGGTCTATTACTTTTTTAAGTTGATCTACCGTAAATGGCGTAGTAACAAATCCCTGCTTTTTCTCTTCATCCGTCATGTTAGAAACCAAATATTTGCTTTGCAATAAAAGCATTGATGGAATATCATCGTAAGTTGCGGCCGAAATTTTTATTGGGTCATTCATTTTAAAAAAACTTTAAAGAATATGCTGCAATTTAAATTTCTTTTCAAAATTAAAGAGCTGGTTAAAGTTGATATTGTTTATTGCTAAAAATTTGAACTATTAAAAATATTTTGGGAAGGGAGTTTGTATCACTTGCTTTTCTTTTTCATCATCAATATCTGCATTACACACCGATTCTCAATTTTAAACCAGTTCAAATACAGTAATCTCGGGCATGATACCTACCCTGCCGGGGTAACCAATAAAACCAAAACCACGGTTTACATAGAGTTTTTGTTTTCCAGATTCGTATAGGCCCGCCCATTGTTTATATACATATTGAATTGGGCTCCATTTAAAACCGGGAATCTCTACACCAAACTGCATTCCATGTGTATGGCCGCTAAGGGTGAGGTCTATATCGCCATACTTCGGCCTTACTTCAGCATCCCCGTGGCTGGGATCGTGGCTCATTAATATTTTAAAAAGAAATTTTTCGGCACCGGGGTATGCCAGGTCCATACGACCATGTTTAGGGAAACGGGCTTTGGCACTCCAGTTTTCAATACCTATTAATGCAAAACTTTCTCCATTTCTTTCAATAGCTACATGTTCATTCATCAATAAACGCCAGCCCATATCGGCATGTGCTTTTTTTACTAGTTCCAGGTTTTCGGCCTTCGTTAGTCCTTTGATGGGCCAGCTCACATAATCTCCATAGTCGTGATTGCCCAGGGTAGAGAATACGCCCAGGGGTGCCTGTATTTTATTAAATACTTCTTTATATTCATCCATTTCATCTGCCCGGTCGTTTACCAGGTCACCGGTAAATAAAATCAGATCTGCCTGTTGTTCCATTACCAATGAAACACCATGTTCCACTTCTTTTTTATTGGTAAAGCTCCCGCTATGAATATCGGATATCTGCACAATTTTTAACCCCACAAACGCCTTGGGCATGTTTGGAAAATGAAGTTTCACTTTCCGCACATGGTAATTGTATTTATTAGAAAAGCCCTGCAGCAGGCTTCCAAATAATACACCTCCCGCAGCCATACCCATCCAGCTTAAAAAAGCAGAACGGGCAATAGGGGTAGCCTGGAATATTTCTCCTTCCTGCCTGCTTAAAAATATTTTAGAGGCAATCCATTGAATGGCCCTGCGGATATCATCGGCAATAAAGAAAATGATGGCGATCATTTTTGCAAACACGATGCCCGTTATACTTGCAAAAAGGTAGGTACGAAACCTTTTACCCAGAAAAGGACTGTCAGTAAAAACAAAAAAAAGAAACCCCAGTACAGACAAAATACTAATGCCCCAGTAAATGGAAAAAAGAATGAACCTGGTTTTAGATGTTGCGTTTTGGCTAATGGTACGTACCGCCTGAAAAACATAAAAATCAAGCGCCAGCATGATTAAAATTATAATTGCGACTCCCGCAGGTGTTCTCATATTTATAAAATAAGGTATCAAATATACTAAATTGAGGGTGAGCTCATTTTCATCCGGTTACAAAGCTTGTTTACAGGGAAAGAAAAGCATTTTCAAAATATAGTGCCGGGCCCCCTTATTATTTAACCCGAATGGTTAAATTTGCCCGGCTGAAACTAAAAACCCATAGAAAGTGTTTTTTTATATTTCGCATTACAAAATATTAGTATAAGCAGCCTGGCCGGGCAAAAAAGTAAAAACTGGCAACAATTATGGCAAGAATCATTGGCATTGCAAATCAAAAAGGAGGAGTAGGTAAAACAACCACAGCGATAAACCTGGCCGCCAGTTTTGCTATCCTGGAATATAAGACCCTGCTGGTAGATGCCGATCCTCAGGCCAATAGTACAACAGGCGTGGGTTTCGACCTGCACAATATTACCAAAAGCCTGTACGATTGTATGGTAAATGAAGCCGAAGCAAAAAAAGTAATTTTAAAAACAGCCATCCCTCATTTAGACCTGATACCATCGCATATTGACCTGGTAGGCGCCGAAATTGAAATGATCAATTACCCCAACAGGGAAACAGTACTTAAAAAAATAATTGAACCCGTAAGAGATGAATATGATTTTATTGTAATTGATTGCTCGCCTTCGCTGGGGCTTATTACCGTAAATGCCCTGGTTGCCGCAGACAGTGTGGTAGTACCGGTACAAACAGAATTTTTTGCACTGGAAGGCCTGGGCAAATTACTAAACACTGTAAAAATTGTACAAAGCAGGTTAAACACATCATTACAAATTGAAGGAATTTTAATGACGATGTACGATGGCAGATTGCGCCTTTGCAACCAGGTGGTAAGTGAAGTACGCAGGCATTTTGAAGATATGGTTTTCAGCAGCATCATCCATCGCAATACAAGGTTAAGTGAAGCGCCCAGTTTTGGGAAACCCGTGATCTTATATGATGCGGATAGTAAAGGCGCCATCAACTACCTGAACTTAGCCAAAGAAATTTTACAAAAAAATAATCTTACTAAAATAAACCAGGAAGATAAAATAATGACCTAACGCCATGTGAAAAACATGGAACACAGCAGATCATCATGACACAGCCAAATAAAAAAGACGCTTTAGGTAAAGGAATCAGGAGCCTTTTGCAAAATATAAATAGCGACCTGAAAACTACCGAGGGGAATTTAAAAAACGAAATAGTAGAAAAAACGGCCCATAGCCAGCGGGTTCCTATTGATAAAATAGAAGCCAACCCAAACCAGCCCCGTAAAGATTTTGATGAAACCGCTTTAAGTGAACTGGCAGCTTCTATAAAACTGCACAACATCATTCAGCCTGTTACAGTATCTGTAATGGCTAATGGAAAATACCGGATTATAGCAGGTGAGCGCCGCTACCGGGCTGCAAAAATTGCCGGGTTAAAAGACCTGCCGGTATATATCCGGGAAGCAAACGATAATCAATTGCTTGAACTGGCATTGCTCGAAAACCTGCAAAGAGAAAATCTGAATGCGATTGAAATTGGCCTCAGTTACCGGCGCATGATGGAAGAATTAGATTATACACAGGAGCAAGTGGCAGAACGCATGGGCAAAGAAAGAAGTACGGTAACCAATTATATCCGTTTATTAAAATTACCACCGGATATACAGGTAGCTGTACGCAATGGCCTGATAAGTATGGGCCATGCAAGGGCACTGGTAAATGTAGATGCAGTGGATAAACAATTGTATATTTTTTCTGAAATAAAATCAAAAGGTTTATCAGTAAGGCAAACAGAAGAACTGGTGCGTAAAATATATGCACCCAGGGATCATGTTAAAACCTCTGCAAAATCACCCATTCCTGCAGCATTTAAAAAAATAGAAGATAAATTAGCATCACAGTTCAATACCCGTGTAAGGATGTCACATACCAAAGCGGGCAAAGGAAGTATTACGCTTGAGTATTACAGCCTGGAAGAACTGAATCAACTTTTAGAAAAACTGAATATAGAAGTAAGCTAATGTGGAAGCTGTATGTAATGATACTATGCCTGGCCGGGTTTCCCGGTATAATGATGGCACAGGTGAAGGATAGTATTGCTATAGAACCTTCGGCAAAAACAATACCCCTTGCGAAACCCGATACCGCAAAACCTTATAATCCTAAAAGGGCAATCATACGTTCGGCAATACTACCGGGTTGGGGACAGGTTACCAATAAAAAGATATGGAAAGTACCCATTGTGTATGGACTGCTTGGTACTACTTCGGCATTATTTTTTAGAAATAAAAAGCAATATATAGAATCGAGAGATGCCTACCGGCTGGCAACAGACGGCGACCCCTCAAATGATTATCTTATAAAGCAACCTTACTATACCGTAAAAGATCAGCCGGACAGGATACGGAATTTCAGGAACTCGGTACGCCAGAATATGGATTATTGCGTTTTATATTTTCTTATTTCCTGGGGTGTGAATGTGGCTGATGCTGCTGTAGATGCACACTTAAAAACTTTTGACGTGAGTGATGACCTTAGTTTACACATAATACCCGGCTATAGCTCCCTGGCCAATACCACCGGTGTAAGTTTAGTGATGAAGATCGGAAAATAAAATTTACTATAAAGCATCCAGCCGATGCTGCAAATTATTGAGGATGAAATTAGCCCTTATCGGATATGGAAAAATGGGTAAAGCAATTGAAGCAATTGCCAGGCAACGTGGCCATGAAATTGGCCTGATCATCAGCACGGCTAACCTTACCGGTCTTACAAAAGAAAACCTGGCGCCATGCGATGTAGCCATTGAGTTTACCAATCCGCAAAGTGCGGTAATAAACATGCAGGCCTGTTTTAATGCAGGCATCCCGGTGGTATGCGGCAGTACCGGCTGGAAATTATCAGATATTGCTGATGCCAATAAAAATATAAGTTTATTATATGCAAGTAATTTTAGCGTAGGCGCCAATATCTTTTTTGCGCTCAATAAAAAATTAGCTTTATTGATGGCTTCTCACCCCGAATACAAAGTAGCTGTAGAAGAAATACATCATACCGCCAAGAAAGATGCACCCAGTGGAACAGCAATTAGCCTGGCAAATGAAATTATAGCAGCACGCCGGGAATTAACCCATTGGGTAAATAATGAATCGGAAGAACCGGCTGCACTCCCCATCATCAGCATACGAACCGACCCGGCACCGGGTACCCACCATGTGAAATACGTATCAGGTATTGACGACATTGAAATTATTCATACGGCACATAACCGTACCGGTTTTGCAACCGGCGCCGTACTGGCAGCAGAGTTTTTAAAAGGCAAAAAAGGAATTTACAAAATGGATGATGTACTGGGCATTTAACCAATATCTTTTATTTAGATTTTACTGAAGAAAAAGTAATAGAGCTGTACGATAAACAGGATCACATTAAACCAAATGAGGAATTTTGGTGCTGCAATGGTTCTCTTCGCCAGCATCATGGGCAATGCGATAAGTACAAAAATAATATTGAACAATACCGCCGAATAACCCAGGATAATTAAGGTACTTTCTAAGGGTTGAAAACTGATTACATTTTTAAACGGGCCACCTTGTTCTAAATTTATTTTTCGGCCACGTTCCACCAGCCTTAAGATAACCGCTGCAATAAAACAGAGGTTACAGATAAATACAAATTTTGAAAAAAAGCGCATGGTAATTTATTTTCCTTTGCCCCATCCAAACCAATCGTTTCCGTTGGCATATAACATCAATGCCAGTAAAATAATCATCCCGACTACCTGGGCATATTCTAAAAATTTATCGCTGGGCTTACGGCCGGTGATCATTTCTACCAATGTAAATAAAACATGGCCGCCATCTAATGCCGGTATGGGCAACAAATTCATAAATGCCAGTACAATAGAAAAGAATGCAGTGATGCTCCAGAACTGGTGCCAGTTCCACTCATCACCCGAAAATACAGAGCCCATAGCTTTGAACCCACCGACTGCTTTATATGATTCGGTGCTGGGAGAAAGAATTAAAATGAACTGGTCCACATAATCTTTAAGCGATGTGATGGCTAATTTAAACCCGGCGGGAAATGAGTTGAATAAATTATAAGAAGTGTGTTCGTATTTGAATAATTTCAGGCTGTCGTACTGCGGAAAAGATAATAAAGTAGGCCCCATTTTACCATCATCATTCAAATGTACCGGTAAATTAATCAGGCTGCCTTTACGATCTACGGTAAGGTTTACGGTTTCATTTTTATGGCTGTCAAAATAAGTAGCTGCTTCATCTAAAAACTGTACTGGAACTGAATCTACTTTTACAATTTTATCCCAGTATTGTAAATGTGCCCTGGCGGCGGGTGTGGTATCTTTTGCATCAAATTCGCCCATGATGGCCGGGATACGAGGTAAAAACATGGATCCTTTTGCACGTTTTTTTTCTACCAATGCGCCAATTAAGCGCCGTGGAATTTCTAAGCTGGTATCTTTACCATTACGCACAATGTCAACAGAACCACCACCACTCAAAAGAATTTTTTTACCGGCATCTTCAAAATAATGGATGCTATCGCCATTTACAGATAAGAGTTTATCGCCATTGCGTAAGCCAATGTCGTACATCACAGAATCGGTGATCCAAATACCATTTTTAATGGATGAATTGATGATACGGTCCTGGCCCCATACCCATAATATCATGGCATAAATAAAAAAAGCGAGGAGTACATTTACGGTTACGCCGCCCAGCATTATGATAAGCCTTTGCCAGGCCGGCTTACTGCGAAACTCAAATGGCTGGGGTGGCAATTTCAATTGATCTTTATCCATACTCTCATCAATCATCCCGGCAATTTTTACATAGCCGCCAAGCGGTAACCAACCAATGCCATACACGGTTTCACCAATTTTCTTTTTAAAAATAGAAAACCAGGGATCGAAGAACAGGTAAAATTTTTCTACCCGGCATTTGAACCATTTGGCTGTAATAAAATGGCCAAACTCGTGAAGTACTACCAGTATTGAAAGTGAGAGCAGCAATTGGGCTACTTTAAGCCCTACACTACTCCAGTTGATTGCTAATAAAGTATCTGATAAAAACATCGGGGTATAAATAAATTGGGTTTATGATAAAGTGCCGGGCCGTGTTGCCACATGCATTGCAGTACAAGAGTGCGACGCAACGGTGATGCTATGAAAATCGGCTGCCGGGACCATCTATGTTTTAAAGTTTTAATAAAGAAGCGGCGAAGTTACGTGCCTCACCATCACTGTCAAAATATTCCTCTAAAGAAGGGTTTTTAATAAAGTTAATTTTTTGCATTGTTTTTTCCACCACTGCCGTGATGTCCAGGAAACCGATACGGTTTTTTAAAAATGCCCATACAGCTATTTCATTGGCTGCATTTAAAATGCAGGGCATATTGCCGCCGTTATTTAAAGCTTCAATTGCGAGGCCCAGGTTCCTAAATGTTTTATAATCGGGTTCTTCAAAACTTAGGTTGGGGTATTTGCGGAAATTAAATCTTTCAAATGTATTTTTTAGCCTGTTGGGAAAGCCGAGTGCATACTGGATTGGGAGTTTCATATCGGGCAGGCCCATTTGGGCTTTCATGCTGCCATCGGCAAACTGCACCATACTATGAATTACACTTTGCGGGTGAATGATTACTTCTATTTGTGAAGGTTCCAGGTTAAAGAGCCATTTGGCTTCAATCATTTCTAACCCTTTATTCATAAGTGTTGCCGAGTCAACAGAAATTTTTGCACCCATGCTCCAATTGGGGTGTTGCAGGGCATGGTCTCGTTTTACATTTACCAGAAAGTTAGGTTTTTTCCCCAGGAAAGGGCCGCCGCTTGCTGTAAGGATTATTTTCTCGATGGGGTTGCGGGCCTCGCCTACCAGGCATTGAAAAATAGCGGAGTGCTCACTATCTACCGGAATGATGGGCGCTTTATTTTCTACGGCCAGTTGCATTACCACATCACCGGCTACTACCAGGGTTTCTTTATTGGCTAAGGCAATAATTTTACCTTTTGCAACTGCTTTAAGGGTAGGTTTTAATCCTGCAAAGCCTACAATAGCAGCCAGCATAATTTCATAATCATCTCTTTCGGCAGCATCTTCTATTGCCTGGTTTCCTGCCTGTACCAGCACAGGAGTATTTGATAATGCCTCTTTTAATTTTTCGTAGCGGCTTTCATCGCCAATAATTGCCACGGCAGGGTTAAACTCCAATGCCTGTTTGGCCAGTAATTCGTCGTTTGTTTGTGCTGTTAATACGATTACCTCAAACATACCGGGATGTTCACGAACCACATTGAGCGCCTGTGTACCAATAGAACCTGTGCTGCCAAAAAGGGCTATTCTTTTTTTTGAACTCATAGCTTTTTCAATACGGGTAAAGATAATAGAAAATAAGCCTCTGCCCTTAACCTAATTATAAAGATTTTGTGATATTTCTATATGAGATATTTGTAATTTTTAAGATGGGGGGATGGAATAGGATGTTATACTGGGAGTGCTGCTGAAGCATTTTTACTCCATTCTCCAGCTTCCTCTGTTTTAATTTCAGATTTTGATAAAATTCTTAAAATTCAAATCTACAATAAAAATAAAATATATTTTTTGCGTCGCCTTTTGACGAAAGTTTTGGATATTGGTTTTATTTCTATGGTTATCCTACACAGTGAATTTTGATTTTATGGAGTTCTCCTTTGGTGAAGGTTAATTTTTTCATTACTCAAAAAAAAATTAAGATCCTATCTTAATTTTGGTTAGTGCTTAAATCTAACTTCGTTGTGATACATTAGAAATTCTTTATTGGGAAGAAATCTTGAAGGCAAAATAATATCTTTATTATCGTATTTGAGAAAATAATCTTCAATTGATTTAGATTTTTTTTGTTTCAATAAAAGTGAAGAAACTTTTATTTTGAAATTTGTTGTAATCGTTAATAATCCAGCTTCAAATGCTTTATCATGAAGTGCATTAATGGCAATACCATTTTGTGGATTCAACCTATTTTTTTCATCAACACTCCAAGGTTTAATATGTCCTGCAATTAAAAATTCAGGTTGTTGGATCCCTGTTATACAACAAGTATTGTTGTAAGATGCTAAAATGGAACTTCTAAAAAAAGATTGATTGACCCTTGCTTTTATAACTTGTTCTCTTGTCTTACCTTCTTTCGGCAGTTCAATTTCTGGGATATTATTTAATTTTTCAACAGAAGTATTTTCAATTTTGGCAAGAAGTTTTTCACTTTCAAAAGGTAACTCATCCCAATGATTAAAAAACTCTTTCCAAATTTCTTTGTCTAAATTGCTTGCATTAGATGCGCCTTTAATTCCTCTTGCCTTTAGGCTTGGGTCAAGACTTGCAAAATTTACAAGTTTGTATGCAACAGAACTGGGCGTTCTTCCTATAAGATTTCCAAGATTTATTACTTCAGAATTTAGCCTATGTAATCTACCAAATGGAAGTTTGCAATAAAGATTTATGGCTAAAATTAATTCTTCTCTTGTCCAAAGCTTTTGTCCTTCTTTCATTCATTATCATTTTTTTTTGCATCACAAATTCAACCACAGAATAAACTAGCATCACATTCATTCCATCATTTTATCCATCCCTCCCACCCCATCCTAATCACACCTGGAACACCCCAATTTTAAATTCGGCGATATCTTTTTGCTGATCGGCTGCTATTAATGCTTCTGAAATATGCTGGCGGGTGCTTGCCGGATCAATAATAGCATCTACCCAAAGACGGGCTGCTGCATAGTAAGGCGTGGTTTGCCTTTGATAAGATTCCATAATCTTTTTAAGTATTTCTTTTTCTTCTTCTTCAGAAACTTGTTTTCCTTTTGCCTTCATACCGCCTACCTGTATTTGAACCATTGTTTTAGCAGCCTGCTCGCCACCCATTACAGCAATTTTTGCAGTAGGCCAGGCATAAATAAACCTGGGATCATAGGCTTTACCGCACATGGCATAATTTCCGGCACCATAACTGTTACCGGTAATAATCGTAATTTTTGGAACTACAGAATTGGCTACTGCATTCACTAATTTGGCACCATCTTTTATAATACCGGCATGTTCACTCCTGCTACCTACCATAAATCCGGTTACATCCTGTAAAAAAACGAGCGGTATTTTCTTTTGATTGCAGTTTAAAATAAACCGAGCTGCTTTATCTGCGCTATCATTATATATAACACCGCCCAGTTGCATCTCGCCTTTTTTACTTTTTACAATTAAGCGCTGGTTGGCTACAATGCCCACGGCCCAGCCTTCTATACGGGCATACCCACAAAGGATTGTTTTTCCATACTCTTTTTTAAATTCATCTAAACTGTCTTTATCTACAATGCAATTAATAATATCGAGTACATCATAGGGTTTGGTATTTTCACCGCTCATGATGCCATAAATATTTTCGATGGGCAATGCCGGTTTTACGGCTGCTATACGGCTAAACCCTGCCGATGCAGGTTTTGCTAATTTGGATATAATCTTCTTTACCTGGTCTAAACATTCTTCTTCTGTTTTACATTTATAATCTGCAATACCTGAGATGGCATTATGGGTTTCTGCACCACCCAGTGTTTCTGCATCTATATCTTCGCCAATGGCCGCTTTCACTAAATAAGGGCCGGCTAAAAATATAGAACCATTCCCTTCTACCATCAGGGTTTCATCACTCATGATGGGTAAGTAAGCGCCGCCAGCAACACAGGCGCCTGTTACAGCGGCTATTTGTGTAATACCCATGGCGCTCATCCTGGCATTGTTTCTAAAAATGCGGCCAAAATGTTCTTTATCAGGAAAAATTTCATCTTGCATGGGCAAGTACACACCGGCGCTATCAACAATATAGATCACTGGCAACATATTTTCCATGGCTATTTCCTGCATGCGCAGGTTTTTTTTGCCGGTTATGGGGAACCAGGCGCCGGCTTTTACGGTTTGATCATTGGCAATAATCATACATTGCCTGCCACTCACCCAACCCAATCCGCTTACGGTGCCTGCTGCCGGGCAACCACCATGTTCGGCATACATTTCAAAACCTGCAAATGCACCGAGTTCTGTAAAAGGTTTCCCTTCGTCGCAGAGATAGGCAATTCGTTCACGGGCCGTGAGTTTATGCCTCTCTTTTTGTTTGGCGATAGCTTTAGCACCACCTCCCTGGTATATGATTTCTAAATGCTTTTTTACTTTGCTCCAGGCCATTTTCATGGCATCTTCATTCTTATTAAAATTAATATCTGTCATATAAATATTCTTTTACAATCTGCGGCAAGTTAACAATAGTTGACCGTACCTAAAATAAATTGGAAAAGAAGATTTAGGAACAAGCTGCCCATTTTGTAAAATAAAAAAAAGGATTGCCTAAAAAGCAACCCTTTGTGGAATACTTCCACATGAAAAAGAAGATATTCATTAATTTTTTAAAAAGCGGTAAACAAAAGGCTGATTATTAATTATAAATTGAAGTGTATAAATTCCGGCTGGTAAATGATTAACGGGCAATGCATTGCTGTTGCCTGTTTCTAAAACTGTTTGCATGATGAGCCTTCCATTCGCATCCTGTATAGTAGCTTTCAACTGTTTTATGTTAGCCATTACAGGAATGTTTACATATAATTTTTCAGCAGTAGGATTTGGATAAATGGCGATAGAAATATCACCTGTATTTTTAAGTAAACAGATATTACTGTAAGTAATGCTGCCGTCCCGATCGACTATTTTCAAACGATAAAAATTATTTCCTATCCATGGATTATGAACAGTAAAAGAATAGGAAGCGCCTAAACCATTAGCGGCTTTCGCATATTGCCATCCTACCGTACTAAAATCAATTCCATTTGCGGAGCGCTGTACTTCAAAAAAATGAGTATTGATTTCTGCACTGGTTACCCAACTTACCAGGTGTGCATTACCGGCCTGAGTTGCTGTAAAACTGAGTAGTGTTACAGGCAAAGGAATAAGTGCTGTAACAATGGCGTGCCACCCATCGCCCACACCACCAAAATAAATATTATTGGGTAATGCCGAATTTCCAAATGCCGAATAACCATCTCCTATGCCTCCCAAAAAGATCATGTTGGGCGTAACGATATTGGCTTGTGATGCATAACCATCACCAATTCCTCCATAAAAGATGGTATTTGAAAAAACAGCATTCGTTTGTGATACAAAACCATCTCCACTACCACCATAAAAAATAGTATTGGGGGTAATGATATTTACCGCAGATGTAAACCCATCACCGGAGCCCCCATAAAAAATCGTATTATTGGGTGGCTGGGCATGTGTTGCACCTGCCAAAAGAATAATAAAGTATAATAAGAAGTATTTCTTCATTTCAAGCTATTTAAGGATCGCCTTTTTCTCAATAAAATTTGTTGCCACTATTCAAACTGTGAAGCCGATATAAAAATCGGGTATGCGAAAAAAATTGCTACTTCAATTTATTCAGCTGTACGTACACCTCGTCCGCCTATATCAACAGAAGAATAATTTATATATAGCACGCCCCCACTACGATTGCACATCTGTAAATAAAAATTGGGAGATGCAAATGACCCACCTCTTATGATCATTGAATAATCATTCGTCAAACTGGGCCATGTTGGAGTATTTGCATTACTTTGAGCATCTAACACTCCATCGCCATGGTTGCCGGTAAACGTACTACCATTATTATTTGCACAAACAGTAAGTTCTAAGGCATTTCCACTCATTTCCATTACACCATAAAAGCTGGCACCGCTTTGGGTTCTATCACTAGTTGCTGTAGCAAGTGCTCCACAGCGCATAGGTGTATAAGGGCCACCAGTTAAATAATTGGCATTGCCATTCAACCAGGTCTCATTATTGGCGCCAATATTAGTACCACCAGAAATTACAGTCAGCGTTGTATTACCCCATGCATATTCAAGCGGTGATGGTGTATTGTTGGCTCCCCGGCAAGCTTTTTCATATTCAAATTCTGTCATGGGGCGCATAGCTGCCCAGTCTAACCATGACAGGCTATTGAGTGGGGTGATGCCCACGGCTGCTCTTTCGGGAAATGTAATAACCATGTTTGGAACTGATCCCGTAGCGCCAATTGAATTTATTGCATTGGCGCTTGTTTGATCTAATGTATTTAAAAAGTCAAGATATTGCTGATTGCTAAATTCATATTTCATTATCCAATAACTTTTAAAACCTTTTGGATATGCTGCTGGTATGGTTGGCAAAGAAGTAAAATAATAATCAGCGTATAATTGCCCCGATGCAGTACCACAGGTTATCTCATTTTCACTGGTAACAGGAAACCAGCTACCACTGGCGCCATCTTTAAAATGATAAGATTCTAATGAAGCATTGCCCAGGTTAAATGCCCCTTGTGGAATGTTTACCATTTCTACTGCATATACCCTTATTTCTACTTTCTCATTATCTAAAACGCCATCGTTGCCATAATTCCATCGCAATGTGGCATTGTTATAATTTACATCACCCATTCCATTGGCACTGGGATATACAAAAGCACCTTTACCATCGGCAGCAGGTTTTACAACACTCCCGGCGGGAGAAACCTGGCCGCTTATATTTAATGTAGCATGCAGCCACACAGATGTACTTTGCTTACGGTATTTTATAAACAACCAGCACCCGTCATAATTAGATTCATTGGTACTGGTACGCCAGCTATTCTTCCAGCTTATACTAAACTGCACATCGGAATAATGCGTATTTAACGGGCCGGATGTATTTTGATTGATGAGCGACACATTGGTTACTACTACATCATTGGCAATAGCCATGCTGGTGATGCTTACCAGGGAAATAAAAAATAAAAATACTTTTTTCATGCGGTTGATAATTTTGTAAGACAAAGATATCTGCCGCATGATCCTTAAAAATACCTGCCATAAGGTATTTATTTGCTTTTGAGCACACCGTTTTCGTAAGCCCATTTTACCAGCGAAAGTACATTGCTGGTACCCGTTTTACGAAGTATGTTTTTTCGATGTGTTTCCACTGTAAGTAAAGAGATGTTCAACTCTTCGGCGATCTGCTTATTTGAATATCCATTTTCGATGAGTGCAATTAATTGCCGCTCCCGGTTGGTGATATTTACTTTGGTGACTTCCTTTTTTTGATTTGATAATTTTTCAAGTTCCTGCAAAACTTCAGGGTGAAAATAAATGCCGCCCTCATACACTTTTTCAATGGCTGCCGCCAGTTCTGTTGCGTTTGTTTGTTTTAACAAATATCCGGCGATATCGGCATCCTCTATCATATCATGTACTACCTGCCCCTGGCCACTCATACTTAGCGCAATAATCTTAATACCTGGATATTGCTGGCTCACCAATTTTGCCAATTCATTTCCACCCATTTCCGGCATCATTACATCTGTAAGTAAAATATCAATTTCAAACTGGGGTATTAGCTGTAGTATTTCCTGGCCACTGTTGGCTGATGTAACAATTTTTAAGTTGGGATGATTTTGTAGCAGGGCCACCAATCCGTCAATGATTATTTGATGATCATCTACGATCGCAATATGTATTTTATTTTTTTTCATTTTTTGCAGGGATATATATTGATACCAGGGTACCATTACCGGGGCTGCTCTCCCAATATATGGTACCTTGTAAAAATGCAATACGGCTTTTCATATTTTGTAAACCGAGGCCTTCTTTTTCAATATTGGTTTTATCAAATCCTTTGCCATTATCTTCTATCAATAAGGTAATCCCATCGTTCTGGTTATACAATGAGATGTCTAATTGAGTGGCATGAGCATGTTTAATGGTATTGTTTACGGCTTCCTGTATCACCCGGTACAAAATTGTTTCTACCACTGTTTCCAAAGGTTTTTCAAGCCCTTCAATATGCACCTGAATAGATATGATCTTACTATCAATCTTATTGGTAAAATCTTTTACAGCTTCGGCAAATCCTTTGTGTTGCAAAACAGTGGGCATCATCGCATGGCTTACATGCCTTACTTCCTTACAACTTTCGCCTACCATACCCGTTGCTTTATGTAATAAATTTTGTTGCCCGGGCTCCAATCCTTTTAATTGGTCTTCCAGCACCTGAAGGTTCAGCCAGGCTGCAATCATTACCTGGCCTACCCCATCGTGCAATTCTGCCGCTACTCTTTTTCTTTCCTGTTCTTCTGCTTTTAAAATATCGAGTGTTGCCATTTCTCTTTGCCGGATTAATTCCAATTGTAATTCTTTTTCTTTTTTTATTTTATAGCGATGATACCATAACCATCCTGTTAAAAACAAAAGCAGCATCAATACAGCGCCGCCAATAAGTACCAACTGTTGCTTAGATAATTTTGATTGCTGAAGCGCAATCATTTGTTCCTTTTTATCAGATTCGTATAACGCTCTTAGTTCAGCAATTTTTTCCTCTGTTTTTTGATTGATCATGAGGTCTTTGCTCCGCATACCTGAGTCTTTAGCATCAAGGGCCAATTGCAGTTTATTGTCTTTTCGGTAAATCTCAGATAATTCATTCCAGGCATTGAATTTAAACTGCTTTGAGTCTATGCTATCTGCCAGTAAAATTGCATGTGCAAAATATTGCTCTGCTTTTGGGTAATTCATTTTTCGCTTTTCCAGTTCACCCAGGGTGAGATAATTATCGGCCATATAACCCAGGTTACCATCTGCAGAATCGAGCGCCAGGCATTGTGTAAAATAATAATGAGCGCTGTCGAATTTATTCATATACATATAACAGTTGCCCATGTTATTATAGAAAATAGATCGTATAGGAGTAGAAGCCATTGAATCTGCAGCAGCAATTCCGATCCTGTCTATTATCAATGCACTATCAAAATTATTGCTTATCCCATAAATATTTGCTAAGGTTTGCATAGCTGCTAAATACGAAACTCCATTATGACCACTCTTATTGATCTCAATTGCCTGAAGAATATATTTTTTTGCAGTAGGCAAATCAAATTTAAGTTGATACACTTCGCCAATATTTGACAGTACAGCTCCAATTCCCCTTGAATATTTTTGTTTTTCATAAATCCTCAATGCTTTAAAAAAATATTCTAAAGCCAATGCATAATCTGATTTCTTTTTATAACCAAGGCCCAACCCAGCATAAACATTGGCTTTCAGCGAATCTGCTTTTGAATGTGCGAGCAACGCCAGGGCCTGTTCATATAATTTCATGGAAAGATCTACCTTATTATAAGAATGATATTTGGCCATTCCAATCAGGCCCATTGCCTGGTAATCTACCGGTAAATTCTTTGCATTCTCCTGTATGAGCTTAGCAAAATATAAGAGGGAGTCACGGTTCTTAATCGTAAAATGAGATTGGCGCTCATTCCAATAATTGATCTTTTCTCTTATTCCCGGATCCTGTTGTTTATCCTGGCAGGAATACAAATAAAAAAACAATCCACAAACCAGTGATAATCTAATTACACTTAACATATCTATAATAAAAATTGGAAGGATGCTGTTATATTTTGGATAAAAATAAGGCCGGGTTAACCAGGTTCTATGCAATGTAAATAAAAAAGAGACCTCGTTTTTGTAATTCGATAAGAAATTAACCAGGAATAACTTCATATTTTAATATTTTAAAATAAGACCCGGTCATCATAAAATGTAATAAAACCTGTTATTTGTTAAAAAAATCAATAGGATTATGCCTTTAGCGGTGTAAAAGCATCTAATTAAAAGATAATCAAATAACTTTATGGTATGAATACGGTTGATACAAATTTTGAAAGAACAAAAAACAGGAAAGCGCTGGTTTATACCATTATGGTATGTGCCGTATTGTTTTTATTATTCATCATTATCAGTTGGAAAGTAGCGCCACCCACTATACCGTTATCGCAGGACCTTATAGAAATAAACCTGGGTAATAATGAAGAAGGCTTTGGAGATATACAGCCGTTGATAAAGGGTGAACGAAACCCAACTCCCGATGCCAGCGATGAAGCTGTACAAGCTTCTGCGCCAGCGCCCGAACAAGACCAGGCGGTAACAGCTGATGAGAATGCAGAAGAAAATGCAGCCCCGGTTACAAAAACCGTAAAAACTACAAAACCAAAAATAAACCCAACGCCTACCCCGGTTACAAAACCTACTCCCAAACCACAAAAACCAAAGTTTACTTATAATGGCCCGGGAAAAGGAAATGGTAATAATGATACGGAAGATAATGGTTATAAGAACCAGGGCAATAATCCCGGTGGGCGTGGAGATGCGGGCGATCCTTCTGGAAATAAAGATTCTTATGGCAATACACCCGGCGGTAAAGTAGGTGGAATAAGGGTTACCAGCGGGAACAGAAAAATCGTTCGGTTTTATTCATTTACCGGCGACTTGCCCAAGGCAACAATTTTTGCAAATATTAAAGTTTCTCCCGAAGGCAAAGGGCATTTTGTACAAATGGTAAAACCCAGCACCAGTTACGATAAAAGATATGCAACTGCTATCGTCAATTACTTAAGCAATATGCAATTTGATAAAGCCAAAGATGAATCACTGGTAACGGTTCAGTTTAACTTTAATATTAACTGATGATCTCATAACCATTATCAAACAAAAGATTTTAATGCTGCTTTTAAATGACCTACCAGCAAACGATTGATTACCTATACAGCCAATTGCCTTTATTCAGCAAGGCTGGTAAATCTGCTATTAAAGAAGGCCTGCAAAATATAGAAGCCCTATGTACTGCATTGGGCAATCCACAAAATAAATTTAAAAGCATTCATATAGCGGGAACCAATGGTAAAGGCAGTTGCAGCCATTGCCTGGCGGCTATTTTACAGGAATCGGGTTATAAGACGGGATTATATACTTCGCCCCATATTAAAGATTTTGCAGAGCGGATTCGTATAAATGGGAAAAAAATAGATCATCATTTTGTAGTAGATTTTGTAGAACAAACTTACCCGCTTGTTGAAAAAATAAAACCTTCTTTTTTTGAAATTACTGTTGCCATGGCATTCGCCTGGTTTGCCGATCAAAAAATTGATATTGCCATTGTAGAAACGGGGCTGGGTGGCCGGTTAGACAGCACCAATATCTTATCTCCCATCCTCAGCATCATTACGAATATAAGTTTTGACCACATGAATATCCTGGGAGATAATTTAGAACAAATTGCATTTGAAAAAGCAGGCATCATAAAGCCCAATACACCCGTAGTAATTGGCGCTTACACTCCTGAAACCAAAAATGTATTTGAACAGAAAATTAAAGAATCCAATGCCGCCGTTACCTGGGCACAGGATGATTACCGGGTAAGCGGCCTCACCAAAACAGGAAATTTATTAGAATGTGATGTTACTGATTTGCATACCAGCATCCTGGAACATTATGTGCTGGACCTCGCCGGCAGGTACCAGTCAGAAAATATAAAAACGATATTGGCTGCAGAAAAAATTTTACGTTCTATGGGATACAACATTCATGATGCTTCCGAAAAATATGCACTCAATCATGTAAAACCACTTACCGGACTTTTAGGCCGTTGGGATATTATACAAGAAAGCCCTACCATCATTGTAGATGTGGGCCACAATGAAGCAGGCATACAACAAATTATTTCACAGTTAGAAAAAGAATATCAAAACCAGCAATGGCATTTTATCCTGGGTTTTGTAAAAGATAAAGAAATTGATGCCATGCTTGACCTGCTACCCAAAAAAGCAAGTTACTATTTCACACAAGCACAATTACCCAGGGCGTTAGGCTATACAGCATTACAAAAAATGGCGAATGAAAAAAAATTAATGGGATTGGGTTATACCAACGTAAATGAAGCATTGGCTGCGGCATTAGAGAATGCAGGTGAAGCAGATACCATCATCATTTGCGGAAGCTTTTTCATCATTGCAGAACTGGATGGTTATGGAGAAACATAATTTACCTTTTGTGTGCCAACAGGTATTGAAACCCATAAAACATACAAAGCGCATGCATACTTTGTACAATTTTATTTTGCTGTAATAAACGATTCGCTTCCTCCAGGGGTTTTAGTATTAAGTTTATTTCTTCATTTTGATCTAAAGATTGTTCCTGTATTTTTTTTCCTCCCGTAGCAATAAAAAGATCCGTAAAATTATTAAGCACACCGGGGTTGGCAGCAGTGGTCCCCAGATGATGAATGAAAGAAAATGAATACCCTGTTTCTTCCAGTAATTCTCTTGCGATCCCGCTTTTTTCATCTTCGCCCGGTTCAATAAAACCGCCCGGTAATTCTAAAATGGTTTGTGCAATAGGATGACGGTATTGTTCTACAAAAATCATTTGATCATCATCCGTTATTGCCATGGCACATGCACTGGTAGGTAGTTCTACCACAAAATAAGGATCTACAATTTTACCCTGTAATGTTTTATAGGCATCTTCCCTCGATGTAAAATAAGGATGGCGGGTAATATATTTACTGGATAATATTTTAAACATACACTGCTTATTTATACGTTCTCCCTCCTTCTATACTGGAGGATGTGTGCTGTATGATGCTTACCATGCCAGGCATATAAACCCAGCAAATACCACAATGTCATTTCCTTTTTATATTCAGGATGAAACATTTTTTTTTGCCAATCAGCCGGCTGCATATCTTTTAATAGCGCTCCCCATTTTAAATGTATGCCATGCAATAAAGTAAGCGAAATATTGATGGGCAAATTTTTTGTATCTGCCAGTTGCACCCAGGCATCCTGGTCGTAAGGTTTTATCTCCGGGCAATTTTCAGTAAGGCCCATTTTAAAACGAATGAGTGCATTGCTGTGGCTATCGGCCACATGGTGAACTAATTGATGAATGGTCCAGCCACCGGGCCGGTAAGGTTGCTGAAGGCTGTCCTCATCTAAGTTTTGGATGGCTGCTTCTAACTGGCTGGGAAGCCACTTAATATCCAGCATCCATTCATCCCGCAATGCATCAGAATACGATTGAGGTTCATAAGCCCCAATCGGGTATTTCAATTCATCCATTATTGTTTTGATAAGGGTTTAATATCGTGCAATTCTATTTCAAAAATTAATGTAGAACCGCCCGGCACTACAGCGCCATTGCCCCGGTCGCCGTATCCAAGTTCACTTGGTATAAAAACTTTCCATTTAGAACCTTTGGGCATCATTTGCAAGGCTTCTGTCCAGCCTTTAATTACCTGGGTTACTACAAAATGAACCGGCGCTCCCCTGTCGTAAGAATTGTCAACTTTAGCGCCGTTAATAAGCGTTCCGGCATAATCAACTACTACGGTATCGGTAGCAATCGGCTTTGGCCCATCTCCTTCTTTTAAAATTTCATATTGAAGCCCATCAGGCAGTGTGATTACACCCGGGCGTGTTTTATTTTTTGCAAGAAAAGCTTTTCCTATTTCTTTTTCTGCATTTATTTTCTTTTGGGCAAACTCCTGTAACTTTTGTTGCAAGGTCATGCCTGCCTGTTGTTCATCCATCAGTAATTTTTTATTTGCAAATACATCCTGCATTGCTTCTTGCATCAGGGCATTGTTAATATTTTCGATACCCTGTGCTTTCATACTTTGTGCAATATTGATACCGGCGGCATAACTAAAACTATCAATCCCATTTTTTAAGACAGGCGCAATTGTGGATGGTGCGGGCTTTACAGGTTTTACTGTTTTCTTTTGTTGTGCCAATACAGGAAAAGAAAGGCTGGTAATAAAAACCAGGAATGTGATTTTTTTCATACTAATACTTATCCGTTAAATTTTAAATTAATGTTGCAAATGTATAAAAGCTTATTCATCCCGCATTTCCCTACCTGTTAAATGTATAAAAACATCTTCCAGGTTAGCGGCTTTGGCAGGTTTTGGCCTTTCGAAACCGGTGGCCAGCAATTCGTCAATCATTTTATCTGGCGAAGCCAATTTAATGATCTCACCTTTATCCAGTATGGCGATCCTGTCACAAAGTTGTTCAGCTTCATCCATATAATGGGTTGTCATAATTACGGTAGTCCCATTTTCACGGATTTGTTTTATCAGGTCCCATAAATTACGGCGGGCTTGTGGGTCCAGCCCGGTAGTGGGTTCATCTAAAAAAATAATCCGGGGTGTGTTGATGAGTGTGGTAGCAATACTAAAACGTTGCTTTTGGCCTCCACTTAATTCTTTACTTTTATTTTTAGCTTTATCTACCAGGTTCACTTTTTCAAGCAGTTTGATGGCATCTGTTTTTCGGTTATACAATCCGCTAAAAAGTTCTATAAGCTCTACCAAATTCAGGTTGGGATAAAAACCGGATGATTGTAATTGTACCCCTATGATTTTTTTTATGCTGCTGGGGTCTTCATCCAGGTTAAAGCCATCTATAATAACCTGCCCCGAAGTTTTTTCTCTTAGGGTTTCCATTATTTCGAGGGTGGTAGATTTACCGGCGCCATTTGGGCCCAGCAAACCAAATATTTCTCCTTCATATACTTCAAAAGAAATATTATTTACAGCCGTAAAATCGCCATACTTTTTTACAAGACCTTGTACGGAGATAATTGTTTTTGTTGTCATTTTATTTTTTATCAATATAGCTTTCAAGTTCATCCATCATACCGGCGCTCCCCACAAAGAAAGGGGTACGCTGATGCAGTTTTGTTGGCTGAATATCCAAAATCCTGATTTCTCCATTGGTTGCTTTGCCACCTGCTTTTTCTACAATAAAAGCAAAAGGATTGCATTCATACAATAAGCGCAGTTTGCCATTGGGCTTATCGGTAGTACCGGGATACATAAAAATACCGCCTTTAATAAGGTTGCGATGCACATCGCTTACCATACTACCAATATAGCGTTGAGTATAAGGCCCACCGGTAGCACTGTCTTTTTTCTGGCATGCCGTAATATATTCTTTTACACGGGAATCGTACCTGAAAAAATTTCCATGATTTACGGAATATATTTTACCCATGTCCGGGCATTTTATGTTTGGATGACTAAGTGAAAATTCGCCAATAGATTGATCCAGTGTGAAACCATTTACACCACGGCGGGTAGCATACACCATCATGGTAGATGATCCATAAATGATATAGCCTGCTGCCACTTGTTTATTGCCCGGCTGCAAAAAATCTTCGAGGGTAGCGGGATGCCCCAATTTACTCACCCGGCGATAAATGCTAAAAATGGTACCAATAGAAACATTTACATCAATATTACTGCTCCCATCCAATGGATCGAACATACAGATGTATTTTGATTTGTTGCTTACTTCATCATTAAATACTACGATGTCATCCATCTCTTCGCTACCAATACCGGCGCAACTAATACCATGACGCAGCACACCCATAAATTGATTGTTGGCAAACACATCTAATTTCTTCACTTCTTCACCCTGCACGTTCATCGTTCCGGCATCGCCTAAAATATCTACCAGGCCGGCTTTATTCACTTCTACATTCACTCTTTTTGCGGCAAGGCCGATATCCCGCAAGAGGCCGGACAATTCGCCGGTTGCCCTGGGAAAATTCCGAAGTTCCTGGATGGTGAATTCATCAAGTGTTTGTACATTCCTGTTTACAAGCATAAAACAATTTTACAGTTAGAAATTAGCCATTAGCTTTGCAGCTTCAAAAGTAAGCTATTTCACGAATTAGGGAAAGGGAACTACAGCCTTAGTTTTATAAAATGATAACAGTTATGAGGGTTTTTAAATTTGGTGGCGCAAGTATCCAATCTATTGAACGGATAAAAACGACGGGAGCAATCTTAAAAAATAATACACAGCAAAAAATGCTGCTGGTTGTTTCGGCCATGGGCAAAACAACCAATGCGCTTGAAAAAGTTGCCGAATCTTTTTTTAATGGCAACCAAAATGAAGCCTTATTATTATTTAACCGGGTAAAGCAACAACACTTAGATACTTTAAAATATATTACCGTATTAAATTGGCAGGAGGCTGAAAACAGGATGAAAGATTTTTTTACAGAAGTAGAATGGCTGCTGCATGATAAACCGCTAAAAGAATATGATTTTTATTACGACCAAATTGTTTGCTGTGGTGAACTGCTAAGCACCTGGATCATGTACCAATATTGTGTAGAAGAAAAATTAAATGCCTGTTGGGTAGATGTAAGGGATATTATCCGCACAGATGATAATTTCAGGGATGCTGCCATTGACTGGGCATATACGAAGCAAAAAGTGGAGACAGAAATCAAAAATCTTTTTAATAAGTATGATATTGTAATTACACAGGGATTTATTGGCGCTACCGATGAGAATGAAAGTACCACACTGGGCCGGGAAGGCAGCGACTTTACTGCTGCCATCTTTGCAAACCTTTTAGAAGCATCATCTCTTACTATTTGGAAGGATGTGGATTCTGTAATGAATGCCGATCCACGCCAATTTAAAAATGCTATTGGCATCCCATCTTTAAGCTACAGCGAAGTGATAGAAATGGCATATTACGGCGCTCAGGTAATACATCCTAAAACCATTAAGCCGCTTCAAAATAAAAATATACCCCTGTATGTAAAAAGTTTTTTAAACCCGCAATTGCCGGGGACCATTATCAGCAGTACCCTTTCTAAAAAATTACCACCGGTAATTGTAAAAAAAGAAAACCAGGTGCTGATGCAGTTTAGTTCTAAAGATTTTTCTTTTGTAGAAGGAAAGCCGGTACAGCAATTACAGGAAATATTTAAAACGGTCCGGCTCAATCCTAATTTAATTCAAAATACTGCCATCTCATTACTTTGCTGTTTGGATGACCGGCCAGAAAAAATTGAGCAAATTGCTTTAGAGGCCGGGGTTTTATTTAATGTATCGCTCGAAAAAAACCTTACCCTGCTTACCATCAGGCATTATGATGATGATATTATAAAAGAGTTTACTGAAAATAAAACCATTGTTTTATTACAAAAAACTACTACAACGCTCCAGGTATTGTATCGGTAGTGGATGGTTCGGTGAAATAAGGGATATTATGCAGCGATAAATATTATTAAAATACTGGGTAAATTATTGGGGGGACACAGTTCAAGTTACCAGCAGATTTTTTTTGTCAATACTTTTTATAAATGAAGTAAACTATAATAGCGAACATAGATAGTCCCCACAATTTTGTCAGGAAAACTAAAAATGTTTCCAGGATGTCCCAACCGAATTTTAATTTTTTACCCTGTTGTTAATTGCGTATGTTAGCCGTTCTTCATTTTTACTGAACGTTTCTGTGTCAAGTTGTTCGATAGAATTTGTAGTGCAACGTCTTCCGCTTTTATGACTCGATAAGCTAAATAGTCAATGTAATTTTATATTTTTTTTAATGTTGTGTCGAGTTTGGTATTTGGAACTCGGAATGTAATTGAATTTGTTACTGTATAGTAGGTCGTTTCAAGAGAAGAGTCAGCTACAGCAACTTGGCTTTCACTGGCAAGCTACTTAAAGTATAGGCAAGCTAACTACATGTTCAACATCAGTTTCATGTCTTGCCCTGCGGGCAACACGAAACCTTAGTTATTGTAGGCATACCCTTTTCATTTTTTTTGAATAGAATATGGGCTGAAATTTTACCCTTTTTTAAAGGCTATAAATATTATTGAGAATATTATAAAAGTTGATAAATTTTTTGTTTTAATGATTTTCATTTTAATGTGTTTGTTTCATGGCACTATTTTATGACAACATAAATAGAGGAAACGTTGCAGTAATTTTTAGATTGGTGGACTATGTTTTCTTAGCAATTCATTGTTTTTAATTTTCATATCCGTTGTTTTGTTGCTTTGATACAGCAAATTATTAGAGAGTACCCGACAAGGTTGCTTACAACGGTAGCGCTTGACAACACCAGGGAATACAGCAGTGGAAGCAACATACGAGGCAAAGTACGCATCTGCAAACAAGGTGGCTCATTGATGCGTCATACACTCTACATGTGCGCCGTTAATGCCAAAGAAACAAATGGAGCCTGCAAGGAATTATTTGACCGGTTAGTTGCAAAAGGAAAAAATAAAAAACTAGCCATTATTGCAGTTGCAAATAAGCTTCTAAAACAGTTTTTCGGAGTAGTAAAAAACAAATGCTTGTTCGATAGAAATTATTATAAAAAAATTGCCTGATTTGTTTGGTTTTATGCAGAGTTCGTGTTATCTGTTCGGACAGTTTGTAGGTTTATCGTGTTTTTACATTTCGGATAATTTGTACAACCTAAAAAGGTTCCGTATTTTCCGCTTCGCTTGGTCATAAAACCGCTTATGCAACTTGGACAAAGTATTGTGTTCTCTAAAATTTCAATGTTGTTAAATGTCTGATTGCAACTTGGATAATGTGAACAACCTAAAAACTGATTGTGTTTTACTGAATTTTGTCTAATTACAAGATGTCCTGTTTGACAATACGGACAATTTGTTTTACTCAACTTTTCGTTGTTTGCAGTTAGCAAAAAATCGTTGTCGGTTACTAATTCCTCTGCAAATAATGAAACATCGGTTGGAATAAGTAGTACAACTTCGTTTTTAGTTCTTGTCAATGCCACATAAAATAATCGTCGTTCTTCTGCAAAACGATATTCTTCATCATCGCTTAATAACAATGATAACATCGGGTCGTCCGTCATTTTGTTGGGAAAACCGAGTAAATCATTTTTTAAGTTTAGCACAATTACGTTATCAGCTTCCAAACCTTTTGATTTGTGAACTGTTATGTATTTAAGTTCAATATCTTCAAAACCTTTGACTTCCAATTTGTCGCTGCGTTCGTAATACTTTATTTTGCTGTTTGGTGTGAGTTTAATAAATTCATTGATGTCAAAACTATGCCGACCTAAAACCAAAATAGGTTTGTTTCCGTTTTTGTAAATAAGTGCTTGTGTAAGCTTCCCCTTTTTAGTACACTTCAAAAGTAGAATAATTTATCATTATAGTATAATATCCAGCTATTGGGCGTAGTGAAGCGAAGGCGTAGCCGAAGCGCAACGTAGCCCAATAGCTGGATGAGCTTTTTTATTTTGCTCCCTGTATATTTTTGGAGGAAGCCCACCCAATGCATCATGAGGTCGTCTGCAATTATAATCATCTACCCATACTTGTGATACTTCTCTTACCTCATCTATATTATCAAACAGGTAAGCATCCAGAACGCCACCCCGATAACTTTTATTGAATCGCTCTATGTAGCCATTTTGCATGGGCTTCCCAGGTTGTATATATTTAAACTCAATCTCATTAGCCTTACTCCATTCCCTGGCTAATTTAGCCACAAACTCAGGGCCGTTATCCATCCTTATTTTTTGCGGTTTACCATAGCGGCTGATCAGATGTTTTAGTACCCATATCACCCGGCTGCTTTTTAGAGAATAATCAGTTTCTATAAATAATACCTCCCGGTTGTAATCATCAATTACATTAAAGGAGCGGAACTTTGTACCGTTGCTTAGTGCATCACTCATAAAGTCAATGCTCCAAGTTTGTGTAAATCCTTCCGGTATGGCCAATGGATCCTTTACTCTTGCAGGCAGGCGCTTCTTCACTTTGCGCCGTAGAGGTAAACCCATTTGCCGATACACCCTGTGTAATTTTTTATGATTAATAACGGTTCCCGCATTGCGGATGCGGTGATAACACTTCCAAAAACCTTCAACCGGATGCTCCCGGGCAAGTTTCTCTAATTGATTCATAACGGTTTCATCATTTTTAATGGATTGATAATGCAGACTACTTCTGCTAAGCTTTAAAAGGCGACACGCCTTGCTGATGTCTTTGGGCCGCTCTTTACGCAGCTCAACAATAACTCTTCTTTTTTCGCAAGGCTTTAAAGCTTTTTTTCAATGATGTATTTTGCTACGTCAAGCTCCATCGCCAGGTTGGCATACATCTTTTTTAAACGGCTGTTTTCTTCTTCCAGTTCTTTTATCCGTTTAAGTTCAGAGGCTTCCATACCTCCATAACGCTGTCGCCATTTATACAAGGCAGCTTTACTTACTCCGTGTTCACGGTTAATTTCTTCGGCTGATTTGCCAGCATCAAATTCTTTTAAAATGCCTGCAATCTGG
>Ga0138256_10000436_pt1 | contig 45968 bp, 39 predicted proteins | sample KNB2016incub_MG_FD_105486 | JGI IMG/M metagenome (GOLD analysis project Ga0138256, IMG submission 105486) | Active sludge microbial communities from wastewater in Klosterneuburg, Austria - KNB2014incub_MG | ecosystem: Engineered > WWTP > Activated sludge > Unclassified | place: Austria... | reverse complement strand
GAACGGATTACCGATCGCGAGTACTTTCTGGCCAACGGACAATTTGTCCGAATCACCAAGCGGAACGACCGTTAACCCCTCGGCCGGCGGCGTTATCTTGATCACCGCAAGGTCGGTGTCCGGGTCGCGTCCAACGACCGTCGCGGGATAGACCTTATCCCCGCCAAAACTTACCGTTAGCTTTTGGGCGCCTTCGACGACGTGATTGTTCGTAAGAATATGGCCGCTGGTATCTATCACCGAACCCGAGCCGTTGCCTTTGCCTTCCTGTACACCGCCCCACCAATCCTGTTGGTAGGAAGTGGTGTTTATAAAAGCGACGCCCGGCGAAAGCGTTTTATAAACTTCGATGCTGTTTTGTTCATCCGTTACCGCTGAAGGGTCGGAAATACCGGCCGGAGAGGCCTCGGCAAAAGAGACGCTCGAATCGCTGATGCTTCGCCAGTAATTTGATATCGAGTACACCAGTGCCGTAACGCCTATGGCAACCAGGGCTGTCGTTATCCCGAGCAGAATGATCTGCCTGGCCGAAAGTTGATATACCGGTTTACTGTTCATGAAATTGATCCTCAAGAAATATATTTTGCATCGGGTTTGATGCTGTGAGTTCAGTGACCGTTGTGTCAAATCACCCGAAATCTTTACGAAAAAAGGCCGCCCTAAGTTCGCAGGTGAACTCCGGACGGCCAATGATCAATGAATTGACCTATACAACTATGGCTAAAACAGCGGTCGTCCAAAAGGCAATGTCCTCGATCGCGGTGGATGAGATAAGTCCCATCGCAGAAAGCCCGGTGAAGATGTGGATGCCCATCAATCCGACGTAAACCGCCAGTGCCAAAGCGAGCCCGTATTGGGCCAGCTTTAGGTTTCCCCATTTTATTAGAACAGCAACGGTCACTACGCCGACTGCGATCTTCGCCCCGAGAAACGAGAGATCGCCCATTTCAAGCAGCCGGGCCATTATCTGGTTTCCCTCGCTTGCCACGCCGCTGCGGACCCAAATAAGCGTAAGAAGCGCGTCAAGTAGATTGAGGCCGAATAGTAAGGTTGTTCCCCGTAGAAGATGCATATTCAATGAATGCACGAACCCATCAAATCGTTAGCGAAAAAACAATGCCCCCGGTGTATGAGGCCGGGGGCATGGCCTGGAATTAGAACTGAACTTGTCGTTATCGCTTACAATATACACACAATGACCAGGAGTTTCAAAAAAACTTTCACCCGCTCGGGCAAACAAGATTTGAGGCAAAGACTTTGTTAGAATAGTTTTTTGACTAAAGCCCTTGGACCGATTCGGATTGCAACGCACGCCGCGGTTCGGGCGTCAAAGGCCGGGTCGATTTTCGAGGCCTGTAAAGTTAAGATCTCAATTTGGGAGGGAGGACAAGTTTATGAAGTTGTTAGCCAGATCGATCAGTATTTCAGCACTTGCGGCCGCGATGATCTTTGGAACGGCGTTTGAGGCATCAGCGCAGGTGAAAAAGCGCCCGGTCATTCGCAAAAAAGCGGCCGTCACGAAAAAGCCGCCGGTTCCGGCAGTCAAACTGTACACGGTGGCCGCGGGCAAGCGGATCAGGGTTAGAATGAACGAAAGCATCAGCTCGAAAACAGCCAAGGTCGGCGACCGCTTTACCGTAACAGTTCGCGAACCGGTTTATTCGTCCACCGGCGTTGTCGTGATCCCGGAGGGCAGCGAACTTGTCGGAAGGGTAGATGTGGTCACTCCGGCGCGAAAGGGCGGCAAGCCGGGCTCGCTTGATATGAGCTTTGTACAAGTTGAACTTCCTAACGGCGCAAAAAGAGCGATCAACGGCTCATTGACCGAACTTGTCAGCGATGATGCAAAAAGTGACGAGGAAGGGACCGCTAGCGGAGATAAGACGAAACACCGCAAACTAATCTTCATTGGCGGCGGCGGTGCCGGAGGTGCTGTGCTTGGGGCCGCTATCGGCGGCGGAAAGGGAGCATTGATCGGCGGGCTGATAGGAGCGGGCGGCGGTTTCCTTGGTGAAAGATATACTAAGGGCGAGGAAGCCGAGGTAAAGTCGGGTACTGAGTTCGGCGTTTTTCTAAATAAGGCGATTTCATTGCCGAAATATGTTGAGGCTGATTCGACGCCATAACGCTGTTCTCGAAGAAAAATTTAATGCGGTTGCCGCTCAAAGCGGCAACCGCATTTTTGAATGTGAAAATTAAAGTTCAGGAAAGTGCAAGGTCATCATCCGCCGGTTTTCCGATAGTTTCAAGATAATTGACCACCCTTTGGATCAGCCACTCAGGTGTTGATGCTCCCGCGGTCACGCCAACACGCTCGATGCCTTGGAGATCAGCCGGGTCTATCTCTTTCTCCGTTTCGATCAAATAGCTATTGTCGCATTGTTCGCGGCATACACCGAGAAGTTTGACACTGTTTGAAGAATGCCGGCCGCCAATGACGTAGAAAGCATCGACCATACCGGCAAGTGCCCGTGCTGCTTCCTGCCTGTCCTTGGTCGCCGAGCAGATCGTGTTTACCACCTCAACTGCATCATTGGTCCTGGTACGGACCGCTCCGGCCGTATCAAAAAAAGTTTTGACCTTAATGGTCGTTTGAGAAACAACCAGCGGATTTCTCAACATCGGAAGCAAGGCGACCTCGGTTTCATCACGAATTATAAAAGCGTGGTCCGGAGCATAACCCTTCACGCCGATCATTTCAGGATGATCGGGGTTTCCGACAACAACAACGTGCCGGTTGGCGGCGGCTGCCCTTGACGCAAGCCGCTGAACCCGTGTAACAAACGGGCAGGTAGCATCAACGACCTTTGACGCGCTGGCCTCCAGTTCCTGCTGAACTTCGGGCGTAACGCCGTGGGCACGAATGACGGCCGTTTCGCCGCGTTTTATCTGCACCGGCTCGTTTATGGTCGTCACGCCGCTGCTCCCGAGCCGCTCCATTTCCTGCTCATTATGAATAAGCGGCCCAAGGCTTCTGACCGTATCTCCTTTGCCGAGGGCCTCTTCAACCATCTCGACCGCACGCTCGACCCCAAAACAAAAGCCGTATTCACTTGCTAACAGTACTTGCATTATTTTTCGTCTTTCTCTATTTTCTAAATACTGAATCGGCCCGAGATCATCAATATATTAACGCTGAAATTTTAACAAATGGACCGAGGAAACAAAACTCCCGCAACCGAATGCCGGTTTCTAGACGTTAGTCATTTTGATCTTGTATTACAGAAGTTCATTGAGGCATTTGCCGACTACTCGTATCAATTCGAATTCGATTCGATCCGATTTCGCAATCACATTAACGTGAACGCGGTTGACCTTGACCGTTCAATTGGATGTTTCCAGGGCGAAGAAATGATCGGATTTTCGTTGAACGGTTTTGGCGAATGGGAAGGGAAGCGCACTGTTTATGACGCCGGCACCGGCGTTATTCCGTCAAGGCGGCGACTTGGGGCAAGCGAGGCAATGTTCGCAATGATGACCCCATTCTTTAAGCAAAACGGATTTGAACAGTTCCTGTTGGAGGTTATTGTCGAGAATACCCCGGCGGTAACTCTGTATAAGAAACTTGGTTTTGAGATAGAACGCGAACTTCTCTTTATGGAAGCTCGGGATAGGTTTCAACCGGACCTGGCCGCAAATCAAGACGTTGAGGTCCGCCGCGTCTCCGCGGACGAGTTGTCGGCGATGACATCAGGTTGGGACGGAAAGCCGTCATGGCAGAATTCGATCGATGCTATTAAGCGGAGTGAACCGTTGAAAACCATTCTCGGAGCGTTCTGCGGCGGTGAGATGGCCGGCTATATCGCTTTTTCTAACGGACTGGGCCGCGTGGCCCAGTTATTTGTTCGGCCAAGTTGCCGTTCGCGAGGCATCGGCTCACGATTGCTGGCCGAGATGGATGCGGTTACCATTGACGGCGCCAGAATGCAGGTGATAAATATCGACAAGTCCTTGACCGGGCCGGTGCGCTTTTTGGAGAATCGCGGTTTCGTTAAGGTTCTGGCACAGTATGAAATGTTAATGCCGCTTTAGCGGATCGGATCCCGGAGCAGGCTTTCGGCGGCCTCTCGGGCAAGGGTTGCCGCCGCGGGATTTGAGTCCTTCAAATGTGCGATCTGCATCAATGCCTCACCGGTCCTTGAGAGCAGACGGAACAAGTCGCCTTCTTCAGCTTGAGTTCGCTTCACCAGCTCACTCCATAAAATGCCGGACGCCCATTGTTCCGCCGTCGCGGCGGCCGAGAGGTTTAGCGTTTCCGACGGCTCAATGCCGAATTTCCATTCCACGTTTGAAACGTCATAGATGATGTCCTCAAAATCATTCACGATATCCATCAACTCGTCCGAGAGATATAATTCGCCGTAATTTCGATCGGAATCGGCGGCCAGGGATGCGGTCAGGCCCGCCATTGATCCCGGCGAAAGGCCTTCAAATATCTGACGGCGGAGTGCCTCGCCGACCAGCAAGGTTCGATCTACCCTTACGTCGGCGAGCCACTTGCCGGCTTCGGTGACTGTCTCGTTCCGGAAATCGATATATCCAAAATGATCGAGTATTTTTGCCCGCTGTTCGAATGGCCGCCAAATTTGTTCGTAATGATAATCGATATCGCGCCCGGCCTTTTCGATGGCCGCGGCGTCGTTCGAAAGTCCCCAAAGGTAAGCCAGTCGTTCGTCACGCAGTTCCGCGGCCCCGTCGCCCGCAAACCGTTCGATCAACGCTCCGAGGATCTCATCGGCCTGGCCGGTGCCGGCGAGATCGCGGCCCGGCTTTGGTTCGTCAAGCGGCTTGTTGCTGCCGTCAAACGTATCAAGAAATGCCCGTTCAATGTTTGATTCCTTGATCGGATAGATTTTTTGGAACACTCGGGTGACGCGGTCAAATGCCACAGATGTGCCCTGGCCGTCGTCACGCATTGCAGAGATCTTTTCGCCGTGGACCCCAATTACAAAGTAGATCCGTTTTGCTCCGCGACCCTGTGAGATCACGCGGCCCGGCACGACATTTTCACGGAGCCAGGAGATTCGCAGCTCGGCCCGTGTTACCGGAATTGATTCATGCAGCCGCTGTCGCGAACTTGTCAGACGTTCAAAGCCGAGAACGTCATTAACTGTCAGTCCGACGGCGGCCTCGCCAATTGCACCTTCCAGTCGAGAAATACGGCCCCGATTTTCAGCTTTCATCTGTTCGATCCGGCGGGCAGTTCGCTGATATGCGAAGCTTCGCCGGGCGATCTCCCGCACCTGGTCAAAACTCTTAAATGCATCGAGCAAATTCAATAGGCTTGTGTAGGTCGATCGGAATTGACTTTCCAGCGGATCGGGCGGCGCTTTCAAAAGCTCGGCGATCTTTTTTGGGTTCTGGAACTGGCCGGGAACAAGGACGACAAACCCGACATTGTCCTTTCCCCGCCGACCGGCCCGACCGGTCATTTGTTGAAGTTCGCTCGCAAACAACGGGCGCCAGCCGTCGTTGCCGCGAGAATCGGCATTGCTCACGACAACGGTGCGGGCCGGGAAATCGACACCTGCCGCGACTGTTGAAGTGGCAAAGATCGCGTTCAAAAGACCGGCCGACATCATTTTTTCAATTACCAGTTTCCAACCCGGAATATGGCCCGCGTGATGTGATGCGATGCCTGCATTGACCAATAACCTGGCGTGCTTGTGCCGCCGAAGTTCCGGCGATTCGGCCGTAAGTACTTCAAATAGCTCTGTCCGCAACTTATGCCGTTCGGCATCTGTCTTTTGCGCCCTGTCATTTGCGACCTCTAACGCCGACTCGTCGCATTTGCGCCGCGTCGGCAAAAATATGATCGCCGGCAAAAGGTTATAGCCGCGCAATGTTGAGATCAGCTTGTGGGGTGGAATTTCAGGCGGCCGCGGGTTCATAAGCGGATATTATACACGCCGACGGAATGTATTAGGACTACGGCCGGGCCGGCCGCATGCTGAGGACGATCAGGAAATATTTGCGGCCAGCACGTAGCCATTCTCCCGGTACCAACAGGAAAACGTGGAATGCGATCACCGGTGCAGCTTTGAACCGACGTGTCGTTTACTCATACCTCAGCGATTCGATCGGGTTCAACCGGCTCGCACGAATAGCCGGCATGACGCCGGCAGCAAAAGCGATACCGCAAACAAGCAGCATTACGAATGCGATCGAAAGGGGCTTAAATGCAAATAGATTAAAGCCCTCAAACGATGAAGCATAGACCGATAGAAGCACACGATTGGCGATAACGCCCGCCGAGATCCCGCCTAGTGACCCGGCCAATGCACCCCAAAAACCGATCAGCACCGACTCAAGCGAAAATATCGCAAAGATCTTTCCACGACCCATGCCAAGAGCTTTCTGCAGCCCGATCTCTTTTGTACGCTCCAAAACGGCAATAACCAGAGTATTGATAATGCCGAACGAGGCGGCCAAAAGGGCTACGAAGGCAAATAGGTTCATGCCGGTCTTGAATATCCCGATAGCGTCATAGGTCCGTTTATCGTTATCGGCGATCGTGTCACCTTCGTACCCGGCGGCCGAGAGCTTAGATTTAGCGTTTGAGATAATTGCCGGATCGTTCGAATTCAACTGAAGCGTGAAAGCGATAAAACTATCCGTTCGCCCGTTAGGCCGCTGGTCTTCGTGTATTTGCCGGGCAGTTCCGCCCGAGACAAAAGACGAATAATTCGTCATAAATCCCTTTGTCGCAACGCCGACAATTTCGAGGGAGATCGTTTTCATTGTGCCGTCGGCCAGTTTATAGCCGATCGCGGCCGGTTTGCCAATGAGTTCGGAGATGTTCGAGTTCATTGCACGAGCGAGCCCGATTGGAATTACTATTTGTCCGTCACCGCTTAGCGGCCCGCCCGCTTCGGTTTTTGCCGTGATGCCTTCGGAAAGCATTCCGAGTTCTAATTGATATTTCTTGCCGCCGTCGATAGAAATGTATTCACCCTCGATGTTGTAACGCGGCGTAATGCTCTTTACTCCGTCAATCTCTTTGACAGCGGCTTCCATTTGCGGCAGGGTCATCAGAATCGAATTTGGATCAAAATCGGAACCGCCCTCGGGCCCAACATCACCCTTATATTCAGCGGGGGTGCCGGCCCGCGGGCCGCCAACTGGCCGTTCGACCTTCTTTCGGACCATGATCACCCGGTCGCCCTCAATGTTCTTTACCTGACTTTCAACATAATCGCGCATTCCGTCGCCGAGCCCATTCGTCATGGTCAGCGTGAATGAACCGACAAAGATGGCCATCACGGTCAAAAAAGTGCGAAGCTTATTTCGAAAGAGGTTGCGGTTCGCGACCTTTATTAGATCCCAGGTTCTCATACAGCGGCGGCCTCCTTTACCTTTTCGGAAACGATATAGCCATCTTTCATCTCAACGACACGGCCGCATTTTCCGGCCAGGTCTTCATCGTGCGTTACGATCACAAGGGTTATCCCGTTTTCGCGGTTGAGCTTGAAAAGCATATCCTCGACCGACGCACCGGTCGCCGAGTCAAGATTTCCGGTCGGTTCGTCTGCAAAGATCACCTGTGGCTTTCCTACCAGCGCCCTGGCGATACAAACTCGCTGCTTCTCGCCGCCCGACAGGTCCTTTGCCTTTTTCATCGCTTTGTCTGTAAGTCCCACCGCCGCGATCGCCTCGCCGGCTTCCGCAGCGAGTTGCGGGCCAGAAACGCCGCGGATTCTCATCGGCAGTACAACATTTTCAAAAACCGTGTCGCGCCCGTTAAGGAAGAACTGCTGAAATACGAAACCGAATTTTTCGTTTCGCAGGCCGTTCTTGGATCTTTCAGAGAGCTTTGAAGTATCGCTGCCCTCGACGATGACCTCGCCGGACGATGGCGTATCAAGGCAGGCCAGCAAATGCATCAGGGTCGATTTTCCGCTGCCTGACTTGCCGACGATCGCGATGCAATCACCGCGGTTTACCATTAGATCGACCTGTTTCAGAGCCACATAATCAAGGCCGTCGCTGGAATATGTTTTAGAAAGATTTTTCGCTTCAAGCATAAAGTACAATTTCGGGCGGCACGCCGTCAGTTATAGAGGTACGGCAGCCGGAAAAAATAGTTCGATCAAATCAACGCGCAGCCTGAGTCGGTTGAACGTTTTGACAAACGTATTGTAAAGAGCAATAATCAGCGGCTTGATCATTGCCATATTCGGATTCGGCGGCTGCGGTCCATGACCGCAGTGGTTGAAGGGGTAAGCCGGGTGAAATTCCCGCACGATCGCGTCGCTGTAAGGCTGTTCCCGGAAGAAGATCTTGAATGCAAATTAGGGCAGCGTTTCACGTGAGCTTTGGGCATTCGTTTTGTCGATCATGTTTCCGTGAACACCAAAGTCAGGCCGCCCTTCCCGGATTCTAAACGCCCGTTCGGCTGTTTCGCGTCAAAACATTCGAGGCTTACAAGGTATTCCAATGCCCTGTTCTTCTTGTCGATTCGCATACAAGAAGAACAGGGCATTTGGCATTGTAAATGCGGTAGGCGCGTGTTTAGATGGGATCTACTTTTCATTTTTGTTCTAGCAGGTTTTCGATCATCGCTATTTTTGCGGTGATTCTCACCTTTTGTACGTGTGCTCCAAAAAAGCCGCACGCCGCAGCCGGTTCGCGGGTATTTACAGACGACATTGGCCGGCGGGTCGAAGTACCCGAAAAGATCGATAAGTTAGTTTCGCTTGCGCCTAATCTGACCGAGATCATCTTTGCTGTCCAAGGCGGCGAACGCCTGGTCGGTGTAACAACATTTTGCAATTACCCCGAACAAGCATTGGCTATTCGCAAGGTTAGTGATACCCAAAAACCTAATATCGAATCGATCGTTGCGCTTCATCCACAGGTGGTGTTCGTCTCGACCGCATCTCAGTTAGAAGCATTTATGAAGACCCTTGACGAGCAAGGGATCGCGGTTTTCGTCACTTCGCCAAATTCGATCGAGGACGTATTCAAAAGCATCACGAGTATTGGCAGCATCATTGGAAATTCTGAGGAAGCGGATGCGGTCGTTCGAGACCTCGAACGCCGCGTTAGTGCGATCGGCCGGCGCGGAACACGGGCCCCGAAAGTATTTGTGCAAATTGATAAGGAAGCACTATATACGGTAGGAAGCGGATCTTACATCACTGATCTGATAGCACGCGCCGGCGGCGTGTCGGCGACGGCAGGCCTTTCGACCGCATATCCTAAAATAAGCAAGGAAAGCGCATTAGCGATGAATCCTGACGTGATAATCGTTTCCGAAAGCGATGGGAACCGCGAACCGAATGAGGCATTCCGCAATTCGCCGGCGGTGCGGAACGGCCGTGTTTACTATATAAACGCGGACCTTCTTTCCAGGCCGGGCCCGCGCGTGGTTGACGCACTTGAACAGATCGCTGAAAAGCTAGGGGGCCCGATCGAAGGAACGTGACCGACGCTTGCGGATTCCTATGTTCTATTTTTGAGTCTTGGAAAACACCGCGGCGGCGGTAAGCTTTTGTTTTGCTTAATAGAAGAAAAATTGCGGTAATGCTTGCCGCGGGCTTGGCCGTCTCGCTCGTGCTTGCGGCTGCGTTTGGCAGTGAGAGCCTCTCGTTCACCGGCTTAAGCGACGAGCAGCGGGCGATCCTGTTTGACATCAGAATTCCAAGAGTATTGCTTGCCGCCTGCGTCGGAGCTAGTCTTGCGGCGGCAGGGGCCGGCCTTCAGTCACTGCTCAGAAATCCGCTGGCCGAACCCTATTTGCTCGGTGTTTCCAATGGCGCGGCACTGGGAACGATGCTTGCATTTACGTTCTTTGAAACTGTCGAATGGTCACGGCCCATTCTGGCATTTGCCGGGGCCGGAGCGGCAACAATTGCCGTTTACCGCATGGCACGCGGCCGCGCCGGAATGAGTGTTGAAAGGCTCGTTCTTTCGGGCGTCATAGTAACGACATTCCTTTCGTCGGTTATCGTCATGCTTACCAGTTTGCTGGACGCGGCCAAGCTTCGGAGTTTTACGTTCTGGCTGTTGGGTGATCTTTCACAATCGACCTTAAGCGGAGCATATCTCGCATTCGCCGTTGCGGTCTTAGGCACGGTCGTATTAAGTTCGCAGGCCCGGGCATTGAATTTAATGATGATCGGTGAACGGGATGCGTTTGATCTCGGAGTTGAAGTTGGCAGGGTTCGTTTGATCGTATTTGTCGCGGTCGCTGCGATGGTCGGGTCAACCGTTGCCGCAAGCGGTTCGGTCGGTTATGTTGGGCTGATCGTGCCGCACCTTGTCCGACTGGGTGCGGGCAGCGACAACCGAGGCGTTATTCCGTTTTCAGCGCTGGCAGGGGCGAGTTTTGTTGTGATCGCTGACCTGGGAGCCCGAACGATCATTGCGCCGCGGGAACTGCCCGTCGGGGCTATCACGGCATTGATAGGTGCACCGCTGTTCATCTATTTGCTTCGAAAAAGTTGAGAATGAGATCATTGGCGGTTCGGAAGGTTAATGCAGATGTTGGAGGCAAGGAACTTAAAGGTCAAGTACGGCAAAGCTGAGGTGCTGGCCGATATTACATTTTCGCTTTCCGAAGGCGAAACTTTGATGTTGATCGGGCCAAATGGCGCCGGGAAATCTACTTTGCTCCGGACGCTGAATGGAACTATACAGCTCACAGAAGGTGAAGTGTCGATCAACGGCAAACCGCTTGCAAGCTATTCCCGACACGAGATCGCAAAACGTATTGCGGTTGTTGCACAAGAGAACGAAACGAAATTCCCTATCACCGTTCGCGATTTTATCCTTGCCGGCAGATTCGCCAGCGGCACGTCATTCGGTTGGGATTCGGGGTCCGACATTTCAGCAGCCGCCGCAGCGATCATGGAATGTGAACTCGAGGGTTTTGAAGACAGGCTAATGAACGAGTTATCCGGCGGCGAACGGCAGCGTGTCGTTCTTGCCCGGGCCATCGCTACAGGGGCCCGCATCCTGCTTCTCGACGAACCTACGGCAAACCTTGATCTGGCGCATCAGGCGTCGATGTTCAGGCTTGTCCGAAAAAAATGTCGGGATCACCGGTATTCTGCGGTCGTGATAACACATGACATAAATTTGGCCGCCGAGTTTGCGGATAGGATAATGCTGCTTACTGAGGGAAGCCAATATGCAATAGGAACGCCTGCTGAAGTATTACTTGAAGCAAGCATTTTGGAAATATTTGAAATGCAAGTGATCTTGGATAATAACCCGGTCAGCGGGAATGTCCGAGTAACATCCGTTTATTGAAATCGTCCGGAAAAGAAGGTGCGGCTTGGCGGCCGCCTCGATCTCTGGACATCTTTGGACGATCGACGCAAAGGAAGTTTGGTGCGATACCAACACTGCCCACGCAACCGTGAATCAATTTTGGGCCTTTGAGCCTGGCTCTCGATAAAGAGTGAGGTCAAAGTGCGGTGATCCGGGCCCAACAATTGCAAGTCGGGAACTTTGCTCGGTATGTCAGGTTTTGAACCATTCTGCGTGTGGGCAGAAGAGGATGAATGATGAGATATATTTCAGTTCCTTTGTTAGTGTTGTGCCTGGCAATTGCCGTATCGGCGCAGGAAACAGGGTCGATATCGGGCCTGGTAATGATAAACGATCGGCCCATTGCCGATGCGAAGGTGTCGGCCACCGTGAAGGGCGGCAAAACCGTCACCGTTGAGATCGATCCGGACGGAAGATACGATTTTAAGGGCCTGCGACCGGGAACATATCAAATTTCCGCAGCGTCAGGCGGTTATACGACCACACGATCAATTGAGATCGGCAAGGGACAGCAGCTCACGATCGATCTAGATCTTGTGCTTGACCGGCGACGCATATATCCCGGAACGATCAATGAATTGGTAACGATCTCGGCGGACACGGCGCAGGATATCGAGTCAGTATCAGAATCGGTGAGCGTGATCCCGGCGCAGGAACTGCGTGACCGCGCTGATTTTTCGCTGGCAGATACGTTAAGGTCGATCCCCGGCTTTCGTGTCCAGCAATTGGGTGGTTTTGGGAGGACGGCGTCGATCAAGTCGCGGGGCCTTCGGAATCAGGATACGGCAATTTTGATCGATGGAATGCGGTTTCGTGACGCGGCGTCGATCACCGGCGATGCCACGCCGTTTCTTTCTGACTTTACGCTCACAAGCGTATCGCGAATCGAGGTGCTCCGCGGCCCGGGATCGTCGCTTTACGGCACAAACGCCATTGGCGGTACGGTTGATTTCCAAACACCAACTCCGCGGTCGGGATGGCATGGCCAGGTGAGCGGTGCGGCAGGGGGCCTCGGGCTTGGCCGGTTTCGCGGTAATCTTAGCAATGGTACCAATGACGGAAAATTCGGAATAAATGCGGGCGTTTCGAGAACTGTATTTATCAAAGGCTTGGATGGTAACGACGACGCGCGGAACACAAATTTCCAATCACGCATTGAATTCAACCCTTATGAGCGGACCAACCTTTCGGCACGATTCTTCTTTTCCGATGCTTTTGCGGATTTGAATTCGAGTCCCGATACTGCCGGTACTCTTCCTGCATCCGCGGATTCGGTGATCGACGCCCGTCCGGGCGTGAACTTCTTATTCGACGCGGACGACCCTGACAGCTCGCAGAGATCGCGGTTTTTCAGCGGCCAATTGGTTGTTAACCACTCGTTAACCGATACTTTCGGATTACAAGCGTCTTATCAGGGACTAACGACCCGCCGCAGGAACTCGAACGGCCCTCTCGGCATACGGTCACAACCTTTCAGCGGAGCCGAAGAAATCGACGTCTTCAGAGGCGGAATTCATACGATCGGAGGCCAGGCTGCCTGGACGCCGGCAGCCGGAAGCAGAACGACATTCGGATATGAGTTCGAGACTGAGCGGTTCGAGAATGAACATTTGACCGTGAATCCGGGCGATAACTTTTCAGTGAGAACGCGTCAATCCGGCCACACCGTGTTTGTCCAGCAAACATTGGCTTTTTTGGACAATCGGCTGAACGTTTCAGGAGCTTTTCGTGTCCAAACATTCTCGTTAAGCCATCCGAACTTTATGCCGGCGGATAATCCTACTTATCAGGGCCTGACGTTTACCGATCCGCCCGAAGCGTTTACAGGCGACGCATCTTTTTCATATTACTTCAGGTCCACGCGAACAAAGGTCCGGTCGCATGTCGGTAACGGATATCGCGTACCTTCGCTATACGAGCGGTTCGGCAGTTTTTATTCGGAAGATTTCGGTTTTTCCACTTCGGGAAACCCGCTTCTCAAACCTGAACGCTCCTCGGCATTTGACGCCGGGATCGACCAGGCATTTCATTCGGACCGCGTGCGCGTTTCCGCGACCTATTTTTACACGGATATCCGGGATTCGATCGATTTTGGCTTTTGTGTACCGCAGTGCCTTCCGTCGCCGGACCCGCTTGGCAGATTCAGCGGATATTATAACAGCAATGGACGCGTTGCCCGGGGCGTTGAAACTAGCGGTGAACTTCGTCCGACAGCGTCAACCGGCATATTTGCCTCATACACCTTTACAAACAGCGACGAACGAAACCCGTTGAACCTCGCCGTACCTGCGTCACCGGGCGTGCCGGCGCATAATTTTACGGCTGTTGTTACCCAGCGGTTCGGACAACGCTTCTGGATCAATGCAGATCTTCTTGGGTCGAGCTCATACCTTTTTCCGTTTTTCAATTTCGACTTTGCCACCTTTGAATCGCGATATTTTATGTACCGTTTCAAAGGCAGCCGCCGTATTGACGTAACGGCCGGATATACTTTTCCGATTGGCGGAAGTTCGGTCAGCCTTCGGCTCTACGGCACGATCGAGAATGTGACCGGATATAAATATTTCGAGAATGGATTTCGGACTGCGGGCCGGACAGGCCGGATTGGGCTGAACCTGTCATTTTAGCCTTTAGCATTTTTTTGTTTCCCGCCGACAGGAAATGGTAAAATATCCAAAAAAGGGGGGGTTAGTTTTATGAAAGCGGCAATATCGCTTACAGTTTTGTTATTCCTTGCGGCCGGAATGTCAATTCAGGCACAAAGTCGGACCGTAACGAATGCGGATCTTGAGAAATTCAAACAGAAACGTCTGGCAGCGGAACGGGACTATGAGGAGAACTATGAAAAAATGGGTTTCCCGTCGCCGGAAGAGTTAGAGCGTCAGTTAGAACAAAGCCGGTTAGCTCAACAGCAATTGGCGGCGCGGCTGGCAACGGAACGGATCGAAAGGGAGTGGATGCAGATAGAGCGCGACTATCTTGCGATCGAACAAGCAAGGCTCGCACTTGAACGGGACGCCATGGACGCGGCCGCCGCCGGCCCATACTATGACGGATATTTCAACTCGGGCTATCCGGGCTATTACTATCCCGGCGGACTGATACTGGGCCGTCGGCACCGCAGGTCAACATACGCAAATGTCGGTAACGGCATTCCGCTGGTCAACTACTTCGGAAATCGCGGGTCGAGATCGCCGGTAATTGGAATGGGCCGCAGATAACCGGCCCGGCCGCATATTAACTTTGGAGAAAAAACGAAACGCGGATATTATTGTATGAATAATATTCGCGTTATTTTTATGATCAAAGACGGTTGGGAAGCAATTATCGGCATGGAGATCCATGCACAGTTGGCGACGAACACAAAGATCTTTTGCAGTTGTTCGGTCGAAACAGGCGGCGAGCCTAATTCCAATACTTGTCCGGTGTGTCTTGGGCTGCCGGGAGCATTGCCTGTCCTGAACAGGCGTGTTGTCGATCTGGGCGCGCGTGCGGCACTGGCATTGGGGCTTGAAATCCAGGAAACCTCGATCTTTGCCCGCAAAAATTATTTTTATCCTGATCTGCCGAAAGGCTATCAGATATCGCAATACGACCGGCCTTTCTCGGCGAACGGAAAACTTACGATAATGACGTCTGAACGCGACGGCCAGGGCCGGCCGGTCGAATGGAAGCCGATGACGATCCATATCGAACGGATGCACCTTGAGGAAGACGCCGGAAAAAATGTTCATGAAGGCCTGCCTGACGTGGATAGATATTCATACGTTGATTTGAACCGTGCCGGAACACCGCTTGGCGAGATAGTTACCGGGCCCGATTTCCGCACATCTTGGCAAGCGTACGATTATGTCAATCATGTCAGAAACGTGCTTCGCTGGGTCGGAGCGAGTGACGCCGATATGGAGAAGGGAAATCTTCGCTGTGAGGCGAACGTCTCGGTTAGGCGGATCGGCGACAGCGGGTTTAATAACAAATCGGAACTCAAGAATTTGAACTCGGTTAGATTTATGCAAAAAGCGATCGAGTTTGAGATCGCCCGACAGATCGAGGCACATGAGAAGGCAGAGCCGGTAAATCAGGAGACGAGGCTTTGGGATGAAAAGAATCAGTGTACGCGGGTGATGCGGTCCAAAGAAGATGCTCACGATTACCGCTATTTCCCTGAGCCGGACCTGCAGCCCTTAAAGGTCACCGCCGAATTTATCAAGCAAGTGCGGGCAGAAATGCCGGAGCTGCCTGACGCGCGGCGTGAACGGTTCACGGCTGATTACGGACTTTCTTTCGCGGATGCGTCTCAGCTTGTCGGCGACCAGGGATTGGCCGATTATTACGAAGGAGCTGTTAAGGCGTCTGGCAACCCGCGGGTTGCCGCTAATTTTATCCTTTCTGAACTCCAACGCGAGCTTAACAATTCAGGCAAGGCAATTGCCGAAAGTCCGGTTCCGGCAGACGGGCTTGGAGCTCTGATCAAATTTCTCGATTCCGGGGCGATCAATAATAATCAAGCGAAAGAGGTTCTTGTCGAGATGTTCAATACCGGCAAAAGTGCCGCGGCCGTGATAAATGAAAAGGGATTTGAACAGATCTCGGACGAGGACGCGATCGGAAAAATTATTGATGAGATTATTGCCGCAAACGAAGGCCAGGCCAGTGCGTTCAGGAACGGGAATGACAAACTATTCGGTTTTTTTGTCGGCCAGGTCATGCGGGCCTCTCAGGGAAAAGCAAATCCTAAAGTAGTCAATGAACTTTTAAATACGAAATTGAAGCCTATGTAGTCGTATGTATTGACCGGGGCTGGCCGCGTCCTTGGGCCAAGGTACAACGTAATGGTAAAAGCCGCTGTTTTTCTTTCGATACTTTGTGCATGTACCGCGTCGGCTATGTGCCAAACACAGGTCCAGCCTACACCCGACCCTCAGCAAGAGATCAGACGCCGGCAGCAGGAAGAACTCGCCCGGCGTCAGGCTGAAGAAAGCCGGGCCCGCTTGCGGGCCTTGACCGACCTTACAACGCAAAGACGACTTCCTGATAGGGCCGGCATCGCTAATATCGGGAATATCTATCGTGAGCCAACCAAAAAGGAGTTAAAGAATCTGGCCCCGCTCGACGAAGATATTCAGAAGTATGCACATTTCCTAAAGGGCAGAAGGACCGGCATAGTAAGGCTTGAACCGTATAACGGGTGCGGCGACAGCACAATGGTGATCTCCGCTTCGGACGATTGCTTGAAATTCAAAGTACCAGGCGGCGGCTCTGATTACTCGTTTAGAAAGAATAATTACAGGCTTTCGAGGCTGGCTGATCTTAGATTTGGGAGCGAAGGTTTTTCGAGTCCGGGTGTACTTCAGCAAGCCGTATTTGTGGGTTTAGGAGATATTCCGTTGGAGAGCGTCGGGAATACGACTCCCGGAATGGCTTATGTAATTGACCTGCTGCCCCCAAGGCGGATGTCGATAGCGGTTTCGTTTGGTGACGGACTTAGACACGGAATAGAAAAGGACGGGTTTTATTATTCTTCAGCGCTAAGGGCCGTTGAAAATATGACTTACGCACTTCGTTCGATCGCTTATGACGGAAAGGTTTTCAGATCTATCGGCGGTGTTCTATTCAATGAGATGGACCTTGATGAACGCGCCGATATAATAGTTGCCTTCAGGATAGTACGAGTCTATGAATCCGGAGCGGTGGCCATACTTTGGAAAGAGTTGGGCCGAAAGGATGCACCGGAATTGCTCAAGGATAAACCGCGCTCGGATGAACCTGCCCGAAGCCAATTTACAGCAAAAGGGAATTAGGCCAAGGAATTTTTAGAATGGAGATCACAGGGAAAACCGCGATCGTAACCGGCGGCACAAAAGGTATTGGATTTGCGATCGCCGAGGCACTTATCAGAAATGGTGCAAATGTTCTGATCTGCGGACGCGGCAGAGACGATGTGCAAGCAGCTGCTGAAAAGCTGCTGCCGTTGGGCAAAATAGAAGCCGTGGCTTGCGATATTAGAAATGAAGAGCACGTGCGAATGCTTTTTGATCATTGCACGGGTGCTTTTGGCGGCTTGGATATCTTGATCAACAATGCGGGCGTTGGCTACTTCGGAATGACAATTGAGGAGACGCAACCCTCAGAATTCAGGCAGACGCTGGAAACTAACCTGTTTGGTGCGTATTACGCTTGTCATTACGGAATACCGCATCTAAAAAAGAGCGGCGGCGGATATATCATAAATATCTCATCGCTCGCGGGGCAGAACGCGCATCCGCGTATGGCCGCATATAATGCGTCAAAGTTTGCGTTAAATGGTTTTTCCGAAGCACTTATGCAGGAAGTGCGCCAGGACGATATTAAAGTAAGCTATATTTGCCCGGGCAGTGTAAACACTAGTTTTGGCGGAGATTCTGTCAGTGATGAAAAAGCGTGGCAGCTGCAGCCCTCGGATATTGCGGACGTAGTAGTCGGATTGCTTCGAATGGACGCGCGCGCTCTGCCGAGCAAGGTCGAGTTGAGGCCGAGCAAACCACCGGTCAAGTAGCCGCAAACTTATAGGTATTGATCGAGCAATTGTAGAATGTCTTTCTCGGTAAATGGTTTGCTCACGACCGAGGTCACGCCTAGTCTGAGGGCGGTTTCAAGATCGTTGTGACCGCTCCGCGAAGTGATGAACGCGATCGGGATCGTAGGCGTGGCTGCCCGGATCGCCGCCGCCAGCGCGTGGCCGTCCATTCGCGGCATTTCCACGTCGGTAAGAACAAGGTCCGGTTTTCGTTCCCGATTTACAATATCCAGGGCCTCGCGGCCGTCTCTTGCGATAACAAGTTCAAAGCCGGCCTTTCGCACCACGCTTGCTACAAGATGCCTGATGCTTGGGCTGTCATCAGCAATGAGCACCAGTGCATTTGTTTTGGACGATGAGGTGTTGTCTTCGATCGCAAGAGTGCTGTTGGTACGCGGGACCACTGTCGATCGAACCTCATCAAACGAGAACAGGTTCGGAACTTTTATAGTGAATGTCGTTCCATGATGCGGCTGCATCTCGACGCCGAGCGTGCCGTTGCGGGCCTCAACACTCTCCCTTACAATGCTCATTCCAACGCCGCGGCCCGCGTTGACGGTCAATTTTCCGGCGGTGGTCAGCCCGCGAAGACACATAAGGTCAAGAAGGCCGCCATCACCAACACCTGTTCCCGAAAATTCATGGCCCATGCCCATTTCCCCGGCCTTGCGGCGGAGAGCGGCCGCTTCGATGCCCTGTCCATCGTCAGTGATGCGAATTTCGATAACATCGCTTTTTGCCGAAACTCCAACCGATATTAGGCCGGTCTCCGGCTTGCCAAGTAATCGGCGGATCTCAGGCGTCTCGATTCCGTGAACGACTGCGTTTCGCATCAGATGCATGATCGGTTCGACCATCGAATCAATGATATCCGTGTCCAATTCGGTGTCGGGATCTTCAAACACGAGATCGACCTTCTTTCTCTCTTCTTCGCATGTGGCGCCAACGGCACGCTGAAGCCGCGTGAAAATGGATCCGAACTTGATGAGTCGAATCTCGGTAATGCCTTTGCTCACCTGTTCAGCCGCACGCCTCTGATTGGAGAATTCAGAGCTTAGCTTTTGGCTTGTTGATTCGATCGCGGCGAAAACACCGGCATTTGCGCCAACCGCGGCGTGAGAATTCTTGCTCCCGTCCGCTTTTGCAGCGCTGTTCGGCCAATCGCTTGGCGGACGAAGATGCAGCAGGCATTTGTTCAAGTCCGCGAAAGCCTGTTCGGCCACGGCTTGCCTCATTATAAGTTCGCGGGCCAAATGAGCGATCTCGTCAAGCCGGTCAACCGAAACACGGACGATCGGCCGTCGGGCCGGCGGTGCATTTTTCAGATGTGAGGATATGTTCGCATCGATGGTTGCGTGTCCCGGTCCCGCATCATCTAAAGCACCATTGCTGATCGCATCAAGGTCTCTCTCAACCCCGGCGATCAAAGCTTCGAGTTCAGGAGCGGGCCCGTTGACGGACCGACGCAGGCAATCAGCGGCGCGCGTAAGAACGGCAGCTATCTTTTCACTAACCTCAACTTTGTCGTCGGCGAGAAAGGTAAGGACATCTTCCAGCCGATGCGACAGTTTTAACGGCTGTTTTAGGCCGACTGCACCTGCCGCTCCCTTAAAGGTGTGTGCGCTGCGGCGCATTTCCCACACTGCGGCTTTATTCATCGGTTCGGCGACGAGAACCTGCATCTGGGATTCGATCGCCGTCAGCAATTCCTCGGCCTCGATCGAGAAGACCTCAAGCATTTCAGTGTCTGGATCGTAGTCACGGCGGCTATCGATCGATCCTGACGACTTCGCCTCAGATCCGGATGAGCATAGACCAATTTCCGTGAAAGAGCTGTCGAGAAAGGCGGCAAGGTCGATATTCGATTCCTGCCGGGAAAAGGAAAGATTGACCGTCTCGGCTTCGGCCTTACTAATAAGGTCGAGCAATTCGACGATCGTTTGATCGATGCCGGCAGAGCTGACTGGTGACAAGCAGCCTGATCTTTCTTCTATTTCGATCAATGCCGACCGGAGTTTATTTTCATCGTCACTGGTCAGGCACTCCAATAAACGGTGAACCGCACAAAAATGAATCTCAAGGTCAACCGCCGTCCCGCACTGTCGGTCAATAAGCAAAGCATTGCGGAACGAGCGGAGTACTTTCTCCGTTTCCTGGGTGGTTGTGTTCGCAATTACGGTATCCATTTACGTACAGCGTGGGAGTGCGGGATCAAGCGGTCAGGATGAGGACGAAATTCAAGAAAATACCGAAAGCGCTCTGCATTTCTTCAGTCTATTTCAACAAAATGCCGGGAATGCATTATCAGTCTGGCCTGAACCTATTATCGGGACACGATTACGCTTCGCCGGCAGAGGCGGTTCCGTCAAATTGTCCGTTGCCGTTTTTCGCTATCGAATACGGCCCTGGAATGCCGGTAAGCGTGATAACGTTCTTAGGCTCGGCCGAAAGTTCCCGCATCGACTCCAATGCTTCATTCATCATCTCGAAAGTCGCTTCACATCGGCGGACATCTTCGGTTGACCTTCGCGTACCTTTGACGCCTGTTTTAAGTACTTCCAGTAGTTGCGTTGTTTTTGCCGCCGAACCGTCGATGGCTTTATCTATCTGTTTACGCAAACTGAAAAGGGTATCAGAGTTAATGCTCAGTTCACCAAGCCGGGTTTCAGCCGTGAACATCCGGTCGGCCAACTTGTCATATTCACCTATCACCCACTGAATGGACGCGTTCACCTCGACCATATCGCGAACTACCGCATCGCCTAACTCCGAGATCACGGTATTTGCATTCGCAGCGTTTTCTGAAAGCGAAGCGATCTCATCCATCAATTCATCGGCTGGTGAAATGTCCGTACCGAGAGGCGCGACAAACGCCGCGAGAGCGGTTTGATTCGACCTCTTGGCGAGTTCGTCAAATGCACGTGTAACACTTCGTATTGAATTTACCTGCTCACCGACATCTCTCAATCTATGAATCGCTGAATCAACTTGTTTATGTACGGACTGCTGCAGGCGGGCCTTTTCAACAGGGGACGGGTGCAGGGACGCACCGGCCTTTAGATCAGGCTCCATGTTTGTAATGACGGTCGAGATCTCGCGAAAGAAAGAATCGGCGTCAGCGGCGGAACCGCCGATCGCGGCCGTGACATCGGCGATACATCTCTCAACGGCAACATTCTTTTCGATCACGGAATCGAGCCGTCCTTTACCGTCTGAGATCACCGTCTTTAAGTCTGATGCGTTGGAGCCAATGACGAGCTTCGCTTTTTGCTTCCATTCAATTAGCTGCCGAAGTGCATGTGAAATAACCTTGGTTGATTCAAGTTCATTTCGGAAATGTACGGACTCGCCGCGCCGCAGGTTTTCTAATTCCTTTGTGATACCGCCGACAGAATCTCGAAGTTCATCGAGTTCGATCTTGGCGTCGATCGAGTCGGTAACCCGGCCGACCAATTTCTGAAAGCTTTCGCTTAACCGATCTGAATATTCGAGCGGATCAATGGCTACTTTAGTGTTTCCCGCGGCCACTTCGTCCATTAGGTCAAGGAAATTTGAAAGCTGGCGTGAGGTTCGGCTGATAGTGTGAAGAAGATCGTCGGTCTCGACCGATCCGGTAGTCTTTGGAACAGACATGCCGGGCGTACGCTCGATCGATTGGGCCAAAAGGACCAGCTTATCAAGCGGCCTTAATACAATGTTTGATACCCAGTAAGCAAAAGCGATAGTTATTACTGTCGAGACAGCGACCGTGAGCATTGGCGGAAGCCATGATTCAGGAAAAACGATCGAGGCCGCCAGGAATACAGAACCGCCGCAAACGCAGTTGAGGGCTGCCAACAGCATAACCATCGTCCAAAGTTTTCCTCGGATCGTTTGCAGTCTTGAATCTTTACTTCGTCGTTCCATGGACCGGCCCGTCTGGTGAAGAGAGTTAAAGCGGGTTTCGTAAGGGACCTATTCAGCGTGGAAGATGAAATAGCGGCCGCGGTTAAAAGGCCGGGTTTTCTCAGGCAATTGGCGGTGAGGCTGTTTAGCCCTCACTGGACAGAAATGATTCAACAGCTTTCATCAGTGTCTCTGGGCCAAATGGCTTCGTGATATAGCCGGACGTACCAGCCATCCTGCCGCGAACCTTGTCGAAGAATCCGTCCTTGCCCGAGATCATCACGACCGGCACATCCTTGGTTTCTTCGTTATTTCGTATCAACTTACATACCTGATACCCATCCATTCGCGGCATGTTGATGTCGAGAAGCACAAGGTCTGGCCGCAGTCCCTGAAGCTGATCCATTGCTTCCACGCCATCGCTCGAACAATGTACCTCATGTCCGCATTTCTCGAGCTTGCCGGCGATCAGTTTTCGCACGGTCGGGCTATCGTCAACTACGAGTATCTTTTTGCCCCTCAACATTGTCTCATGTGCCTCCGCCTGTAGCTTGATCTCTTCAAGCCTGATCAACAAGGCATTGACCTGTCCGGAAAGTACGACATTGTTGGGGTTCTTCTGCGATGCCTCGAGCAGGAAATTATATCCGAATTGTAGATTTCTGAGATTCAGATGGCCGATGCCCAGCGTGGTCAGTTCGGATTCGGTCAAATCCCGCGATGATCGTTCACGTTCCATTGCTTCCACGGCCTTTCGCAGGGCCGCTTTGTCGGCGTTGTGATTTGCGAGGACCATTTCGAGGTCCGCAAGTGTGAGGATCGACATGCAGTTGTTGCACGAAATTGCTTGAGGATCATTAGCTTTCTGACAAAACGGACATTCGGCAGCATTCATTGGATCGCGCGAATTTTGAGAAAAAGACACAATGTTCGTTACGAAACTCTTTGATTCGGAAAGATTTTCATGCTCCAGGTCCTGGCCCGGCATCGGGATATTTGAACCTCCGTACATTGTTACGTCGAAAGGTGCATCGAATGCATTTTCCGGCGCCGATTCGGGCTCGGCGGTCAATTGGCCGTCCATGATCACCGGATCGCCATTTTGTGTTTCAGCCGACTCTTCGGCTTTGATATCAAAAGAAACAAGGGTTTTGAAGAGATCAGCATCGTTTTCCGAGGCCATGCCGTCGAAAGGGTTCATTGTCGGAGCGGAAATACTGTCGAAATGTTCGAATTCACCGCCGTTTTCCGATAGTGATTCCGATTCCCATGCTTCGGTAAAGGCTTCTGCCTCGTCCCATGGAGCCGAAGCCGGGATTGATAAGTCGTTTTCAAGTTCGGAATGGCCGTCCGCCAACTCATAGGTGATCACTTCGCGATCCTCTATGGCACCTTCCGCATTTGTCTCATCGAGAAAAGGTTCAGGAATCTCAATTGCCGATGGAGTATCTTGTTCGTCTGAGGCTGATTTTGAATTCGCATCGAAGCCTGCGGCGGACTCAAACGGCCGGACCGATCCTCCCTCGGACACGTCGATTTCAGATTGAAATGAAGATTGGCCAATGCCAGGTTCCTGCTGATCGCCGTCGATCTCGTCTAACGACCGGATCTCAGATTCGGCCGCTTCAATTACCTCGACGCAATTCGATACGTCAATTTCTGTTTCAACTGATTGCTCAGAATTGAACTCGCCGCTCTCAGCGGCTTCGGCATCGTCGGCCGCTGCCTCCATTTCGCAAGCAGAACTATCAACAACAACCGGAGCAACAACCCAGGAAAGGGATTCCAAATTTACACTAGCGATCGCATTCTGAGGGTTGATCTCGAGGATGTGATGAAAGATTCTGACCTTTTCTTCAAGCGAGCCCGTGATATGCGATTTCAAAACCCATGCGTCCTCAGAACCAGGCTGGCGGTCAAATATGTTTTCGAGCAGACGATTTGCCGCTTCCAGGTCTCCGCATAACGCCGCGGCACGGGCCCCTGCAAGCAAGCCTTCACGAATATTGGCCCTTGCCAGTTCAGCACCGGCGAGAGCGGTCTCATTTTCCGGATCGGCTTGCAATGCTTTCTCGAAAAACTCCAGCTTGTCCTTATTCTCAACTGCAGCTGAGGCCATCCATAGCAATGCAAGAGTGTTGCCTGCTTCTAAATCCAGGGCTTGTTCAAAAAGTTGGACGCCAAGTTCACGCTGGCCGGATTCGAGGGCGTCGATCCCGCGTTGTACAAGGTTCTTTGCCATTAGGCTTTTCGTTGCCGCTGCCCACTCAAGGGCGCGTGCATTTTCCGGGTTCAACTCAAGCACCTTGGATAAAAATGCCAGAAGTTCTTCGGGATATTCGCTGATCGACGAGAGCCACAGCCATACGCTTTCGTTCCGCGGGTCAAGTTCCGACGATCTGATGAGTTCTGCTCGGGCAACGGTACGGTTTCCAGCCTGTGCCGCCTTGATTCCGGCGCGCAGATGTTCGGCGGCTTCGGCAGATGACTCTTCGACCGGCTGAACGGTCGCATTTTCCGGAAATACTGTGAACGAATTACGTTGGTCGAGTTCTAGTCTCATACGATTTTGACGGATTTGGCCGAGGGTGAATATGAACCAGTTTGGAACGCGGGCAAGCGCGCGGTCCAACTCAAATAGCAACAAGGATGCCAAAGGCCTAATTGCCGACGCACGCGATACTGCGTCGGCTGACACCGGTTTTTACTGTATTTCAGCGGCTGTTCGGGCCCAAAATAATCATTTGATCGGATTGGGGAGCGTAATTGTGACAAAAAACGGCGCTCGCGTATGACATTTTCTAGCAGGTTGCTGTGCTATGATTCGAGGAAAATGAGCCGAGAAACACGGAATCTGGATGTGGTGATCATTGGTGCCGGGCCCGCCGGGCTTGCAGCGGCGATCTGGTGCAGGGAGCTTGGCCTAGATGGCATCGTACTTGAAAAGGAAAAGGAGGCTGGCGGACAATTGCTGAGCATTTATAATCCGATAGCGAACTATCCCGGAATATTCGCAGCCAACGGGCGCGAGATGAGGGATCGTTTTCTCGAAACGGCGGATCGATATGGGATCGAAACCATCTTTTCGGCTAATGTCTCCAGGATCAACTTTGCGGGCAAGGAAGTTTTTACAGCCGACGGGCTTCGGTTTGCCGCTAAAGCAATAGTTCTAGCGACCGGCGTTAGCCGGCGCCGATTGAATATTCCCGGTGAAGCTGAATTTATCGGCAGGGGCATTCTCGAATCCGGTTCGCGCGATAAACAACTCGTAAATGGAAAAGTTGTCGCTATTGTCGGCGGCGGCGATGCTGCACTTGAAAATGCGCTGATCTTGTCTGAATTTGCCGCCAAGATCTATTTGATCCACCGAAGAGACAACTTTAATTCCCGCGCCGAATTCGTGAACAAGGTGCTGAAAAACCCTAAGATCGAGTGTTTATACTCGACTGCCGTAACTCAAATTGTTGGAAAGGCGGCCGTTGAATCAATTGAAGTGACCGATCTTTTGGGTCGTCGCAAACATGCGATTCCGACCGATTTCGTCCTTCTCCGGATTGGGGTTGTGCCAAATTCCAGCCTTCTATTGGGCACTGACAGCTTAAACGAGGCTGGTTTTCCGTTGAGGATTCAAACTGATGAACCTCAATTTGTGTTTCCGGCGGGTGATGTTGCAAATCCGGTCGGCATGACGATATCAACGGCCGCCGGCAACGGGGCCTCGGCCGGCAAGGCCATCCACGATTTGCTAAAAGGTAAAAAACGACTATAATTTCGTCAACTTTCTTCAAAAAACCCAATAAAGTTCAAAAAAGGTGGATTTTTCTATAAGTTGGGCGCTTAGAAAGTCTATTCAGAGGCCGATTTAATCGGCCTTTGGCGGCCTCGAATACGTTTGGAACAAAAAATGCCTTAATCATAGCGTTCTTCGCAAATTCGAACTTATATTTAAGTTGTTCTGAAGTTTCCTTTAGCAGATATTAGGAGGAGTTTATGTATCGAGGTTCCTTAAAAGTCCTTAGAACAATGATGGCCGTTGCCGCCATGGCGTTCTTTTCAACGAACGTTTTTGCTCAAACCGGGACGGCAAGTGTCAATGGAACGGTTCGAGATGGTAATGGGGCCATCGTGCCTGGCGCGATCGTAAGGCTAACAAATGACTCAAAAGGTTATTCACGCGAAACAACGACGAATAACGAAGGGTCATTTGCCTTTGCCGCCGTACCGCCGGCTACGTATGAATTAGAAATTACCGCGACAGGCTTTAAAAAGCTGGTAAACAAGGCATTGGTCCTTGTCGTTGACACAACTTCCAAATTTGACCCGACTCTTGAGACGGGCGAAGTTTCGGCTGTGGTTACGGTCACAAGCTCAACGATCGAGTCAATTGTCAATACGCAGGACGCGGCGATCGGCAATAACATCGGCTCCGATCAAATTACGATGCTGCCGACCGACCTTCGAAGAGTAAATAACCTGCTTGCCTTGCAGCCGGGCGTATCCCGTGAGGGTTATGTTGCCGGCGGACGAAGCGACCAGGCAAACATTACGCTCGATGGAGTTGACATTAACGATCAACAAACCGGCGGACGATCAGGCGGCCTTGATCTGGATCAGGGGTCCGCACTTAGAGCGACAACTGAGTCGGTCGAAGAGTTTCGAATCACTACGGTCGGTTCCAATGCAAATCAAGGCCGGTCTTCCGGTGCCCAGATCTCGCTCATCACAAAGAGCGGCACAAACAACTTTAGAGGAGCCGTCTTTTATTTCAAACGGCCGACCTTTGGATCAGCAAACGACTTTTTCAGCAATCTGGCGGGATCGCCGCGTCCGAGTTTGGCTCGTGATGTTTACGGCGGTGCGATCGGCGGGCCGATCGTGAAGGACAAACTTTTCTTCTTTTATTCTTACGAAGGACAGTTTCAAAAGCAGGATTCGGTTGTCAACAATGTCGTTCCGTTGGCCCATGTCGGACAGGGCACAATACGTTTCGCCGGGTCGGGCCCTGCAGGATGCTCGGGCAACGTTTGCAATGTGACAATTGCCAGCTTGAGAAATCTTGTATTTCCGGAAGCAGGCATTAACCCGGTAGCCGTTAACCTGCTTGCCGGAGCGGTTCAACGCTATCCCTCAAACAACCTGGTTGTTGGAGACGGCCTAAACACGGGAGGATTTCTTTTCAATTCGCCAACCGTTGACAAGGAGAACACACACATCGCACGGCTGGACTGGAATGCGACGTCGAAACAGCAAGTCTTTTTCCGCGGAAACTTTCAGTGGGACAACAGCACGCTGGCGACGGCCTTCCCTGATACGCCGGCCGGAAATACGTGGAGTCATCCGCTTGGTTTTGTGGTCGGTCATAACTGGACTATCTCGAATGACAAGATCAACAATTTCAGGTACGGCTTAACCCGACAGGCGTTCAGCGCTCAAGGTGATTCGGGTGCAAATGCGGTCTCGTTCAGGTTTGTTTTTGCTCCGGCAAACTTTTCCCGAACGCTTGACCGTGTGACCCCGGTTCAAAATTTCACCGACGATTTTACCTTGTTGAAGGGAAATCATACGTGGCAATTTGGCGGAAACGTCCGCATTATTCGTAACCAGCGATCAAGTTTCGCCAATGCCTTTGATACGGCTATCACAAATCCGTCTTTCTATGCGGCGTCGGTCCTTGGTGGAGCGTTCAATAACGCAGGATATACGATCGACTCAGGCGACATTCCTTCGGTCGAGGCCGCGTCCGCGGCATTGATCGGAAGATTGAACGACTATTCGGGGAATTACACTTTTGATCTTGACGGCTCGGTACTTCCTCCCGGAACGCCTTCGATCAGAAATTTTGCTACCGAAGAATACGATGTTTACGTTCAGGATGTTTGGAAAGCAACGTCGTCGCTTACTCTGACGATGGGCCTTCGTTATTCGTTAAGCCGTCCGGTTTACGAAAAGAACGGTTTTCAGGTCGTTCCAACCGAACCGCTTGGCGAATTCTTTGAGAAACGCAAAGCTTCGGCGGCATTAGGTGTCCCGCTCAATGATCTAATTCAATTTGAGCTTGGCGGGCCTGTGAACAACGGACCCGGTTTTTACAAAATGGACTGGAACAATTTCCAGCCAAAGGTTGCGGCTGCATGGTCGCCTAATTTTAAGGATAAGTTCCTTGGAACAATATTCGGCAAGAACAATGAGTCAGTTCTGCGAGGCGGCTTTGGTATTTCAAATGACTACTTTGGCGGACAGCTTGCTGTTAGCTTTGACGGTCTCTCCACGATCGGCTTCACCGCCGCGTCGGAGATCGCCGCGAACACATACGACGTCGTAAATCCGTATCTCGCTCCGCTGTTGACCGGTTTTGATCAGAACATTCGGTCACTGCCGGGCCTCTCGGCACCGGTGCAAAGGTTTGACACCCCGGCGGACGAGGCACAGCGAATTGAATCTTCTCTAGATTCAACGATCACGTCGCCGACCCACTACACGTGGAATGTCTCATGGGGACGACAACTTCCTAAAGGCATGTATTTTGAGGCCTCGTATATCGGCCGGGCGGCGCGAAATCTTTTCGGTGCCCGCGATGTCATGGCATTGAATAACCTTGTGGACCCGGTTTCCGGTATGGACTGGTACACCGCGGCGGGAATTCTTCACGATGCCCGCGCGGCGAATACTCCGATCCGGAGTGTTGCATCGATCCCATATTTCGATAGGTTTTTCCCGAATTTAGGTGACAACTTCTGGGGCGACCCAACACTTACTCCTACACAGGCAGTTTACCGTCTCGTGGCACGGCGATGCGTAAACAACGCCCCGCGTGTCGGTGGTGTTTGCCCGGCCGGAACTGCGATAGGTGGTGCCAATCTTTTGGATTGGACCTATGTACAGGCGTTAATTGACGATTACGGCACGACTCCAAATCTGTTTTTCCACCCGCAATACGCAGCGTTTTCAGCGTTTGGGACCTTTGCAAAATCAGACTATCACGGAGCGACCTTTACTCTTCGCCAGCGTTTAGGCAGCACATTGCGGTACGACATTAACTATACCTTCTCGAAGTCGATGGATAATGTTTCGGGCCTTCAGACGAGCGGCTCATACGGCGGACAATTTCTGCTGAACCCGCTTCGTCCCGAAGATTCGTATGCACTTTCCGATTTCGATTCAAGGCATGTCGTTAACGCAAACTTCCTGTTTGAATTACCTTTAGGACGCGGAAAGGCCCTTTTCGGCAACATGAATCGGTGGGCGGACGCTTTCGTCGGCGGATGGGCCTTAAACGGAATCTTCCGCTGGAACACCGGATTACCGTTCAGCCCGCCCTTCGATCAGGCACAGTGGGCGACGAACTGGAATGTTCAATCTAATGGAGTGCGGATTCGGGAGGTCGATTACGGAGTTGTTCGCGATACTCAGAATATTTTCGCTGACCCGCAAGCAGCATTCAATTCGATCCGCAATGCCCGCCCCGGCGAAACCGGTGAGCGAAATACATTGACGGGCCCAAGCTATTCCACGCTTGACCTGGGGCTTTCTAAGCAGGTTACGATGCCATGGAATGAAAATCACAAGTTCCAGTTCCGATGGGAAGTATTTAACGTAACAAACGTTCAATACTTCAATATCGACAACCAAACCCGGGCAAGCTACGGATTGCCGCAGGACCCGGAACTTGGCAGGGCCGGCGCGAGCTTTGGTAAGATCTTTACGAGCATTCAGGGAACTCCCCGCAGAATGCAGTTCGGCTTCCGATACTCGTTCTAAACTGGTTTTTCGTTTGTTAACTTTTGGCCGGGAAATATTTCCCGGCCATTTTTATGTTTTCGGCGGGTTGTCTTTGATGTATTGCTCAAACTTCTTTTTATCGGGGTGATCTTTTACCTTTTCGAGAAATGCCTTATACTCCGCCGCCGCCCGATCTTTGAGGCCGGCCGCATTGTACAGCGTTGCCAGGCGAAGATGGATCTCGGCTTTTTCAACCGGAGCAAGTTCGATGGCCTTGTTGAGATATCCGACCGCGAGCGATCCTTTTTTAATTTGGAGATATGCTTCGCCTGCCAAGTGATTGGCGTCGGCCGAGTCGCCATCGGCGGCGATCGCCTTTAGAAAAACGGGAATGGCCGCGTCATAATTTTTCTGACTGTATTCCAATTTACCTAGGTTCATCAATGCAAGAAAGTAATCAGGTTTAAGGGAAACTGCTTTGTTATAGGCAGTTCGGGCTTCATCCATTCGCTTCGCCGCATACTGGATGGCGCCTATCTGCATCCAGGCGTTATAATCTTTCTCATCCTTTTGGACGATCTCTGTAAACAGTTTCAAGGCCCGCTCGCCGTCATCGGCCCTCGCCGCTAATGCTTTTTCAAACGACTTTTCGGAATCGGAACCGCGAGCATACCGGTCGCGGGCTGACACAACATTGACGGCGGGGGCCATTGACCCGCCCTTCAACGCATTCCAGTCAAATTCAACATCCTGTCGAAATCTGTTGCTTCCGGCACTGGCGATGATCGCGCGGCCGACCTCGATCCCGTCAACTTCAAAGGTCAGCGAATGGCCGTCCGTCGGGTATTTCAAAAAGTACCAGTATCCTTTGTCATTGGCCTGATATTTGTCCAACTGTGCGCCGCCGTTTCTCAAATAAACGGTGATTTGGGGCCGCCGTTCGCCTTTTGGAATATTCTTGATCAGAACCTGTCCATAAGTTACCGGCGCACCAATCGGAATTGGTAATCCGACAACCTCGCTAACATCATCTACTTGAGCAAAGACCGCCATGCTGGCCGCCGCAAAAGTACAAAAGAGAATTAAAGCGATCAATAATTTATTCACATTACACCTCGACACAAAGAATTTGTGGTTGACCGAAACTTTCTGCATTTCTGATTTGCCGCATACCTGCCCGGGAATTGCGTTACAGCCGGCCCAAGCAAATGCGGCAGCACGGACACCCGCTAAACGGTACAGATATTTTTAACTCTGACTTTATCCGATACCCGTTTGTTGTCAAGCTTTTTTCATTATCGAGCAGCAAAAGCGTCATTGCCCGTGGGTTCGACGAGATGCCGTGTATCGTTCAGAGCAAGGACGCGGACATTGTTTCGGCCGCGGACCTCGAACCGATTGACACCGCAATTCGAAGTCACAAGCCAGGGCGTCTGTTTGGTCGAGCGGTGGATGGCACCCATCAGATGAAGGGTCATAAAACAGATCGCGCCGGTATGAGAAAAGATCGCGATCCGCTGGCCCTGATGATTTCGCAAAATTTCCCACAGCTCGGCCGTCGCCCGTTTTAAAAGCTGCCGATAGCTTTCACCGCCGGCAATAACGTGTTGTATGTTTCGGTTGACAAGGGCGTAATAGTCGTCCGGATGATGGGATTTTGACTCGTCAAACGTAAGCCCTTCGAGTACGCCGACATGTCTTTCGCGAAAGGCCCTGGTCGTGTAAACGGGCAGATTGAGCCGAGAGCCGAGAGGTTCGGCCGTCTGTACCGCCCGATCGAGGTCGCTCGAAAAAACGGCCGTGATCCCTTCTCTAGACAAAGCGTCCGCGGTCGCCTCGGCCTGACGCCGGCCAAGGTCGGAAAGCGGCGTCGGCCCGTGGCCGCCAAAGCGGCCTTCCGCATTTCCGGCCGATTGGCCGTGCCTGATCAGGAAGAGTTTGGTTATAGGCACTATGTTAATTAGGATTCGCGAAACTTACGGCTAGGCCGTTACGGCCTCCGCTTTTAATTTTTCGGTCTGATAATGTGTTCGCAAGGCATCTATGAACTCATCAAGCTGGCCTTCGAGCACCAGATCAAGTTGATGAACGGTCATACCGATGCGGTGATCGGTAACCCGATTTTCCTTGAAGTTATAGGTACGGATCTTTTCCGAACGGTCGCCGCTTCCGACCATTGATTTTCGTTCGGCTGACAGCTCATCATGCTGCCGCTGTTCTTCCAACTCCTGAAGCCGGGCACGGAGAATCCGCATCGCCTTTTCCTTGTTCTTTATCTGCGACTTTTCATCCTGCATTGAAACAACGACGTTAGTCGGCAAGTGGGTCAAACGGACGGCCGAGTAGGTCGTATTTACTGATTGGCCGCCAGGCCCCGATGAACAGAAATAATCGACGCGAAGGTCTTTCGGGTCGATCTGTACATCAACTTCTTCGGCTTCAGGCAAGATGGCTACTGTAATTGCCGAGGTATGAATACGCCCGGATGTTTCGGTTTGCGGGACCCGCTGGACACGATGAACGCCGGATTCATATCGAAGTTTTGAATAAACGCGGTCGCCCTCGATCATAGCGATCGCTTCCTTGATGCCGCCTACGCCGGTATCGGCCGCTTCCAGGATCTCCATTTTCCAACCCTGTTTTTCGGCATATCGGGCATACATTCTCAGGACCTCGGCCGCAAATAGCGTTGCCTCGTCGCCGCCCGTCCCGGCCCTGATCTCGAGGATCACGTTCTTTTCATCATTCGGGTCCTGCGGCAGCAAAAGAAATTTCAGCTCTTCTTCGGCTGGCGGGAGCCTGCTTTCTATTTCCGCAACTTCAGCAAGCGCCATTTGCTTCATCTCGTCGTCGTCTGCCAGCGAAACGAGTTCTCGCGCTCCTGCAAGATCTTCGGTCAACTTCCTAACTTGCCTGTACTTTTCAACGATTATCCCTAAACTGCGGTGCTGTTTCATGGCCTTGGCATAGGTTTTCATGTCCGCCATTATCTCGGGCGATGATATCTGCCCGGTCAGCTCATCATAATTTTTTTCGATCTGTGCGAGTTTTTCCAACATAAGAAAGTTTTGACGCAAAGCCGCAATGATGCATATACGATCAGCGACAAGTTTTGAAACTTGGCTGATTGGTGCGTTTGCGATCGATCAGGCCGTTTGCGGTTCGAGTTTCAGCGATTCGTCGAGGGCCCGTATCGCTACCTCGAGCTGTTCGCCGTCCGGCTCCTGGGTCGTTATATTCTGCAGCCAGATTCCCGGCAATGTCATCATTTTGAATGCCGCACCTGATTCCTTTTTGGCGGCGTAACGGATTATTTCGTATGAAAGCCCCGCGACAAGCGGCATAAGGGCAATGCGAACAACAAGATTCATCCACATCGCGTCAAACTTGATGACTGAAAAAAGTACGATCGCAACCAGCATTACGACCATCAGGAACGAAGTTCCGCAGCGTGGATGCTGACGCTTTTGCCCTTCGGCATTCGCAACAGTTAGGTCAAGGCCCTTTTCCCAGGTAAAGACGGTTTTGTGTTCAGCCCCATGGTATTCAAAAACACGGCGAATATCTTTCAGATAGGACATCGAAAAGATCATGATGACGAAGAAAAGCATTCGCACGAGGCCGTCGATCAAATTAAACGCGATCCACGAATGCGGTTTTATCTCCCAAATATAGGCCTTGATCGTTTCCCACCAGCCGGCTGTGGCGGCTATTACCGGCGGTTCGGCCCAACCGGCCGCAATGAACCCGACGTTTGTCAGCAGCAGCGGAGCAACGATAAAAAGAAGAACATTGAACGCGAGCGCAAAAATGATCGAGCCAACGGCGCTTGCAGATTGCGCCGCATTTCTCGCCTTGCCGGCCTCTTTTTCTGCAGGCTTCACGACTTTTACAGGAGCCTTGAGAAACTTTTCATCATCGGTGCCTTCGGCAAACACTGTCTGTGTTTCGACTGATCTTTCTTTTGCCGATTCTTCCTGAGCTTTGGCGTCCTCTTCATAAATCCGTGCCGAGAAGTTCAAGGCCTTTATCCCGAGTGCCATCGACTGAATAAGCGTCGCTCCGCCGCGAAGCACGGGCCAGCCGACCCACTTGTATTTGTCGCTCCACTTCGGCAGGCGTTCAGCTGTCGTTACGATCTCTCCGTCTGATTTGCGGCAGGCAATGGCGTAGGCCGAGGGCGTGCGCATCATGACGCCTTCCATTACGGCCTGGCCGCCAACTATTAGATCGCGTTCCATCGCGAAAACCGTATGGATGAATTTAAGCGTGCGTGCGGATCGTCGTTGCTTCATATCTGTTATCTGACGAGTTGATCGTCGTTTTTGTTGCCTTGATTCGATTCTGCTTCCGCCCTGATAATGCTGAATTTACCATTGCTTTCCAGCATACAGAATTTGACGTCGAACAGATTTTCGAAACCTTGTTGACGAAGCTGGCTCATGAGCTCGTCTTTAGTGATCATCTCTTTGTCGAGATTCTCCTTTAGGACCCGGCCGTTCTTGATCAGGATCAACGGTTCAGGTTCGAGTACCTTTGCCGCAAAGGTTGAGCGGAACCCAAGCCAGTCGAACACCCAATCCCAAAGGACGATCACGGTCACTAGTATCATTGCCTCGGTGATCGATCTGGATTCGCCGGCCATGCCGTTTTGCGCCGCGTCGGCGATTACGACGATGACCAGCAGATCTGCGATCCCGATCGCTCCGGCCTGACGGCGAAACACGCGAAGCAGCGTGAACATGCCGAGATACATTATTGTACCGCGAAGCAGTATTTCAAGAATCGATTCGGTCGGGACGAACATCGACCGCCAGTCGATGGCCAAAAGAACGCCCATATAGATACAACTAACGCCGGCCCCTTTTCACCTTTCGCGGGTGTGGAACACACCTTTAGCGAGCGGCGCTTCTTCGGGAAGCCGGCGTCGGTTTTAATAGCTAATACTGTCCGTTACTGACAGTCATCGGAATCTATGCTTCAGCCTCAGCCGGTGCCGCGGCCTGGCCGGCACGGGCGTAACGGCGTTTGAAGCGGTCAACACGCCCGGCTGTATCTACCAGCTTTTGCTTTCCGGTAAAGAACGGGTGGCAGTCAGAGCAAATTTCGACGTGCAGGTCCTCGCCCATGGTCGAGCCGGTCTTAAATGTATGCCCGCAGGCACATATTACGTTTATCTCTTGATATTTAGGATGAATCTCTTGTTTCATGTCGATGAATCTCCCCCTTATAATTATCCTTAAACAGACAAACCTTAATTATACCCTGCCGAAACTAGGCGGTCAAGCCAAATTCCCGTACCCTAAAATGAAGGCCAAGAAGATGGTCTGCGCGCGAAACTGGAAAACCAATCTACTTTTTTGCTCTCGCGGCTGGTTTGAAGGATTCGTAAATGTCTATCCACTGTCGCGGGGCCATCTTTGACGCGAGTTCGCCGATCAATGAGACAGGAATGTCCTCAGGCGTTTTGAAACGTATGCATGATTTTCCCATATCTAGTTTTTTGAGTGAATGTTTTGGCCATTCTGCCTGGAACCACTTCAACAGCGGCCCGGACGAATAGATACCCATATGGTAAACCGCAATATAGTTTTTTTGCGAAGCGATGTTCATGAACGGAAGCGGGCTTTTCGGGTCGCAATGATAACCGGCCGAATATATTGAAAGCGGCACCACCCAGCCGATCATGCCGTAGCCCATTGTCTCCTGAAATCCCTTTGGCAGGTTCTTGTTTACAACTTTTCGCAGATCGGCCATAGCGGGCCGGCGGTCGTCAGATAGGCTTGCGAGATATTCATCGACGGTAACAGCGGTTGATCGCATATTCAGGTTCTCCGGCAGAGATCTTAGCGCACGGCCCGATAAAATCGGCAAGCCGGTATTGCGATCTTGCCAGATGGACACTTTTCATTTACGGGTTGTTTCCGGCGGCAAATATGAGTAAAAGCCCTCTTGCTGCATTTCCGATCTCTGATTTCGTGATGCCGTACACGGTGCCTAACTATACCCGGCCTTTCGTGTCACGCGGTACAGTGCGGTCTTTACCAGAAGTGAATCTTTATCCATCTGACGAAATCTGCGGTTGAGCGTTGAAAAGTCAACGGAACTTTCGTCGAAGTGTTCGAGGAGTAATACGTCCACATCCAAATCGGCCTTGGAAAATGCGTCCAGAAACTCGTGGTGACGGCGTCGATTTGGTATGCCGCGGTTCGATCCTGTCAGCTTCCATATAAAATCGGGAAATCGTAAAAAAGTCGTCGGATCGCTATAAAGCGACCAAACATCGTGCGGACCAAAATCCACCCGGTGCAAGCCTACACCGTCGGTCTTAAGCAGCCTATTGTGGATATCCGCGAAGGCCTGAATGTCTGATACATGCTCACCGACTTGAAAAGAGCATAGTGTGTCGAATCGTTCCCCTGGATAGACCGTTTCGATCGGCCGCGCGATCAGCCGTACTCGGTGATCAAGATTCTCGGGAAACCCGTCGGGCTTGATGCTGGTGTCCCATTCTATCTCGGGAAAGAAGTCGTTCCACCGGGCCACTACGTTCTTGTATATTTCCTTGGCCTTTGGGCTGCTGTAGTTTCCGGGAAAACGGTCTATCGACGTGTAATGCGCCGCTCCGGCTCCCAACATGCTCAAGCCGGAAGTCAAGAAATCACCCGGCCCGATTTCGCAAATCGATTTCCCCTTAACCCCCCCCCGGCGTACTCGTTGAGCAAATTAAGACCAAAAAACGCATTTTCGCGCAGATAATCCTCGATGCTGTCCAGATGTAAGCTAGTTCGCGGAGATCTCAAACGCCATCGGCGAATCGGCGGCACTGCCATAAGGATGCTCTTTCCGATTTGCGAGGAAAGATCGCGGAGAATAGCAACGGTGCCTGACTTCGAGTTTTTGGCGGGAGATCCTTCAACCGTGATCGACATTAGATGTATTTTCTAAATATTCCTGCGAAAAATCAATGTTCCCCTTCGAAAGCAGTTTTTCGAGTCTTTGTTCGCGGATGCCGAATGAGGTTCGCAACTGGTCGATCTGGCGGGCGGCAGTCGAGGTTTCGGTGCCGCCTTTCTTCTTTGTAGCGACGAGCATGTTGTTTTTGGGTGTGTGTTCGGTCGGGACGAATTCGAAGAGTTTTGTCGAGTAGCCGCGACTTTCGAGCAAAAGTGCCCGGAGGCCGTCGGTCAAGGTTTCGGCTGTGCGTTCGAGCATTATGCCGTGTTTTAATATGCCGGCGAGCATTTCTGGCGGCGTGATCTGTTTGCGGAGCTCCTTATGACAGCACGGGGCGGCGATAATGATCGAGGCATTTGCGGCGATGCCTTTGTAAAGAGCATCGTCGGTCGCCGTATCGCAGGCATGAAGGGCGATGAGAATATCCACTGGGCCGGGATCGACGTCGCCGATGCTGCCTTGCACGAATTTCAGGCCGTCCCAGCCGCCGGCATTTGCGATGTCAGTGCAGAGCGAGACAAGGTCAGGACGCTGTTCGACGCCGGTCATTCGGATCGCGGAATCATGATCCGCCACTGACTTTTGCCCGCCTTTTGTCAGGTGATCGTAAGCGGCAAAGGTAAGATAGCCTTTGCCGGAGCCCATATCAATGATGCTAAGTCCAGGTTTGTCCTTTAGCGGAGATGAGTCGATAAGCGAGGCAAGTATCTCGACAAACTTGTTTATTTGGCGCCATTTGTCCTGCTGGCCGGACTTGATCTTACCGTCTTCGGTCGAAATGCCAAGGGCCTTCAGGTAGTATGCGTTCGGGTCGATCAGCCGGTGTTTTTCGCGATCGTGTTTGGACGAAGGGCTTGAGGTGAAAGTCGGCCTGCTTGTCTTTATTCGCGAATTTCGTTTGCCGATATCTAGTTGGACGTCGTGTCTGGTAGTGAACAAATGGCCACCGCAAAAGCCGGCTGCGAGCCGTCGGCGAACCTCGTCCCTCGCGGCGGCAATCGAAAGGTTCTTAACGATGTCGCGGGCCTCATAACGGAACTGAAACATTAGCTGCCGGCCTTTTCTGGTTTCGATCGTACGGGCAGAGATTTTTTGCAGTTGAGGCTCAGAGCCCTTATAATTGCTCAATACAAGCTTGACGAAACTAGCGTCGGCCAGGCTGGCTGATAACTCGGCGGCAAATTTTTCGATATTTTGATCCACTTTCACGAGGTTAGCATAAATGGAAACGGCACGAGCACAGAACGGACGGCGGACCATCGAGTCGAAACTTTTTGTAGAAGCGGCGGCGTATTTGCTTCGAGAAACATTCGAGGGTTCGCCGGAGGGAGTACCCAGCGCGTTCCTCGACCGTGGCGTCGGATTTTTCAACACGCTTGACGGGTTGTCTGCCGAAGCTGCGTCGAAGGACTTTCAAGGCACGACCGTCGCGGCTCAGAGCGAGCACGCGAAATTCTATCTGGACCGACTTTGCGAATTCATCCAGGGAAGGAAGGAACGCGTTAATTGGGAAGACAGCTGGTTGATCGAAACCGTGAACCAAACGGAATGGGACGCCTTGCGGACAAGCGTTAGAAAGTCGTATGAGAGTACACTTAGATGCATCGCATCCGTTGAAGAATGGGATGAACGCTCGCTTGGTATGGCGATCGGGATGATCGCACACACGGCATATCATTTAGGGGCAATTCGACAGATGGCCAAATCGGCAAGCTGAATCGACGATAAAATTCAATGGTCCGCGACAAAACTATCACAACAACATGGAGAATCTATTTCATCTCGCATTTCCGGTAAACGATCTTAATGCTGCACGCGAATTCTACGGCGGCGTTCTTGGGTGTCCTGAAGGTAGAAGCTCTGAACACTGGATCGACTTTAACCTATACGGCCATCAAATAGTTACGCACCTTGCCGAGGGCGGATCGGGCGTAAGGGCGACAAATCACGTCGATGCCGACCATGTGCCGGTACCGCATTTCGGGATCGTTCTGCCGATGGCGGCGTGGAAGGAATTGGCGGACAAATTAAGTGCGAACGGGATCGAATTCGTGATCGAGCCGAAGATTCGCTTTGCCGGCGAGGTCGGCGAACAGGCGACCATGTTCTTTCTGGACCCAAGCGGGAACGCATTGGAATTCAAAGGGTTTAACGACCTTTCGCAGGTTTTCGTAAAGTAGATATATTGTTAACTGCTTGGCTCACGCGTCACCTGTTTCGAAATTTACTTGCTCGGCTTCGTAGTTGATTAGAGGTGAAAGCCGGATCACCATTGGCTGGAGAGAATAGAAAGTTGTCAATGAAATTAGCGATATTTGTGTTTCTGCTCGCTGCGGCATATTCGGGTTATGGACAAGCTGAAAAGCGGACCATCGCGATAACGATTGACGATCTGCCGGTCGTTTCGACGCGTGGCGACCTCAAGAACCGCCAGGAGATAACGAAGAAACTTCTCGCGCATTTAACAAATGCGAAGGTGCCGGCGATCGGATTTGTAAATGAGAACAAATTATACAGCGGGGGAATCCGCGATGCTCAGCAGATCAATTTTTTGAAAATGTGGCTGGATGCCGGGTTTGAGCTGGGCAATCATACATATTCCCATCGCAGCCTGAACAACATTGCATTGGACGATTATCAGGCTGACTTGATAAAGGGAGAGTCGATAACCCGCGAGATGCTTGGACAAAAAGGAAAAAAGATCCAGTATTTTCGTCATCCTTATCTTCAGACCGGCCGGTCGATGGAAGTGAAAGGGCAATTCGGAAAGTTCCTCAAGCAGCATAAGTACATCGTTGCTCCGGTCACGTTCGACAATGCGGACTACATCTTTTCCCGGGCTTATGATATTGCCTTTGACAAGGGCGACATGGCTTTAATGAAAAAGGTCGGCGACGCCTATGTTCCATATATGGAGGCAAAGCTTGAGTATTGGGAGCGGCAGTCGATGAAACTATTCGGCCGTGAAATAAGCCAAACGCTTTTGACCCACGCAAATTTCATAAACGCAGATTATATGGACGATCTGGCGGCAATGTTCAAGCGCCGCGGATACAAGATCATTTCACTGGAACAGGCGCTGAAAGACAGGGCATATGAATTGCCTGACACCTATGTCGGGCCGGCCGGCATTTCGTGGCTGCATCGCTGGGCACGCGAGAGGGGAAAGGAATTTGTTATTCCGGGTGAACCCAGCGTACCTGAGTTCGTACTCAAACTTTCCGGTTTCGAATCAGAATGACGATCAAGGCAGAGATCGTGGTCATCGGGGCCGGCGTTGTCGGAGCATCGGTCGCATATCACTTGACCGAACGCGGCGCGCGTGATGTGCTGATGCTCGAACGCGGACAGCGGCAGGGTTTGGGGTCGACCGGCGCCGCGACGGGTGGTGTGCGCTCTCAATTCGAGACAGATATCAATATCAAGATGTCACTTTATTCGCTCGGATTTTTTCGCGACTGGGAATTCGATTGCGAATATGAGCCCGCGGGATATCTTTTCTTTGCGACCACTGACGAACAGCTCGAATATCTCGAACGAAACGTCGAAAAACAGATCAGCTTGGGCGTTCGGGACGTTGAGATCGTCGATACTTCGGCGATCAAAAGGCTTGTTCCGATCTTGAATTGTAATGACATCCTTGGCGGCAGTTTTGGGCGGCACGACGGGTTTATCAATCCGCTTGCAGTGATGCGGGGATTCACGGATGGAGCATTGCGGCGCGGAGCAAGGCTCGAGCTTGGGACCGAGGCCTTGCGGATCACGGCCGATGGCGGCCGGGTCACGGCGGTTGAGACGGATCGCGGACGGATCGATTGTGAAAATGTTGTGATCTGCACCGGAGCCCGCGCGGCCGAACTTGCGTCCGGTGCAGGTGTCGAACTTCCGGTCGAGCCGCAACGCCGGCAGATCGTTTGGGCCCGATCCGGCGAACCGCTGCCCGTTGGATTGCCGATGGTCATCGATATCGGGACAGGATTCCATTTTCGTCCGGCAAGGGAGTTTACAGGTGCTGCTGAAGGAAGTCGCGACTTTTCGGCCAATGATATTCTATTTGCTTGTCCCGATCCGAACGAAGCTCCGTCAGTCAGTACTAAGTTTGACGAATCTTTTTGCGAAAATGTATATGAGCGTGCGCGGCACCGGTCACCGTTTCTGTTCGGGTGCAGCATTATAAGGGAAAAATGTCGGGCCGGGCTGTATGAGAATTCACCGGACCATCATGCGATTTTGGGAGCGAGCGGCGTTGACGGTCTTTATCTGGCCAACGGGTTTTCGGGACACGGCGTTATGCATTCACCGGCGACGGGCCGGGCATTAAGCGAGATCATTTTAGATGATGGGGCTAGTTTTCTCGATGTGTCATGTTTGGGCCTGGATCGTTTCACGACCGGCAAACTGCTGCACGAGACTGCATTTATTTAAAGACTTTGAAACGCTAAGATTCCGTTGGCTGGATTTGGTGCCGGAGAACGAAGCCTTTGGAGTTTGAATGCCCTTCATCATCATTCCAGAGTCTGAACTCAAGTTGTTGGTCCGCGACTCCGCGATAGAATATATTCATGACGACTGCGATCATCCACCACCCCATTTACGAAAAGCACAACACCGGGCCGGGCCATCCGGAAACATCCGAAAGGTATGCAGCGGTTGTTGATGCGCTCAAGGGCGACGAAGTGCTTTGGAAATCGCTTGTCGGGATCACACCGGAAAAGGCTTCTCGGGGTTTAGTGCAGGCGGTCCATACAAAAGAGCATTTCAAGCGGGTCGAGACAGCGATAGTTAACGGCCTCGACCGGCTTGATTCGGACACCGTCATATCGATGCAGTCATTTGACGCGGCGCTCTATGCCGCCGGCGGAGCAATAGCGGCGGTTGATGCGGTGATGCAAGGCGAGGCGGACAATGCGTTTGTCGCCGTTAGGCCGCCCGGACATCATGCGACAGCCGAGAATGCAATGGGCTTTTGCATATTCAACAACGTGGCGGTTGCGGCCCGTTATGCCCAGAACAAATTTAAGGAAATAGAACGTGTAGCTATCATTGATTGGGACGTACATCACGGCAACGGGACACAAGGCATATTTTACAGTGACCCGAGCGTTTTCTTTTTTTCGATGCACCAATATCCGTGGTATCCGGGAACCGGAGCAAAGGGTGAGACCGGCCAGGGCAAAGGCCTCGGATCAACTTTGAATATTCCTATACGAGCGTTCAGCAAAGCCCGTGACCAGCTTTCTTCGTTCGAAGCGGCAATAGGCGAGATCGCCGCAAAAATGACGCCCGATCTGATTTTCATCTCGGCCGGGTTCGACGCTCATTTGAGCGATCCGCTTGGGCAGCTGCAATTGGAAGACGCAGATCTTAATTCGATGACGCGAGTCGTAAAACAATGGGCGGATGAAACATGTTCGGGCCGCATAGTGTCGTGTCTTGAGGGCGGATACAATCTTCAAACACTCGGAGAAACCGTCCGCGGACATGTGGCCGAACTTTCGAAGAAATAGGATCTCGCGGCAGGCTTAGCGATTTTCGTGCCGTGTGATAATATCTTTTCAACTCATCCACAGAAAGGAGATTCCCAGATGCCGGACGTTGAAACATCATGCGTTCAGTGCAAAGAGACCTTTCTCTTCACTGAAAAAGAACAGGAAATGTTCTATCAGCGGAACATGCCGTCGCCGCAGCGCTGCCCAAAATGCCGATCAAAAAAGGCAATTGCCCGCGACGATGCTCCAAAAAGATTTGAGATAGTTTGCGACCATTGCGGCAAACATGACCGCGTACCGTTTCAGCCAAAGGTCGGCCGTTCGGTCCTGTGCCGCGAGTGTCACGAGGCCAGCCGTTCGCGGGCGAAATTTGCCTGAAACGATGATCAATGGACTTTGGATAAAGGATAACGATAATTCGCTTTACCTTTATCCTTTTTCTTTTTTGTGGAAAGGCCTTGAGAACATTGGCGGGCCGCGTCGTTGGTTTCATGGAATGTTTTTTGTAATAGACTATGGAATTTGAAACTGTTGATTACTCGAGCGAGAAAGGCGTCGTGATCGTGACGATGAATCGGCCCGAGGCATTGAATGCATTGTCGCTTCAGCTTTGCGTTGATCTTAAGGCGGCATTCGAGCAGGCGTTAGCGGACGATGCAAGAGCGGTAGTGTTAAGTGGGTCTGGCCGTGCATTTTGCTCGGGCGGCGACCTTCGCGAGATGCAGTCGATGTGGCAAAAGGAAGGGCGGATCGAGGCCTTTCTGGAAGACCCTTTGAAAGCGTTGCACGACGTCATAATCCTTATTCGCGAGACGCCGATCCCATTTGTAGCCGCCGTGAACGGCGTTTGTGCCGGAGCGGGAACTAACTTTGCTCTCGCGTGCGATCTTATCATTGCCGCCGAAGACGCGAGCTTTAACGAGGCATTCGTTCGTATCGGCCTGTCACCCGATTGCGGCGGAACCTTTTTTCTGCCGCGTGCCGTTGGTGAAAAAGTTGCGGCTGAATTATTCATGACGGGTGACACGGTTGACGCTAGGCGGGCGTTGCAGATCGGCATGATAAATCGCGTTGTGCCGTCCGACGAACTTAAGGCCGAAGCACTTAAACTAGCGGGGACGCTGGCGGCGGGGCCGACCGGATCGATCGGCCGCATTAAACGAATGCTGAACGCATCCTATTCCAACGATCTGCGCGGCCAGCTTGAGATCGAACATCAATGTCAGATCGAATCAGGCCGGGCCGACGATTTCAGGGAAGGTGTTGCCGCCTTTTTTGAAAAACGTCCGCCGAATTTTACGGGCGGTTAAACGGCGGTAGAGCAAAGACGCAGCGAAAAAAGACACGAAAAGTGCAGTCATATGGACGCACCTTTCGTGTCTTTTCCGCGATTATGGGAGCCGATGATTAAAATCCGATCTCGGATTTTGACACGTTGGCCAAAAGGCGGTTTAATAGTCTTTTGCAAATGAAATTCAATTTCAATAAGGAAATTTGAAGTGTGACCCTGATAGCTGACGGATCTGGAAGGCAGATAGGCGGAAACGAGATGATTGTGAACCGGCCGGAATGATATGAAGACGTTTAGGAAAGTAATTTTTTGGCTGCACCTCATATCGGCCCTATTTGCAGGGGTTATCATTTTTATCATGTCGGTCACCGGAGCACTGCTCTCGTTCGAGAGACAGATGATCGAGTTTTCCGAACGTGATGCCCGATACGTTTCCGTTCCGGCGAACAACGAACGCCTTACGCCGCAACAGGCCCTTGAGGCATTTCGGGCTGCCATGCCGGATTCAAAGCCTGCATCAATGTCGATTAACAATGAGAGCGGTGCGGCATGGCAGATCGGACTTGGACGCGACGGCATCGTGTTTGTCGATCCTTATTCGGGATCAATTACCGGCGAGAGCAACAAAACCATACGCGGTTTTATGAGTGAACTGAGAAGCTGGCACCGCTATGTTGCTCTGTCCGGTGACCAGCGGCCGGTCGGAAAGGCGTTGACGGGAGCGGCAAATCTTCTCTTTCTTTTCCTTGCGATATCCGGACTGTACATCTGGCTGCCAAGAATGCTGACGTGGAAATTGATCAAGCCCGTTATATGGTTTCGCGGCGGGCTGCATGGCAAGGCCCGCAATTTCAATTGGCATAATACGATCGGTTTCTGGTCGTCGGGCCTTCTGATCGTGTTTACCTTGACCGCGTCGGTCATCTCGTATCAATGGGCCGCAAACTTGCTTTATACGTTAACAGGCAACGAGGTGCCCGCCGCACAGAACGGGCCGCGGGGAGATGTTGCCGCCGATGAACAACCTTATGTTTGGCCGGCGGAAATTGATCGGTTGTGGACGACCGCCGAGGCACAATCCGCCGGTTGGAAGTCGATAAGCCTTAGGCTGCCGATCGAGAAGAACGCGGCCGTATTCAACATCGACGAGGGCATATATTGGAACATCTTTGGCCGTTCGGCGTTGACTTTAGACGCAGTGACGGCGGCCGCGGTGAAATGGGACCCATACGGAAATAGGAATGCGGCACAGCAGCTTCGTTCCTGGTCACGGTTCACGCACACCGGCGAAAGCGGCGGCATTGTCGGTCAGATCATCGGCTTTTTTGCATGCGTTGGCGGAGCGTTTCTTGTCTGGACAGGCTTTTCGCTTTCGTTCCGGCGATTCGGCAAATGGATCAATAAGCAGCGATCTTCAGAATCGGCCGAATTAGATGCCGACCTTTAGAACAACAGACCGGCAATAGCAAATCGAGAACCTTGAAAGGCCGCTTCTGCACAACGACGAACTGAACCAATTGCACTTTGACATTTAGCAATGCTGAACGAAGCAGTCCCCGAACAAGCTGAAATGCAATAGCTGAAAAACTTAAATGGTGTTTCCAAACGCTATCGGGTAGCAACACACACATAAGCAAAAAGTTTCGAGTAGGAAAACTTCTATAAACATCAACCCGCCCTGCACTTCCCGCCCGAATAACCGTAAACTAAGTTACCTAAACTTGCAGCACCCCGCCCGGGGTGCTAAATATTTTCGGCAACAATGGAATCAATCACTTACGGACAACTTTTAAGAGGAAACCGGAATTTCCGCAATTTGCTGGCGGGGCAGTTTATCTCCGAGCTCGGGAACTGGTTCAATTTTATTGCGAGTTTGGGATTGGTCCGTTTAGTTTCCGATGCGTCGCCGATGGCCGCCGGGATATTGTTTGTTTGCCGACTTTTGCCGTTTGCTCTGTTCTCGCCGATCGCAGGCACATTCGTCGATCGATTTTCGCGGCGCCAAGTGATGATAATCACCGACCTTGCCCGTGTTGCCGCGGCGCTAATGTTCCTGTTCGTTTCGGGGCCGGACGACCTTTGGATAGCATATCTCGCAACGGTGCTGCTTTCGACGTTCGGGGCATTTTTTGATGGAGCAAAAAACGCCTCGACGCCGAATCTTACCGGCAGGGAAGGCTTACTCGCGGGAACGGCATTGATGTTTTCGACGCGGTTTCTGCTGATGGCGATCGGGTCGGCCCTTGGCGGCTGGGCTTCCGCTATCTTTGGCTACGAGGTGGCCTTTATTATCAACGCCGCGTCCTTTTTGGCATCAGCATATACGGTCTGGCTTATTCCGGATGAGGCGGTGCGCGAACAGGAAACAGCAGACCGGGCAGGCCGGTCCTCATTCATATCGGAGATGAGAGAGGGCCTGCACTACGCGGTGACAAATCATTTCGCGTTGACCATCATTCTGATGAACGTGATCTGGGCCGTGGGCGGCGGGGCGATCAATATCGTTTTCGAGCGGATGGGCGGCGTCGTATTTGTCGCTAAGGAAGGCTGGAACCCTGACGTTGCGGTCGCCTTGCTTTGGACCGCGAGCGGATTCGGACTTTTTCTCGGGATGATGATCGCACATCGTGCGTCGATCCATCTCGACCGGCGCGGAACAACATATCAATTCATCGGGTGGACGCTGATCGCCCACGGGGTACTTTTTGCCTTCGCCGGGATCGTTCCCGGCCTCTGGCTTTTCATGCTCTTTGCGTTTATTTCACGAATGATCATTGGTGTTGAATATGCGGTG
>Ga0138256_10000432_pt1 | contig 46214 bp, 56 predicted proteins | sample KNB2016incub_MG_FD_105486 | JGI IMG/M metagenome (GOLD analysis project Ga0138256, IMG submission 105486) | Active sludge microbial communities from wastewater in Klosterneuburg, Austria - KNB2014incub_MG | ecosystem: Engineered > WWTP > Activated sludge > Unclassified | place: Austria... | reverse complement strand
TCAGCGCGCCTTCTTTTCCGGCAATGGACCAGCCCCCCCCCGCGAAGGCGAGGTGGATCAGGAGCATCAGTCCGGCGGCCTTTAAGTAGCTCATGAAAGCTCTCTCAACACTGGTCGTCGTCCCCCCGCAGGGGAGGTTTAGCTGTCTTGGTAAAAGCATCCTTTCCAAACATGAAAAAATTGGTGAACGTGCCGGCCATGAGCGACGAAACAAACACATCGAATGAAGCGCGTGGCGCTGAGGACTCAGTCGCGACCGCCGCCGAACAAACCCAGGTTATTCCCGGCGCTGCGCCCGGTAAGGCCCTGAGCCCGGAAGCCATCCGCGCGCTCGAGGAAGCAGAGGCGCGGCGCCAGGCCGCGTCCCGGCAAGAATTGCCTACCGAGATCAACGGCCGCCGCGAGGGCGAAGAACCCACCCGCTATGGCGATTGGGAAAAGAAGGGTCTAGCGGTCGATTTCTAGCCGTTGGAACTCCCTCGCAAAGCGTCTTGCTTTCCGCCCGTCGGAGACTTGGAGTTAACCTCGCCAGTATTCACTTGCCGCACGGCACGGCGAATGCATCGGACGCCCGTCATGATACGAATTTCCCGTCTTCTCGCAGCCGTGCTGGTGCTTTCGTTCGGCGCCGCCGCTGTCGCAGGCCCGTCCTTCGCCGATGGCCGGAAAAGGCCGCCGCGCGTGGCGGCGCCGCCTCCGCCGCCGCTTCGCATCCCACCGCCGGCGCCTCCGGTCGCGCCGGAACCCACCCCCATCAAACTAGCCCCGCCGTCGATCGTGCTGCCGTCCAATTTTGGCACGGGGGGCGTCGGAATCGACATCAATGGCGGCTCGAGCGGCGGCAGCCGCGTGATTGTCATCTCAGGCGGCTCGGCTCGCGCTCAGGCTTCAGCCTCGGCCTTCGCCTTTGCCGGCGCTTCTGCAACCGCTTTTGCTGGCGGCGGCAAGGGCGGTGGCGGCGGCAATGGCTGCGGCTGCAAATAACCGGCTTCTAGAGCCAGCCCCTTAGTTGTTCGTCGCGCCAGAGATGGGCTGAGCCAATCAACGGCGCGGCCTCCGACACAATCAGATTGATCGGGATCGGCTTCATCAACGCAGCCCGCGGGCCGCGCTTGTAAAAGCGGTCGAGCGCGGCGCGTTCCCTCAGCCACGGCTCCAGGCGTTGCGAGACACCGCCGGCGATGAACACGCCTCCCGTGGCGTTCGATACAAGCGCCATATTGCCCATGGCGGTCATCACGGTGCGCGCCCGCAGCCGGCAGAATTCGAGCGAGACCGGGTTCCCCGCATATGCGGCGTCGATTGTCTCGGCTTGGCTGAGCGGCGCGGGCTTCATGCCCATGACCCCGAACAACGCATCACGCGTGTCTTCATAGCCCACCCCGCCGGCCACCATTTCGTTAGACACGTAGCCATGCTGGCTGCGCAGCTTTTCGGCGAGTTTCCATTCGATATCGGTTTCGGGCGTGAAAGCCTGATGGCCGCCCTCCCCGCCGATCACGACCCAGCCCGCATCGACCCGGCGGAGTAAGCCAACGCCGAAGCCGGTGCCGGGACCGCCAATGGCGCACGAGCCTTTTGGGTCGCACTCGCCGGGCGCGATCTGTCGAAGCTGATCGCCGGCAAGTTCCGGCGCCGACCGGGCCATGGCGATGAAGTCGTTCACCGCCACCAGCCTGTCGACGCTCAGGCGACGCCGAACGGCTGCAAGATCGACGGTCCAGCTACGGTTGAGAAGTTCGACGCGCGGGCCGCCCGTGACGCCAGCAAAGCCAAATGAGGCCCCTGCATAGTCTGGTTTCGTCTCCGCTAGATAGACGTCGAGTGCAGCTTCGAATGTCTCGAAGTCCGCACCAGCGCGCTTCCAGACGTCCGAAAGTGCAGCCTGCCCGCCGCTGACGCGCGCCAGTGCAAAACGCACATTCGTGCCGCCGGCATCCCCGACCAATATTGCCCCGTCCTGCATACATGACCTTAAGCTGCCCATCGCGTCAGCCGCAACGCTGTCTTCCACGCTATCAGTGGACGGATTTCCTTGCATTTTGTCTTGCCGTTTTGGCAGGGTGTTCGCGATCCCCTCCACCGAAAGGAACCCCCTGCACGATGCCCCATGCCACGCCGCTGATCTCGCTTCTCACCATCGGCCTGGGGTTCGCCTTCGTGTTCGGTATGATTGCCACGCGGCTAAAGCTGTCGCCGCTGGTGGGCTATCTGGTCGCAGGCGTTGTGATCGGGCCATTTACACCGGGATTTGTCGGCGACCCGCATCTTGCGGGCGAACTCGCCGAGATCGGCGTGATCCTCCTCATGTTCGGCGTCGGCCTGCACTTCTCGCTGAAAGACCTGCTCTCCGTGCGCGCGATCGCCATTCCGGGCGCTCTGGCGCAGATCGGCGCGGCGACCCTGCTCGGTCTGGGCATGGGCACGCTGATGGGATGGACCGTCGAAGCCGGCATCGTCTTTGGCCTTGCCCTGTCTGTCGCCTCGACCGTCGTGCTGTTGCGTGCGCTGCAGGAGCGGCGCGTGGTGCAGACCGACAAGGGCCGCATCGCGGTTGGATGGCTGATCGTTGAAGACCTCGCCATGGTTCTGGCGCTAGTGCTGTTGCCGACATGGGCCGGCATACGCGAGCAGATGGCGGAGGCTGGCGGCTTCACCTGGGCGCAGGCGCAGGAGATCACGATTGCGGTGCTGCTCACGCTCGGCAAGGTCGGCGCGTTCATCGTGATCATGCTGGTCATCGGCAAGCGAGCGATCCCCTGGCTGCTGCATCGCGTATTGCATCTGGGATCTCGCGAACTGTTCAGGCTATCGGTTCTGGCAATTGCACTCGGCGTGGCGCTGGGCGCGTCCGAACTGTTCGGCGTGTCCTTCGCGCTTGGCGCCTTCTTCGCCGGCATGATCATGGGCGAAAGCGAGCTGTCGCATCAGGCGGCGAACGAGACGCTGCCGCTGCGAGATGCGTTCGCCGTGCTGTTCTTCGTCTCAGTCGGCATGCTGTTCGACCCTCTAACGCTGGTGAACAACCCTTGGCCGCTGCTCGGCGCACTTGCGATTGTGGTCGTGGGCAAGTCACTGGCGGCGCTGCTGATCATGGGCGCGTTCAAGCAGAAGCGCGAGAATTCTGCTCTGATCGCGGCAAGCCTCGCGCAGATCGGCGAGTTCTCCTTCATTCTCGCCGGCCTCGGCGTAGGCTTGGGCCTGCTGCCGGAAGAAGCGCGCGACCTGATCCTTGGTGCGGCTATCCTGTCGATCGTTCTGAACCCGCTGGTCTTCCTCGTCGCCGACCGCTTCACGCCAAAGGCAGCGCCAGTGGAAGCAGAGCCCGTGAGGGCTGGCTCGCCCGGCCGCGCGATCATCGTGGGCTATGGCCGCGTGGGCTCGCGCCTCGGCAAGGCGCTGGGCGCGGCGCGCGTCGACTATTCTGTCATCGAGGACCGACAGGAACTCGTCGAAAAACTTCACGAGCAGGGCCTCCCGGCTGTCGCGGGCAATGGCGTGTCGATCGAGACGCTTAAAGCGGCCGCTGTGGAATCAGCTCAGCTTATCTACATCACCGTGCCGGATGGCTTCGAGGCTGGACGCATTGTGGAGATCGCGCGGCAGCTGAACCCCGGCATCCGGATCTTCGCCCGTTCGCACAATGATGCGGAGATCGACCACCTGCGCAGCTTCGGCGCCGACGTCATCATCTCGGGCGAGGAAGAAATCGCACAGGCGATGATCGATGCAACAGGTCTCGCCAAGCCCGTTGGCTCTGCAGTGTGACGGCGTCCGGATCGCTATATCGTAACATTGTAATCGTTTGATTCTGAGAGCTGCGCAGCTTAGGGAGCGGCATGGGTGATGATCACGCACACGCGCACGCCGGGCATGGCCACGACCATGCGCACGATCATTCACATGGCCATCATCACCATGGCGACGAGAAGAATGAGAGCCGGATCGGTATAGCCGCACTGCTGACCGGCGCGTTCATGGGTGTCGAGTTGGCCGGCGGACTTATCTCCGGATCGCTGGCGCTGATTGCCGACGCCGGCCACATGCTGTCGGACTTTGGCTCGCTGGCGTTGGCGTGGATCGGCTTCCGCATGGCGCGGCGTCCCGCGAACTCGCGGCGCACTTTCGGCTTCAGGCGCTTTCCGGTGCTAGCGGCGTTCGTAAACGGACTGACGCTGTTTGCGATCGTGGTGTGGATCATCGCCGAAGCGATCGGGCGGCTGAACAATCCGCATCCCATCGAACCCAACCTGATGCTGTGGGTCGCGGCTGCCGGCCTCGCCGTGAATGTGGTTGCGTTCGCAGTCCTGCACGGCGCGGACCGAGACAATCTGAATGTGCGCGGCGCCCTGCTCCATGTCGCGGGCGACCTGCTGGGATCGATCGCCGCGATTGTGGGGGCGATCATGATCATGAACACGGGCTGGCTCCAGATCGATCCAATCCTGTCGGCGCTGGTGTCGCTGATCATCTTGCGTTCCGCCTGGTCGCTGACCTTCGAGAGCGCGCATATCCTGCTCGAGGGCGCGCCGCACAACATGGATCTAGACAAGGTGACTCACGACCTCGAACACGTCGAGGGCGTGGTCGATATCCACCATGCACACCTGTGGTCGCTGGATGGACGACGGTCGATGATGACGATGCACGCGCGCATTCGCGAAGATGCTGCGGGGCCGGCTGTGGTCGCCCGCATCAAGGCGCGACTGCACGACACCCACGGCATCGACCACGCGACAATCGAGATCGAAAGCGAAGACTGCGCAGACGCCGAATGCGCCTAAGCAGCAAGGACGGCTTGCGCCTCGGCCGCGCGTTCTGATTTCGTAAGTTTCGCGGCGCCGTAGAAACGCGGTTTGATCGCGGGGAACCACAACACCTTGCCGAGGCCTTCGACGAAACGGCGATAGGCAAAGGCGCGGCCTTCCGTCTTGGCGAGAAAGCAGCCGAACGCCACTGCGCCGTAAACCACGGTCTGGCCGGCGCCTATGGCCATCCAAAAAGCGATGGCGGAAAGATCGCGCTTGGGCCCGGTCCATGCTTTCGTCGCAGGGCCTTGCCCATAGGCGAAGGCGCGGCGCAACGTGTAGGCGAGCGTCACGCGCGAGGGCTCAGGCGTTTCCCAGACGAATGCGTTGGGCGCCCAGGCAAAGCGGGCGCCGGCGGCTTCCATGGCCTGGAACAGGAGATCGTCCTCACCACCGATCTCGTTGCGCTCGATCGAGAATGGCTCCGCGGACGGAAGCGCACTGCGGCGAACAAGGCTGCATCCGCAGCCATAGAAGATGTCGATGACGCCCTCAGCGTGATCGGGTTCGCGCGCAAAGAAGGCGCTGAAATACGCCTCATGAGCGCGCGGCTTCGCTGCTAGCTTCGTTCGCACTGGCCCAAACACAACATCGGCCCGTCCCTCACGCTGCACACGCAGCAGCTCGGTCAACCAGTCCGAGGGCGCAATCTCGTCATCATCGAGGAAAGCGATGATCTCTCCCCGCGCCGCTCGCAGACCGGCATTTCGCGCATTGGCGATGCCGGCGCACGGTTCGTGAATCACAACGACGCGCTGGTCGCTAAGCGCCCGCAGCGGTTCAAGCGCTGAGCCTACAGGGTCATTGTCGACCAGCACCAGTTCGAATGACGCATCGCACGCCTGCGCCAACGCGGAGCGCGCAGCTTCAATCGCGCGGTCGGGGCGGCGAAAGGTCGGGATGATAATCGAGACAGTTGGGCTCATGGGAGCCGTACGTTACGCGAGGCAGGTTGCGGCCACGTTTACATGCCGCAAGTGCGTTGAAATGTCCCGACTTTCACTTCGCACTGCACGGTCTGACGCGGTTCAGAGCAGCCTACGAAGTCGGCCGCTGGATCTGGCCAGCCAGGTTTTGCGACACCTGCCGCGCATCGAAGGCATTTGGATCACCACCCTTCTGCCCGCGGCTCATCACCACCTCGGCGTAGGCCTCGTAGCGCGTAACCTGTTCAAACGTCTGCGGCGTCCAGAACGGGTCCCAGGTGCGGACCCAGCCATAGCGCGGGACGAAATAGGCGTAGGACATGTGCGAGCCCATGAACCCGCCCGACGAGCGGATGCGGCTGTCCTTGTCCGTGTCACGATTGACGATGGTGAAGGTGTCGTAGCCGTTCTGCAGCGTCAGCTCGGCGGCGCGGTAGAGCATGTAATTCTCGACCGTCTCGCGTTCGGTCAGCGAATTGCCTTTAAACGAGATGCGGTAGCGGTCGTTCTCGATCCGCGACTCCGTGTAACCGCCATCATAACGCCCGCCCGGCTGATAAGGCGTTGGGCCGGTCTGGCACGCGGCCAGACCTAGTGTGGTGGTGATCGCTGCAGCAGCGAAAAGCATGCGCAACATGAGTTTGCCTCCTAAACGGGCGAATTCCTGCAGACTCTCACATAGTAAGTACAAGATGAACGCCAATAGAACGCGGCCGGTCCACCGCAGGAGAAACGACCTTGATCAAGTTTACGCAATGTCGCCCCCGCCAGATCAGGCGCAAGCCGGCCTTCAGGCAGTTGCAAACCCGAACACGGATTTGGTTTCGAGGAACTCGTGGATGCCTTCGACGCCCCATTCGCGGCCATTGCCGGACTGCTTGTAACCGCCGAAGGGCATGGTCTGGTCCGAGCCTTGGCCATTGAGGTGGACCATGCCGGTGCGCAGCTGGCGGGCGATCTTCTGGGCGTGCTCCTGCTCGCCCTGCACATAGCCTGAGAGGCCATAGACCGTGTCATTCGCCATGGCGATCGCCTGCTCCTCGCTATCATAGGGCAGGATGCAGAGCACTGGCCCGAAAATCTCCTCGACCGCGATCGTCATATCGTTGCGCACGTCGGCGAAGACGGTGGGCTTCACATAATAGCCGCGATTGAGGCCGTCGGGACGGCCCAGACCGCCCGTAACAAGCGTCGCGCCTTCTTCGATGCCGGTCTTGATGAGGCCCTGGATCTTGTTCCACTGGGTCTCGGAGACGACGGGGCCGATGGCGCCTTTCTCGGCGGTCGCCGGATCCTGCACCTTCACGGCCTCAGCGGTCGCCTTGGCGATGGCCTTGGCTTCTTCATTCTTGGCGCGCGGCACGAACATGCGCGAGGGCGCGTTGCAGCTCTGGCCCGTGTTGGTCATCATCTGCATGACGCCCTGCTTTACCGCCTTTTGCAGGTCCGCGTCATCGAGCACGATGTTGGCTGACTTGCCGCCGAGTTCCTGGGCGACGCGCTTGACCGTCGGCGCCGCAGCTTGCGCAACCAGAACGCCCGCGCGGGTCGAACCGGTGAAGGACACCATGTCGACATCCGGGTGAGCCGACAGGGCCGCGCCCACGCCCGGACCGTCGCCATTGACGAGGTTGAACACGCCTTTCGGCACGCCTGCTTCGTGGAGGATTTCAGCGAAGATGATCGCATCAATAGGCGCAACTTCAGATGGTTTCAGAACCATTGTGCAACCGGCCGCGATCGCGGGCGCGACCTTGCAGGCGATCTGGTTCTGCGGCCAGTTCCACGGCGTGATGAAGCCGCACACGCCGATCGGCTCCTTGCGGATCAGGTGCTTGCCGCGACGCTCCTCGAACTCGAAGGTGCGCAGATAATTGGCCGCCTGCGTCAGATGGCCGATCGCTGACGGGGCGTGTGCGCCCTGGGCCAGCCACAGCGGCGCGCCCATCTCCTCGGAGATGGCGCCCGCCACCTCGCCCATGCGCCTCTTGTAGACCGCGATGATCTTGTCGAGCAGGTCGGCGCGATACTCTTTCGTGGTTGCGGCAAAGGCCGGGAAGGCGGCCTTTGCGGCTGCGACAGCCTTGTCCACATCCGCCTTCGAGCCGATCGAAATGCGGGCGTAGGCCTCCTCATTGGCCGGGTTCTGCACCTCCAGGGCGCGCGGCGTCACCGGATCAACCCACTCGCCATTGATGTAGAATTTCAGGTAGTCGCGCATGGGGGTCTCCTCGGCATCGCAGCGGTAGGGCGCTGGTGACTAGATAGTCCAGGTTTGCAGGCTTTGTGAGTCCCCCCAAAAGGCGGGTTTGGATTAGGCGCCCTGCCTCATTGCCATGGAGATTGGCCTCCGGCACTGTCACGGTTAGGAGGAGGTTCCGCAGAGGCGGGGACCTTGATGATGCAACGTACAGGACTCGCCCTACTGGCCGCACTGGCGTGCCTGCCCGGCGCCGCCAATAGCCAGGAAGCACTGGCAAGCGAATACGGCTACAAGCTCGCTGGCAAGACCGAAGGGGCGACCTACTTCCTTTCCGGAATCCGGAGAGGGGCAGAACCTGATTCCGTCGAAGCGTGGATATGGACGATGCTGCCCGAACCCACAGGCGCGGGCAGCGAGGTGCACGACGCCGTAGCGCAGCGCTCGGTCTTGCGCTGCGAGGGACGGTCGATCGAAGCGCTGAAAACCGAGAACTATCTCAACGGCGCACTGACGGGGGCAGCCGATATCCCGCCGCAAACTCCTATCAATGTACGCAATACGCCCATGGAAGCGGCGTGGAAGGTCGCGTGCGATACGGGCGTTCGCTACAGCGTCGAGACCGTCGCGGACCTCTCGGCTGCCTATGCCATCGCGAGAAAACCCGGGTGAGGCGGCTCAGAACAGCGGCGATTCGGGCTGTTCGACCCGCTTGAACGTGATGCGGCCGACTTCGTTGAGCATGGTGTTCTTGTCGACGAAGGAGCGGACCGTGGTCGACAGCGGCTGCCCGTTCTCGTCGATCGTGAACAGCTTGAAGCGCTGCCTGTCGACGGTCTCGACCCGGTAGCGACCCGTCTGCGTCACCGGATCGGTCGGCACGCCGCGGATCTCCATCCGGTTCCGCGTCAGGTAGGAGCCGTCCGTGTTGAACACGGCGGTGATCTCGCCCTTCACATCGCCAGATGAGGTGTCGGCGCGCCATTCGCCGACAAGCGTGCGCGAGAAATTGCCCGGTTTTGGTTTGCTGCTGAACAACATCGTCCCGGAGTCCCTTCAGAAAGCATGCCAGCACAGGCCAAGCCACGCGCCAACCGCTTGAGTCAGTTGCCCCCGGGATATGGCCCCCGGTGAGAAACCGCCCTACGCGCCGATCGTATCGCATGGCATGGTTACTTTCCGGTTGAATCTTACGGAACTTCCATGAATCGGCTGATCGCTCTGACCCTGTTGCTCGCCTGCCCTGCCGCGGAGGCCCAGCAGGATGGCCTTGTCGAAGGCGCAAAGCTGGCCGAGGCCTTCAACCAGGCCGACCTTGATACGCTTGGACAATGCCAGGCGCGGATCGAAGGCGGCATCCGGCTCCATGACGAATTCGTCGAATGGCTGGGCGCCAACGGTCAGCCTGGCGCCGCCGATGCGGCGCGCCTTCTCAAGGAAAGGGGCGGGCCGCTCGCCCAGACCCTCTCGACTGTCCGGCGCACGGCTGCACAGGGCGAGGGGCTCAGCCTTGCCGCGTCAGACGCCGCCCATGCCGCCATGATGGAAACGTTCACGCGTCATCCCGGAGAAGATGAGCGAGCCGCCTATGCGCGCTGGCAACCTCAGACAAAGCTGTCGCCGGACTGCGCGCCAGCGCTAAAACGGGCGCGCTGGAAGATCTCATTTGACCATCTTCCGGAGGTCGGATGATGGCGATCACCGGCGGGCGCCGGTGCGGCGCTGTTCGTTACGCCATGCATGGGGACAAGGTGGAATAGACGATAGGCGAGCCCGCTTTCTTCGCCTCCTCCAACATCGCCACGCGCGGCCTCCGCCGCGCATGCGGGACGCCGCTGACCTCGCCTCCAACACGCCGGACGCCTGCATCTGCGTCACCATCGGTTCGCTGGATGATCCCGAACTTGCGGGCATCGAAGTGCAGTACGGTCTGGAATCGAGAATCAGCTATGTGGAATTCTGCCAAGACATTCCCGGCGAGGTCACAGGCGAAGGCCCGGCAGAGCAGGCGTCCTTTGCCGGCATGACCAGCAAACAATCCTAGATCGAGATCGCGACGATCCTGGCTTCCGTGGCGCCCGCTTCGATCTCTTCTCCCACGCCCTTCCCCATCATCTCTCGCGCAAGCGGCGAGACCCATGACAGAAGACCGCGCGTGGGATCGGCTTCATCCTCGCCGACAATCCGGAAGCTCGACCGCCAGCCATCTTCACGCAGTATGTTCACGGCCGAACCAAAAACCACTTCGTCCGCCCCCGCGGGCGGAGATTGCACCTGCGCGCTGTTCCGCCGTGCGGTCCAGTAGCGAAGTTCACGCGCCGCGCGAGCTGCGGCTTCCCTGTCCCCGGCAGCCAGCCCTTCCGCATGCGCCTCGCTGTGGCGAGTGATCTCGGCGTCAATCAGGACAAGACCTTGCGCCGTCACGAGGTTCGGGAAGGACGAAATCTCGCGCTCCGGCAGATCCAGCACGCCATCGTCGTCCGATTCCTTCGTGAAAGCCTTGCTCATGAAGCTGAATCTAGGGTGACGAGGCGCAACCGGCCAATCCTTACCCAGTCCTTTCCCGAACTCATCCGATCCGTACGCCGGACTTGGTGCAATCCTGACCAAAATTCACTATCTATGGCGGTCAAGTTTCCGGAGCGCAGAGCTTGGACGGCAAGCGCATACTTCTGATCGTCGGCGGCGGCATCGCGGCCTACAAGTCGCTGGAGCTGATCCGGCTGCTTGCCAAGGACGGCATCGCCACACGCGTGATCCTGACCAAGGCCGGCGCGGAATTCGTGACGCCGCTGTCGCTGGGATCGCTGTCAGGCGACAAGGTTTATCAGGAACTTTTCAGTCTCACCGATGAAGCCGAGATGGGCCATATCGAGCTGTCGCGCTCGGCCGACCTCGTCGTCGTCGCGCCAGCGACGGCTGACCTGATGGCGAAAGCGGCCAACGGCCTCGCCAACGATCTGGCCTCCACCACCCTGCTCGCGACCGACAAGACGGTGCTGATGGCGCCCGCAATGAATGTTCGCATGTGGGAACACGCGGCGACCAAACGTAACGTCGCGCAACTGCAAGCCGATGGCGTCACCGTGATGACGCCTGATGTAGGGCCGATGGCATGCGGCGAGTTCGGGCCCGGCCGCCTGCCCGAACCCGAGCGCATCGCGGCGCAGATCCGCAAGCTTCTTTCCTCCCCCACCGGCATTGGGCCTCTCTCCGGCTTTCGCGCAGTGGTGACGGCTGGACCGACACGCGAACCTCTCGATCCCGTACGCTTCATCTCCAACCATTCCTCGGGCAAGCAGGGCTATGCGATCGCAGACGCCCTTGCGCGGCTCGGCGCGGATGTGCGGCTCGTCACCGGGCCAACGCAGCTTCCAATTCCCGACGGCGTTACCGGCGTGAAGATCGAAACGGCCGTCGAGATGCTCGACGCCGTGAAATCGAATCTGCCCGCCGACATCTTCGTGTCCGTCGCCGCTGTCGCAGACTGGCGCCCGGCAACGCGCGCCCAGACCAAGCTGAAGCTGAAGGGCGGCGACCCGGACAATGTCGCGCTGCAGCTGGTGGAAAACCCCGACATCCTGAAGACGATCGGCACGAGGAAAAAGGGTCGCCCGCGCCTCGTCGTCGGCTTCGCGGCCGAAACCAACGATGTCGAGAAACACGCGAAAGGGAAACTCTCGCGCAAGGGCTGCGACTGGATCATCGGCAACGACGTCTCCGGCGACGTGATGGGTGGAGCGGACAACCAGGTCCTGCTCGTATCCAAAGCCGGGGCAGAGCGCTGGCCGCGGATGAGCAAGGCTGAAGTCGCCATGAAGCTGGCAGAGCGGATCGCCGAAGCTTTCCACGACCCGCAGACCAGCGCGGCGGAATAGCGCGCCCCGCGCATATGGCCGGGAGAGCCCCCACCTCCTAGGTCAGTCGCATGATCCGTCACATCGTCTTTTTCACGCTGAAAGACCCGGCCGAAGCGCCCGGAATCATCGGCCATCTCAAGCGGCTCGGGACCATTCCTGGCTCGACGCTTTTTGACGTTGCGCAGAACCGCAAAGCCGACCTGTTCAGCAATGAGATTGACATCGTTGTCTATGCCGAATTCTCGAACATCGACGCACTGCACGCCTTCAAGAAACACCCGACCTATTCGGAAGTAACCAGCGTTGTCCGGCCACGTCGCGAACTTCGCTTCGCGGCTGACATCGACGCCTGATCGATCTGTGGAAAGCGGGCAGCTCCGCTCGCCCTTCGCCCCTCGCCGCGCTAGTCATGACGCTCTGACCCGGAGCCAGCCATGACTGTCACCATTCACGTTGCACCGCTGCCGCATTTCGAAGGGCTGGCCCTGCCCGCTTACGAAACAGCCGACGCCGCCGGCATGGACCTGCGCGCCGCGGTGCCGGATGGCGAGCCGCTGACTCTTGCCCCCGGTCATCGCGCTATGGTGCCAACCGGCCTCACCATCGCCCTGCCCGCCGGCCACGAGGCGCAGGTGCGGCCGCGCTCGGGTCTCGCCGCCAAGCATGGCGTTACCTGCCTCAACACGCCCGGGACGATCGACGCCGACTATCGCGGCGAAGTGAAGGTGATCCTGATAAACCACGGGCAGGACTCCTTCGTGATCAAGCGAGGTGAACGTATCGCACAGATGGTGATCGCGCCGGTCACGCGTGGAGAACTGAAGATTGTCGCCTCTCTCGACGAGACGAAACGCGGCGCTGGCGGCTTCGGGTCGACTGGACGCTGAAACGAGGTCATCCTGCCGGGAAACAACGTTCCCGCTGCCCCGCGACATTCCTCACAAAAGAGGGTAATGGGTGGAGGGCCGTTGAAGGAGAGCTGCCGTGCGCGATGAACCCGCCCTTATCGACATCAATGATGGCGTCGCCACCATCACTCTCAACCGGCCGGACAAGGGCAACGCGCTCTCAGCCGCGATGATGCATGCGCTTGAAGGCCGGATCGGCGAGGCAATCGCCGACGAGGGCGTGCGTGTCGTCGTGATCGCCGCCAATGGCAGGATTTTCTCCGCAGGTCATGATCTCGAGGAAATGCTCGAGCACAAGAACAACGATTGGCAGAAAGCGCATTTCGATCATTGTTCGCGACTGATGCTCTCGATCCGCAATGCGCCGAAGCCTTTCATCGCGCGTGTGCAGGGCGCAGCGGTGGCGGCCGGTTGTCAGCTGGTTGCGACCTGCGATCTCGCTTATGCGGTCGAAGGCGCGAAGTTCGGCATCAACGGCATAAATCTCGGCCTGTTCTGCTCAACGCCCTCGGTGCCGTTGTCACGCGTGGTGCACCCCAAGCACGCACTCGATCTCGCACTGACCGGACGGCTGATCCTGGCGCCAAGAGCGGCGGAGATTGGCCTGATCAATGCCGCCGTTCCGGCGGATATGCTCGACGAGGCCGTAATGGAGGCAGCCCGCGCGATCGCCGGCAAGCAGCCCAATGCGATCAGCCTGGGTAAGAGCCTGTTCTACCGACAGTTGGAAATGGGCATTGCCAGCGCTTATGGCGAGGCCGCCTGCGCCATGGCCAGCAACATGGATTTCGGCGCTACGCGCGAGAAGATCGACGGCTTTGTCAGGAAGACCTGACCCGTCGCCTTCAGCCTTTCAGATCGAGCTGCGGCTTCGCCATTTCGGCCAGCAGGAAATGCTCGGTGTCGCTCACCGTCTCCAGCCCGCCAAAATCGAAGGCGGAGCGATCGATGATGATGTCGCGCGGCCGCAGCTGTCGCGACAGCTCCAGCCCTTCCAGCGAACGGCAGCGCGAGAACGCGACATAGGCTTGTCCGTGCGCGAACATACCCCGATCGAAATCAATGTGAACGCGATCGAGCGTCATGCCCTGGCTCTTGTGAATCGTGGTGGCGTAGGCGAGCCGCAGCGGAAGCTGCTTGAATGATCCTACCACCGACCGCGAGACCGCTTTTGCGCTCGCGTCGAACTCGTAGCGGAACTTCTCCCACGCTTGCTGGGCGACGCGATGCGTCTCGCCATTGATTTTGACGAAGCAATCCGTGTCGCCCAATCCCTGCACCACGCCCAGCGATCCGTTGACCCATCGCCCCGATGGATCATTGCGGATCATCATCACCCGCGCGCCCTGCTTCAGCTCAAGCACCTCCTCGGTTGGAAAGGCCTTGGGCTCGAAATTTCCCTCCAGCGCCGCTGTATATCCCCGCGCCGGTCCGGGCAGTTCAGCCAGCCGCAACTGGTTGATCTTCCACGCCGCTGCATTGTTTGGCGTCAGAACTACATGCGTTGTGCTCGCTTCGGCAGGCGTGCGCGTCGAAACGCGCGTCAGCAGAATCTCCTCATCCTCCTTCGTCAGCCGCGCATTGCGCAGGCCGTTGAGGATGTGGATGAAGGCAACGTCTTCCTGCCGAAAAATCCGCTTCAACGCCGCAAGCCGGAACTGCCCTGCCACGAACCCCGGCGCCTTGAAGAACCATGCGCCGCCATAACTCTCCTGCAGGATATGCTCGACATCCGCGCCGACCACCGGCGGCAATTGATGCAGGTCGCCCGACAGGATCATGCGCACCCCGCCGAACGGCCGCTTGTCTGCGCGATTCAGCCGCAGCGAATTATCGATCGCCTGCATCATGTCGGCGCGCACCATCGACACCTCGTCGATAACCATCGTCTCGATGGCTTTCACCAGCCGCTGGTTGCGGATCTTCCGCGTGTCCCCCGCATCGAGCAGGCGTGGCGGAAAATTGAAGAAGGAGTGGATCGTCTGCCCGCCGACATTCACCGCCGCTAGGCCCGTCGGCGCGAGCACCACAGCCTTCTCGAGCGAGTTGAAGATCAACTGGCGCAGCAGCGTCGTCTTCCCTGTGCCGGCGCGACCCGTCAGGAAGATATTGCGTCGTCCGCCCACGATCTCGTCGACCAGCGGCGCATAGACATTGGAGGCCGGCTCCGTGGTCACCGGCGGTGGCCGTCCCATTGTACAACTGCGTCGGCCATGATTTCTGCTCCGGGAGGATTTAGCGCAGATCATGAGTCTAACGCCCGAACAACTGGAACGTTACGCCCGGCACATCATGCTGCGCGAGATCGGCGGACCGGGCCAGCAGAAGCTGTTGAACGCGCACGTTGCGCTGGTCGGCCTGGGGGCGCTCGGAGGCCCCGCGGCGCTTTATCTGGCAGCCGCCGGCGTCGGAAGGCTGACCCTGATTGACGACGATGTGGTGTCGCTGTCCAACCTGCAGCGGCAGGTATTGTTCGTCGGCGGCGATGTCGGCAGGCCCAAGACAGAGGCAGGCGCTGCGCGCCTGACCGGCCTCAATTCAGGCCTCCAGATTCACGAACGGCGCGAACGGCTCGACGCCGCCAACGCCGCCACGCTCTTGGCCGACGCTCACATCGTTGTCGATGGCTCCGACAGTTTCGCGACCCGGTTCGAGGTCAACGCAGCCTGCCACACGCTCGGCCAGCCCCTTGTCTCTGGCGCTGTGGGCCGATGGAGCGCGCAGGTATCGGTCTTCAAGTCAGGGCTAACGAGGGGCAAGCCGCGAAAAGAACGCTTGCCCTGCTATCGCTGCTTCGTCGCTGAAATGCCGGCCATGGAAGAAACATGCGCCGCCGTGGGCGTCATCGGCCCACTCACCGGCATGATCGGCGCCCGCCTCGCGCTGGAGACGATCAAGGAAATCGCAGGCGTGGGGGCATCACTCGCCGGCAAGCTCTGGCTATTCGACGGATTGAGCGGAGACAGCCGCACCGTCTCCCTCTCCGCAGACCCGGCCTGCCCCATCTGCGGTGGCTGAGCTACTTCTTCAGCTCGTTGTAGATCACCGTCACATAGCTATCGTCGCTGCCTGCGCTGCCGCCAAAGCGCGGCGTCCATTGCGCAAGCGGCTTTGCCGCTACTGTCTGTTCAAGCGTCTTGCCCGCCTTGACCTGCGCATCCACCGCCGCTCGAGCGCCCTTATGCATGTCGAGCGCCGCCTGGAGGTCAGCTTTTGTCGCCAGCTCGCCATGGCCGGGAATGATCTTGGTGTTCGCTCCGGCAACCGTCAGCAGCTTCTCGACTCCTGCGATGAATCCTGCCTGCGTCCCGCCCGATCCGGTGTCCACGAAAGGATAGCGATCCTTCATGTAAAGATCGCCTGTGTGCAGCACATCCGCTTCGACGAAATAGACGAACGTATCGCCATCCGTGTGCGCCGGCATCGGGGCCCGGATCGCGCGGATGGTCTGGCCGTTGAGGTGAAAGTCGATTCCCTCGACGAAAGTCACGACGGGCAACGCGACCTTCGCAGCCGGAACCTGCGGAGCGCCACGTGATTCCGATTTCACTTCGCCAGTCAGCCGCTTCCGCACATTGTCGCTCGCGAAAATCATCGCGCCTCCCTTGCCGAAGGTCTCGTTGCCGCCGGCATGGTCAAAGTGCCAGTGGGTGTTGATCAGGTATTTCGGCTTGCCCTTCGCCAGCTGTTCGATTTTGGCGAGGTTGGCTTCAGCGTTTGTCACGAACTGGTCGTCGATCAGAAAGACGCCGTCATCGCCGACGCTGAGGCCGAGATTTCCGCCCGCCCCGATCAGCATCGATATGCCCGACCCAAGATCAACAACGCGGGCAAAGGGCTGTGTGTTTGGCGCAGGCGCAGCGGCCGGCGCCGAAGCGACAGGAGCAGGAGCAGGAGCAGGAGTTGCGGCTGCGGTCGCGAGCGCAGGCGCCGCCGCCTCGGTAGTCGTGCAAGCCGCCAGCGCGAACATTGCGGCCGTCGTTGAAAGAAGCACTCGCATCCGTATCCCCTGATTTCCCGAGCCTGTTTTGCGCAACCCAGCTCCCGCATCAGGAGAGCGCTCTTGCCCCACGACTTCAAGCGAAATCGTGGCCATGCAGACGACGCACGCGTCATTCAGAGTGCGCTGCCGCCTACTTCTTCAGTTCCTCGTAGATCGCCGTGATATACGCGTCTTCGCTGATGAAGCCCGTCGCCCCGCCGAAGCGAGGCGTCCACCGCGCCAGCGGCTTGGCGGAAATGGTCTGAGCAAGCGTCTTGCCCGCCTTCACCTGTGTCTCCACAGCCGCGCGTGCGCCTTTGTGCATATCGAGCGTCGCCTGCAGGTCCGCCCTTGTGGCGAGCTCTCCGTGTCCGGGGATAATCTTCGTATTTGGCCCGGCGACCTGCAGCATCTTTTCGAGCGCCGCAATGAAGCCTGCCTGCGTCCCACCCGAGCCCGTATCCACATACGGATAGCGATCCTTCATGTAGGTATCGCCCGTGTGCAAGACGTCAGCCTCAACGAAGTACACAAACGTATCGCCGTCGGTATGCGCGGGCAGCGGCGCGCGGATGGCCCGGATCGTCTGGCCGTTGAGATGAAAGTCGATGCCGTTGACAAAGGTCACCACCGGATAGTCCGCCTTCGGTAGCGGCGCCGTCAACGCCTGCCGACCCGTCGTAACTGTCTCGCCGGAGATTCGCTTACGCACATTGTCACTGGCGAACACCGTCGCGCCCGCATTCGCGAACACGGCGTTGCCGCCGGCATGGTCATAGTGCCAGTGCGTGTTGAGGATGTATCTTGGTTTGCCCTTCGCAAACTCCTCTATCTTCACGAGGTTCGCCGATGCGTTGGTTGCAAACTGGTCGTCGATCATGAAGACGCCATCCTCGCCCACGCTGAGGCCCAGATTGCCGCCAGCTCCCATCAGCATGGAAATTCCCTGACCAAGATCGATGACGCGAGAGAAGGCCTGCGTGTTGGCTGCCGGCGCCGTTGGAGGCGTTTGCGCCGCCGCTGTCGGCGCGGTTGTCGCGTAAGCTGAGATCGCGAGCGCCGCGACTGTCGCCGAAAGAAACATCCGCATGCGCGTTCCCCGCTTCGTGAGCTCGGGCGCGCAAATGCCGCCCCGCTCTTTCAGAGAAAGAAGAACGCCGTTGTCGCGTGACTTCAAGTAAAATCGCGCCGGCGCTGCCGTTGCGTCAGCTCAGTTCTTCGGCAACGCAGCCATCGCCCTCGAACGTTACGTCCTCCACGCGACCGCCGCCGATCACGAAGCGCGTCGAGCACGTCGAGCGATAGACGCGCGGCGGCTCCCACACAGGGAAGGTCTCCGTGATGGTCTCGGTTTTGGTCTTGCCATCCTTGTCGGTGAAAGTGCGTTTCACCTCGCGGGATTCATCACGATAGTAACCGGCCTGCTCATCGACAGTGGTCTTGGTGTAGCTCCACATCTCACGGCCGTTCGACATCGTCGTGCGGTTCTGCGGAGCGCCCCAGCGGACGAGGACATCGTCTGTCGAGCGTCCGAGCTCGAGGCTCATGTGCTGGCGATAGCCCTCTTCCGTCGCGCAGGCGGAAAGCGCCATCACGGAAGCGGCAAGCGTTGCGAAAGCAAGCGTGCGGAAAGTCATCATCCCACTCCAGGTCCTGACCCGGATCTTCCCCGACCCCGGCTGAACCCAGATTGAATGAGAGTGCGACGGGACGCCAGTGCCTCTGGAATCTGCTCCCTCAGAACTCGATCAGTGCGACTGCAGGCCGGCAGGATCGGAGGGAAGCGGCAGGTCGAGCGAGGGACGCCCTGTCGGCATGGGCGTCGCTGGCTGGCTCGCCGCAGGCGACAATGGCACGGGCTGCGGATCGATCGGCGCAGGCGGCGTGTAAGCCGGGGGGACATAGGCCGGCGGCGTAGGAGGCGGCGTAGGCGTATAGGCAATCACCGGCGCCGCGGGCGTCGCCGGGGCGACCGCGGCGACCGTGGCCATCTGTCCGGTCCCACGCGATGGCGCGGAGGTGAGGTCCGAACGGATGAATGCCTTCTGCCCGTTCTTCAATACGACCTGGTACCAGTTCCAATCCGGCAGACGCGCAATGCCGACCACGGTCAGCGACAAACCCGTGCTGCCCGAGCTGAGGACTTGTGTCTGCGGATTGGTGAAGGGCTCAGCGCGCAAACGCACGCCCGTGCCCTGGATCGTCACTTGCCCGGCCGGGGTAAATGGCTCCACGATATAGCTGACATGCGCCGCCGCAGGTTGGTCGGGAACCTGCGCCACGGCCGCGCCGCCGCAGGCCAAAGTTGCTGCAAATAAAGCAGAAACTACAACACGCATCGAGATCGCACCTGTCGTTTCGGGGACGAAGCGTGTCCGCCAGCCAATCACCCTGCCAGGCGACGGCGGCTAAACGATGGCGATCCTGAAGCAGTCGCCGCCTGAAACGTTGCCGCTTAGAGCATTGCGGGAATGACGCGATCCGGCGGCTTGTGACCATCGGCGAAGGTCTTGATGTTGATGATCACTTTCTCGCCCATGTCGACCCGGCCCTCGATCGTCGCCGAACTCATGTGCGGCAGAAGCACGACATTGCGCAGCGCCTTGAGGCGCGGGTTCACGTTCGGCTCGTTCTCGAACACGTCGAGCCCGGCGCCGGCGATCTCGCCGTTTTCGAGCGCCCGGATCAGCGCCGCTTCATCGACGACTTCGCCGCGCGCCGTGTTCACCAGATAGGCTTCCGCCTTCATCAGCTTGATGCGACGCGCGCTCAGCAGGTGGAACGTCGCCGGCGTATGTGGACAATTGATGGAGACGATGTCCATCCGCGCCAGCATCTGATCGAGGCTTTCCCAGTAGGTCGCCTCAAGCTGTTCGGCGAGCTGTTCGCGAACCGGCTTGCGGTTGTGATAGTGGATCTGGAGCCCGAACGCGCGAGCGCGGCGCGCCACAGCGGTGCCGATGCGGCCCATGCCGATGATGCCCAATCGCTTTCCGTAGATACGGCGCCCAAGCATCCAGGTCGGCGACCAGCCGACGAACTGGCCCGCTTGCATTGCATTGACGCCATCCACGATCCGGCGCGGCGCGGCGAGGATCAGCGCCATCGTCATGTCGGCCGTGTCTTCCGTCAGTACGCCCGGCGTGTTGGTCACGGTGATGCCGCGCGATACGCACGACTGCACGTCGATATTGTCCACCCCGACGCCGAACTGCGCGATCAGCCTCAGCCTGTCGCCGGCCCGCGCCAGAACGCGACCGTCGATCTTGTCGGTTACGGTCGGCACCAGCACGTCGCAGCGTGCCGCAGCGTCACACAGCTGCTCGATCGTCATCGGCTGGTCGGTCGTGTTCAGCTCGACATCGAACAGCTCGCTCATGCGCGTTTCGACCGGCTCGGGAAGCCGGCGCGTGACGATGACCTTCACCTTCGGGCGGGACGTAGGCATGCCTCGGCGCGTTCCTCTCGTTCTCGGTGCGCGGGCTGCCCCGTCTCACCTTTCAGGCGGTGTAGCAAGGCGAACCCGTTGGGCCAACCAGCTCCCCTTCTCCACGACACAATACTCATATGGCAAACGCAGGATTCATCTCGTTTTGCGGCGTGTGGTTAAGCGCACTTTCACCACCCCGTGTTTTGTTGGCCTTCCGCCTCTCATCACGAGGAAATGCCGCGCCGTGAGCGAAAAACGCACCCGTCTCGTCACTTTGCTTGCTGTTGCGCAGATTTTTGGCGCCGCGGCCGCCTATGCGCAGGACCAGCTCACGCCGGGCAGCTTCAAGGCCTACGCGCCGGAAGCGATGGAGCCGCGGATGAGCGATTTCTCGGGAAAGCCGGTGCCGCGATATGCCAGCCTGCGGCATGACATGGTCAACGGCCGCGCCGGCCCCAGCCTCGATTATCCCATCCGCTGGACCTACGAGCGCGCCGGCCTGCCGGTCGTGATCGTGCGGGAAAGCCAGGACTGGCGCAAAATCCGCGATCCGCTGGGCGACGAGGTCTGGGTGAACAAATCCCAGCTCGCCGCCGAGCGCACCGCCATCACCACAGACACCGGCGCGATGTTCCGCGACGCCAATCCCCGCTCGGAGCGTATCGCCCGTTTTGCAGCCGGCGCCGTGGTTTCCCTCGGAGATTGCACCGGAACATGGTGCCAGGCGACCGCAGAGGGCCGCGAAGGCTGGATTCGCCGCGCCCAGCTCTGGGGAATTGACCCCCTGACGAGCGCCCCCGGAAATCACTAGGATTTTGCTGCGGGCGCGTCCCCGTCACCGCGCTTGAGCCCCCTATCCCCCCGTGTTAACCGGCCTCTCCTCCGGAGCGGCCAATGACTCAGACTCACAAGGCGCCTCACGCTTTTCATACGCCGCAGGCGTCCTACGGCTATGAGGACCTGCTGAAGAGTGGGCGCGGCGAGCTTTTTGGGCCCGGCAACGCCCAGCTCCCGACCCCGCCCATGCTGATGCTCGACCGTATCAACGAGATCACGCTCGATGGCGGCGCCGCAAAACGCGGTCACATCGTTGCGGAACTCGATATCAACCCCGATCTCTGGTTTTTCAAATGCCATTTCCCGGGGGATCCCGTGATGCCGGGCTGCCTTGGCCTTGACGCAATGTGGCAACTGGTTGGCTTCTGGCTCGGCTGGTCCGGCTCGCCCGGAAAGGGCCGGGCGCTGGGCGTTGGCGAGTGCAAGTTTACCGGGCAGGTTACGCCGGACAGGAAGCTGGTGCGCTACGAAATCGACATCCGCCGGGCGATTCGCTCGCACCTGACCATGGGCATCGCTGACGGGACTGTGTTCCTGGATGGCGAAAAGATTTACCAGGCCAAGGACATGAAAGTTGGCTTGATCTTGCCCGCCGCGTAAAAATCACGGCTGGGCATCGCCACATCACTGGCGGAACGCCGTCGACAAGGGAGCTGCACGCCATGGCCGCCAACGGCCCAGATCTTCGCCGGGTAGTCGTCACGGGGATGGGCATCGTGTCCTCCATTGGCGACACGATTCGCGAAGTCACGGACAGCCTCAAGAATGGCGTGTCCGGCATCTCCTTCAGCCAGGAATATGCCGACAAGGGATTCAGGTCCCAGGTCTATGGCAAGCCGAAAGCCATGCCGGGCGACCATGTCGACAAGCGCGCCATGCGCTTCATGGGCGATGGCGCCGGCTGGTGCCATATGGCGATGACGCAGGCGATCGCCGATGCAGGCCTCGAGCAGCAGCACATCACAAATCCGCGCACCGGCCTGATCGTCGGCACCGGGGGGCCGTCGACGCGCGCGATCGTAGAGGCTGCGGACTCGACCCGCGAAAAGGGCTCGCCCCGCCGCGTCGGCCCGTTCGCCGTGCCCAAAGCGATGTCCTCAACTGCGTCGGCGACGCTCTCGACCCTCTTCAAGATTCTCGGCGTGAACTATTCGATCTCGTCAGCCTGCACGACCTCGCTGCATTGCGTGGGCGCCGCGACCGAACAGATCCAGTGGGGTAAGCAAGACGTTATGTTCGCCGGTGGCGGGGAAGAACTCGACTGGACCCTGTCATGCCTTTTCGACGGCCTCGGCGCCATGTCCTCAAAATACAATGCCGAACCGCACCGAGCCTCGCGCGCGTTCGACGCTGACCGCGACGGCTTCGTTATCGCCGGCGGCGCCGGCATGCTGGTGCTCGAAGAATACGAACACGCCAAGCGCCGCGGCGCGACCATCTACGGCGAAATCGCCGGCTATGGCGCAACCTCGGATGGCCACGACATGGTCGCCCCCTCTGGCGAAGGCGCAGCCCGCGCCATGAAGCTGGCCCTGGCGCAGGCCGGCCGCTCGCCCGACTATCTTAATCCGCACGCCACCTCCACGCTTGTCGGCGACGTGAAAGAACTGGAAGCCGTCCGCGAAGTCTTCGGCCAGCAGGCCGCCGACCAGCCGATGATCTCCGCCACCAAGTCGATGACGGGCCACTCGCTCGGCGGCGCCGGCGTACAGGAGCTGATCTACTCGTTGATCATGATGAAGGAGAGATTCGTCGCTCCGTCGATCAACATCGACAAGCTCGACCCGCTCGCCTACGGCGTGAACATCATCCGCGAGGCCCGCGAAGCGGTCATCAAGATGGTGATGTCCAACTCCTTCGGCTTCGGCGGCACCAACGGCTCGGTAATGGTCGCGAAGGTCTGACCCTTCGCGTCAGGTCCTAGCCGCGCTTCTGCGCTTCCATTTGCGCCATCTGTTCGCGCTCGATAGCTGCCGCTTCCGGGCCGAAGTCTTCTGGCGTCCACACGGGGCGGATCTCGATGACCTCGCCGGCCGGGCATGGCGCCTGACGCGCCCAGCCAACGGCGTCCTCGAGCGACGCACACTCAATGATCCAATATCCGCCGAGTACCTCCTTGGTCTCGGTGAAGGGGCCATCCAGCACGATCGTTTTGCCGCCGCCCTCATACTTCACACGCGCGCCATGGCGTGTCGGCTTCAACCCTTCTCCGCCGAGCATGATCCCGGCGTCCACCATACGCTGGTTGAAAGCCATCATGTCTTCGAGAAGCTTCTGCCCTTCCGGCCCATCCGGCACGGGCGACCGCTCCGTTTCGGCAGCCGGTCCGGGATACATCAGCATGACAAAGCGCATTGGATTCTCCTTGTTCCGGCCAGAGGACGGAACGGCGAAAACCGATCCTACATTCTGCACCCAGGATTCTTAAAGGCAGTTTCAAAGACTTCCGATTGGCAGGGCGCCGGCTCGGTGGCGGTTACGAAGGCCTCACCACGGCCGCCCGACGTCATCCTCGCTGCCGCGCCGGCGCATAACCCCGCATCATTTCGCCGCCAATGCGAGGGACGGCTATCCCCGTTCCCCGCGCTTGCGCCAACCAATTCAACCCCCTCGCGGAATGCAATTGGGGGCGGGATACACCCACCCCACACCCAGCCCGCCTCCTCCGCGCCCCTTCACGTCGCCAGTTCTGACGCGCTGACCTTCCTGCGGGCTCATCGGCGCGATGCTCATGGGCTTCTTCATCCCGATTGCCCTGTTCTGCCGCACGACAATCGCGACCGGCATGCGCAATGCCTTTGTGAATCAGCTTCGCCCGATCGAACCAAGCAGAGCTGACGCGACTTTTGGTGCAATTCGCCGACAGCTCGGGACGAGCCCGCGCCCGCCAATCCGCCTACCCTGCCGCTTGCCGCGGGTCGCAGCCGCATGCGCGCTGAAACTTGACGCGCCTGCCCCGCTCACCTACCCCGCGATCTCAGAAAAGGAGCCTCCCATGGCCGACTGGACCTTCCCCAAAGGGGACCTGATGAAGGGCAAGCGCGGCCTCGTCATGGGCGTCGCCAACGACAAGTCGATTGCCTGGGGCATCGCCCGGCAGATCGCGGCGCAGGGCGCCGAGATCGCATTCACCTACCAGGGCGAGAACCTCGAGCGCCGTGTACGCCCGCTGGTCGAATCCATTGGCATGGACACGATGATCTCCGCCGACGTGACGGACGACGCCAGCATGGACGCCGCCTTCGCGCAGATCGCGGCCAAGTGGGGCAAGATCGACTTCCTCGTCCACTCCATCGCCTTCGCCGGCAAGGAAGAGCTGCAGGGCTCCATGGTGGCCAACACGACGCGCGAGGGCTTCCGCCGCGCGATGGACATATCGGTCTACAGCTTCATCGACTGCTCGCGCCGTGCGTCCGAGATCATGCCCGATGGCGGGTCGATCGTGTGCATGACCTATCTAGGCGCCGAGCGCACCGTGCCGTCGTACAATGTGATGGGCGTGGCAAAGGCGGCGCTTGAGGCCTCCACCCGTTATGCCGCACGCGACCTCGGCACGAAGGGCATCCGCGTGAACGCCATCTCGGCGGGCGCGATGCGCACGCTTTCGCTGGCGGGCATCAAGGGCGGCAAGGGTCTGATGAGCACAGGCCGGGACTGGTCGCTGCTGAAGGAAGACACTTCGATGGAAGGCGTGGCTGGCTGCGCCTTGTATCTGCTCTCGCCGATCGGCCGCTCGATCACGGGCGAGGTCGTGCACGTGGACGCAGGCTTCCACATCGTGGGCGTCCCCGACATTCAGGATGGCGGCGCAAGTCCGGCGGGCGCCTGATCGAAACACTCAGTGCGTGTCGGCTATGTCGTAGGACGCCAGGGCGCCCTGCTGCGCCATCGTCATAGCCTGATTGGCCGCCTTCATGACCCAGCCGTCGGGTGACGCCAGAAGCATAATCGCGCCAAAGGCCAGTCCGATAAATGCAGTAGCTGCGAGCGTTACAGCCGCTAGGCAGTATAAGTTCTCACGGGCATGTTTGGCTCCCGACGCCTCGTCCCGTGCTGAACTCTGAAAGCCCATATCCACCTCCTCACTCGGACAAGCGCCTCTGCGCTTTGCCGCTCACGCAGCTCGGGCGACCGACGGCCAACCCAAAGCGCAACTTGCGAGCTCATGCGGGCCCGCACAGGGAGGAATCTCGGTGGGGAGGTGAGGCCGTTTGGCGTTTACGCCTTCAGGCTCTGTATCTGTAACCTAGCTCACGTTTTCGCGACCATCAACGTGATTTGTGTTTTATGTCGGAGACTGAGCAGTTTCCGGAATTGCCGGAGCAGGGCCGCCCGGGCCGGGCGTCGGCGCGACATCTTCCACGATTCTATTATCCGCCGTCACGGGTTTGGCCTGCAGGGCGAGCATGACCGCGTAAGCCGCAACCACGAGCCCGATGCTGATCACCAGCACCCAGATCATGCCTTTAACGTTCTGGCCCTGACGCGCACGCTGGGACGAGATGTTCTTTGTCGCCGGCTGATTGGGGTCTGTTTCGTCCAAGCCAACTCGCGCCATCTGAATTCCTCCTGGCCGCCACGCACGGCCTGTCGGAGTGGAACACGTTGTTTCGCGGAGGGTTCCCTGCGCCGCGCTCCGCCTCAGCTAACCTGAAGTCGCGACGCCCAGCTTCTGGAGCTGCGTCCATACCGGCGCGACAAGGCGATCGATCGAATCCGCATCGGGGGGCGCATCAACATCCGGCGACGCCACTTCGCAGGACACCACGATATCGCAGATATATCGGGCCGGATCGATAAAGCGCGCCTGCGCCGCGCGCACGAAGCGAAGGTATTGCTGAATCACGCTCTCAGCGCTCCTCCCCCGCTCCGCCTCGTCCCGCCGAATACGCCGGATCAATCGTAGATCCGCCGGCGCATCCACAAAAACGGTCAGGTCGAACAGCTTCGCAAACGAAGGATCCGAAAGAACATGAATGCCCTCGATGATCACGACCGGCCGCGCCTCAACACGCTTGGTGACGCCCGGCACGCGGTCATGCTTCGCGAATTCGTAGACCGGCTGTTCGACGCTTTCGCCACATCTTAGCGCCTCGATGTCGCGCCGCAGATTGGCCATGTCCTTGTTGACGGGGTCGTCAAAATTGAAAGTCCGCTCCAACTCTCCATGCGACATCGCCAGCGCCGCTGGCCCATAGTGCGCCCGTCCGAAATAGTAATGGTCCTCTGTCACTAGCTGACAGGTCTCCGCCCCCAGCCGCGCGTAAAGAGCGCGCGCGAGCGTGGTCTTGCCCGAGCCTGATCCTCCGGTGACCGCGATCATGAAGCACGGGGTCATGTCGCTCAGTCCTCGTCGCGCTTGACCAGGTCGCGCCGCACCCTTTCGGACGCCAGCAATTCCTCGATCCGCCGGGCTTCATCGTAGCTGTCGTCCGCGATGAAGCGAAGGTTGGGCGTATAGCGCATGTCGATCTCGCGGCTCAGCCGACCGCGCATGAAACCGGCGACGCGGTTCAGGGCCGCCACCGTCTTGGCCATGTCGTCTCCGCCCAAGGGAGCCGCAAACGCCGTGGCGTTCTTGAGGTCCGGCGAGATCCGCACCTCCGTAATAGTGATGGATTTCCCGTGCAGATCGGGGTCGGCAAACTCTTCCCGGGCGAAAATATCCGTCAGGGCGTGGCGAATCAGTTCCCCTGCGCGAAGCTGTCTTTGGGTGGGCGGTTTCATACGATCTTCAAAGGCCGCCGGGGCCGTGAAGTCAAGGACGCGCATGACCGGGATTTCTCTAGTAGGCCTTCCACGCATCCCGAACGGCCATAACCGCCATGACCCGATCGGGCAGGCTGCGCAAATCCTTCTTCGCCTGAAGCGTCCACGAGGTCGCGCCGGAACTGATTGGAGCTACCTTCCTGTTTGGAAGTACGGACGGCGTGATCGTCGAACTGGAGGCCTATCACCACACAGAAGCCGCCGCCCATTCCTTTGGCGGCGTCACTGACCGCAATGCCGTGATGTTCGGCCCGGCAGGCTATGCCTACATATACCGTTCCTACGGCCTCCACTGGTGCGTGAACTTCGTCTGCGAAAGAGCGGGCTCGGCCGCTGTTCTTATTCGCGCGGTTGACCCGGCAACGGGTATTGCCTTGATGCGCCGCCGCCGCGGCCTCGCGGAAAAGCGTCTGCTTTGTTCCGGCCCCGGTCGCCTCACTCAGGCGATGGGCGTCACGCGCGCGCACAATGGCTTGCCTTTAGACGAGGCGCCGTTCTCGCTCATCTCTCGCCCCGACAAGCCCGACATCGTCACAGGTCCCCGCATTGGAATCACTAAGGCGACGGATCTACCATGGCGCTATGGCCTGGCTGGGTCGCCTCACCTCAGCAAACCGCTCCGATAGTCGTGTCGTTTTTCCGGCCTCACGCCCTGCCAGAGCCTCTATCTTGAGGCTACACAGACTAGACGCCAAATAGGCCAAACAATGCTGAACCGCCTTCCTGATCACGATGAACTCTACGCCCACATCCAGCGCCGCAACCCGGAGCTCGACGGGGTGGTCTATGTTGGGGTGAAAACCACGGGCATCTTCTGTCGTCCGGTCTGCCCCGCACGCACGCCGCTTTCGAAGAACATCACCTTCTACGGCTCGCCGGACGAAGCGCTCGCAGCCGGTCTTCGCCCGTGCAAACGCTGCCGCCCGCTGGACGACCCCAACGCACCGGGCGTCATTCTCGACAAGCTGCTGCGCCTCGTCGAGGAGGATCCCTCCCGCCGCTGGAGCGAGGACGATCTGCGTGATCTCGGCATCGAGCCCGCAACCGCACGCCGCCAGTTTCAGAAGCGCTTCGACATGAGTTTCTCGCAATACGCCCGTGCGCGTCGGCTCGGGCATGCCTTCAACACGATCAAGAATGGAAACACCGTGATCGAAGCCCAGTTCGATGCCGGTTTTGAATCCGGCTCCGGCTTCCGCGAGGCCTTCTCCCGCACTTTTGGCGAGGCGCCGAACAAATCGCGCGCAGCCCTCACCTTCGCAATGGACTGGATCGACACGCCGCTCGGCCCGATGCTCGCCATCGCTGACGACACGCACCTCCATATGCTGGAGTTTGTCGAGCGCCGGAAACTGCACGAGCATGTCGAGCGCTATCGCAAGCAGTTCAATGCAACGGTTCTGCCTGGTGATACAAATGCCCTGAAGCTCATCAAGCAGGAGCTTGCAGACTACTTCTCCGGCACGAGCCTCGTCTTCAAATCAAAGATCGCCAGTGCGGGCACCGAATTCCAGAACGAAGTCTGGCACGAACTCCGCCGTGTTCCGGCGGGCGTCACGCGCTCCTATCAGGAAATGGCGGAACGTATCGGCCGGCCCACCGCAGTGCGCGCCGTCGCCAACGCCAATCGCCTAAATCGCTGCGCTATCATTACGCCCTGCCACCGCGTCATCGGCGCGGACGGCACGCTGACTGGGTATGCAGGCGGCCTCTGGCGCAAGCAATGGCTGCTCGACCACGAGCGTCGCCATACTGGGCAGACGCTGCTCTAGCTACTTGTCGTCTTTCAACGTGACGCCGCGCTTCTTGAGCGCTTCGCGCAGCAGGAACTCGATTTCGGCATTGACCGAGCGCAGGTCCTGCGACGCAAGGCGTTCGATCGCGGCGTGGAGCGCCGGATCGAGCCTGAGAGGGAACGCTTTCTTGCCGGGCGAAGGCATGGGCCGCCTGTCTTGTCTTGGGCCTAGTAGAGCGAGCCCGCATTGACGACGGGCTGCGCCTCGCGATCGGCGCACAGCACCACCAGGAGGTTCGACACCATGGCCGCCTTACGTTCATCGTCCAGCGTGACGATGTCGCGCTCGGATAGTTGCTGCAGGGCGCTTTCCACCATCGACACTGCGCCCGTCACGATTTTGGCGCGCGCTTCCAGCACCGCTTCAGCCTGCTGCCTGCGCAGCATTGAGGATGCGATCTCCGGCGCATAGGCCAGATGGGAAAGGCGCGCCTCGTCAACCGCAAGGCCTGCAATCGCGACACGCTCCTGCAGACGCGCAGCCAACATCTCGCCCACCTTCACGCCATCGGCGCGCAGCGTGGGTTCAGCTTCCTCGCCATGGTCGTAAGCAAAATGCGACGTGATCTCGCGCAGAGACGTCTCAATCTGGATGTTCACGAAGGTCTCGTAATTGTCGACGTCGAAAACTGCCTGGGCGGTATCGACAACGCGCCACACGACAACCGCCGCGATCTCGATCGGATTGCCCTTCTTGTCGTTGACCTTCAGCGTCTGCGAGGTGACGTTGCGCACGCGCAGTGAAATTTTCTTGCGCGAGTACCAAGGCACGACCCAGCGCAGGCCAGGGGTTTTGTCCGTGCCCTTATAGTTCCCGAACAGCGTGATCGCCGCGCTCTCATTCTGCTGCAGGGAATAAAGCCCGGACAGAACCAGAACCGACAAAAGTGTGATTGCGATGCCACCGACGATGTGCAGGACAATCGACAGATCATCCCCCACACCGGTTTCTCCAATGACGATCCCCTGAATCACCATAGCTGCTGAAGCGAGAAACCCCGCAAGCGCCAGCACGAGCAGGAAGCCGCCGCTTCCGGTGCTTGCAGGCTTTTCCTGCGTTCTCTTGTGGCTGATCACAGTCATTGACGTCCTCCACGTGCGATATCGCAGTGATATCACTTTGATATTGACTCCTGGCGCTGTCAAGGACATTGTCGCTAGCCGGACGAAGGAGTGAGACGATGGACGCAATGTTGATGCTGTGGCTGATATTGGCCATCGTCGCGCTGCTGGTTGAGATGCTGGTGGTCGTGGCCATCGCGCGCGGGATGGAGAAGGGACATCCCGCGATCAGGGCGCATATTCCAGGCGCCCTCGCCAGGGCTCTTGGACTTCAGGCTGATCCGTTTGCACCAGATACGGGCACGGACACTGAAAAGCGGAAAGACCGCTAGACGAAAATCGCCCGCCCCAGCGCAAGCTGCTTCCCAGCCGGAAAATTGCGTTACTCGGCCAGAGGCTCGGATTGAGCGACGCTCGCAACCTGCTCGGTCGCCGCCGCTTCCACATCGTCGCGCGACATGTCCTGCATGGCGTACCACGCGCCCGCCATCGCCATGACGGCGGCGGTGAAGAGGATCGAAGCCTGGTGCATGCGGGCCTCCGCGTCGTCCCCGCCTGGGCGACGGTTACCGTAGACGCAACCATGCCTACCCGTGGTGAACATCCAGTTCAGCCGATCCGTGAAATTCAACCGATCACGCTACGCGCGCGGGCTTCCGGCGTCAGTTTTTGCAGCGCCCACGCTACAAACTCCCGCTGGGCGTCATTTGACTGAAACATCCGCGCCGGCAGAAAATTGGCGTTTGGCCCCAGAACGATCATCACCATCCCGTCCAGCGCAATGATCCGGTCGACGCCCGCCCATTTCTGGAAGGCGTCGAAATGCTCGGCGTAGATGCGAAATCCATGCTCCTCGAAGGCATATGTCACCTGCCGCCCTTCTAGGCTGGCGACGCCGGACAGACGCGCAAAACGCCTGCGATTGAGCCATGGCGCCGCAAGCCGGATGTAGGCCAGCAACACCACGCCGGCGCCGACGATCACGGTCGCGCTCAGGTCACCCGGCCACAAAGTGAAATAGGCGTGTGCAGAAAACGCCAGATAGGCGATGGCTGGAAGGACGATTGCCCAGGAGGCGGCGCGGTCTCCGCCATAAAGCGTGCGATGCAGCAACCGCCGGCTGCGCGCCGCCTCCGCTCCGCGATAATCTAGAATGAATTCTTTCTGCACGACGGGATTTTGCCCGCCGCCGTCAAATGCTCAAGAGGCGCCGCTCCAGCTGGAACGGCGCCTCCCGAAAAAGTCCGACTGCACGCTGACCTAGTCCAGCTTCCGCTCGATCAGCTCAACCTGGAAGCATTCGATCTGGTCGCCTTCGCGGATGTCCTGATAGTTCAGGAAGGCCATGCCGCATTCCATGCCCTGCTTCACTTCCGGGACTTCGTCCTTGAAGCGCTTCAGGGTGGACAGCGTGCCCTCGTGGATCACGACGTTGTCGCGCAGCAGGCGGACGCCCGAACCGCGACGCACGATGCCTTCGGTGACACGGCAGCCGGCAACCTTGCCCGCTTTCGAGATCGAGAAGACCTGCAGGATTTCCGCATAGCCCAGGAAGGTCTCGCGACGTTCCGGCGCCAGCATGCCCGAGAGCACGCCTTTCACATCGTCGATCAGGTTGTAGATGATCGAGTAGTAGCGAATTTCGACGCCTTCACGCTCGGCCAGATCGCGCGCCTGCTTGTTGGCGCGGACGTTGAACGCGATGATCGGAGCGTTGGCGCCGGCAGCAAGCTGCACGTCGCTTTCCGAAATACCGCCCACTGCGCCAAGTACGACGCGTGCGCGGACTTCGTCGGTCGACAGCTTCTCGAGCGCCTGCGTGATCGCCTCGACCGATCCCTGCACGTCACCCTTGAGGATGAAGGCGGCTTCCTTGAGTTGGCCGCCCGTCGCCGAGCCGCCCTCTTTCAGGCGAGCCAGCATCTGGTCGAGCGAGGTACGCATGCCCGCGCCCGACTTGTTGCGCTTGGTGCGAACACGGTAGTCGATGATCTCGCGCGCACGCGCTTCGGAGTCGACGACCACGAATGCATCACCCGGATCGGGCGAGCCATCGAGGCCGAGGATTTCGACCGGCGTCGCCGGGCCTGCTGTTTCCAGCGTCTGGCCGCGCTCGTTGTTCAGCGCCTTCACGCGGCCCCACTGCGCGCCAGCCACGACGATGTCGCCGCGCTTCAGCGTGCCGCGATTCACCAGCACCGTCGCCACCGATCCACGGCCCTTGTCGAGCTTGGATTCGATGACCACGCCGTCGGCGTCGCGATCGGGGTTGGCCTTGAGTTCCAGAATCTCGGCGAGCGCCGAGATCGTCGCGGTGAGTTCGTCTAGCCCGGTTTTCTTCAGCGCCGAAACCTGAACGGCCGGCGTCTGGCCGCCCATGGCTTCGACCTGCACGTCGTATTGCAGGAGCTGCGTGAGAACCTTGTTCGGATCGGCGTCGTGCTTGTCGATCTTGTTGACTGCCACGATGATCGGCGCACCGGCCGCTTTCGCGTGCTGGATCGCCTCGATCGTCTGCGGCATCACGCCATCGTCCGCCGCCACCACGAGGATGACGATGTCTGTAGCGTTGGCGCCGCGGGCGCGCATCGACGAGAAGGCCGCGTGGCCCGGCGTGTCGAGAAAGGTGATCTTCTCGCCGGATTTCAGCTGAACCTGATAGGCGCCGATGTGCTGGGTGATGCCGCCAGCTTCGCCGGACACGACGTCGGTCTGGCGCAGCGCATCAAGCAGCGAGGTCTTGCCGTGGTCGACGTGACCCATCACGGTCACGACTGGCGGGCGCGGATCGAGGTGATCGTCATGGTCGTCATGGCCTTCAAGGCCAATCTCGACATCCGACTCCGCCACGCGTTTCACGGTGTGGCCAAATTCCTCGACGATCAGCTGGGCGGTATCCGCATCCAGCACGTCAGTCGAGCGCACGAGTTCGCCCTGCTGCATCATGAACTTCACGACGTCGGCCTGACGCTCGCTCATGCGGTTCGCTAGGTCGGCGACCGTGATCGATTCTGGCAGGATGACCTCGCGGGCGACTTTCTCAGCGCCGCCGCCAGCCATTTTCAAACGACGTTCACGCTCGCGTTCACGCGCACGTTTTACCGCGGCGTAGGAACGTTGCTTATCTTCGTCGTCTCCAAGAGCGGCCGAGATCGTCAGCCTGCCTTGGCGGCGCTTGGGTTCGTCCTTGCGTACAGGGCGGGCTTCGCCGGTTGGCTCGTCGCCTGACGACTTCACACGTTTGACGCGGCCGCCAAGTTCGGACAGCGGCGTCAGTTCATCGGGATCCAGCGGCGCAAGCGGACGCGGACCGCCGGGACGGCCCGGAGGACCACCCGGGCGCGCAGCTCCACGATCGCCACCCGGAGCGCCGGGGCGCGGGCGATCGCCACCCGGACCACCCGGACGCGGAGCGCCAGGACCACGCGGGCCCGCATCGGGGCGAACGCGAACAGCGCCGCCCGGACCACGCGGAGGAGCGCCAGCGCTTGTGCGCGGCGGAGCTCCGCCCGGACCACGGCGGAAGCCCGTGTCACGTTCGGCGCCGCGGTCGCCACGACCGCGCGCGCCACGATCTTCTTCTTCAACCGGCGGGGCGACTTCGCCACGTGCAGTCGCTTCGATGCGACGCTTTTCTTCGTCGGCCAAACGGCGCGCTTCTTCGGCGCGACGCTTGTTGGCTTCGTCAAGAGCTTCCTGCTCGATCTTGCGGCGCTCTTCGTCCGCGCGGCGCTGGGCGATCGCCGCCTGGCGCGCCTTCAGCTCCTGCTCGGACAGGCCGGATTTCTGTAACGCTTCCTGAGCGGCTGTCAGCTTTGGCGGAGCTTCAGCGACTTTCTCAGGCTCAGCAGGTTTGACAACCTTCGGCTTGTCGCCGGGCGTCACCACAACCACGCGTTTTTTCTTTGTCTCGACGACGACCTGCTTGGAGCGGCCGTGCGAGAAGCTCTGCTTCACGGTGCCTGAATCCGCCCGCTTGAGAGTCAGCGGCCGACGTCCAGTGTTGTCCGTGTCCTTGGTATCGCTCATTCACTCACTTCAGTTGCAGGCAGTTCGGTTGAAGCCAGCGCGGCCGGAGGATCGCCCCCGGAAACACGGGCCTGGGTGTCGTCACTATTCTGTCGCCCCGTAGCGCTGCTCGGTTGCCAACCGGGCAACCAGACACGCCGGAACCCGGAAAGCCTTTCGAGCTCCCCCCTCCAAGCGTGCGCTATACGGCCATATTTGACGCAAGCGTGTATCACACGGTCGCGCCCCAAGGCCATGCCCAATTCACTGGCTAAAAAACAGCCAACAACAGGCGGAAGTTCAAGGCTTCCGGCCGGTTTGCCCGCCTCGTCCAGGTCTGGCGTATGAAGCCCCCGTACCAGGGCCAAAACCTTGCCCCGCTGGTCTTCGGAGCCGTCGGACGCCTCCACCAAGAATGCGGGAGCCGCCTTGCGGACTTCCTCGCGCACCTGCTCGAAACCCAATATGAGGTCGCCGGCGCGCTTTACCATGCCAAGCTGGTCAAGAATTCTTTTTGCCAGCAGCAACTCGATCTGATCAGCCAGGTCGGGCGCCACTTTTACCTGCTTCTTGAAGGCGCGGTTGAACGCGCCCTTCTTAATAGCAAGCTCGACCGCCTCGCGGGAGGACGTGACCCACGCCCCCCTGCCGGGCAGCTTGGCGGCGAGATCCGGCGTCACCTGATTGTCCGGCGACAGGACGAAACGGATCAACTCGCTCTGCTCGCGCCGCCCCATCGTGACGATGCAGCGGCGCTCGGGGTCACGCGCACCCGCCTTGCCGGCGCGGGGCGGACCCGCGTCGGTTTCGACGGCTTCGATGCCGTTCAGCTCGCCATCACTGGTCGCTTGAGGCATTCGCCCCCTTCAGATTGAACAGTTCGTCGCCACGGCTGCGTGCCGTACCGCCTTGTGGCTCGCCGCCGGCCGCATCGAGTTCGGCTTCTTCCGCATCCAGCGCTGCAGCGCGGGCCGCCAAAGCCTCCTCCAGCGCCTGCGGTTCGACCCAGCCAGCCGCAACGCGCGCCTTGAGGATGAACAGTTCGGCGTCGTCACGAGTCATTTCGCCCTTGGTGAGCAGGCCCGGCATCATTTTGGGTTTGCCGTCCGGACCCGGCTCTTTCCAGCCAACGAGATCGTCCGGTACAAGGCCAGCGAGGTCGTCGATGGTCTTGACGCCATTCTCGCCGAACTTCACGGTCATCTGCGGCGTCACGCCTTCCATGTCTGCAACTTCGTCGGCGACGCCGAGTTCGCGGCGCCTGGCGACCAGCTCGGCCGTCAGCTTCTCGAGGTATTCACGCGCGCGCTGCTGAAGTTCGCCCGCGACTTCCTCGTCAAAGCCTTCGATCGAGGCAAGCTGCTCGATCTCGACATAGGCGATCTCTTCGACTGTCTCGAAGCCTTCGGAGGCCAGCAGCTGGGCCAGCGTCTCATCGGCGTCCAAGGCCTTCTGGAACAGATCGGTACGCTCCTTGAATTCGCGCTGACGACGCTCGGAATCCGCGGATTCCGTCATCAGATCGATCTGCCAGCCCGTGAGCTGAGAGGCGAGACGCACGTTCTGGCCGCGGCGGCCGATCGCCAGTGGGAACTGGCTTTCTTCCACGACCACTTCAACGCGGCCTTCTTCCTCATCGATCACGACCTTGGAGACTTCCGCCGGCTGCAGCGCGTTGACGATGAACGTCGCATCGTCGCCCGACCACGGGATGATGTCGATCTTCTCGCCGCCGAGTTCCGACACGACCGCCTGCACACGAGCGCCGCGCATACCGACGCACGCGCCGACCGGGTCGATCGAATTGTCATGGCTGAACACGCCGATCTTGGCGCGCGAGCCCGGATCACGGGCGCAGGCCTTAATTTCGATCACGCCTTCATAAACCTCAGGAACTTCCTGGGCGAACAACGCAATCATGAAGCTGGGGTGCGAGCGCGACAGGAAGATCTGAGGGCCCTTGGCTTCAGCCGAAACCTTGTAGAGGTAGGAGCGGACGCGATCGCCCGTGTTGAAATTCTCGCGCGGAATGCCGTCATTGCGGCGGATAACGCCTTCGGCCTTTCCAAGATCGACGATCACATGACCGTATTCGACGCGCTTCACCGTGCCGTTGATGATCTCGCCGACGCGATCCTTGAAATCGTTATACTGGCGGGCGCGCTCGGCTTCACGAACCTTGCCCGTGATCACCTGTTTCGCGGTCTGCGCGGCGACACGGCCGAATTCGAACGGCGGCAGTTCTTCGCGAAATTCGTTGCCGACTTCAGCGTCGGAATCCATCTTCTTGGCTTCGGCGAGCGTTAGCTGCGTGACCGGATTCTCGACAGTCTCAACGACCGTCTGCACGCGCCACAGGCGGGTTTCACCGCTATCTGCGTTGATTTCGGCGCGGATGTCGTGCTCCAGGCCGTAGCGCGAGCGCGCCGCTTTCTGGATCGCCTCTTCCATCGCCTCTAGCACGATGCGCTTGTCGATGGATTTCTCCGCCGCGACCGCGTTCGCGATCTGCAGGATCTCCAGCCTGTTTGCCGAAACTGCTCCGGTAGCCATTCCCTACTCCTTGTTGTCCGACGCCGGGCCTTGATCCGCGTCGTCAGACTCTTCGTCAAAATCCTCATCGAGGTCGTCGACCTCGACGGCGTCAAAATCCTCGTCCGCGAATTCGCCTTCGATCGCGATGTCTTCTTCGTCTTCCTCTTCAGCGCCCTCGACCGGGGCCTGGCCTTTGGCCCGCGCGGCCTGGATCAGCATGTCGGTCAGCACCATGGTCGCCTTCGACATGTCGGCGACATTGAGCTTCGCCGCCCCGCCATCCTTCAGGTCCAGCTCCACCACGCCATCCATTTCGCTAACGATCGCGCCATGGAAACGCTTACGCCCGTCTGCCGTCGGCGTGCTTAGCTCAACCCTGATCTCATGACCGATCCACTTGGCGAAATCGCCAACCCGCGTCAGCGGCCGATCAATACCAGGCGAAGACACTTCCAGCGAATACTCGCTCGAGATCGGATCTTCCGCTTCCAGCACCGGCGAAATCGCCCGCGAGAGCCTGGCGCAGCGCGCCACCGTCATCGTGCCGTCCGGGAGCTCCGCCATGATCTGCAGCGTCGGTGTCTGCGAACCCGTCACGCGCACCCGCACAATATCGAGGCCGAGGCTCGCCGCCACGGGCTCGATCATGTCGAGAATCCGGATTTCAAGTTCGCTCAGCGCCCGCATCAGGGGTGCGTTTCCTTTGTACTGGCCCGAAAATCGGGTCCGAAATGCGAAGCGGCGGCCCAGTTCCCGGGGCCGCCGCTTCGATGTGAGAACTGGTTCGAGCCGGCATATAGGCGCTTATACTTGACCTGTCGAGGGGTAAGTGCTCGACGCCTTGCGCGCCAGTTTTGCCGCCAGGTCGGTCTTTTGCCCGTGATAACCATGGAGTACGCGTGCGTCGGTCAAATTAGGAGCAGCCGACATGAAACGCCAACTTTTCGCTGCGACCTCTGCCGCGATCCTCGCGCTAGCCATCGCCTGCCCTCCCGAAGCGCCAAAGCCGGAAGTCGCCGCAGCGCCTCCCGCGCCGACCGTCGCCGATCCATCGGCCTCGTCAATCACCATGGCGGCCGATCCGACCGCTCTTGGCTTCGACACCGCGGTCTTCGCGAAGGCCAAGACCGATCTGGAAGCCGACGTGAAATCCGGAACGATTCCTGGCGCTGTCCTACTCATCGCCAAGGGCGGCCAGGTCGTCGATGTCACCGCAGTCGGCACGGAAGGCCCGCGCGATGCTGACCCTATGACGCCCGAGACCATCTTCCGCATCTACTCGATGTCGAAGCCGATCGTCTCGATCGCCACGATGCAACTCGTGGAAGAAGGTAAGATCGCGCTCGAAGATCCGATTTCGAAATACATCCCTGAATTCGCCAGCCCGAAAGTTCTGGAGAAGGACGGCAAGACTACCCGTCCGGCCGCCCGCGAAATCACGGTACGTGACCTCCTGAGCCACGAATCAGGCATGATCTACGGCGTGTTCGCAAAACCGGACGATCCGCTCGGCAAGCTCTATATGGCCGCTGGCGACGTGCGCTTCGACTTCACCGCGCTTGACCTGTCGAAAGCCATCGCTGGCCTGCCCCTCGCCTTCGACCCGGGCACAGCGTGGAATTACGGGCGCTCCACCGACGTCCTCGGCGCAGTGATCGAGATCGCCTCGGGAAAGTCGCTCGATGCCCTGCTCAACGAGAAGATTTTTGCCCCGCTCGGCATGGACGACACGCACTTCTACCTCGAAGCTGACGAGGCCAATCGCCTCGCTGAGGCGCCGACCACACTGAAAGCACCGCTCTCCACGCCGAAAATCGTGCAGCCCATGCTGTCGGGCGGCGGCGGCCTCAACTCCACGACGGAAGACTATTTCCGTTTCGTCGAAATGCTGCGCAGCAAGGGTGAATATCGCGGTGTGCGCATCATCAAGCCGGAAACCCTCGACGCCATGCTCGTCGACCAGGTCGGCCCAACCGTTGATCGCAAGGCGTGGTTCTATGGCCCGCTCGGCGGTTTCGGTCTCGGCTTCGGGCTGCTGCCGATCGACATGAAGGACCCGGCCAAGGGCAATGTGTTCTCCTGGTCAGGCTATGCCGGCACCAACATGTGGGTCGATCCGAAGAACGACATCACCATGATCTTCATGATCCAGAACAACGAAACCATGGACTATCCGATGAAGCTCCGTGAATGGGTCTATGGCGCCTACAAGAACCCGGCCGCCCTGGCGCCTGCTGCGCCCGCGGCTCCGGCCCAGTAAAAATACATATTGCTTGACTGCGAGAAGCCCGGCCAAGACACCGGGCTTTTCTTTCTGCGTACTATGTCGGCGCCAGCGCCTTCAGCACGCTCTCCACTAGCCGCCGCGAGTACGCTTCCGGCACCGGCCCTCGCATCGCGATCAGGCGATGCCAGATCGGCCCGAACAGAAGCTCGGTCGCCAGATCGATGTCCCAGTCGCGCCGAACCACACCCTTCAACGCCTGCTCCGCCAATATGTGGCGCAGCGGCACTTTCACGCTTTCCGAGAACCACGCGCGGAATATCTCGCCCGCATCGCTGTCATCCGCCGCCGCCAGCAGGGCCCCGCGCCAGGCATGCGCGCCATCGCCCGTGCGCACAGCCACCAGCATGGGTTCTATCAACGCTGCGATCCTGTCCCGCACATCCGCATTGGCCGCCACAGGCGCCGGCCTTTCAGCCAGCGTCGCAAGTGCAGCGTCCACGGCGAGGCAAGCTGCCGATTTCCACCAGCGATAGATTGTCTGCTTCGACGCCTTGGCTGTCTTCGCCACGCGATCGACGGAGAAACCGCGCCAGCCATGCTCGGACAGCTCTGTATAGGCCGCCACCAGAACAGCGTTCGTGGACGCTTCGCTGCGCCGTGGGCCGACACGGCGCTTATCAACCTCTTCGGCGCTCGTCAGCGGAATGTCGTCGTCTGACATGACAGCCTCGTCTCAGCGGCTCTCGCCGCGAATACCGGTGCGGTGTTATCGAGGTCTAACGGAACTGTTCGTTCCTTGTCAGGCCAACTCCAGCCACGAGTCAATGACCCGATCACCAACAGGGTTTGCTTCTGGGCCGAACTTTCGCTAGCGACACGCCACCATGATCGACTTTGCAGACGACGCTCAGGATTTGATCGCCGGCTATCGCCGTTTCCGCGCGAACCGCTATCGCGAAGCCCGTGATCTCTTCAAACGGCTCCGAGACGGGCAAGAACCGGCGACGATGATCATTGCGTGCGCAGACAGCCGCGCCGATCCGGCCATGATCTTCGACGCCGCGCCCGGCGAACTGTTCACCGTTCGCAACGTCGCCGCCCTTGTGCCTCCTTACGATGAATCCGGCGGCCTGCACGGGGTCTCCGCCGCCGTCGAATTCGCGGTGACGCGGCTCAAGGTGAAGCAGATTGTCGTCATGGGTCATGGCGGCTGCGGCGGCATCGCCGCTTCCCTCGCCGCCGCCGCCGACCGCCCTGTCGGCCACTTCATAGCTCCTTGGGTGGAGATTGCCGCTGATGCGCGGGACGTTGTGCTGCGTGACGAGAGCATTCTGCGCGCCGACTGGCAGGAAGCCGTCGAACACGGCGCTGTTGGTCTATCGCTGGCGAACTTGCTAAGCTTTCCTTTTGTGCGTTCCGCCTACGAAAGCGGGCAGCTCGACATGAACGGCGCCTGGTTCTCGATCGGCAAGGGAGAACTCCACTGGCGCAATCCCGAGACCGGCCAGTTCTCCGTGATCGCCGCCGAAGACGCGGCGATCGATCAGGACAACAAGATCTAGCTACCGCTCAATCGGCCGGACAAACCAGCGGTTGATCGGCGCTCACGCCGCCCGCGCCAACCTTTGTGATACGCCACCCATCAGCGAATTTCCTGAGCGTGTAGGAACTCGCTCGATCCTTCGGCGGCAGCGGCGTTCCCCACGACGTCATGCGCGAGAACTTCATCCCGGCCCACGCGGCGTCAGCGCCTGTCATGCACGCCTTGATCTCGTGGATATCCGAATGGTCATAGCCTTGCGCCCGCAAACTGGCGAAGGTGTGCTTGAGGCTGCCGGTCTGCTCCGCAACGCTTGGCCCGGTCCGATAGAAGTCGCGCGCGATCCCTGCGGCATCGTGCTTGTTCCAGGTGGCCGTGTAGTCCCACATAAACTGCTCAACAACCTTTGCCGGGGCAAGCGACGGGGCTGGGGGTGCGCTCTCGCATCCCGCGAGACACATCAGCAATGCAAGGCCGGCCTGCGTTCGCATTGGTTTGATCCCCGCTTGCTGAGGTGCATGGTATCGCTTCCACGCCCGCAGTCGAGCAAGGAACCCGAATGCTCAGCCGCCGCACCGCCATCCTTTCCGCAAGCGCAGGACTTGCCGTCGCGTGCACCGATGGTCCCGCGCCTGTGAGCCAGAAGTCGGATTACAACACGACTCTCAAACCGCTGCCTTTCGCCGTGCAGGAAATCTACCCCGCGGCTCACAAAGGTCGCATCCACATCGCTGGCGGTCTGTTGGCAGAAGGCGGCCGCGCCGTTGCCGCTTCCAGCCATCACATCGCATACGATCCGAAAACGCAAAACACGAGCTCACTCGCGTCTCTTCCTGCTCCCCGCCACCACCCTCATATCGTCGACCATAAAGGCCGCCTCTATCTGTTTGGCGGCTTCGGCGCGAATCCCGGCGCGATCAACTGGATTATGTCCGCCGACACGCTGGTTTACGATGACAGCGCCAACACATGGTCTGCTCTCGCATCGGCGCCGACGCCCCATGCCGAGACCGTGGCGGCCAGCATCGGCGAACGCATCCACATTGTCGGCGGACGCCGACCGAAGGGAGCAGCAAATCTCGCCTATGGCGACCACGCCGATTCCCTCAGCCATCTCGTCTATGAACCAGCAGCGAACGCATGGGCCACGGCCGCGCCCGCTCTCTTGGCGCGCAACAGCGCAACCGGGGCGCTTATCGACAGCCTTTGGCATGTCGTTGGCGGTCGCAGCATGTCGGGCGGCCCAAGTGACGCGCACGAAGTCTACGACCCACAGGAAGACCGATGGCGCGATGGCGCCCCCATGCCGAAGGGGTCTGGCGCCGGCGGCAATGCTTGTGGCGTGCTTGCGGGCCAGATCTATGTCTTCGGCGGCGAATATTTCGACAATGGCGGGCGCGTGCATCCTGAGGTCTGGCGCTACAATCCAAAGTCCGATGCGTGGACATCCGCGCCGCCAATGCCGACCCCGCGTCACGGCCTCGGCGCCGTCGTGCTCGACAACGCGATCTGGCTTGTGGGCGGCGCAACCAAGCCCAGCGGCGTTGATACGAGCGCCGTTGTTGAAAGTTTCACGGTATCCGTGTGACCCGCTTTTCAGACGATCTGCGCTTTCCCTGATGAAGGGGAAGTCATGACCGAAATCCTGATTTACGCCGGCGTGGGCCTCGCTGCTTTGGCGCTCTTTTTCGGAACGCGCGCCGCCGCAAAGAAATTCGGCCCGGCCCAGGAGGATATCGCGCGCAAGGCGTTCGAGCAGATGCGGGATTTCAACCCCGGCGTGATGAACACCTATCTGAACAGCGCGATCGGATACGACACCGTGCGCAACCGCATCGCCATCTGGGAAAAGCGCGGCGGCGCCCGCCTGGTCGAACCCTCGGAGATCGCCGCCTGGCATTCCGGCATGCTGCTGACTGTGGTTCTCAGCCGCACCACAGCCACGCCGATGATCCAGCTCTACGCCTGCGAGACCGACACAAGACCGTTCTTCAAGGTCGGCGTCGTGAAAGAAACAGACGCCGCTGCCTGGCGTGATCGCCTGCAGGCCGCGTTCGGCATCGAGAAGGAACGGAAATTCGACGCGCGTATCGCGGGCGTCTAGCAGCTCAGCGAGGTTGTATAGGCAACGTCTCTCTCGGTCGCGATGCGCCAACCAGCATCCGTCTTCACCAGATCGAACACCTTCGCTTCATCGCCATTCATCAGACCGCCATAGGCGAAGACGCGACCATACTTCAGCATCGCCTTGCCATGCGTCGCGTCACTCGCGCAGAAGGTCGCTCCGTAAACGTCGAGTTCTCCGAAACTGTCTTCCCGCAGTTTCGCGAATGTCTTGGCGAGCGCCGCCTCGTCCGCGCCGGTGTAGACGTTCTTCGCCAATCCCGACGCCTCGCCGCGATTAAACCCCGCAATCCACTGGTCGATCAGCGGCTTTGCCTCGGCTTCGATGGCGCTCTGCGCCCATGCAGGCGCGGCGATCACGGCGGCAAGAGCAAAAGCAGCGAGGTGGTTCATTGAGATCTCCCGGGGGCCGCCCCTGTGAAGCCGAGGCCGAGCCAATCTGCAAGCCCTCAACACACCCACACCGGCGTGATCTAGTCCAGCGCCGGCTTCCGCAACAACAACAGCGCTGCAAGGCTCAGCCCCGCCGCCAGGCTGAGATAAAAGCCTACGAATGACAGCCCGCCCTGCTCGGCTAAAGCTTGCGCAGCGATAGGCGTGAAGCCGCCGCCGATCACGCCGCCGACGTTGAACGCAACGCTTGCGCCGGTATAGCGAACGCGCGCGGGAAACAGCCCCGGCAGCCAGGCGCCTAGCGGCCCATACACAAATCCCATGAGCAACAGCAACAGCGACAAGAATCCGCCCACCAACCACAGATCGCCCGACCCGATCATCGGCGCCAGCAGAAATCCCGCCCCCACGGCCAGCACACAACCGATGGTCAGCACGAGCCAGGGGCTCTTCGCATCCGACCAGCACCCAGCCCAAACGATGCCGCCCGCCATGAACAGGATCGCCACCAGTTGCACCTGCAGGAACAGCTCGCGCGGATAGCCCAGCGCGGTCGTGCCATAGCCGAGCGCGAACGCCGTCGCGATGTAATAGATGCAGAAGCAAGCGACCACGCCGAACGTGCCGCCAATCGTCTCCCTCCAATGGCCGCGGAACAACTCGCCCAGCGGCACTATCGGCGGCTTTTCTTTTTCAAGCACAGCCCGGAACGCCGGCGTCTCCGTCAGCTTTAATCGCACCCACAATCCCACGGCCACCAGCAGTGCGCTTGCGAAGAAAGGAATGCGCCAGCCCCACTCCAGGAAATCCTGCGGGCTCAACATCAACCCAAGCAGCAGGAATAATCCGTTCGCCGCGATGAAACCCACCGGCGCGCCCAGCTGCGGAAACATCCCGAAGCGCGCTTTCCATCCCCGCGGCGCATTCTCCACCGCGAGCAACGCCGCCCCTCCCCACTCGCCGCCGAGCCCAAGACCCTGCCCGAAGCGCAGCACGCACAGCAGCAAAGGCGCGATCCACCCGGCCATCGCATAGGTTGGCAGAAAGGCGATCGCCATGGTCGATCCGCCCATCAGCATCAGCGACCACACCAACGTCGACTTCCGCCCAATCCGATCCCCGAAATGCCCGAACACCACCGCGCCCACGGGCCGCGCAATGAACGCGATCGCGAACGTCGCATACGAGGACATTAGCTGCGCCGACGCCGATTCAGATGGAAAGAACAGCGCGGGAAACACCAACGAAGCCGCAGTCGCGTAAATATAGAAATCGTAGAACTCGACCGCCGTCCCCACGAGGCTCGCCGTCAGCACCCGCGCCGCCGGCGCGCGTTCGGTTGTCGCTGTCATCACCCTTGCCCCGCTTTCGGATCGCGCGCGTTACGCCAGAAACCCGCCTCCAAGGCAACCCGACCCTGCCATCGCCGATTCCCGCTGCGCCGATTCTCCGCTATTCTTGCTCCGGGTCGGGAACCCGGAGGGGAAGCGAGATGTTCTCGAAGATGGCAGGCATGGCGGCCATGCTCGCAATAGCCCCGTGCGCTGCGCAATACGCGTCCGCCCAGGTCCCGTCCCACAACGCAAAGAAGTTGGCGAAGTTTATGCGCAGATCGAGAATATCTTTGGCGGGCCGGAGGCCTTCCAGAAAGCATTCGAAGATGCCCGCGCCGAGCAAGCCCGGATGGAAGGCGCTCTTCAACTCAGCCTGAACTTGGAAGCACGCTTCCGCGCCAACGACGCCACGGCGCCGGCCGATCTCTATCTCAAGACAATCAATTCCTTGAAGCCAACGGTGGAGAACCTTCGTAACACGTTCGCAAAGCTCGACGCACTGAATACGCCGCTCGACGAGGCGAAGGCCCGCACCGCTTACGACCGCATCAGCGCGGAGCATGCCGCCCTTTACCAGCGCCCGATGACAGAACAATACGAATACGCCAAGACACACCGCCTCACGGAAGAACCGCTCAAATCGGTGCAAACGGCTGCCCAAACGCTGATCGCAATCGCGGAACGAAAACCCGGCTAGGACTTCAGCTCTCGGCCGAAGCTTGCTTCTCCGCCAGCCGCGCCTTCAGGCGATCGCTGGCCTTCTCCTTGACGCTCTCCGAGCGCAGCTGCCCGCAGGCCGCGAGAATGTCCCGCCCGCGCGGCGTGCGGATTGGCGAGGCATAGCCTGCGCGGTTCAGCACTTCAGCGAACGCCTCGATCGTCTCCCAGTCCGAGCACTCATACTGCGTGCCCGGCCAGGGATTGAAGGGGATCAGGTTGATCTTGGCCGGGACATGCTTCATCAGCCGCACGAGGTCGCGCGCCTCCGCCAGCGTGTCGTTGACGCCCTTGAGCATCACATACTCGAACGTCACGCGTTTCGAGTTCGACAGATCAGGATACTGCCGGATCGCATCGAACAGTTCTTTCAGGTCGTACTTCTTGTTGATCGGCACCAGTTGGTCGCGCAAATCGTCATTCGTTGCGTGCAGCGAGATCGCCAGCATCGCGCCCGTGCGCTTGCCCAGTTCCGGAATCTTAGGCGCCACGCCCGCGGTCGACACCGTGATGCGGCGCTTGGAAATCGAAATCCCCTCGCCGTCCGTGATCGTCTCAATCGCCTCGACCACATTGTCGAGATTGTAGAGCGGCTCGCCCATGCCCATGAAGACAATGTTGGTCAGCAGCCGGTCCTCCGTCGAAGTCGGCCACTCGCCCAGCGTATCGCGCGCCACCATCACCTGATTCACGATCTCGGCCGCCGACAGGTTGCGCACCAGCTTCTGCGTGCCCGTGTGGCAGAACGTGCACGTCAACGTGCACCCTATCTGGCTCGACACGCACAGCGCGCCCGCCTTGCCGACATCCGGAATATAGACGCACTCGGCCTCGGCGTTCGGTCCATAGCCGACCAGCCATTTGCGCGTGCCATCAACCGACAGCTGCGACGCCGATATAGGCGGCCGCTCAAGCACGAACCTGTCGCCCAGCAGCGCCCGCAGTTCCTTGGCCACATCGGTCATCTTGGGGAAGTCGGTCACGCCGTAATGATAGATCCAGCGCCAGAGTTGCGTCGCCCGCATCCGCGCCTTCTTCTCCTCAACGCCCGCGCTGATCATCGCAAGGCGCAAACCTTCCCGGCCCAACCCCGCAAGGTTAGGCGTCGTCGACATCGCGGCGGGTTTTCTGGAAAGATCGAGTTCCACGGACATGGGGCGCCTCATACCCCAAACCGGTAAATCACGCGATACCCGACGCTGCAGAGGCGAAAAGGGCCCGTCCAGCCGACCTACTCTTCCTTGGCCCTCATCTCGATCATGGTTTTGAAGCCGCCCCAGAACATGCGCTTGCCGTCGAAGGTCATGGTGGCGGGGTCCATCTTCATGGCTGGATCGGCCATCACCTTCTTCATCACCTCGTCGCGGTGCTTGCGGTTCTTGTAGACTGCGAAGGCGAACACCACTGTCTCGCCATCCTTCTTCTTCACCGCCTTGTGGAAGTCCGTCGACCTGCCGACGGGGACGTCATCCGCCACCGACTCCCAGTATTGCAGCGCGCCGTGCTTCAGCCACGCCTTGCCGGCCTTCTTCGCGTCCTTCTTGTAGGCTTTGAGATTGGCTTCCGGCACCGGAAGGATGAAACCGTCGACATAGCTCATGGGGCGTCCTTGCTGCGTGATGTGTCGAGCACAACACTAGGACATAAACTCATAAATTGCGATGGTGGGATTCCGGTCGGGCTCGAATTCTGATTCCGTTCGATGCGGGAGGAGTTCCGCATGCCGCCTGTTCGTCGTTACGAGATCACGGACTTCGAG
>Ga0138256_10000431_pt1 | contig 46299 bp, 35 predicted proteins | sample KNB2016incub_MG_FD_105486 | JGI IMG/M metagenome (GOLD analysis project Ga0138256, IMG submission 105486) | Active sludge microbial communities from wastewater in Klosterneuburg, Austria - KNB2014incub_MG | ecosystem: Engineered > WWTP > Activated sludge > Unclassified | place: Austria... | reverse complement strand
GATCTGTTTTTGATGGAATGGTAAAAAACTTTTGTGTAATACTTTGTGTGTGTTGGATACTATCGTAAACTACATCCATTTTTTTACAGGCTGCAAAAACCAATACCGACAAACTAATTAAAAGACAAAGTTTGCGGGGGGGGGTAAGCGGTAATTAAATTTCATAAACTATTGGTTAAGGGTTAAAAACTATTTTACAAACATAGGGAAACATCTCATTACAAACAATGGGGAAAAACCCTGATTTTTTGTGGGGGAAAACCCCGTTGTTGTTTTGAATCATTTTCTGTAAATGAAAAAAATATGTTTCAAAAAAATTAAAACTCATACTGAGATGGTTTATCAACACAAAATTTTAGAGAAAAAAAAGAGGCACCGTTTGTATGATACCTCCTATTTAGCCTTGCTAAAAAAATTATTTTCCGAATTTTATTTTTCCTTTTGGATATTCTCCGCTGTCAGCTAATATTTCTTCAATGCGTAAAAGCTGGTTGTATTTGGCCATCCGGTCACTACGGCTGGCAGATCCTGTTTTTATTTGGCCACAGTTTAGTGCTACGGCCAGGTCGGCAATGGTGCTGTCTTCTGTTTCGCCACTGCGATGGCTCATAATGGTATTAAACCCATTGTTCTGCGCCATACTCACGGCATTGATGGTTTCGGTGAGGGTTCCTATTTGGTTTACTTTTACTAAGAGTGCATTGGCAATATGTTCGGTAACACCTCTCTCCAATCTTTTTACATTGGTAACAAAAAGATCATCTCCTACCAACTGGCATTTATTGCCCAACGCTTCAGTAAGCATTTTCCAACCCTTCCAATCATCTTCGGCCATACCATCTTCAATAGAAATGATGGGATATTTTTTTACCCAACTTTCCCAGTATTTCACCAGTTGCTCACTGGTCATTTTTTTACCATCACTTTTATGAAAAATATATTTTTTCTCTTTTGCATTCCACAATTCACTGTTGGCCGCATCCATTGCAATACCTATTTGTGAACCCGTCTTATAGCCTGCTGCCTGTATGGCGCTTAACACGGTTTCTATTGCTTCTTCATTGCTTTGGATATTGGGTGCAAATCCACCTTCATCACCTACATTGGTGCTGTATCCTTTTTTCTTTAATACCGTTTTTAAAGCATGAAAAATTTCAACGCCCCATTGCAATCCTTCGCTAAAACTGGATGCGCCAATGGGCATCACCATAAATTCCTGGAAGTCTATTTTATTATCGGCATGGGCGCCCCCGTTTAAAATATTCATCATGGGAATGGGAAGAATTTTAGCATTGGTACCACCAATGTAACGATACAGTGGAAGGTTGGCTTCTAAAGCTGCAGCTTTGGCAACTGCAAGGCTTACCGCAAGAATTGCATTGGCGCCCAGTTTGGCTTTATTTTCGGTGCCATCCATCATAATCATGGCATTATCAATACCGGTTTGATCGGCTACATCCCATCCCAATAAATTTTCGGCCAGGGTTGTATTTACATTTTTTACTGCTTTTAATACTGATTTGCCCCCGTATAATTTTTTATTATTATCCCGTAACTCCACTGCTTCATGAATTCCGGTACTGGCGCCACTCGGCACAGAAGCCCGGCCCAGCATGCCATTTTCGGTTAATACATCCACTTCTATAGTGGGATTTCCACGGCTATCTAATATTTGTCGGCCAAAAAGAGAAGCGATATAACTCATATTATTGTTTTTATTTGGATTTTTCGACAAAAATACTATTTTTACAGCTAGGTTTTAAAGTATTACCTCTCATAGCATCCATCACCTGCGTGAAACCCTATCCTCTCCTGGGCTTAAACCAACTCATATTTTTAAAATTATTGTATGTATAAATTAGTACTATCGGGCATATTTGCTCTGACTATTCAATGCTGTATTGCCCAAAATCAAAATGTGGGAATTGGAACAACTACCCCGGATGCTTCGGCAGTTTTAGATGTATCCAGTACCAGCCAGGGGTTTTTACCGCCACGGTTAAGTTCTACCCAGCGGGATGCGATGCCAAATAAAACGGCAGGGCTCACAATTTTTAATACCACTACCGGATGTTTAGAGTTTTATAACGGATCGTACTGGATTAACCTTTGCACCTCTACACTTTCTTCTATTTTGCAAAAATCTTTATTGGGTGGTACCGACTTAGACCAGGCCTATGCTGTGAAACAAACGGCTGATGGAGGTTTTATTGTTGGAGGTACTACCCTTACAAATGGGAATGGCGATGTTCCCAGCGGCAACCATGGCGCATTGGATTGCTGGATTTTAAAATTAGATGCCGGTGGAAATATCGAATGGAATAAACTTTATGGCGGTTCAGGAAATGAAGACCTGGCCGATTTGGTAATTACCGCTGATGGCGGTTATGCTTTTGTAGCTACTTCCAGTTCTTCATTAAATGGAAATGTAACTGCAAGCAATCATGGTGGTAATGACTATTGGGTAGTAAAATTAGATGCTACGGGTACTATAAGCTGGAATGTTTTACTAGGTGGAAACGGGGATGAATTTGCTGCCGCTATTAAACAAAATACTGATGGTACTTATATTGTAGCTGGAAATTCTTCCTCTTCTGCCAATGGAAATGTAACCGATGCCAATCATGGCTTAACCGATTATTGGGTGGTAAAATTAACTTCGGCAGGTGCCATAAGCTGGAATAAATTATTAGGCGGCAATGGCGAAGAAGAAGCTTATGATGTACAACAAACCAGCGACCTTGGTTTTATTGTATCAGGCTATACTACTTCATCTTCCAATGGAAATGTGAGCGGAACTATTAGTGGGTTATATGATAACTGGATCGTAAAATTAACTTCTGCGGGCGCTATTACCTGGAACAAAAGTATTGGTGGTACCGGTGATGAATTTGCTTATGCCATCAAACAAACTTCTGACGGAGGATATATTTTTGTGGGAAGTTCTACCTCATCTGCCAGCGGAAATATTACAGGTACAAATAATGGCGGCAACGATTATTTATTGGTGAAACTTACATCGGCAGGCGCTATTTCCTGGAATAAATTATTCGGTGGCAATAATGATGAATACCCTACAGATGTACTACAAACTACCGATGGTGGATATATTATAATTGGTACCAGCACCAGTTCCCAAACAGGAAATGTGAGCCAGGCAAATTATGGTAATGAAGATATGTGGTTAGTAAAAGTAAATAATACCGGAAATATTCTTTGGGATAAAGTAATTGGCGGTGCCGGATCAGATATGCCACAGGCAATAAGCCCTGTAGCAGGTGGCGGTTATATTATTGCCGGCTATACTTCAAGCTCTGCCAGCGGTTTGGTGTTTGGCACCAACCATGGCAACAATGATTATTGGCTGATCCGCATGGATGACAATGGAAATATTTTGTAAAAATAAAATACATAGTAAAATGCCCGGCTTAGCCCGGGTATTTTTATGCGGGTATGTTTTTGCTTTTTCTTTTTTCCCTTAATTTTTCAAATAAGATGATATTCAGCATGATCAGCAACATGCCGTACACAATATCTTCTATAGGTATGGTATCAATGCGCTTACCCAGGTTTTCTGCATCATTATATAATACTACCGGCAGGGCGGTTAAAAAACCATTTACAATTAAGAAAGGGATTAAAGTAATAAGCCAGGCTATTAAAAAGGTAGTAATATTGAAACTGCTGAAATACTTTTTTAATAAAAAATATAATATCACAAATACCGCAAAAAAGAAAAAGCTGAAAAATGTATATGCTTTGTCTTCATACAAAAAACCAAGCAACAAAAAAATAATGGCCAATCCTTTTAAAATATTTTCAGCAAAAAAACTATTTTTAATTTTCGGAAAATAACAACGGATACATTCATAAATAAAAACACAGCAATAAGGAACTACAAAAAAAAATAAGATTTCCTCAATAGGCAGTCCTGCTATTTTAAAACCCGTAATATACGCTTCATTAAACCACCATACACCGTGTACCGTAAACCAGGCATCCCAGCTAATATAAAACAGCGCCGGTAAAACCATGGCGGCAAATAAATAACGATACTGCTTCCAAAAAGCAACTTTTTTATCGAAGCTTAGCGCCAGTGGGCCCAATATAGAAGTGGCCAGTATTAAAAAGTATGTATAATGCGGATTCAAAATAAATGTAGATGATTGTTTATTTTAGTTGCCTGCCTTTCCATTGATAGCTGCCAAATTTACCCAAAAAACCTGCTATAACAGTATAAATGATATGAAATGGTTGTGCTAATGGAAAAAACAAAAACAATACTTTTTGATTAAAAAACCTGGCAACCGGGTATAAGAAAATTAATTCAACTGCTGTTTTTATCGCTACAAAACTTAAGCAAGCCTTCCATAAAAAATGGTTTCCCTGAAAGATTAAATAAATAAGCAGCAACAGTAAATACAAGTTAAATAGATAAACCAATAACAATACTAAAAAAATGGATTTATCCTGGTAATGATCTGACTTGCTTGCCCAGCGGATACGCTGTTTAAAAAATTGGCCTATTGTTTTTTCTGAATGTGTACTTACCATTACCTCCTGCGATTTTAAATAATATACGGCCCCGGCATCCAGTTTATAAATTTTATGCATTAGCAACATATCATCACCGCTCGCTATATGGTTAATGCCGGTGAAGCCACCCACCTGATCAAAAGCTTTTTTTGTATATGCCAGGTTTGCCCCATTACACATGCTATGAAATTTTTTGTGTACGGCTGCCCCGGTAATACCCTGCAACACCATAAAATCCAGTGATTGAAAAATTCCTAAGGCTGAATTACCTGGCTGCATCCTTACGGGCATTACAATAAAATTTGAACCTGTTTTCATGTAAAACCGGGCTATTGTCTGCAGCCAGTTTTTTGGTACACTGCAATCGGCATCGGTGGTGATTATTAATTCTCCTTTGGCTTGCTGAATGGCAACTTCAATAGCCTTTTTTTTAAAGGCGAATGTTTCGCCAGGAATCATGTGATCTTGTAGAGAAATATATTTTACTGAAGGTCTTTTTTTTATGATACCCGCAGTATTATCGGTAGAATGATCATCCACTACAATAACTTCAAAATTTTCTTTTTGAAAAGATTGATTCAGTAAATCCGTTAATAAACCGGGTAAATTGTCTTCTTCATTCCGGGCAGCAATAATGATACTTAAAAAAGGAAGATTTAGTTGCAAATCATCTTCCTGTAGAAAAGTGGGCGCCTTTAACCATGCCTGTAAATAATACAAAAGCAGGCAAATATAACTTACCAGGAAAATAGTACCTACTATCATTATAATTTGTTGTATCATCATACCAGTATCCTATCAATTAAGGCTTTATATACTTGATCAGCCTGCTTTACCCAAAGAACCTTCTTTTACAGGGAACGTAAAAATAAATTTTTAACTATCAATATTATGGCTATCTTTATGGTTGCATAAACAACTATATGCCAAACAACCAATTTAAAAAAAGTGAACTATATAGTTTTATAACAGGCAAGGCCAGTACGGCGATTGCAAGGCGATTGCAAAAAAATTTTAAGCAATCGGGTTTAGATATTACGATAGAACAATGGAGTGTATTATATCATTTGTGGAAAGAAGATGGCATTAGCCAGCAACAATTATGTGAATCTACTTTTAGGGATAAGCCAAGTATTACGAGGCTGGTTGATAACCTTGAAAAATTAAAAATGGTAAAGCGGGTTCCCAGTAAAGATGATCGCCGTATTAATATGATTTACTTAACCCCGGAAGCACTAAAGTTACAGGAGCAGAGTATGCAACTCGCCAATCAAACGCTAAACGAAGCGTTGGTGGGTGTAACCAATGGCCAGGTAGAAATTGCAAAAGAAGTTTTACAACAAGTATATGAAAATTTAAAAAAATAATGGTTTAAAAATCGCTTAAAATAATCATCATGGAAAATACAATTTCACAAACCCTTAAAGGAGGTGAGTGGCTTATAAAAGAAAGTACTACGCAACAAACGTACATACCAGAAGAATTTAATGAAGAGCAACGCATGGTAAACGATATGTGTATCCAATTCTTAAATGCTGAGGTGCTACCGCAGATAGACAGGATAGATAAAATGGAAGCGGGCCTGATGCCTTCGTTAATGGAGAAAGCAGGCGAACAGGGCTTACTCGGTGTGGCCATACCGGAAGATTTAGGAGGGCTGGGAAAAGATTTTATTACATCTACTTTAGTTAATGAAGGGTTGGGTGGCGGCTTTTCATTTAGTGTAGCGGTAGCGGCGCATACTGGTATTGGCACCTTACCTATTTTATATTTTGGTACCGAAGCGCAAAAGAAAAAATATATTCCTAAGCTGGCTTCGGGAGAATGGAAAGGTTCGTATGGCCTTACCGAACCCAACAGTGGAAGTGATGCATTAAGCGCCAAAACCACGGCCAAATTAAGTGAAGATGGAAAATATTATATCCTGAATGGTCAAAAATGCTGGATCACAAATGGCGGTTTTGCAGATGTATATACTGTGTTTGCAAAAATTGATGGCGATAAATTTTCGGCTTTTATTGTAGAGCGTGGCATGGAAGGTTTTACACAAGGACCGGAAGAACATAAAATGGGAATTAAGGGATCCAGTACCGTACAATTATATTTCCAGGATTGTAAAGTGCCTGTAGAAAATTTATTAGGCGAAGCAGGTAAAGGCCACATTATTGCTTTTAATATTTTAAACATTGGGCGTTTAAAATTATGTGCGGCTGCATTAGGAGGTGCAAAAATGAGCATGGATATTTGCATACAATATGCAAAAACCCGGGAACAATTCAAGACAGCCATTGCAAATTTTGGCGCCATAAAATATAAGTTGGCACAAATGGCGATCCGTATTTGGGTAAGTGAAAGCGCTTTGTACCGTACGGCTAAGTGGATAGAAGATAAAGAAACAGAACTCAGGGCCAATGGGTCACCCTTTAATGAAGCGTTACTGGGAGCCGCTGAAGAATATGCTATTGAATGTGCCATGTTAAAAGTGGATGGCAGTGAAGTGCTGGATTATGTAGTAGATGAAGGCGTACAAATTCATGGCGGCAACGGATATAGCGATGAATATATGATAAGCCGGGCATACCGGGATAGCAGGATAAACCGTATTTACGAAGGTACCAATGAAATAAACCGGTTGCTCATTGTAGATATGATGTTAAAAAGGGCGATGAAAGGTAAACTAGACCTGATGGGGCCGGCTATGGCAGTAAGTAAAGAATTGATGAGCATCCCCGATTTTGGAAATGAAGATGAAACCGCATTTGCTGTAGAAAAAAAGGCAATTGCAAATATGAAAAAAGCAATCCTAATGACTGCAGGGGCGGCGGTTCAGAAATTAATGATGAGCCTGCAGGATGAACAGGAGATATTGATGAATATTGCAGATATGGCAATCCTTACTTTTAATGCAGAAAGTGCATTACTTCGGGTAATGAAACTGGTAGCAGAAAAAGGAGAAACTGAATACTTGTTACAAGCCGATATTATGCGTTGTTATTTGAATGATGCATTAGATGCGGTAAATAAATTTGGGAAAGATGCCATCAATGCATTTGCCGAAGGAGATGAACAAAGGATGATGTTGCTGGGATTAAAACGGTTTACTAAGGCAGCGCCATTTAATAGTAAAAATGCAAGGCGCAGGATTGCAGATAAGATGATTGCAGAGAATAAATATTGTTTCTAAAAAATAAGCCGGGCGTATGGATTCTTAAAAATTACCAGGCTCCCGGCTTATCATGCATCAGCACATTATTTTTTAGTAGCAGCTTTTTTAGTAGCTGTTTTTTTTGCGGCGGGCTTTGCGGGCCTGCTTTTGCCAAAAGAACCGGAAGCTATTTTTCCTTTCTTTGTTTTAATATCTCCACGTCCCATGAGGTTATAATTTTTATGATGTACAAAAGTTACAAAAAAAGCAAGATACAGACGCATCTTGCTTTCAATTTTTTTCTTAATCGTTTAGATTTTAGCTGAAAGCTCTTTGCCTGCTTTAAACTTAGCTACTTTTTTAGCTTTAATTTTAATAACCGCTCCAGTTTGTGGGTTGCGGCCATTGCGAGCGGCTCTTTTAGAAACTGAGAAAGTACCAAATCCAACTAAAGTAACTTTGTTACCGGATTTTAATGTTTTTGTTACGGCTTCTACAAAAGAATCTAAAGCTGCATTTGCTTGTGTTTTTGTTACGCCTGCATCATCAGCAATTTTTGAAATAAGTTCTGCTTTGTTCATAATACTATTTTTAATTTTTTTAAGAGAGACAAATATAGATGCTTTTTACATTCAGCAAAATATTTTTTATAAACGTAAAAATACGATTGGGTGGCTGAGACGCCTGTTTTTACTGGATTTTGAAAGATGCTATTGAGCATCTCATAAAAATCAGGATGGGTGATAATGGCTGAAAGTGAGTGTGGTAGCGGCTTTCCGCTTGTTGTGCTTAAAATCCTTTGTGGTAGCGGTTTTCAGGGAATATACAAACCTTTTTGTTTTGTTTTGCAAACCCTTTTTTTGTTTTGCACAATTAGTTCACAATCTCCATAATGCTCCTAAATGCCAGGAACTGATTGCCCCATTTATCAAATGATTTTTGGCGCATACGGGCTGCATGAAGTTCAATATAACGATTATAATCAGCCTTACTATTTACAAAATACTGAACCGCATACGTAGGCCCTTCTGAATCGTCAGTCTCCAGCAAGCGTACAATAATGGCTTTTTCAAAACAGCCCGTACTGGTTACCTCGGGTACATGCTCTTCTTTTAACCATTGTATCCAGTCTTCATGAATATGGGGGGTAACTTTTATAGTAACGTTATAGATAAATGACATAGTTTTTTATTTAATTTCCAGGTAAATGGGGCAATGATCGCTTTGTTTTATATCGGGATAAATGGCGGCGGCTTTTATATCGTTTCTTAGGGCTTCGGTTACGGCAATATAATCTATCCGCCATCCTTTATTATTAAGCCGTACACTGGGGAAACGCTGGCTCCACCAGGTGTAATGATGTGGATCATGGTTTACAAACCGAAAACTATCTATCCATCCACTTTCAAAAAAACGAGTGAGCCATTCCCGTTCTTCGGGTAAAAACCCGGATGCGTTTTTATTTCCCTTTGGGTCATGAATGTCAATTTCTTTATGCGCAATATTATAATCGCCACATAATATTATTTTAGGATTTTTTATTTTTAATTTTTGAAGGTATTCCTGTATTTCATGTAGCCATTGGTATTTATAAGTTTGCCGTTCGCTGCCCGATGTGCCGGAAGGGAAGTAGGCATTGATGAGTTTAATATCACCAAATTGTAACTCAATTACCCGGCCCTCAAAATCACTCAATTCATGGCCTGTTCCTATTTTTACTGAGGTAGGTTTTATTTTGGTAAATACTGCTACACCGCTATATCCTTTTTTTTGTGCACTAAACCAATGATGCTGAAAACCCAATGCTTCAAATGGTTTCATATCTACATCCTGGCTTGTGGCCTTTGTTTCCTGAAGGCATATAATATCTGCCGGGTTTGTTTTTAAAAAATCTATTAAACCCTTTTTTATAGCGGCACGAATGCCATTAACATTATAAGAAATGATGCGCATCTTGTTGCTTTAAATTAAAACTGCAATTTACCGGATAGCCTGTGTAAAGCAAAATGGTTTTATGGGAAAGGCAATGCAGTTTATATTAATCAAGGATTGGGCTTAGCCATTTTGTAGCTTCATCAATTGTCATTCCTTTGCGTGTTGCAAAATCTTCCAACTGATCTTTATTAATACGGCCCACACCAAAATAATGGCTGCCGGGATGTGCAAAATACCATCCGCAAACTGAAGCCGGGGGCGTCATGGCAAGACTTTCTGTAAGTTCAATGCCAATATTTTCTGTTACGTTCAGCATTTTAAACAACTTTCTTTTCTCGGTATGATCGGGGCAGGCAGGATAACCCGGTGCCGGGCGGATACCGGTATATTTTTCTTTAATGATCTCATCATTGCTCAGTGTTTCATCGGCACTATAACCCCATAGTTCTTTCCTGGTTTCATGATGCATATATTCTGCAAAAGCTTCTACGAAACGATCGGCCAAAATCTGAACCATGATTTTATTGAACTCATCATTTTCATTTGCAAAACGAAGGATATGCTCTTGTGCGCCATGGATGGTTACAGCAAAAGCGCCCATATAATCAGTTCCAAATTCAGCAGGTCTTACAAAATCTGCCAAAGAAAAACTGGGTTGGTTGGCTGCTTTTTTTAATTGTTGGCGAAGGCTTTCTAATGCTACGGGGCCACTTTCCAGCTGCACAGTAATGGTATCTTTATTATTCGTATTGGCTGGCCAGTATCCTACAACGGCATCGGCACGGAACCATTTTCCCGCTACAATTTTATCAACCAATGCAAGTGCATCGGTATGTAGCCTTCTTGCTTCGGTACCAAATTTTTGATCATCTAATACTGCGGGAAAATGGCCTGGCATTTCCCAGCCTATAAAAAATGGCCCCCAGTCAATAAACTTGGCAATAGCTGCCAGGTCAACATTTTTAAAAACTTTTACTCCATTTACCCGTGGCTTTGTGGGTTTGTAATTTGCCCAATCAAAATTTTCTTTAATCTTTAATGCTTCCTCATAAGTTATGAGAGGCTTGGTGCCTCTTTTTTTAAGGAACTGTTCCCTTACTTTTTCGTATTCAACCTCTATATTTTCTAAAAATGGTTTCTTTTGTTCATTCAGTAAATTACTTACTACCGTTACACTCCTGCTGGCATCTAATACATGCACTACACCATTATCGTATTTAGGAGCAATCCTTACAGCGGTATGGGTACGGCTGGTAGTGGCGCCCCCTATGAGCAAGGGAAGGGTCATGTTTCTTCTTTTCATTTCGTCGGCCACATGCACCATTTCATCAAGCGATGGCGTAATAAGGCCGGATAAGCCAATGATGGCTGCGTTGTGTGCAATGGCTTCATCTAATATTTTATCGGCAGGAACCATTACGCCGAGATCTTTCACACTATACCCATTGCAGCCTAGCACTACACCTACTATATTTTTACCAATATCATGCACATCTCCTTTTACGGTTGCCAATAATACGAGCGGTGCATTACTGGCTTCTTTTTTTTCTGCTTCAATATAAGGTTGTAACCAGGCTACGCTTTTTTTCATAACCCTTGCGCTTTTCACCACTTGTGGTAAAAACATTTTTCCGGCGCCAAATAAATCACCTACCACATTCATCCCATCCATCAGCGGGCCTTCAATAACTTGCAGCGGCCTGGGATATTTTAGGCGGGCTTCTTCGGTATCAATATCAATATAATCGGTGATGCCATTTACCAATGAATGGGTAAGGCGTTCTTCTACGGTTCCCAGGCGCCAGGTCTCATCTTTAATATTTTCTTTTCCTTTTGATTTTACTTTTTCAGCAAAATTGATGAGGCTTTCGGTGGCGCTATTGTCATCATTATTTTTATTCATGATCACATTTTCGCAGAGTTCCCTTAGTTCCGGTTCTATTTCATCGTACACCACCAATTGTCCGGCATTTACAATACCCATATCCATACCCGCTTTGATGGCGTGTAATAAAAATACACTGTGTATGGCTTCCCGTACATGATCATTACCCCTAAATGAAAAGGATACATTACTCACCCCGCCACTTATTTTCGCCAATGGCATTAGTCTTTTAATTTCTTTAGTGGCTTCTATAAAATCTACTGCATAATTATTGTGTTCTTCGATGCCCGTTGCAATGGCAAAAATATTGGGATCAAAAATAATGTCCTGTGGATTGAAGCCAACTTGTTTGGTAAGGATTTCATAAGCACGCTTGCAGATCTCTACTTTTCTTTCTTTGGTATCTGCCTGACCCTGTTCATCAAAAGCCATTACAATTACGGCAGCTCCAAAACTTTTACAAATAAAAGCCTGTTCTATAAATTTTTCTTCTCCTTCTTTCATGGAGATAGAATTTACAATGCATTTTCCCTGTACACATTTTAAACCGGCCTCCAGTATTTCAAATTTACTGCTATCTATCATGATGGGGATCTTAGCAATATCAGGCTCGGCTTGTACCAGGTTTAAAAAAGTGGTCATTGCGGTTACGCCATCCAGCAGGGCATCGTCCATATTTACATCTATTACCTGGGCGCCATTTTCTACTTGCTGACGAGCCACGCTTAAGGCTTCTTCGTAATTTGCTTCTCTTACCAGGCGTGCAAATTTTTTACTTCCTGTTACATTGGTTCGTTCGCCAATATTTACAAAGTTTGTTTCTGGCCTTACAATTAATGGTTCCAGGCCACTCAGGCGAAGGAAAGGTTTTATCGTACTCATTTTGTATATATTGCTACAGGAATGCAAATGATGTGCTGTAGCTTTTATTTATTTCAGGTTTTATAATTCTTTTATATGCTACAATGATTCTTCCATTACAGGTAATTGCCTGGCTGCATATTTTGAAACATTTTCTGCAATATGTTTTATATGATCTGGTGTAGTACCACAGCAGCCGCCCACAATATTGAGGTACCCGTCTTTTGCCCATTCTTCTACAATATGCGCTGTTTCGTGTGGTTGCTCATCATATTCTCCAAATGCATTGGGCAAACCTGCATTGGGATAGGCTGAAGTATAACATGCTGCAATATTTGATAATTCCTGGATGTGCGGACGCATTTCTTTTGCACCCAATGCACAGTTTAAACCTATACTCAGCGGATTGGCGTGCATTACTGAAATATAAAACGCTTCTAAGGTTTGTCCGCTGAGGGTGCGGCCACTGGCATCGGTAATGGTACCACTGATCATGATGGGTAGCTCTGCTAAATTATTTTTTCTAAAATAATTTTTTGCGGCATAAATAGCGGCTTTTGCATTTAAGGTATCAAAAATGGTTTCAATAAGCAGCAGGTCGGCTCCTCCATCTGCCAAACCTTTTATTTGTTCGGTATATGCTGCGGCTACTTCATCGAAACTTACAGAGCGGAAGCCCGGGTTATTTACATCGGGAGATAAGGAAAGGGTTTTGTTTAATGGACCGATTGCACCTGCCACCCATGCTGTTTTACCAGATTGGGCAACGGCTGCTTTGGCACATTTTACGGCTGCTACATTTAATTCATAAGCCAGGTTCTGCATATCATAATCTGCCTGTGCAATAGAAGTGCTGCTAAATGTATTGGTTTCTATAATATCGGCGCCTGCATCTAAATATTCTTTATGAATTGCTGTGATGATAGCCGGTTGGGTAAGGCTGAGTAAATCGTTATTTCCTTTTACATCTTTATGCCAGTCTTTAAACCGGTCGCCCCGGTAATCCTGCTCATTTAATTTACGCTGCTGAATCATGGTGCCCATGGCGCCATCAATAATTAAGATTCGTTTTTTTAATTCGTCTGTAATATTTGCCATATTATATTTTTTTGCCTGCTGCGTATTGCTTTTACTGTACAAGGGAGTGACACAACGATGTGTGGCCTTGCACCGCAGCCGGTTACCTAAAAATAGAATTGACTTTTAAACGATTTACAAACCCAGAAAGTATGCGGGAGAGGTATTCGTTTATTAGTTCAATTTTTTTGCGTGGGGTGAACAATAAACAAATCCTCCCACTGGCAACAAAGATAATTCAAAAGAAGATGAATTCAAAATGCCACTTATAAGGTGCTTAATTGATGGGTGAAATGCTGTTGTCGCTATAATCTGTATCTATCACATAAGGGCTACCAAGTGTGATTGTTTTAATGGGTTTTGTTGCCTTTACAGGAATGGTGATGAGGCTACTGTTTTGCCACAATGCTGCGGAACGATATATTTTTTGAGTGCTGCCATCTTTATATAAAATATTAATATGTACAGGCATGGGTTTGCCACCGATGTTTTTGATGAATAATTTTTTGCTGCTTCCCTTACCCTGGAGTTTTAAGATGGCCAGGTTGGGGGTACTGTTATCAAAGAACCAACGCTGCCAAAACCAATTTAGGTTGGTTCCGCTTCCTGCATTCATGGCAGCAAAAAAATCGTAGGGCAGGGGATGTTTGCTGTGCCAATGGGTAAAATAAAAATGAAGGCCTGCAAAAAATTTTGTGTCGCCCAACATTTCTTTTGCATACAAATATGCGAGGGCGGGCTTGGGGTATGAATTGATGAAATAAGCCATTCCATTTTGATATGTACTGTTAATCATGATGGGTAAATCGGCTTCGGTTCCGGCGGCGGTTTCGGTTCGTTTTACACCATACAAATCTATGATGCTGGTATCTATGAGTGGAGAAATAACCCATTCGCCAATGGTTGCCCATCCTTCATCCATCCAGGCATATTTAGTTTCGTTGGTTCCCATGTAAAATGGAAACATGGTATGGAAAATTTCATGCGTGGTAAGCTCAATACTTTCATGCCTGTCTTCTATGGGATTATCATTTGCCATCATGGGATATTCCATTTGATCTAACCCATCAAATACGGTAATGTGGTTGTAAGGATATGGCCATTTTGGAAATTGATAACTCATGGCCTGTACTGTTTTACGGGCATCGGATGCGACGAGATAATAATCTTTATGATCTTTATTAAATACAGCATCGGCACGGGTGCGGCGGCCTGTTTGCGGATCTGCAACCAGGCTACTGCTTTGCCACAGATAATGATTGCTGCAGGCAAATGCTATATCGGTTACATTACCGGCAGTAAACTTCCAGGTGTTTTGAAAATTATTTTTTGAAATATTTTTTTTAACCTGGTCGGTACTATCAATAATAAATGATACACTGTCTGATTGATTTGCATTTTTAAAACGGGAAAGGTATGGTTCATTTAAAACATTCTCGGCATTTATTAAATCGCCGGTGGCCCACACCTGGTAATTAGGTGGAACGGTTACTGACAAATTAAAATTACAGAAATCGTTATAGAACTCAAGGTTGCCAAGATAGGGTAACTGGTTCCATCCATCTACATCATCATATACTGCAATGCGTGGGAAAAAGTATGCTACAAAGTATGCGCCATCATCTACCTGGCCTTGCCTGATATGGGAATTTTTGTTTAAGGTATAATGATATTCCACATCACATATTACAGAATGGCCCGGGGCTAATGGAAGTATGCGTACGTTCATATTGGTTGAGGTACTGTGGTAATTGTTTTTTGATATTTCTTCACCTGCAATTTTTAGTTTTTCAATTTGTATGCCTTCTGTAATATCTTCTTCGTGGATGGGCATAAGGCGCTCGGCTCCTTTTTTGTATATATTGGGATAGCATTTAAACAGGAGAGAACGAATGGTGTCGGGGCTGTTATTTATATACTCAATATGAGCGGTGCCGGAAATTACATTGTTGTTAGGGTTCAGGCTTACATCAATGGTATAGTTTGCTGTATTTTGCCAATATTTTTTACCCGGTATGCCTTGTAAACTTCTTGTGTCGTTGTTATACGATTTTTTAATATTGGATGGCATTGGGAGTTTGCTTTGAGCAATTGCCGCCGTCAAAAAAAAGGTAAGGCAGATAGCTCCAAATAAATAACGCATCATACATTATAATTAAAAAGTGATTAGTTGCTGAAGCCCGGCGCTGTATTGACAAGGTCTTTTTTTTCTGCAATTTTAATCTTTAAAAGGCAGCGATCAATATCTTCCTGGTAAGATTTTATTTTATCGTCATTGAGGCAGCAGAGTATTGCTTTTTCATAATTGCTGATGGCTTCCATAAAATTAAATTTTAATTCTTCCATCATTGCCTTCTTGGCAAATATCCATGATTTTTCAAGTGTTGCGATGGTCAGGCATTTTTCAAGGTGCCGGCTCAAATCGTCGTAACGCTCCAGGTCATTTAAAAAAGTAGCATAATGAAAATAGGGATGGGGATACAGGGGGTCGCATTTCATAGCGGTGATGAAATGGTTCTCTGCCCGCTCGTAATTATCAAATTGGGTTTTTAATAACCAACCCAGTGAATTGTGTGCCGGTGCATGTTTTGGGTCTTCATATAAGATAGATTCGCATTTGCGAAACGCTTCGGCAAACAGGTTATTTTTTATATCAGCTTCTGATTCTAAATAAAGTTCATCAGTATTCATGCTCTCCATATTTTCTATTTAATGATGTACCATACAAGGTACGTTTATCCTGAAATTGCTATGTAAAAAATATACCCAAAGTATTGTAAATATTATTATAAATACCGATACACTTTATATCCCCATGCTTGCAGAGGTATTGCCAAATTGCCTGTAATATTTTCTTTTTGATTAGTAAATATTTCTATTGCCTCGCCAGATATGCCACTACTTTTAAATGAAATTACAACGGGTGAAGAGGATAAGTTTAAAACGACTAAAATTTTATTATTATTTTTTTGGCGGGTATAAGCAAATATTTTATCATCGTTAGTAGATAATATTTTAGTATAACCTGCATCTACTGCCAGGGCGGGATTATTTTTTCTTTCGTTTAATAAAGTTTTATAAAAAGGAGCCCGTTTATATTTCCCCCAGGTAATTAAATCTTTATAAAAAAAGGAAAGTGAATCTAAATAAGGTTCTTCCTGGCCACTATAAATAAGGGGTAAGCTGGCCCGCATGGTTTGTGTAAGTACTGCAAAGGGAGCGTGGCTTGCACCCGGAAAAGTAGCATAGTCACTTTTGTTCCAGCTATTTTCATCGTGGTTGCTGGTGAAATATAATTTTATAGCCCCTGGCACAAAAGTTTCATCCTGGTGCATAAGCACCGTATCTAATACACGTGCCGAACTTTTACCTGATGCTATTTCTTTCATTTTAGCAAACATATTCCAGCCATAGGTAGTATTAAAACCGGCATCATGTATCCAGGCAGTATTTGCTTCGGCAAGCATAAAAATATCAGGCTTTATTTTTTTTAATGCATCTATACATGGTTGCCAAAAACTACGAGGTACTTCGGCTGCCACATCGCAACGAAAACCATCTATACCGGTTTCTTCCACCCAAAACTTCATGGCATGGGTCATACTATCTTTTAATTCTGCATTGTCGTAATCTAAGTCCCGTGTATCGGTCCAATCAAAAGCATATTTGGCTACACCGTTCTTGTCTCTTACATAAAAATCGGGATTTGTTTGTAGCCAGCGGTTATCTGCCCCACTATGGTTGGCCACCCAATCTGTAATAACTTTAAAGCCCATGGCATGTGCATTTTTTACTAAGCTTTTCCAATCATCCATGGTACCAAATTCAGGATTTACCGTAGTATAATCGGCCACAGCATAATAACTTCCCAAAGCGCCTTTGCGATCTATTTTACTGATGGGCGTTATGGGCATAAACCATAAAATTTCTACACCCATATCTTTTAAGCGGGGCAGGCTTTTTTCAAATGCTTTGAATGTTCCTTCGGGGCTATATTGCCTTACATTCACTTCATAAATATTTGACTGCTGTATCCATTGCGGAAAATTTATATTGCCGGTAGAAACAATTTGTGCCTTACATATAATGGTATTGGCCAACAAAAAAACGAGGCTATAAAATATTTTACTATTCATATTTCGCAATTATTTTAAAAGATAAGTGTACTAAATTATAATAAAAAAGCCGGGAGAAAACCGGCCTTATAAGAGAAATTAAAATGATTGAACATCTGCTGAAGGACCATAAGTAGATGGAACCGGGATATCCAGTAACCTAAAATCTACCCCTAACTGTGCCCTGTGATGAATTTGTTGGGCGAGGGCATGGCGTATTACTTCATACTTGGTCCATTTTGCTAAAATTTTTTCGCCCATGCGCATGGTCCAGATGGGATCAAGGTCTGCTTCTTTTGCATTTTGTAATGCGGTTACTGAATTTTGCAGGTTTTCATCTAAGAGTTTTACCAGTTCGGCTGATGTATTAATATCTGTGGGTTTATAATCGCCAGCTTCAAAATCTAACCCATCGGTATGCAAGGCCATAGAAACCCATCCCGGAAGTTCTGCCAGGTGGCCTGCCAATTGTTTTATACTCATACTTTTTTCGTGTGGCTTCCACGAAAATTTATCATCGGGTATTTGTGATAAAAAAGTACGGGTAATTGCTGTTTCGTCTTTCAATTCTTTTATCAATAATGGAATGAGTGCCATAAAATAATTTTTTAAATTTAATAATAATGTTACCAACCCAAAATCCATGCAAAAATTAAAGGCGCTACAATTGTGGCATCACTTTCTACAATAAATTTAGGTGTATGAATATCTAATTTACCCCAGGTAATCTTTTCGTTGGGTACTGCACCAGAGTATGATCCGTAAGAAGTGGTACTATCACTTACCTGGCAAAAATAACTCCAAAAAGGAACGTCATGCATTTCTAAATCCTGGTACATCATGGGTACTACGCAAATTGGAAAATCACCGGCAATACCGCCGCCTATTTGAAAGAAACCCACTCCTTTTCCACTGCTGTTTTGGCGATACCAATCAGCGAGCCACACCATATATTCAATACCACTTTTTACTGTAGATGCTTTTAATTCATTTTTAATGACGTACGATGCAAATATATTTCCGGTGGTACTGTCTTCCCAGCCGGGGCATACGATAGGAATATTTTTTTGTGCTGCCGCAATGATCCAACTATCTTTTGGGTCTATTTCATAATATTGTTCCAGGTTACCGCTTAATACTACCTGGTATAAAAATTCATGAGGGAAATATCTTTCTCCTTTTTCCTCTGCTTTTTTCCATGCAGCATGCAAATGTTTTTGCAGGCGGCGAAATGCTTCTTCTTCAGGAATGCAAGTATCGGTTACCCGGTTATAATGGTTTTCTAAAAGATCCCATTCTTCCTGCGGCGTAAGGTCACGATAATTGGGTACTCTTTTATAATGACTATGGGCTACCAGGTTCATTACATCTTCTTCCAGGTTTGCACCCGTACAGCTTATAATTTGTACTTTATCCTGCCTTATCATTTCGGCTAAACTGAGCCCAAGTTCTGCGGTGCTCATTGCACCTGCCAGGGTGATCATCATTTTTCCACCTTCATTCATGTGTTGTTCGTAACCTTTGGCAGCATCCATTAAAGCCGCTGCATTAAAATGGCGATAATGATGTTGAATAAAATTAGAAACCGGGCCTTTTGTCATGATCTTTTCTTTTTTTTAAAATGCAAAAATAAGTATTTCTGTATGCTGTAAAATAATGATAAAAAAATTGGTTGGAAATAATATTACCGGTGATGCGGGCTCACATCCTGCCGGGTAGGTAATTCAAGCCATTTAATGATCTCATTTATTTCATCCGGTTTTTGTGTTCCAATAAGTATGCGGGTATTATTTGTCGTTATTAATTGTATTCCTTTGTTGCCTGATACATTGTATGCTTTATTTTTTCCAATACCCCGGATGCCCCAACCCCCGTATTCAGCTATGGGGCTGTACTGCCGTACATATATTTCTGTAAGGTCTTTCCATGCAATTGATTTATACTTTATTTGAAAAGGATAGAAACGAAAATAAATACCATCCGGTTTAATAAGGGTTTCCAGGCGGAGGCTAAAGAAACATAATGATAAGGTGAGTGTTATAAGCATGAGTATGATCAAACCCGTATCTGTCATGGGTTTTTCTCCAAATTGTTCTTTACGTATAACCTGTTCCACAAACCCATAAATAAATAATATATTTAAAGATAAAAGAATGATCCATATCAAGGGTTGCCTGAAAGATTGTTTTTCTGTAAAAATTATTTTTTCATTCATCATTTTATTCATGGATGGCATCTGCCATTTTCTTACTTAGGGGTTCAATACCCGACTCAAAAAAATGAGTAAGGTTCCCTTCTTCGTTTACTAAATATTTACAAAAGTTCCAGGAAGGTGCCACATCATTCCATCCATTTTTAGTTTCATCAGTCAGCCATTTGTAAACGGGATCTTGGCCGCTCATTTTTTTTACAATAGATTTTTGGGTGAGTAAAAATGTTACACCGAAGTTTTTTTCACAAAAATTACCAATTTCATTATTGCTGCCTTTTTCCTGTTCTCCAAAATCATTGCTGGGGAAACCAATTATTACCAGCCTGTCTTTTTCCTGTTGATGCAATTGCTCAAGCCCTTTGTATTGGGGTGTATAGCCACAATCAGATGCTGTGTTTACCAATAAAACCTTTTTACCTTTTAATGATTCAAAAGAAAAGGTTTCTCCATGTATTAATACTGCATTTAATAAATAAAAAGATTCGGGTGCCATGGAAGTTGATTTTATTATTTTTTGAGATTTTCCTATCCATTTTGTAATCCTTGATAATAACGGATATATAAAAACCATTGCCTTTTGTTTATTACTCATCCTAATACTTTTTTAAAAAGATTTAATTTGCCAGTAAAAGGTGGGTATTTTATAGAGGGGTCAAACCAGGTAGGTGTTTTCATGATTGATTTTTGATGGCTAAATATTTTAAAACTATAATAACCATGGTATGCACCTATGCCGCTTTGCCCCCGACCTCCAAATGGTAAATTTTTATTGGTAAAATGATAGCCGGCATTGTTAATACAACCACCACCAAATGCAACGTTTTGCAACCAAAAATCAGTGTTGCTTTTTTTATTTGAAAAGATATATAAAGAGAGAGGGTTGGGGTTTTGTTCAATAATTTGGAGTGCCTCTGTGCGGTCTTTAAAAGGTATTACCGGTAAAATGGGTCCAAAAATTTCTTCCTGCATAATGGGGGTATTCATATTTATGCTGGTTAATACCGTAGGCGCTATAAACAGTTGCTCCCGGTTGTAATGCCCGCCAATTTTTATTTCAGCATCCTGTAAATAATACAGTAGCCGGTCAAATTGTTTTTGGTTGATAATATTTCCCAATTCATTAGTAAGAGAATAGGGATCGCCATAAAATTGGAGCATTATTTTTTCAAGCGTTTGCAGCCATTTATCTTTTATACTTTCATGTACCAGTACATAATCAGGTGCAATACACATTTGCCCGCTGTTTGAAAATTTTACCGAAGCAATTCGTTTTGCACTTACCTCCAAATTGGCATCTGCTTCTATAATACAGGGGCTTTTACCTCCCAGTTCTAAAGTTACAGGAACTAATTTTTCTGCAGCCATAGCATATATTTTTTTCCCAACAGCGGTACTGCCTGTAAAAAATACATGATCAAAAGTAAAGCTATTCATCAAAGCCGGTATTACTGTAGCGCCATCACCCTCATACACCCTAATATAGTTTTCAGAGAAATGAGTTACGATTATTTTTTGAATGAGCGCTGCTGTATGAACCGCCATTTCCGAGGGTTTTAGTACCGTACAATTACCGGCAGCCATGCTTCCTACCAGTGGGATCATCAGCAACTGAAAAGGATAATTCCAGGGGCCGATGATAAGTGTTACACCCCGGGGTTCAGGATAGATAAAACTGGAAGAGGGGAAATTCAAAATATTCGTACGCACCCTGCGTGGCCGCATCCATTTTTTTAATTTTCTGATGGCACCGTTTATTTCACTGAGTAAAATTCCATTTTCGGTGATCCAGCATTCTTCTTTGCTTTTATTCAGGTCTTTTTTTAACGCCGTGTAAATTTCTTCTTCGTGTTCAATAACAGCATTGCGTAATTTTTTTAATTGTTCTATTCTAAATGCATACGACCTTGTATTTCCTGCATCATAAAATGCCTGTATAGATTGTAATGTATTTACCCCGTTCATTAGCCTATTTTTGCTTAAAGTTAGGCAACAAAAAATGACAGATGAGAAATATATGCAATTGGCTTACCAGGAAGCACAAAAAGCATTTGATGCAGATGAAGTGCCGGTAGGAGCCATTGTGGTAATACAGCATAAAATTATTGCAAGGGCACACAACCAGGTAGAATTGCTCAATGATAGTACGGCACATGCCGAAATACTGGCGCTCACCAGCGCTTATAATAGCCTGGGCAGTAAATACCTTCCGGATGCTACCTTATATGTAACCACAGAGCCATGCCTTATGTGCAGCGGCGCTTTATATTGGAGTAAAGTTGGCCGCATCGTTTTTGGCGCTTATGACGATAAAAATGGTTACCGAAAAGTGGCGGGGAAAAATAACCCCTTTCATCCCAAAACATTACTCACCGGTGGTGTAATGGAAGAAGAATGCAGCGCCTTAATGAAATCATTTTTTAAAAAGAAACGCTGATTCCATACTGAAATCCTTAAATCTATTTCGAAATCAGGAACAACTATATTTTTAAATTAAGTATCCATCATTTAGGCTTTAAATTTGCAGTAATCCAGGTAGCATTTTTTAACAGATAAATTTTAATATTATGGCATTTACATTAGAACCATTACCGTATGCATACGATGCACTAGAACCGTATATTGATTCAGAAACAATGAAGATTCATCATGATAAGCATCACCAGGCTTATGTAGATAATTTAAACAAAGCCATAGAAGGCACTGCCAATGAAACTACTTCTTTAGATGATTTGGTAAAAAAAGCAGGTAGCATTAGCCCTGCGGTCCGCAATAATGGCGGTGGCCATTGGAACCATAGTTTTTTTTGGGATTCTATGGCAGCACAGGCAGGTGGTGTACCCACAGGAAAACTAGCAGAAGCTATCAATAGCGCTTTTGGAAGCTTTGATGCATTTAAAGAAAAATTTGAGGGCGCCGGTAAAACCCGCTTTGGTAGTGGATGGGCATGGCTTATTGTGAAAGATGGAAAACTAGAAGTAAGTTCCACGCCAAACCAGGATAACCCACTGATGGATGTGGCTGAAGTAAAAGGCAGCCCATTACTTGGTGTAGATGTATGGGAACACGCTTATTATTTAAAGTATCAAAATAAAAGGCCCGATTATTTAAAAGCTTTTTGGAATGTAGTAAACTGGAAAAAAGTGAATGAAAGATTTGAGTCTTCGAAATAGTTTTTTTCAGAACCTAAAATGCCTTACAAAACTGTAAGGCATTTTTATGTAATTTAATAATGATTTTATGGTGCAAGCCTGTAAATTTTCCAACTACCATCATCATGTAAAGAATATTTTATCCTGTCGTGTAACCGGCTGGGGCGACCCTGCCAAAATTCAATACCCGAAGGGATTACCCGGTAACCACCCCAATGGGGTGGGCGCTCAATCATTTTATTGGCAAAGCGTTTTTCAATTTCTGAAACATTCTTTTCTAAAATTTTCCTGGATGCAATCACCGTGCTTTGCGGCGATGCCCAGGCGCCAATGCGGCTACCGGGTGGGCGACTATTAAAATATTCATCGCTTTCTGATTGCGAAACTTTTTCTGCACTGCCGGTTATGCGCACCTGCCGTTCCAGTTCTTTCCAAAAAAACAATAAAGAAACATGGGCATTGCCGGCAATATTTTGTGCCTTTTCACTTTGATAGTTTGTGTAGAAAATAAATCCTTTTTCATCTACTCCTTTTAAAAGTACAATACGGCTATGCGGCATCATTTGAGCATCTATGGTACTTAATACCATTGCATTTACTTCATCTATGTGAGCGGCCTCGGCCTCTGCCCACCATGCATTAAATTGTTTGATGGGCGAGGCATCTACATCCTGCTCATCCAATGTTTTTAATTTGTAATCCTTTCGGATGTCTGCAATATGGCTCATACTATTTATTTACCGGCAATTTCAATCATGGTATCCAATTCGTCAACCAAACCATCTAAATTACCAGAATAACCAACGGATTTAAAACGGATCTTACCATTGCCATCAATTACAAATTTGGTGGGTATGCCGGTTACTCCAAATTCACCCACTACTTTATCTTCTGTATCGAGCAGCACATGAAAATCATAACCTTTATTTTCCATAAATTCCATAGCATTTTTTTTCTTGTCTTCTACATTTTCCCAGGTATCAATAAATACAAATTTTACTTTGTCGTTTCCTTTATATTTATCCTGTGCTTTTTTCATAGCCGGCATGGAAGCAATACAAGGCCCGCACCAGGTAGCCCAAAAATCTACTACCACCACTTTTCCTTTTAGTGATACCAGGCTTACTTCATTCCCTTCAAAATCTTTCAATGCAAATTTTGGTGCTACTTCATCCAATTGATTTTTTAATATTTCTTCACGGCGTTTGATTTTTGCCTGTGCTGCTAATTTTTCATAATACACATCAAAACCAGCTTCATTTTTATTTTTTTGAGTATATAATTCCTTTAATGCTTCTTTAGTTTTGGCAGTGGCATTATCGTTAATGATAAAGCCTTCAATTAATTTGGTGGCGGCAGCGGCTGGCAATTCTTTTTGAGCCAATAAGGCATAGCGTTCATTCAACTCTGCATCTTTCAATTCATTGATCGTGGCGGCTTCTTTGGCATACGGTAAGCCTGCTTTATAATCTCCCAACTGGTATAGAATGAATGCATAGCTGTCAGCATACATAGCATAGTTTCTTTCCCGGTTCTTTTTCCACTGTTCTTTAGTAAAGGATCCTGGTTTTTCCTCTGTGGGTTTTGTTATTTCATTTTTGGCCCAGGTAGTGGCTTCATAAGACATTTTTTTTGCCTCCTGCATGGCTTCGTTTTTCTCAGCCAGGTTCCAGGCTATGTTATTATATAACGATGCCCTTTCGGCTGGCGCCATTTTATTGGTAGCTTTAAAAAATGCATTCCAATCTTTATCTGCAGCATAGCTATTAGCTAAAAGGGTTTGTAAATAATTGATAACATTTTTGTCTTTCGCAAATTCAGGATAATCTTTTGCGAAATTTTCAATTTGTTCAATTTTTTTTGTTTTATCTTTTTCGGTGGCAATCGCCCTTATTATCTCATTCTTTTTCCAATCCCCATTCGGAAATTTCTCTTTCATTTCAGCCATGAGCTTATCTGCCTCTTCTTTCATTTTAAAACGGCTGTACCACTGGTTTTTAAGCGTATATCCTTTTTCTGTTTGCCAGGCCGGGCTGGTTGCATCCTTCAAAAATTTTATAATTTCGGGTTCTGCTTCTTTTTTCTTTTCCCGGTTTAATAAATTTAAAAAAGTTCCCGCTACACTTATATTTCCTTTTAATTCAGGGTTGCTATTTATGGCTTCGTTAAGAAAGCTATATGCTTTACTGCTGTTATTTTGTAAACCTAAAATGCTTTCACCCCATACCGCATATATATTACTCCGGGTGCTGTAATATTCCGGTACGGGCTGGCCATTGTTGTTGTATATCGGTATGATATAGCCTTTATCGGCATTAATATCTTTATCCTCTTTACTGCTAAATAAAAATGCAACGGCATTCGTATTGCTGTCAATAGGTATTTTAGCAGTATAATGATCGCCTTTTTTTACCATCTTAGGCTCCAGCACTTTTATGCCGGTACTGGTAAACTCATAAATGGCAACATCTATTGGTGATTTTCTTATTAAAGAAGAATACGCCTGGTTATAATCAAAACTCAGTTCCTGGTTTTGCTGGGGTTTTTCCGGCGAAAATTGTAAGGCTGCAAATTGAGTTTGAGCAAATAGGGTAGTTGTTAAAAACAATGATAAAAGTACACTGATTATTATTTTCATATAAATGATTTGGGTATAAAATTAAAAAAACTGCATGGATTATGCAGTTTTAATATTATAAGCCTTAAGAAAATTTATTTTGCCTTAATTACAATGGTTTGTAATGGCTTTGGGTCTTTACTCATTTGCCTGTACCGCAATAGCCAGCTTAGTGTAAAAGTGGGAATGATATCTGTAAAAGGCAATATCTCTTCTAAGAAACTAAACATACCACCAAAAAGCCCCATTTTTCCGCCAAACATCCTGAAGTAGATAAGGCCGGATAATGGCGCCCATATTACATCTGAGAACTCACCTATAAAGGGTAGGCTAAAACTTAACATGCCGATCGCATCTAATAAAATACAGATAGCAAGATGGGGCAATGGTTTATTTTGTGTATTTGCCGGATTGAGTATTTTCATTTTATTTGTTTTCTTTTTTTAATCAAACATCATACAAAAGACGCAAGGCACAGCAAAATTTTTCTTAATTATCCGTTAAGGAACTGCCAGCGTTTTATCAATATCATATATGCGTGGCTCCATATCGGGTGTAAAACTTATTGTGATTTTACCGGCATTGGGATCCAGGTAAAGCCAGGCGTATTTGGTTTGTTTGTATTGAACAAAGCTCAGGTGGTATTTTATTTTTTTAGCATTATAATCACTGCAATCTTTTTCCAATATGGCATAGCTTTGAAAGCGCTCCAGGGTTGAGTCTGGCTTATTGCGGCTGATCAATACACTGTCTTTGCTAATTAAAAAATTTAAAGAAAGCGGGAACTTCTTTTTACCATTCCCAAGATTGTTTGTATGATAATGAAATGCATCGGGGCAGGCGGTTACTTTTACAACCGGGGTGCTTGCTTTTACATTTTTTTTGGCGTTGGTTTTTACCTGTGCAAAACAAATCTGGGTGAAAAGGAGCATGCAGGTTGTTTTCAATAAGGGCTGTAAAAATGGCATTTGTTATTTTTTGGTTACAATATTATAGTATAATTGCTGCTTATGCAACAATTAAGCCCTTTTGCTTTATGTAATGACTTATTTTTAAGCTGTTTAGTTAAAAATGTTGGAAATACATTCACAATTTAACCTGAAATAGTACCTGAAAAACCGTTATAAAGCCGTACCTTTGCGCCCTCAAATTTAATTATGCAAATTCGCAACATCGCAATTATTGCCCACGTAGATCATGGCAAAACCACTCTGGTAGATAAGATCTTACATACTACCAATGTATTCAGGGATAACCAGGATACCGGGGACCTCATTATGGATAGCAACGACCTGGAAAGAGAAAGAGGCATTACGATATTTAGCAAGAACGCAGCAGTACAATACAAAGGCGTAAAAATAAATGTAATTGACACACCGGGCCATAGTGATTTTGGTGGAGAAGTAGAAAGGGTTTTAAAGATGGCAGATGGTGTAATATTATTGGTAGATGCATTTGAAGGCCCTATGCCGCAAACCCGTTTTGTATTGCAGAAAGCATTACAATTAAATTTGAAACCCATTGTTGTAATCAATAAAGTAGATAAACCCAATTGCCGCCCCGATGAAGTACACGATGCAGTTTTTGAACTCTTCTTTAACTTAGATGCTACAGAAGAGCAATTAGATTTCCCTACATTTTATGGTTCGGGCAAAAACGGTTGGTTCAATAATTCATTGGTACAAATAGATAATATTAATCCCCTGCTGGATGGGATTTTAGAATACGTTCCCGAACCAAAAGTGGCAGCAGGGCCATTGCAAATGCAAATCACATCGTTAGATTATAGTTCTTTTTTGGGTAGGATTGCAGTAGGTAAAGTAGCCCGTGGTGTAATAAAAGAAAATCAACAAATCGCATTGATGCAGGCTGGCGATATCATCAAAAAAATGAAGATAAAAGAACTGTATGTTTTTGAGGGAATGGGTAAAAAGAAAGTTACAGAAGTAAAGGCCGGCGATATTTGTGCCGTAGTAGGATTAGAAGAATTTAATATTGGTGATACCATTGCCGATGTAGAAAACCCCGAAGCATTACCGGTAATAAGTGTTGATGAACCTACGATGAGTATGCAGTTCAGCATCAACAATTCACCGTTTTTTGGCCGGGAAGGAAAGTTTGTTACCAGCCGCCACTTGCGTGACAGGCTGATGAAAGAAACAGAAAAAAACCTGGCGCTAAGAGTAGAAGATAGTGATAGCGCCGATAGCTTCTCAGTATATGGAAGGGGCATCCTTCACCTGGGTGTTTTAATAGAAACCATGCGCCGGGAAGGTTTTGAACTTACGGTGGGCCAACCACAAGTGTTGATCAAAGAGATTAATGGTGTAAAAAGTGAACCATTCGAAATATTGGTGGTAGATGTACCGGCGGAATTTAGCGGAAAAGTAATTGACCTGGTAACACAACGTAAAGGTGAAATGCATGTGATGGAAAGCAAAGGCGAAATGCAGCACCTTGAATTTGAAATTCCCAGCCGTGGGCTTATCGGGTTAAGAAGTAATATGCTTACCAGTACAGCCGGCGAAGCCGTAATGGCCCACCGCTTTAGTGAATACAAACCCTGGAAAGGACCTATCCCGGGACGTAACAATGGTGTATTACTCAATAAAACTACCGAGCGTACAACAGGTTACTCAATTGATAAATTACAAGACCGTGGACGCTTTTTTGTAGATCCGGGAGAAGAAGTGTATGCGGGCCAAATTATTGCTGAACATATAAAACCAGGAGACCTGGTAGTAAATGCTACCGAAGCTAAAAAGCTTACCAACCATCGAGCCAGTGGCGCTGACGATGCAGCCCGTATAGCTCCTAAAATTCAAATGTCGCTGGAAGAATGTATGGAGTATATTGAGTTTGACGAGTGTATAGAATGTACACCCAAAAGCATCCGTTTGCGTAAAGTAATTTTAAATGAAGACGATCGCAAGCGAATGAGCAAGCAAATGGCACAGGAAGCTATCTAATTACCTTTGATATAAATAATATTCATCCATGCAGCAACTGCGTGGATTTTTTTTGTAAATAACTTTTTAAATTTTGGAATGCTATTTTAAAGATTTTTTTTGAACGATTATTTATGAAATAAAACTTATTCAACTGTAGGAGGCGCAGGCAGGTCCACCATATTATCTTCCTGGTTGTTTTCTTTTGCTACCTCTTCTTCCTGTGGATTTTGTTCTTTACCCGTGGCCATTAAACCAAACATCATGATTAAGCCGGTAAGCACAATGATCTGTATGATCATTGAATTATTTACCAATGGCAAACGCATACTTACCGGGATAGATAAAAACAATAATACTGTGATAAGCCCCCTGGGCGCAACGAATAATAAAGGCGTAACCGGTAATTTAGAAATTCGCAATTGTAGATAACGCAGTACATACATGAGCAGCGTAATGGCAATAGATAAAATGAGTGTTTCAGTATTAAACAACTCAGAAGATTTTATTAAAAATCCAAATAACAAAAAGAAAAGTGTTTTTATTAAAAAGGTAAGCTCCTTGGTCATACCCAGGAAACGGGCCACTTCTTTGTTAAGCGAAACCGGTTTTAAGAACTCGATCCCTTTGATGAATTTTAATTCGTCGAGGTTGGCAAGAAACAAGCCGAATACCATAATAAAAACCAGTGATGGTAAATGAAAAAGTTTTGAAATTTCATAGATTAAAATGGTGAGTACAATGATGGGTACAAATTTTACTTCATGTTCTATTTTGCCCAATAAATATGATAAAAGCAAAGTGGCTACAAATGAAATAACAATGATGCCTGCAATCTCAATAAAGAAATGCCCTACTGAATTCATTGAGAAAGCTGCATTCAATGAAATGAAATTAAAAAGGATAACGCCCATAATATCCGACATGCTGCTTTCGTACACCACAAATTCCCGGTTGTACGATGAAAGACTTTTTGCACTGGGAATAGCCACTGAGCTACTGATTACAGCAATGGGTATGATATTGCCGAGTGACTGATAAAAATCGTAGCCCCAAATAAAATGGATGAGCAGGGCGGTAATGATGGCCAATCCCAGCATGGGGAATAGTGCTACGATAAAAGATTTTTTTACAATCGTAAATTTCTTTTTGTTCAGCTCCAGTTCCATGGCGCCTTCCAGCACAATTAATATTAAACCCACAGTGCCCAGTATGGCCAGGGCGCCCGATAGGTCGGGGATCACCATATCATAGTACAATGCAATTTTTCTTACCGTCCACCCCAGGAATAATAAAAATATTACGGAAGGTATCCGAAATTTAGCCAGGGTTATTTCAAACAAATATGCCAAAATAATAAGGCTGCATAAAACCAAAATGAAAATTACACTCATAAATCAGTATTACAACTTTGAAAGTTAGTAAGAAAATAATAAGTGCATTATTAATTCTTTTTTTAATGGCAAGGGTAAAAAAATGCTGCTGCCCCACAATCATTTATTTTTATTATATTCGTATCATAGCAGTTTAACCTTACATATATATTTTATGAAAATTAAATTTACCCCCCCGGCGGCGTTTACTCATTGCATAAGTTGTTCTCTCGGTGCTGCAATTCAATTGTAAAAAAGAAGATTTTACTGCATTAAAACAAAGTGTTGAAGAAAAATTTTTTGAACTACCCAAAAATGCAAAATTAAAAAAATGGGATGAGAAATTATTTTTCTCATCCCTCAACAATTATTTTATTTACTTACCGGGTTAAAGTTGGGATGGGTTTATCTCTTATGAGCATATTGTCCCTATTTGCCATTTCCCATGCAGTATGAAAAATCATCCGTGTTCTTTTTTCGTACAGAGGCCAGGTGATCTTATCTACAGTATCAGTTGGTTTATGGTAATCTGCTTTTAACATGCCATCATAAAAAAATAATACGGGAACCCCTTTGCGGGCAAAATTGTAATGGTCGCTACGGAAATAAATCTTTTCAGGATCCCTGGGGTCATCAAATTTATAATCTAATACCAGCCCGGTGTATTTATCATTCATAGCTTCATTGATCAATGGCATTTCACTGCTTATTTTATCGTGCCCCACCACATATACATAATTTAAGGTATCGTCTTTTTTACGTTCGGAATCAATGCGGCCAATCATATCAATATTCAAATCCACCGAAGTTTTATTTAAAGGAAACACCGGGTTATCGGTATAATACTCACTTCCCCAAAGTCCCTTCTCTTCTCCACTTACGGTCATAAAAACAATGGTTCGCCTTGGGCCGTTGCCATCTGCTTTGGCTTTTGCAAAAGCCGTTGCCATTTCTATTACGGCACAGGTACCACTGCCGTCATCATCAGCTCCATAATAAATTTTTCCATCATGCATACCCAGGTGGTCGTAATGCGCTGTTATAAATACGTATTCATCTTTTTTATCGGTACCCTCTATCAGCCCAATTACATTGCTGGCAGCTATTTTTTCAGTGTATTTTTTATATTTCAGTTTAAATTTTATTTTTTTTGTCCACGCTTCTGTATCAGTAAATACATTTTTCATTTTAGCCATTTTTAATAAATGACCAAAGCCGGGAATTAATTGTTCAGCATACTCATGTGTGATTAAAATATACTTTGCCTGTTTTATAGAAGGTTTTTCGGGATATCGTGGATTTGTTTGTTTGCTGTTTGCAATCATCCGGCTACTGGGTTTGTCCATATTCGGGTTTATCAGCAATACTGCTTTTACCCCTTTACGGGCAGCAAGTTCTAATTTATTGGATAGGCCGGGATAAGTCCATTCACTTGGTTTGTTGCTGCCACTTACAATGTAATTTCCTTCTGCATTTTTGGGTTCACCTAAAAAAATCACAATTACTTTTCCGGCCACCTGTATATTCTTATAATCAGAATATTTTTCATCTTCAATTCCATAACCGGCAAAAATGAATTCATTGGCTTTAATAGAAATGTCTTTATTTTCTTGAAAAGGAATGATATATTCCTGGCCGAATGTTAATTCGTTATTACCGATAGAAACTTTACTTTCTAATAAACGATTGCTGTATAAAGGATAATATTGCTGGTAACCATTTAATGTTTCGGAGGTAGTGAGGCCCAATGCCTGGAACTGCCCTTCAATATATGCGGCTGCTTTTCGTTGCCCTTCTGTGCCGGTTTCACGGCCCTCCATTTCGGCGCTTGCAATAATATTTAAATGTTGTTGTAATCCTGCTTCCGTAATAAGGTTTGCATATTTTGCAGCATCATCTTTTTGTGCAGTAAGCATACCTGCAATTAAAAGCAGGGGAACAAAAAGGAGTTTTTTCATTTGCTTAAATTTTAAGCAAAATAACCATTCGGTTTTATTTTAAAATAATTCTTATATAAGCGGTGAAAAAAAAGAGGTCTTTTTTTAGCAAGCTATTTTTTCTACCCTTCTTTCGTGGCGGCCACCTTCAAATGCGGTATTCATAAAAATATCCAACATTTTTTCGGCCAGCCCATCGGTAATAAAACGTGCAGGAATACAAATAATATTTGCATTATTGTGTTTACGTGCCAGTTCGGCAAGTTCTTCGCCCCAGCAAATAGCTGCCCTGATGCCCGGGTGTTTATTAGCGGTGATCGCAACGCCATTCGCACTACCGCACAAAAGGATACCAAATGCCGTCTCGCCGTTTGCTACCGAATATGCTACAGGATGTGCAAAATCGGGATAGTCAACCGATTCGGTACTAAAAGTCCCAAAATCTTTATACTTCATTTCTTTTCCATCTAAAAAAGAGAGCAGGTCTTCTTTTACATCAAAGCCTGCGTGATCGCAACCAATGGCAATAGGCTTATTTGAATCAAATATATACATGACAATTTTTTGTAAAGGTAAAGAATAAAAAATGCAGGGAAATGATAAGGACCATAAATAGCATTGTAAAAAAGGATGATGTAATAAAAACCAATTGTAATGATTTTAATACATGTTATTAAATATTATATCATTAACAAATTATTCAAGCCTTCCATTTCTAAATCATCAAATAATGAAGTTATATTTTTACGGGCATAAAAAAAGGCCGCAATCTCTTGCAGCCTTTTAAAAAAAAATAAAATTTATTTGTATTGAGCGGCAATTTCAAGCGCCATCTCTGTCATTTTTTTAAGTCCATCTTCCGGAAGGTTTCCTTTTTTAAACTCTGCCATTACATCGGGCAATTTATTATCCATTTCCATTAAGAAATGATCTTCAAAAGCTTTTACATTTTTCACGGCTACATCTTTTAATAAACCTTGTGTACCGAGGTAAATAATAGCAACTTGCTTTTCTACAGCATAAGGGCTGTATTGCGGTTGTTTTAATATTTCCACGTTGCGGGCGCCTTTATCAATTACATTTTTGGTTGCTGCATCCAGGTCGCCGCCAAATTTGGCAAATGCTTCCAGCTCACGGTAAAGTGCCTGGTCTAATTTTAAAGTACCGGCAACTTTCTTCATTGATTTAATTTGCGCATTACCACCCACACGACTTACAGAAATACCTACGTTGATAGCAGGGCGGATACCGGCATTAAACAGGTTACCTTCCAGGAATATCTGTCCGTCAGTAATTGAAATTACGTTGGTAGGGATATAAGCAGATACGTCACTTGCCTGTGTTTCAATAATTGGCAATGCCGTTAATGATCCACCACCTTTTACTAAATGTTTAATAGATTCGGGCAAGTCGTTCATTTGGCGGGCAATTTCATCCTTAGATACCACTTTTGCAGCTCTTTCTAATAAACGGCTATGCAGGTAAAACACATCACCGGGATAAGCTTCACGGCCCGGTGGGCGACGAAGCAATAAGGATACTTCACGATAAGCTACTGCCTGTTTACTTAAATCATCAAAAATTATCAGTGCTGGACGGCCGGTATCTCTAAAGAACTCACCAATTGCGGCACCGGCAAAGGGTGCATAGAATTGCAATGGAGCGGGGTCTGATGCGGAAGCTGCCACAATGGTAGAATAAGCCATGGCGCCATGTTCTTCCAATGTTTTCATAACACCTGCAATGGTAGAGGCTTTTTGGCCAATCCCTACATAAATACAATAAACGGGTTTGCCCGCAGCATAAAATTCTTTTTGATTGATGATGGTATCTACCGCAATGGCGGTTTTACCGGTTTGGCGGTCACCAATAATAAGTTCCCTTTGTCCACGGCCAATCGGGATCATCGCATCAATGGCTTTAATACCGGTTTGCAGTGGTTCTTTTACGGGTTCCCTGAAAATTACACCCGGCGCTTTACGTTCCAGGGGCATTTCATATAGTTCGCCTACCAGCGGGCCCTTGCCATCAATGGGCTCACCTAATGTATTAATAACACGTCCACACATACCATCACCTACTTTAATAGAAGCAATTTGACCGGTACGTTTTACTTTATCACCTTCTTTAATTTCTGTGCTTTCGCCCATCAATACCACACCTACATTGTCTTCTTCCAGGTTGAGGGCAATGGCTTTTACTCCATTATCAAATTCTACCAGTTCACCGGAACGGACATTGTTTAATCCATATACACGGGCAATACCATCACCCACTTGTAATACGGTACCTACTTCTTCAAGATTAGCAGATGCATTAAAGTTGCTTAGCTGCTGGCGGAGTATCGCCGAAATCTCATCTGGTTTAATTTCTACCATACGTTTTTTATTTTTTTTTGATCGGCTTGGGCCTGGCCGTAAAAGGGTGCTTAGCCGGTTCTCGTAGCATCAAATAGTTAAAACTAACTATTTTTCAGGCCGCAAAGGTAAGTGCAGCGGCTTTAATAGCAAAAAATATAGCGGGTAATTATAAAATATATTTCAATTTTTAAAGCCATTTTTCAGCCTAAAGTTGTACTCTTGTATTCATTTTTTATCCTCTCTCACATATCTAAATAAAATTGATGAAATACCGTTTTACCCTTCTTTCCATTTTTTTCTTTTGTATCTCATTTTTCTCAGCTTCTGCTCAATCTTTATACGAGGTGAGCCTGGATGAAAAGGTACAGCATAGTGCCCTTATTGCAGAAGGAACCATCGTGTATCAGTACAGCTTTTGGAACCCTGCACATTCTATGATATACACCGCCAATAAAGTGAAGCTGCATAAATTGTTTAAAGGCGATATTCCGGATACCTATATCGAAGTATTGACAGTAGGCGGCGTAGTAGGTAACGAGTATGTGGAAGCCAGCGACCTGGCAAAGCTGGAGCTCAATGAAACAGGTTTATTCTTTTGTTTTCCTAATACCATGAATTTGCGTAATCCCGAAAACCAAGCTTTGTTGTATGATATTTATAGCAGCGCACAGGGCTATATCCGGTACGATTTAGATAGTAAAATAGCAGATGCCCCGTTTATTTCATATAAAAATATTGTAACTAATTTATATCCTGCGTTGCAACAGAGAACAGGGCATAACTATATAAATAAAGATCCGCAGTTTATAATTGGTGCAGAACAGGCGCCCTCTCAAAATAATTTATTGGGCATTAGTTCATTTTCGCCTAGCAGTGTAGTGGCCGGCTCCAATGAAAATATAGCTGAAAATGTATTAACCATTACGGGTACCGATTTTGGTACACCCACCGGTAGCGCTGCCATTTTATTTGATGATGCCAATAACGGAACGGGTGGCACAGCTTATACTGTAGTTGCCACAGATAACCAGGTTGTTTCATGGACCAATACAGAAATAAAAGTTCGGGTGCCAAGCCGGGCGGGCACTGGTTTGTTCCAGGTAAGAATTGCAGATGGATCATTGATAAGTTCACCTTCAGTACTGGATGTAAAATATAGTGTGTTGGCTTTTAATATTGGTGGATACACCAAACAGTCGAACCTGATGAATGTAAATGGAAGCGGGGGTTATACCGTTTTATACAGTACCAATACCGCCGGGGGCGGGGTAGATTTAGACATGAGCCCTATAAAAGCAACTTTTCAAAGATCATTAAATACCTGGAAAGAGGTAAGTGGATTTAATGCAATAGAAGGTGGTACCACTACCATACAAGCTGTAACCGGCGATGGTAAAAATGTAGTGATGTTCGATAATACCAATACCGGCAATTCTCCATTGGCTTCGGGGGTGCTGGCAGTGTGTTATTCTTTTGGAAGTACTTGTGGTGCTTCAACTTATGCTACCCGTAAAACAGAATTTGATATTGTATTGCGCAATACAGGAGTATCTTCGGGTTCTGCTACTTTTGAAGCGGGGCCTTGCTATCCGCCCAACAATGCAATAGATTTTGAAACTGTAATATTACATGAACTGGGCCATGCACTCAACCTGGGCCACATCAATGACCCACACCAGGGAACCGTTTATTTAAGTGTGAACCCGGCAAAATTGATGCATTATGCAGTACTATATGGGGTAGCCCGTAAAGATCCGGATTGGTCTGCTTTTACTGGTTCATTATATTGCATCAATCCCAAAGGGCTTACGTATGGCTCCTGCACTTCTGCCAATACTGAAATGGTACCTTTAGCCCGAACCAATGAAGCGAAAGATGAATGTCCTTCATTTCCATTAACCACTACACTCAATAATACCGTGGTAAGTTTTGACCTGGCTCATGCAACCAGTAATAAAAATGTAGATCCTCAATATACAGCAGTTACCTGTGCCACCGGTACAGCGGTTACCAATACGGCCTACTATGCGATCCGTACCGGAACAGCAGGTTCTTTAAATATTTCAGTTACGGGTTATACTACAACTCCTGCAAGTGTACAAAGTTGCGCTACGGCAGGGGTTTACGTCAGCATTTACCAGGTTTCCAGTTGCCCGATCGGCCAAAACTTCCCGGCTCCTTTTGCCTGTAGAAATTTTAATTCTGATGCTCTCTTATTGCCGATTACCGGTATGGCAGCCAATACCAATTATTTAATAATGGTAAGTGGTAAAAATGCTACTAAAGCAAACTTCAACCTGGTATTAAATGGATCGGTATTACCTGTACACCTTGAAAGTTTTACCGGGAGTGCCAAAGAAAGGTTTAATGAACTGAATTGGAAATATACATTTTCTGCGGATATTAAAAACCTGTTTTTAGAAGCTTCAGATGATGGAGTTCATTTTACGGAGCTGTATCATGAATCTTTAAGCGGTAGCCAGGAAACAGTAACGCAGCAATATAAACATTATGTTACACCGGTTGTAAAATATTATCGCCTTAAATTCCTGCATCTTGATGGTGCTGTAGAATATTCTTCTGTTTTATTACTTAACAGGAGTGTAAAAGGAAATGATATTTTAGTATCACCAAACCCGGCACGTGATCATGTGAACCTGGTATTCAATAAAACAAAAGCCGGAACCGTGAACCTGCAACTGATAGATGTTTCAGGTAAAATTATTTTAGAAAAATCTGCAATGCTATCCATTGGGAATCAAACCGTCCAAATGAATGGTTTAGATAAAATAGCTTCAGGTACTTATATGATACGCATTAACGATGGCGGTATAATTACAATTAAAAAAATCATGATTAACAGATAATAAAAAGCCGGTGGTAGCCGGCTTTTTTGGTTTCAAATATTAAAATATAAAATACAAAAACTTTAAAATCGTTTTTTTACTATGGGAATAAAAACTGTGTTATTAGGCCTATGCTTAACTACTTTATCCGTACAAGCTCAAAACTTATCTAATCAACAAGTACAACAACTTTTACAAAAAAACAGGGCTCAATTAAATGGCGTTGATTGGGGGCAAACGATTGTTTCAGATGCTTACCACAACCAATTTGCTGGAACCGATATGGTTTATCTTCAACAGGCATATTTGGGCATTCCGGTGTACAATGAAATATTGACAATTGCATTTAAGAATGAAACTTTAAAAAATTGGAGTGGCCAATTTATTGAAAGCATTGATAAAAAAATAAATGCTAAGTTAGGCCAGCCTGTTACCACTGCTATAGGAGCTATTCAAAAAGTGATAGCAGAAAAAAAACTTTTCGGCGCTACATCCATTATGCCGTTAAATATGCAGGGCCGAAAAACAAATTATGGCAAATGTGGAACGGCACAGGAAGATATAACATCGGAACTGGTATGGTTGCCGGTAGAAAATGGAAAAGAACTAAAACTTGCCTGGCAAATTTTTATTACTCCCAATCAAAGTTCAGATTATTGGCTCATTCACGTAGATGCAAAAAATAATACCATTTTAAAAGAAACCAATTTAACCATTACTTGTAATTGGGATGATCCTCATCCAGCAAAAAATAATATTTTAGTTTCAAATTCATCTTTAGTATCGCTTGCTGCAAATAACCCTTCGGCGCCAGCTCTTTTTAATACAAATAATATTGCAAGTGCAAGTTACCGGGTAGTACCTTACCCCGCAGAAAGCCCAAACCACCCGGGAGGCACACCCAGTATTGTAAGCAATCCATGGAACATGGCAGGCGGTAATGCCACAAGCCTTGGATGGCATAGTGATGGCACGAATGATTACAGCATAACAAGGGGAAATAATGTGTGGGCAAAAGAAGACCGTGCAGGAAATAATGGCAATTCCGGGTTGCCTGCAACTTCTACTACAACACCCGATCTTAATTTTGATTTTACACCCGATTTTACAGTTACACCTACTCAAACTACACCGGTACAAAACCAGCAATTTAATATTACCAATTTATTTTATTGGAATAACATATTCCACGACATGTCTTATAATTATGGTTTTGATGAAGTAGCCGGAAATTTCCAGGTCAATAACCAGGGCCGTGGTGGTGCCGGAAATGATTATGTAAAAGCAGATGCACAAGATGGTGGTGGAACCAATAATGCCAATTTCTCAACTCCAGCCGATGGAGGAAGCGGAAGAATGCAAATGTATTTATGGAATGGTTCGCCCCAAATAGATGGCGATGCAGACAATGGCGTAATGGCACATGAATTTACACATGGTACCAGCAACCGCCTTACCGGCGGCCCTTCACAAGCCGGTTGTCTGGGCAATGCAGAACAAATGGGCGAAGGCTGGAGTGATTATTTTGGATTGATGGTAACACAAAATTGGGCTATTACTGCTTTGAATGATGGATATGATAAACCCCGTGGCGTAGGTACTTATGCCGTACGGCAGCCCATTAATGGTCCCGGCATTCGGCAATATCGTTATACAACCAATATGTCAGTAAACCCGCTTACCTATGCCAACCTTCCATCTGTAGCAGCGCCACATGGAGTAGGTACTATCTGGTGTACTATTTTATGGGACATGACCTGGAATATTATTCAGCAGACAGGAACTATTAATCCCAATTTATTTGATGCCAATGCTGCAGGTGGTAACAGCATTGCTTTAAAATTAGTATTAGAAGGCATGAAACTACAACCTTGCAGCCCCGGTTTTGTAGATGGCAGAGATGCCATATTAGCGGCAGATCAACTTTTATATAATGGTGCATACCGTTGTGCAATCGTTCGGGCTTTTGCAAGGCGGGGTGTAGGTTTTGATGCGAAGCAAGGTTCATCTGATAGCAGAAACGACCAGGTGGTGGGGTTTTCTACCATTGAAAGTAAATTACAAATCACTCAAAATATTGCACAACAGGAAGAAGGATTAGATGTAACATATACCAATACCGTCAGTAATGGAGCATGCGGAGATATCGTAAATTACCAATTGGTAGATACTATCCCGGCAAATGCAACCTGGGTGAGCGGCGGTACCTATGACGCTGCAAACAGAACTGTAAAATTTACTGTAAATCAACTTGCATCTACAATACAGCAATATGCCTTTACTGTAAAAATTAATACCGGCACATATTTTCCTACTACCAATTTGTTTGAAGACGTGGTTCCCAATAGTACACTATCTCCACAATGGGGTACCAGCGGAACAGTAGGTACGGCCTGGGTTTCATCAAATATTCGTAGTTATTCTGCGCCTTATTCTTATTACGCACAAAATAGAGATGTAACATCCGACCAAAGATTATACACTGAAGCCTCCATTGCCCTTGGCGCTTCGCCCCCAAATCTTAGTTTTTGGCATTGGTTTAATACCGAAGGCAGTTATGATGGTGGCGTATTGGAAATAAGTTCCAATAACGGCAGCACCTGGAGCGATATTGGATTTAATAACTTTTTAAAAGGCGGTTATACCGGCACCATGGATGCTTCTACTTTACTGCCCGGCCGAAAAGCATGGACAGGAAATAGTGGTGGATTTATTAAAACCATTGTTAATATGGTTCCTTATGCGAACCAGGTGGTAAAACTCAGGTTTCGTTTTACTTCAGATGATGGAACAAAACTCGATGGTTGGTTTGTGGATGATATTGCTTTAAAAAGACAAGCAGAAGTGGATATAAATTCACAATTATTTAATACCACCGGTACTTTGCTAAATCAATCAGATACTTTTACATTAATATTACCGCCAGTTGCCACCTGCGTTGCGGCGAGCATTACAAGCCAAAGTACGGTAGAACCCGTTTGTAACGGGGGCAGTGTACAGCTTCATGTTGCTGTTGCAGGTTCAGCACCCGTTTACCAATGGCAACAAAGCACAACAGGTTGCGCCGGCACATTTGCGGATATAGCCGGGGCCACTTCTTCAACACTGCCTTTGAATGCTGTTACTATGGCGCAAAATAATTATGCTTACCGGTTGAAGATCACAAATAATTGTACTACGGAACTTATTTCAAATTGTATGGGGGTACAAGTTACCCAGGGAGTTGACTTTGTGTATCAACCCAATGACACTTCTGTATGTGCCGGAAGCAATGTAGTATTTAATGCTGCTGCCTCATCTACTGTAATGTATCAATGGCAAAAAAATACAAATGGAAGTTGGATAGATATCAGTGGGGCAACCAATGCAACCTATGAAATAAATGCAGCAGATGCTACATTGAACAATAGTGGTTACCGTGTTCATATTACCGGAAACTGTACCGATCTGTTTTCAAATACGGCAACACTACATGTTACGCCTCCACCATCCGTAACAATTATTGCAAGTCCTTCAGCAGAAATTAGCCCGGTAAACCATCCATTGCTTACTGCCCAGGTTACTCCGGCGGGTACTTATTTTTATCAATGGTTTAAAGATGGCAATCTTGTAAACGGGGCTACACAATCTACTTATCAAACAACCCTTCAGGATATTGGAAATTTTACGGTTACTGTGAGCACCAATGCAACAGGCGGCTGCAGCAATATCTCTAATATATTACCTCTTAAGGCAGAAGAATCTAAAACAATATTTATGTATCCAAATCCTACGGCGGGTATTTTTTGGGTATCTTATTATAAAGACCCGGCAACAGCTGCCGAGTTGCGAACAATAACCATTTATGATGCCAAAGGAAGCCGGGTACTGGTAAAAACATCAAGCTATTCTACTGCTTATCAGCCGATGCAAATTGATTTGTCCAATCATGCCACTGGGATTTATATGGTGGAACTTAAAACGGCTTCCGGAAAAAGATTAGCAAGCGCTAAAATCCTTATCCGGTAAGATTATTTAAACGATTTCAAATAAAATTTAAAAGATTAAAGTTACCTTAGCTTTAATCTTTTTTTTTAATAATTCACAACCAAAACCTACTATTAAAAATTAAGTACAAAAAAATAATTACTATTTACATGAAGAAAATTTTACTGTTTTCAATTTTAGTAGGCAATGTATTATTTGCCGCTTCACAAAATTTTGATAAGGTTGCCGCCAGGCAATTGATTTCAAAACATGCAGATCAAATCGGGCTTTCAAAAACAGATATCAGCAATGGCATCATAAGCGATGCTTATTATAATGAAACATCCGGTACCCGGTTAGTGTACCTGCAGCAAGGTTATTTGAATTTACCGGTTTATAACCGCATCCGGGTTTTGGCGTTTAAAGATGATAAAATAGTTTCCAATACCGGCGAATTTTTACCCAACCTGGAAAAAATGATCACCCACAAAACTGCCGTTCCTTCCATATCTCCGGCCAAAGCCATTAAGCAGGCATTTAAAGAATCAAAAATAGAAACACCAGCTACCATTCCAATTGTTTTGGCAGGGCCGGATTCCAAAATGAATTTTGGAATTTTAAAAGGAGTAAACGAAGATGTAACGGCTTCCTTAATGTGGTTGCCTTTGCAAAATGAAAATAAAGTGAGGCTTGTATGGAGTGTACAAGTAGTACCGGTGCAAAGTGCAGATTGGTGGATGGTTTACATAGATGCACAAACAGGAAAATATTTGTACAAGGATAATTTAACCGTTCATGAAGGGCCGCAAAATAATTTCTTATTCCCCATTTCGCCTGAAACAAATATTTCTCAAAATGAACCCGTTCAATATTTTAAAGTAATTGATAATTTAAATACCAATAAGGCGCAATCATATTTTAGCCCCAACCTGGTAGGAACTGTAAATTATAATGTAATTCCATATCCTGCTGAAAGCCCCATACATCCCGGTGGAACACCGGCTATAAGGACAAACCCCTGGACGAATGCCCCGGGAAATGCCACTTCATTAGGCTGGCATAACGATGGCGCCAATGATTTTACCATTACAAGAGGAAATAATGTATGGGCTACAGAAGACCGTGCAGGTACTAATGGCAGCACCATTATTACCCCTACAGGTTTGCCTGCTACATCTACAACAACACCCGACCCGTTAAATTTTAATTTTACTCCTAATTTTAGCGGTGCCTTGCCCGTGCAGGCAACCAACCAGCAATTTGGGATAACAAATTTATTTTATTGGAATAATATTGTTCATGATATTACGTATCAATATGGGTTTACTGAACCGGCCGGAAATTTCCAGGCAAATAACCAGGGCCGTGGTGGGGCAGGGAATGATTATGTAATTGCGATTGCCCAAAGCAGTGTAAGTACAAATAATGCAAACTTTGCCACACCTTCAGACGGGGGCAGGGGCAGGATGCGGATGTACCTTTTTGATCAATTTCCTACCCTTACTGTCAATACGCCCATTTCAATTGGAGGCAGGTACAGGGCTGTTGAAAGTAATTTTAGTACTGCCAATAAATTAAGAAATGTGGGTCCCATTACTGCACCCGTAATTTATTATGAAGATGGTGGAAACCATGAGGCTTGTACAGATCCCAGTAATGTGCTCACTGGTAAGATTGTAATTATAAACCGGGGCAATTGCCCTTTTGTAGATAAAGTTAAACGGGCACAATTAGCAGGTGCCGTAGGTGTAATTATGGTAAATAATGTACCCAACGAATTAATTACGATGGGTGGTGATGATAATACGATTACCATTCCTGCGGTTTCAATTACATTAGGAGATGGCGCCATATTAATAGGACAGGTATTCAATAATTTAAATATTACACTGGCCGGATCTTTTGATGGTGATCTTGATGCAGGTGTGATGAGCCATGAATATACGCATGGCATCAGTAACCGTTTAACAGGTGGCCCGGCTGCTTCCAGTTGCTTATCAAATGCAGAAAGTGGAGGCGAGGGCTGGAGCGACTATGTAGGTTTAATGTTAACGACTGACTGGTCTGCTGCTCTACTAACCGATGGAACGAAACGGAGGTCTGTAGGAACTTATGTATTTGGAGGATTTGGATTGCGAAATTATGATTATTCTACAGATTTTAATATAAACAAGCTTACTTATGATAGTATGGGCAATGCCAATATAGGTACTGAAATACATAATATTGGTGAAATTTGGTGTACTGCATTATGGGAGATGACCTGGAGTATTATACAACAAACAGGATCTATCAATCCCAATCTTTATAATGCATCTGGTACGGGAGGAAATTCAATTGCAATGAAACTTGTGATTGAAGGAATGAAATTACAACCATGTAACCCGGGTTTTATTTCGGCAAGAGATGGTATTTTAAAAGCTGATACATTATTATATAACGGCGCTTATAGCTGTGCGATATGGTCAGCTTTTGCAAAACGAGGTATGGGATATGGCGCATTGCAGGGAAGCTCCAATAGTGCAACAGATCAAACGGCATCTTATGCCTTGCCACCTGCACCTGCTATCACGGTGCAACCGGCACCCGTATCGGGCTGCGCAGGCAACAATGCTTTATTTTTTGTAACTACTTCGGGTGTAGGAGCCAGCTACAATTGGCAGGTGAGTACCGATGGGGGCAATACATGGAATAGTGTGAACCCGGCCGTAAATAATGATAGTTTGACGTTGAATAATATTACTGTAGCCATGAACAATTACCAATACCGGGTAGTTATTTCCGGTGGATGTGGCTCCGGCGGTTCTGTGAATTCAAACAGTGCCACACTTACCGTGACCAGTGCAACTATAACGATCAATACACAACCAACAGATGTCAGTACTTGCGTAGGTTCTTCTGCTAGCTTTACCGTTGCAGCAACGGGTTCCGGCATTACTTATAACTGGCAGGTAAGTACCGATGGAGGTGCTACCTGGAATAGCCTTTCACCGGCAGTTACATTAGCAACTTTAGCTTTATCGAATGTAACATTGGCTATGAATAATTATAAGTATAGGGCAGTTATTACCGCCAGTAGTAGTTGCCCCGGTGGAAGCAGTATCAATTCAAATGTAGTAACCCTTACTGTTACCACGGGTTCTGTTTCTATCACTACCCAACCTGCACCTGCTGCAGTTTGCGCAGGAAACAATGCGAGCTTCTCCATTACTGCTTCAGGCACCGGCCTCACTTATAATTGGCAGGTAAGTACCGATGGCGGCACTACCTGGAATAATCTTTCACCCGCTGTAACTACAGCTCTGCTTACATTATCAAATGTAACGGCAGGTATGAATAACAATCAGTACCGTGTAACTGTAAATGGTACGGGTGGGTGTGCCGGTGGTATTAATTCTAATGCTGTAACATTAACGATTAATGCAGCTACTGCAATTGCTACACAACCCGTTTCAGCTTCTGTATGTACCGGTGGTAATGCAGATTTATGTGTTACTGCTACGGGAAATAATTTAAGCTATCAATGGCAAGTAGGAACTGCCGGTTGTTCAGGATCGTTCACTGATATACCAGGCGCCAGCAATGCATGTTATCAAATTACCAATGCCACTGGTGCAATGAATAATCTTGCATACAGGGTGAATGTAACAGGTGCCTGTGCCCCGGTAGTTACATCAAATTGCGTAGTGCTCACTGTAAACTCAGCACCAGTAATTAATACCAACCCGGCAAATAGTAATGTATGTGCAGGCGCTAATACCAGCTTTACATCTGCGGCTACCGGTACCAACCTTTCTTATAACTGGCAGGTAAGTACCGATGCTGGCGTTACCTGGAACAACCTTTCACCAGCAGTAACAACTGCTACTTTAAATCTGAATGCTGTTACAAACAATATGAATAACAACCGTTACAGGGTACAGGTTACCGGGGATGGAACTTGTACTACTCCTGTATTAAGTACCGTAGCTATATTAACGGTTAATGCATTGCCGACGATCACCACCCAGGTAACAGGGGCTAATGTATGTTCTGGTACCAATGTACCATTTAACTGTGTAGCAACCGGAACGGGTTTAACTTATCAATGGCAATCAAGTACTACGGGCTGTTCCGGACCATGGACGGATATTACTGGAGCAACAAATGCCAACTATACGGTAAATAATGTGAGTTTGGCAATGAACGGATATGCTTACCGGGTTATCGTTTCAGGAACCTGTTCCCCTGCTGTAACTTCTGATTGCGGCTTATTAACCGTAATTGCACCGGCAACTATTTCTATCCAACCATCAGATGAAAGTGTATGTGTTGGTTCTCCTGCTAATTTTACGGCTACCGCTAATGGTACCGGAATTATTTATCAATGGCAAATGAGCTCAGATGGAGGCACAACATTTACCGATATTGCTGGTGCTACGGCTGCCACTTATTCAATAACATCAGCTACGGCTGCCATGAACAATTATAAATACAAGGTAAAAGTTACCAATTGCGGGCCTGGTATTTTTTCAGATGTGGCATCTCTTTCTGTTACAGAAATACCGGTAGTAACATTAACGAATGTAGCTGTAGCCAATATTCCCGGAATTGTTTCTGTATTAACTGCCAATGTAACGCCCGCCGGTAATTATATTTATACCTGGTATAAAAATAATGAAGTGGTACCCAATCAAATGAATAATACCCTCCAATTAGCAGCGAGTGACGGTGGAATGTATAAAGTAAATGCAGCCCATGCCATCGTAGGATGCGCCAGTACTTCCAGCGAATTACAGGTAGCTACTTTACCAGATGTGGTATTAATTATTTCACCAAGCCCGAATGGCGGCGTATTTAATGTTATTTATAATAATCCCGCTGCACCGTTAGGCAAATTTGAATTGAGGATCTTTGATGCAAAAGGATCTAAAGTGTATCATAAACTATATAATGTTACCGTGCCTTATCAAAATATGCAGGTAGAACTTAAAAATGTTTCGCATGGTATTTATGGTATTGAATTGGCCGATCATAATGGAGTACGCATTGCAACAGGAAAAGTGCTGATTGTAAAATAATACATTCATTTTATAAAAAGAGAAAGGCCACAATCATGTGGCCTTTCTCTTTTTTAATTTTTTAACTTAAGAACCATTCGGCTTCATATACGTTTGCAATGCTTGCACATAATTTTCAAATGCATGAATGCCTTTTGTTGTAATCTTACAAATAGTTTGCGGGTAATTATCTTTAAACTGTTTTGTAATAGTAATATATTCAGCTTCTTTTAATTTATTAAGTTGTACACTCAGGTTACCTGCAGAAGCATCTGTTTTTTCTTTTAGAAAAATAAAT
>Ga0138256_10000429_pt1 | contig 46322 bp, 43 predicted proteins | sample KNB2016incub_MG_FD_105486 | JGI IMG/M metagenome (GOLD analysis project Ga0138256, IMG submission 105486) | Active sludge microbial communities from wastewater in Klosterneuburg, Austria - KNB2014incub_MG | ecosystem: Engineered > WWTP > Activated sludge > Unclassified | place: Austria... | reverse complement strand
GCGCCGGCGCATTCACGCTGGACCGATTCACCCGCAGCGTTCCGGACGCCGACGGCTTCTCACTCGGGATGACCCCGGCGGGCTTCACGCGGATCGGCATCGACGGGGCCCAGAGCACCCTCTGGCCCGGGCAGGCCCGAGAGATCATCTCGCGCCCAGCGGTCGTGAGGGCGCCGGACGACAACCTCGCGGTGGCGTTCCGGCGCGGCGACGACGACCGCGGAGTCGTGCGATTCGGCTGGCTCGACGCCCACGGTCGGAAGAAGAGCGAGCTCGGCCTCCTGTCGGTCGCATCGGGCGTGATCGCCGAGCCCACGCTGGCGGTGGCCGCCGAGCGCGTGGTGGTGGCTTACGCCGCGCGGCAGCCCGCCGACGCGCCGTGGAGCATCGAGCTCGCCAGCGCACAGCTGGGAGAGCTCCCCGCGAGCACGCGGCGTTTCGGCGGCGACGCATCGCGGGATCGGCCTGCCCTCGCTCCGCTTCCGGGCGGGCGCTGGCTGCTGGCGTGGGTCGAAGGCGATCGCGAGAACGGGCGGCGCGTGCGCGCGCAGGCCCTGGCAGCATCGCTCACCGCCGAGGGCCCCGTGGTCGAAATCGCCGCCACGCCCGATCCGGTGGGCGCGCTCGTGCTGCACGCCGCGGGCCCCGCGGTGCTCGTCCTGTTCTCGGAACGCAGACACCGCCAGAGCGAAGTCCTGCAGGCCGCCCGGATTTCTTGTCGGTAGCCCGCCCACACTCGCCTACCAAAGTGCACCCCGAGGTCCGGCGAAAGCGAAAGCGCCGGGGTAAGATCGTGTCGGAGTTGATCGAGATGCGCTTGAAGATCGCTTTGTTCGTTTTGGGCTCAGCAGCGACCGGACTCGTCGCGTGGGGTTGCGCGGCCGGAGCCGACGGCAGCGCATCCGGCGCCGGCGGCACCAACACCGGCGACGGTGGCGGCAGCGGCGGCACGGGCGGCAGCGGCGGCAGCAGCGCCAGCGGCGGCGCGGGTGGCACCACCGGAGGAGCGAGCAGCGGCGGCGCCGCCGGCGCGGGCGGGGCGGCGGGCAGCGGCGGCACGGGCGGCAGCGGCGGCTGCAAGGCCGACGGGGACTGCGTGGCGCCGACCCCGGTGTGCGACACGGCGAACAGCCAGTGCGTCGAGTGCACGCCCGCGAACGACAAGTGCCCCACCGGGCAGTATTGCACCAAGAACAACGGCTGCGCCGCGGGCTGCACCGACGGCACCGACTGCAGCGGCAGCACCACGAAGTGCGACAGCGCGACCAACAAGTGCGTCGAGTGCCTGGCCGACACCGACTGCGGGTCGGGCAAGATCTGCGTGAAGAACGCCTGCGCACAGGGGTGCTCGACCACCCAGCCGTGCGTGAACGCTGCCGAGACGTGCTGCGGTGCGAGCTGTCACGATCTGAAGACGGATCTGAACGACTGCGGCACTTGTGGCACGGTTTGCCCCACGCCGCTCAACGCCGCGGCCACCTGCACCAACGGCACGTGCGGCATGGGCGCGTGCGCCGCGGGCTTCCTCGACTGCAACAAGAACGCGCTCGACGGCTGCGAGGTGAACACCGCCATCGTGGCGAACTGCGCCTGCGCGCCGGGCGCGACCCAGGCCTGCTACACCGGCCCGACCGGCACGCAGGGCAAGGGCGCCTGCAAGGCCGGTTCGCAGACCTGCGACTCCAGCGGTCTGGCCTGGGGCCCATGCCTCAACCAGGTGGTGCCCTCGGACGAGATCTGCGCCAACGGCATCGACGAGGACTGCACCGGCACCGCCGACGACGTGGCCGACACCGACGGCGACGGCTGGACCAAGTGCAACGGGGACTGCTGCGAGACCCCGTCGCAGTGCAGCGCTCCGAAGCTGGTGAACCCCGGGGCCTTCGAGTTCGCCGGCAACGGCGTCGACGACGACTGCGACGGCTCCACGGACAACACGCTCACCGGGTGTGACACGGGGCTGGCCAGCAGCTCGGCCAACGGGATGGACTACGCCAAGGCCATCGACCTCTGCCAGACGACCACCGAGTCGCCGCCGCTGAACCAGAAGAAGTGGGGCGTGATCAACGGCACCTTCTCGCTGGCCGGGGGAACCGGGTCGCCGAACGCCAACGCGCGCTCGATCCGCACCGGTTTCGGCAACAACGTCGCGCCCAAGCTGGGGCAGACCCTGGCGGTGCTCTCCACGGGGCGGGCCGCCGCTCAGGCGGCACCGAACAACGCCAATCCGGCCTGGGCTGCCTTCCAGGGCGGCCAGAACAACGGCATCACCAGCGGCGTCCCCAACGACTGGCTCACCGCCAACGGCGGCAACTTCCCCAACGCACCCGGGTGCCCCGATCCCCAGGGTGGCACCACCGCGCACGACCCGATCATGCTCAAGCTTCGGGTGCGCGTGCCGACCAACGCCAAGTCGTTCTCGCTCAAGAGCTACTTCTACTCGTCGGAGTACCCGGAGTGGGTGTGCAGCGCGTTCAACGACTTCTTCCTGACCCTGCTCGACTCGACCTTCGTTCCGGGCCCCGGCGAGATCGCGAACCCCGGCGACAAGAACCTGGCGTTCTACGATCCGCCGCCCGCGGGCGGCTCGGTCTATCCGGTGGGCGTGAACCTGGCGTTCGGGAACACCGGTCTGTTCAAGGCGTGCAAGAACGGACCCACGGGCTGCGGCGGCGGCTCGGTCGCTGGGACCACGAACACCTGCACCAGCACCAGCGAGCTCGTGGGCACGGGCATGGACATCCTGAACCCGCCCTCTCAGTTCCTGAACGACCCCGGCTGGTGCGGCAGCAGCAACATGGCCGGCGGCGGCACGGGTTGGTTGAACGTCTCGGGCAACGTGAAGCCCGGCGAGACCATCGAGATCCGCTTCGTGATCTGGGACACCGGCGATCAGTGGTACGACTCGGTGGTGCTGCTCGACAGCTTCGTGTGGAACGTCAACGCTTCGCAGCCCGGAACCACGGGCTGATCACAGCTTTTCGAGCACGCGCTCCAGCTTCTGCGCCACCTCTTCCGCAATCGGGGCGACCCCGGGATTCGAGACCAGCTCGAACTGCTTGCGGGGGTTGACGGCCTGGACGATGGTGCGCCCGCCGAGCTGATACACGTCCACGTTGCAGGGCAAGAGCACGCCGACGGCGGGCTCGGCCTCGAGGGCGCGATGGGCCAGCGGGGGGTTGCAGGCACCGAGGATCACGTACGGCTCTCGCTCGACCCCCAGCTTTGCCTTCAGCGTGGCGGCAACGTCGATGGTGGTCAAAACACCGAACCCCTCTTCGGCGAGCAGCGCCTTCACGCGCTCGAGGGCCTGGCCCTGGCTCAAGTGGGGGGCTTCACGGGTGAGGGTGTAATCAGGGGGCATGCTGGACTCCACCAGGGTGGAGCCACGGCAACGAAGATGGGTTCAGCCGGGCAAGGCCATGACCGCGTAGCGCACCCGGGACGGCAGCTCTTTCAGCAGTGAGAGCACCTGCCCGGAAGTCACGCCCTCGGACACGTCGCCGGGCATGAGGCTGACGAACCCGAAGATCTCCCGAGCCTCGCGCTCGAGCTCGCCGTCCGCAGCACCGAACTCGATGCGGTGGCGTCCGGGCCCCGAGGGGTGGCTGCCGTACAAGCCCCGGTCGTCGCAGCCAACCATCACCACGTTGTGGATGCCCGGTGCGAGTTGGCCCATGTCCACCTCGTGAGCGCTGGGGATCAAGAACCCTTGCACCGACGTGTTGCCGGCGCGGATCTCGATCCGACGCGCGCCGCTGGGCGCGGGCGACACGTCCCCCCAGACGAACGCCGTGGGGCCCGCGACCCCCAGCTCGGTGGCCCGCGCGGCCAGCTCCGAGCCGAGCGCTCGGGCGGGGGTACGCGCGTCGAGCGTGACCACATGGACCCGCGGCTGAACGATGGGGCGCTCGGGCCGGGAGAGCCGCGACACCGGTTGGGCTTCTTCTTTGGGCGTGGTCGCGCACCCCATCACCACGATGACCGCACCCAGAATGACGACGTCGACGCGGCTCATTCGCACCTCTTCGCGCCACAACGGCCGAATCCTCGGGCTTGTTCCCGGGGGCGGGGTTGACTTCTGCCGGTAGGCCGAGTGCGGTAGCCGCGATGCAAGGCTATCCCCCTCCCGGCGGCTTCGGCGGTCCCCCTGGCCCTCCCCCTGGTCCCCCTGGCGGCTACGGGGCCCCCGGTGGCTACGGCCCGCCGCCCGGTGGCGGTTTCAGTCCGCCAGGCGGCGGCTTCGGCGGCCCTCCCGGCGGCGGCATGCCGGGCAAGGCCGAGAGCATGGTCGGCGCGCCGGCCATCGGCCTGTTGGTCGTGGCCGTGATCGGCATCTTCTACCAGCTGTTCAGCATCGTGATGAACCTGCTGGGCACCGGCATCGGCGCCTTTTCCGCGGCCAGCGGCGATTCCGCCGGCATGGGCAGCCTGTTCAGCGGCGTCGTGGGCCTGGTGTTCAACGTGATCTGGCTGCTGCTCAGCGGCCTGGTGATCTTCGGCGCGCTCAAGATGAAGAAGCTCGAGAGCTATTCGCTCTCGATGGCGGCGGCGGTGGTTGCCGCCCTGCCCTGCACCTCGCCGTGCTGCGTGCTGGGGCTGCCCCTCGGCATCTGGGCCATCGTCGTGCTGGTGAACCAGGACGTGAAGTCCGCCTTCCGGGGCTGACCCGACCAGGCAAAAACCCGCGCGTCGGCGGGGGTTTGCCCACTCGCGGGGGTGTCCTTGACCGGCCCTCCCCTCATCGCTAGGTTCCGGGCCCCGCGAACGCCCGTGGCGCTCGCACCGCTTCGAATCAGCCGCCCGCGCGCGCGGGCGAAGGCCGCGGCACCCCCGCGAGGCAGGAGACGACCATGGCAACGAAGATCGCGATCAACGGATTCGGCCGCATCGGCCGCTGTGTTCTGCGCGCGCTGGTAGAGCAGAAGGTCGGCGACGTGGAGGTGGTGGCCATCAACGATCTGGTCGACACCAAGACCCTGGCGCACCTGCTCAAGTACGACTCGATCCACCGCACGTTCGACGCGGCGCCCGTGGGTCACAAAGACACCGGCATCACCGTCGGCGGCAAGGACATCGCCGTCTCGGCCATCAAGGACCCGAAAGAGCTGCCGTGGAAGAGCCTCGGCGTGGACATCGTGCTCGAGTGCACCGGCCTGTTCACCGACAAGAACAAGGCCGTTGCCCACATCGAGGCCGGCGCCAAGAAGGTGATGATCAGCGCCCCGGCCAAGAACCACGACCTGACCATCGTGATGGGGGTGAACCACGACCTCTACGACCCAGCCAAGCACCAGATCGTGTCGAACGGCTCGTGCACCACCAACTGCCTGGCACCGGTGGCCAAGGTCATGCTCGACAACTTCGGCATCGTGAACGCGTTCATGACGACGATTCACAGCTACACCAACGACCAGAACCTGCTCGACCTGCCGCACCGCAAGGGCGACCTGCGCCGCGCGCGCGCCGCCGCCGTCAACATGGTGCCGACCAGCACCGGCGCCGCGAAGGCCATCGCCGAGGTGATCCCGGCGCTGAAGGGCAAGTGCCACGGCACCGCCATCCGCGTGCCCACGGTCGACGTCTCGATGGTCGATCTGACCATCATCACCGAGAAGGCGGCGACGGTCGACGCGATCAACGGCGCGATGAAGGCCGCTGCCGAGAGCGGGCCGCTGAAGGGCGTGCTGCAATACGTCGATGAAGAGCTGGTCTCGGGCGACTTCATCGGCAACCCGTTCTCGAGCTCGTTCGACGCCACGCAGACCCTGACCATGGGCGACAAGTTCGCGAAGATCTTCTCGTGGTACGACAACGAGTGGGGCTTCTCGTGCCGCATGGTCGACCTCATGCGGCTGATGGCCAAGAAGGGCTGATCGCCATGGGCATGCTCGACGGCATCGCCTGCATCGACGAGCTCGAGCTCGCCGGGCAGAAGGTCTTCATCCGGGTCGACTTCAACGTCCCGCTCGACAAGAAGACGCGCGCCATCACCGACGACGAGCGGATCCGCGCGGCGCTTCCGACGGTGAAACACGCGGTCGAGGCCGGCGCCAAGGTGATCTTGGCCAGCCACCTGGGCCGGCCGAAGGGCAAGCCCACGCCCGAGTTCGGCATGGAGCCGGTGGGGGCACGGTTGGCCGAGCTCACCGGCTTCGAGGTGTTCGTTCCCGACGACTGCGTCGGCGAGGCCGCGAAGAAGGTCGTCCAAGATCTGCGTGACGGCCAGGTCGTGCTGCTCGAGAACCTGCGTTTTCACGCCGAAGAAGAGAAGAACGACGAAGCCTTCGCCAAAGAGCTGGCCGCGCTCTGCACCATCTACGTGAACGACGCCTTCGGCGCGGCGCACCGCGCTCACGCCTCGGTCGAGGCGCTCCCACGGCTGATGCCGACCCGCGCCATGGGCTTCTTGATGAAGAACGAGGTGTCGAACCTGTCGAAGGTGCTCGAGACCCCCGAGAAGCCCTTCGTGGCGGTGCTGGGCGGCGCCAAGGTCACCGACAAGATCGGCGTGATCGAGTCGCTGCTGGCCAAGTGCAGCGCGATCTGCATCGGCGGCGCCATGGCCAACACGCTGCTCGCGGCCAAGGGTCACGACATGAAGGCCAGCCTGGTCGAGAAAGACTTCCTGGCGGCAGCGCGCACGTTGCTCGAGAAGGCTCGCGACAAGGGCATCGAGATCGTGTTGCCGAGCGACGTCGTGGTCGCTGCGGGCACCGACGCCACGTCCGGCACCACCGTCGGCGTGGGCTCGGTGCCAGACGGCACCATGGCGCTGGACATCGGCCCGGCCACGCTCGACGCCTTCAAGAAGCACGTCCTGGGCGCCAAGACCGTGTTCTGGAACGGCCCGATGGGCCTGTTCGAGAACCCGGCGTTCGCCGCGGGCACGAGCGGCATGGCGCGCGCCTTGGCCGAAGCGCCCGGCTTCACCGTGGTCGGCGGCGGCGACAGCGCGGCGGCGCTGCGACAGGCCGGCGACGGGCTCGAGGCCAAGATCCGCTTCGTCTCCACCGGCGGCGGCGCTGCGCTCGAGCTGCTCGAGGGGCAGAAGCTGCCAGGCGTCGAAGCGCTGCGAACCACGCGCGGCTGAAAGGTCCCATGAACCGCACCCCGATCATCGCCGGCAACTGGAAGATGTACAAAGGCGGCGCCGCGGGCGTCGAGCTGGCACGCGAGGTCGTCCGCGCGTGCGGCGACCTGGCCGGGGTCAGTGTCGTGCTGGCGCCGCCGTTCACCGCGCTCGGCGCGGTGGTGCAGGCCGTGGCCGGCAGCCGAGTCGAGGTCGCAGGTCAGAACCTGTTTCCCAAGGCAGAGGGCGCGTTCACCGGCGAGGTGAGCGCACCCATGCTGCTCGACGCCGGGTGCAAGTGGGTGATCATCGGGCACAGCGAGCGACGCCAGCTCTTCGGCGAGACCGACGAGGGCGTCCGCGAGAAGACCGCCGCGGCCGTTGCGGCAGGCTTGCGCCCCATCGTTTGCGTGGGCGAAACGCTGGCCGAGCGCGAAGCCGGTCACACCCTCGAGGTCGTGTTTCGTCAGCTGGATGCGTTCGCGAGCGTGCTCGCCGAGCGCCCGGGCTTCGGCGCCATCGCCTACGAGCCGGTGTGGGCCATCGGCACTGGCAAGGTCGCCGGGCCCGAGCAGGCCCAAGAGGTCCACCACGCCATACGCCAGCGTCTGTCACAGAAAGACGCGAAGCTGGCCCACGTCACCCACATTCTGTACGGCGGCAGCGTGAAACCCGACAATGCGTCGGGGCTGCTGTCGTGTCCCGATGTCGACGGTGCGCTCGTCGGCGGAGCCTCGCTGGATGCGAGCTCGTTCGCGAAGATCGTCGAAGCGTCCCCGTCGAGAGTCTGATCCATGGCCGAACTACTCAAAACTCCCCTCACCGTCGTGCACGTGCTGGCGTGCCTGTTTCTCATGGTCGTCGTGCTGCTTCAGCCGGGTAAGAGCGGTGGCATGGGGGCGTTCACCGGGGCAGCGGCCCAGCAGGTGTTCGGCGGGCGCGGCGCCGGTAACATCCTGACCAAGATCAGCTGGACCACCGCCACCATCTTCTTCGTCACCAGCATCACGCTGGCCTATCTGTCCACGTCGTCCGACGAGTCGTTGGCCAAGCGGGCGCCGGTCACCCCCGCCAAGGGGCCGCCGACCACGCAGATCGAGACGCCTCCCGCACCCGCGCCTTCGAAGTGACGCGCGCCTCGGTGTGAATGCGCGCGCGGGTGACTGACGCCGCCGGCGTCGCGCTCGGCAAGGCGGTCGTCTCGTCGCTGGTCTGGGCGAGCGGCTTTCGCGCGCTGTCGGACGACGACTACGCGCGGATCGTCATCGCGCAGCGCTTTGCCGAGAGCCCCAGCCTGGACCCTACGGGTACCAGCTGGCTGCCGCTACCGTTCTGGCTCAACGGGGGCGCCATGCTGCTCTTCGGGGCGAGCGTCGAGGTGGCGCGGGGCGTGGCGCTGGTGCTCGGGGTCGCGTCGGCGGTGGCCGTGTGGGTCGCGCTCGGCTGGCTGGGCGCGGGGCGGCTGGGCTCGGTGCTCGGCGCGCTCTGCGCGGCGGCCTTCCCGTATTCGGCATGGCTCGGCGTCGCGACGGTGCCCGAGCTGCCCACGGCGGCGCTGTGCCTGCTGGGCTTGGCAAGCCTCACGCATGGCGGCAGCGTTCGCATGGGGGGCGCCGTGGCGCTCTCGGCCGCGTGCCTCAGCCGCTACGAAGCCTGGCCCGTTGCGCTGGTGTTCGCGCTCGTGTGCGCACGCGATGGGCGGGCGCGATGGCCGGCAGCGGCGATGGCGCTGGCCGGGCCCGCCGCCTGGCTGGCGCACGGCGTGCTCCACCACGGGAGCGCGCTGTTCTTCGTGAAGCGGGTCAGCGAGTACCGGCGCGCGATCGGCGCCGGCAACCAGAGCCTGGTCGATGGGCTCATGGGCTTCCCGACCATGCTGGTCCGCTGCGAGCCCGAACTGTGCGCGTTCGCGCTGATTGCGCTCTGTGCGGCGCTGGCGCTCGGCGGCACCGCGGTGCTTCGCCGCCACGTCCGCGTGCTGCTCGCGCTCGGTGCCCTGATGGCGTTCTTGGTGGCCGGCGACCTCAGAGATGGGGCGCCCACGCACCACGGCGAGCGGGCGCTGCTCACCGCATGGCTCGGCCTCGCCGCCCTCGGAGGGGACGCCGTGGGCGAAGCCTGGGCCCGCGCCCGCGCTGCGGGTCGGGCCGCACTGATCGCCCTACCCGGCCTGGCCATGGCCCCGATGGCCGCCATCGTGCGGCCCTGGTACGCCGCGCGGGACGCCTTCGTCGATCGCAGTGCAGAGGTCGAGCTCGGCCGCGCCGCGCGCGCGCTCGCCGGGCCCGGCGAGCGGCTGCTGGTCAGCGCGCGGGACTTCGGCTTCTACGCCACCATGGCGGGTTTCGGCGCGCCCGCGCGATCCGCGCCGCTCGATGACCACGACCCCAGAAAACCCCGAGCCCCTGCCGGCGGTTCCGGCACCGACGCGCTGCAGGCGCAGCTCGCCGCCGAGCGCGCCGACTGGCTGGTGGTCGAGGCCGACCGGGTGGCGGGCACCGCGCCGCTCGGGGCCGTCGAGCGGCAGAGCAGAGGCCTGGCGCTCATCCGGCTCCGGCGCTGAGCGCACCTGCACCCCTGCGCGGTACTTGCGGCATCCGGCCGCGCAGTCGAAAATGCATCGTGAGCTCGATGACGCACCCGCTGAGCACGAGGTACCGCGAGGTCGCGCCGGCGGGCTTTGCGCTCGCGGACCCCGATCGGCTCGAGTCGGCACTGGCCGACGCTGCCGAGCGCGGGGCTCGGGCCTGGCCGGGCGTACGCGTCGACCCGGTGGTGTTCGTGAGCTTCCTGGCCGAGCGCGTGGCAGCCGATACCGAGCCCACGCTGGCCCTGGTGGATCTGCGCATCGAGGAGCTGTACCTGTGCTGCGCGTGCCTCGCCGGCTCGGCGCCGGCCATCGCCGAGCTCGATCGCCGCTTCATCGCCGACTCGGCGCGAGCGCTGGGGCGGTTCGGCGCGAACACCCAGGCCCGCGACGAGGCCTTGCAGCTCGCACGCGAGAAGCTCTTGGCCGGGGCAGCCGATGCCCCGCCGAAGCTCGCCCAGTATTCCGGCAAGGGCGCCCTCGGCGGGTGGATCCGCGTGGTGGTCGTCCGCACGGCGCTCAACACGCAACGCTCCGAGAAGCGCCACGTTCCGCGAGACGACGACCTTCTGGCCACGCGCATCGCCGAGGACTCGGCGGACCCAGAGCTGCAGGTCATGAAGGCCGAGTACGCCGACACGCTGGCACAGGCCGTGGCGGGGGCGTTCCGCCGGCTGACCAGCGAGCAACGCAACCTCTTGCGGCTGTACGTGATCGACCAGCTGTCGTTGGCCGAGCTCGGAAAGCTCCACTCGGTCGACGCCTCGACCATTTCGCGCTGGCTGACCAAGATCCGTGCGCGGCTCTTGGACGAGGCCCAGAGCGAGCTCTTGCAGCGCTACGCCCTTCGGCCGTCGGAGTGCGCCAGCGTGATGCGGCTGGTCCGGAGCGATTTGCACCTGAGCATTGCGCGCCTGTTGCAAACCGAGCCAGCGGGCACCGTCGAGGTATGAACGATGGCGCCGGAACCGGAAGGGGCCTGTCTCGCCGAAGACGAGCTCTTGGCGCTCGTCGACGGCAGCGCGACCCCCGAGGAACGCTCCCGGGCCAACCGGCACCTCGACGGGTGTGACGACTGCCGCCGTGTGCTGGCCGCGGTGGCCCAGACCGACGAGTCCGAGCCCGACGACGAGACACCGACCGTCACCGCCCAGCGGCTGAGCGTGACCCTGCCGGCAGAGCTGGCCAGCCGCTACGTGCTCTTGCGCGAGATGCGCCAGTGCGCGCTCTATGTGGCCTACGTGGCGAGGGACCGCACCAGCGACGAGCTGGTGGCGCTGGACTGGGTGCGAGAAGACCTGGCCCGCCAGCCCGGCGTCGCCGACCGCGTGCAGGCAGCCATCACCCGCGCCCGCGCCATCGCCGGCGACACCGTCGTTTCGCCGCGCGAGTGTCACCTCGCCGACGGCGTCTTGCTGATCGCGGTGGATCTGGTCGCCAGCGACGACCTGGCGGCTCTCCTCCGGGCGCGCGGCATCGGCCCCGATCTGGCGCTCGAAGTGGTGATTCAGCTCCTGGGGACGCTGGCGGCGGCTCACCGTGCCGGCGTGACGCATGGCCAGCTGCGGACGGAGAACGTGCTGGTCGATCTGGCGGGGCACGTGCAAGTGGCCGACTTCGGCCTCTCGGACGCCATCTTCGGGCGGGCCCGGACCCAGGCCGAGCTCGCCCTGGACGACACCCAGGCCGCGGCCCGTCTGACGCTCACCTTGCTCGAGCGCTGCGGCGGCAGCGCGCCTGCGGTCACCGCCATTCTCGAGAGCGCCCTCGAGCACCCCGGCGGGTTTCCCTCGGCGGTCGAGCTCTCGGACGCCGTCGCACGGGTCCAGCTCGAGCGGCGACCGCTGCCCGATCGACGAAGCGTCGGCCGCGAGCGCGAGTGGATGCCCGCCGCCGGAGCGGTGGTGGCCGATCGCTACGTGGTCGAGGGGCTCTTGGGACGCGGCGGCATGGGCGCCGTGGTGACCGCGAAAGAGCGCGAGAGCGGGCGCCGCGTGGCCATCAAGCTGATGCCACCCCGGGCCACCAAGAGCCGCGCCGCGGTAGAGCGCTTCTTGCGTGAAGGGCGGGCGGCCTCGGCCGTGGCGAGCGAGCACGTGGTGAGGGTGCTCGAGGTGGGTCAGAGCGACGAGGGGGCGCCGTACATCGTGATGGAGCACCTCGAGGGTTCCACCCTGGGCCGGCTGCTCAAGCGACGAGGCGCGTTGCCGGTCGGCGAGGCCCTCGACTACGTGCTGCAGGCCTGCGTCGCAGTCGCCGAGTGCCACGCCATGGGCATCGTTCACCGGGATCTGAAACCCGACAACTTGATGGTGCTCGGCAGTGCGGGACAGGCCCCCAAGGTGAAGGTTCTCGACTTCGGGGTCTCGAAGTCGGACTGGCTGGAGCAGGCGGCGCGGCTGCGCCTCACGGGGACGGCCGACGTGCTCGGCACGCCGACCCACATGTCGCCAGAGCAGGTCCGCAGCTCGAAGAGCGTGGACGCGCGGACGGACATCTGGGCGCTGGGGGTCATCTTGTACGAGGCGCTGACCGGCAAGCCACCCTTCCTGGCCGAGAACCTGCCGGCGCTGTGCGCGGCCATCGTCAGCGACGAGCCGCTGCCCCCCCGAGCGCTGGTGCCGTCCATTCCCGCTGCGCTCGAAGCCCTGATTCTTCGCTGCCTCGAGAAGCACCCGGACGCGCGCCCGTTCAGCGTGCGCGCGCTGGCCGAAGAGCTTGCGCCCTTCGCCTCCGAGGCCGGGCTCGAATCGGTGGAGAAGATCCGCGGCATCGGCGAGGCCAGCGTGCCGCGCACCTCGATACCGCCGCCGCCCCCGCGCCTCACGCCCATCCCACCGGCCCTGACGGTGAGCACCGCGGGCGGCCTGTCCGACACGGCCACGTTCAGCCGCCAGGTCTCGACCCGACGTCGGTCGTTGATGGCGGCCGCCGCCCTGCTGGTGTCCGCGGGCGTGGTGGCCGCGGTGGTGCTGCGCACCCTCGACGACGAGGTCGAATCCAGCGTCACCGCCATCCCCGCCGCGACCCTGGACGCCCGGGTGCCCGAGCCGGCGCTCGAGAGCGTGCCCCAGCCGGTAGCCCCGGCCAGCAGCGCCGACGCGGGCCCGGCGGGAAAACGCCGGATCCGCCCCGCCGGCAGCCCGCTCGATTCCCGGCTGTGAACGAACTTCCTGCAAGCCCGAGCCGGAGCGGTGTCGAGGGTGTGGGCCAGACCCGCCCAGAGCGCCCATGCCCCGTCTTTCCGCTCCCGTTCTCGTCGCCCTGCTCGGCCTGATGGCTGCGCCGGCCGCTGCGGCCGAGGCCGAGCCCATCTACGGGGGTGGCAAGGTCAAGCCCTGCGGCTGGCCGACCACGGTCGCACTCGGGGGCTGCACGGGCACGCTGGTCCACCCCGAGCTGGTGATCTTCGCCGCGCACTGCATGGAAGGCGGCGGGGGCCCGAGCAAGGCCACGTTCGGCGACAACGAGAACTCTCCGGCGTTCTCGGTCACGACCAAGGGCTGCAAGGCGCATCCGAAGTACCCGGGCTCGTCGGGCTTCGACGTGGCGTTCTGTCGGCTGTCCAAGGCGGTCACCCAGGTGCCGATCGTGCCGATCTTGATGGGGTGCGAGACGCAGGTGCTGGTCCCGGGCGCCAAGGTCGTGGCCGTCGGGTTCGGGCAGGCCAACGACGGGTTGGGCTGGGGGCCGAAGCGCGAAGTGGCGATGGCGCTCAACTCCGTCAAGGACGGCGAGGCGTTCATCGGCGGCGCGGGCAAAGACACCTGCTACGGCGACTCGGGCGGTCCGGTCTACACCCAGCTGACGGACGGAAGCTGGCGAGTGTTCGGCATCACGTCGTACGGCGAATACTGCGGCGGCGGCGGTTACTACTCGATGATGCACACCGCCATCGACTGGGTGGAGCAGAACTCTGGTCTCGATCTCACGCCGTGTCACCAGCAAGGCCAGTGGGCACCAACGGCAGGCTGCGGTGCGTTCCCGAAGTCACCGGGGCTGGGCGGCAGCGCGTGGAGCACGGGGTGCTCCACCACCGATCTGTCGGGGCCCAGCAGTACCTGCGGCGCGCCCTACGGCGGCGGAGGTGGCGGAGGAACCGGCGGAGCCCCGTCGGGCGGCGGGGGAACGGGCGGAGCACCGCCCCCGGGCGGCGGGGGCGCGGGTGGCACGCCGTCGGGCGGCGGCAGCCCGAATAGCGGCGGCGGAGGGTTCGGCGGTGAAGGCGGCGAAGGCAGCGGCGGTTCGGGCGCCGGGGGCAACTCGGGCGGAGGCGTCAACATCGGCGAGCCGGGTTGCTCGACGGCTCCCGACTGCAGCGCCTGCTCGTCGTGTGCGGCGCACTGCACCTGCGCTACCGGTGACGCGGAAGGCTGCGCCGTCGCGTGCGCCCCTTACGGCCCGGGGTCGGGTCCGAACGGGCCGAACCTTGGCCCCGAAGAGCCCCGGTCGCCGGACAACAGCGACATCACCAGCGGCTGCGCCTGTCGCCTCGCGAGCGCATCGCAAAGCTCGCTGCCCTTCGTCCTCCTCGCGCTTTCTCTCGCGGGAATCACGGCGCTCCGTCGCCGCAGGTGAACCATGCCCCAGATGATGCCTTCGAGCCCCGAGCTGCGTCCCTACACGGATTCGATCGTCGACCTGTCCGAGTCGGCGCTCGTTCCCCTCGAACCGTCGGCGCCCGATCTGGCGCCGTACGAGGAGCTCTCGGCCGAGCCCACCGTGAAACGACTGCCGGACTTCAGCCTGCTCGACGATCTGCCCACGGCACCCAAGCCCGGGCTGCGGCACGACACGCTGCTGCCCCCGCCGTCGGAGATCGTGGTCGACCGACCGAGCGCGCTCCCGCCGATTGCCCCGTTGCCCAAGAAACCGGCTTCGAGCCTGCCACCCATCGCGCCGTCGCCGAAGAGCAAGGCCGACAGCTTGCCGCCCATTGGCCAGCTCCCCAAGAAGCCGGTGAAGCGGGCGCTGCCGCCGGCTTCGCCGCTGCCGAAGAAGAAGTCGAGGTCGCTGCCGCCGATCGCTGCTTTGCCCGCGCGCGCTTCATCGTCGGCGCCGCCCGCGATGCCACGCGAGTTGCCCCGGGCTCAGGCCACGCTCGAGTGGGACATCCAGACCGCCGAGCTGCCGACCTTCCCGGAAGACAACGAGCGCACCAGCGTGATGCCGGTATCGGGCGCCGCCGAGGTCAAGCGGCGCGCGCGTTCGTGGACTCACGGCCTGCCGCTCACGGCAGGCGCGCTCCTCGGCCTCTTGGTGTTCGCGGCCGCCTTCTTCGCGCTGCGGCCGGCACCCAGTGCCAAGCCCGCAAGCCCACCGGAAGCGTTGCTGGTCACGATCGCGGGCCCCGGGGGCGGGGCGGTCGAGAGCCCGCAGGTCTTCATCGACGGCGTGCGGCGGTGCGAGAGCTCGCCGTGCATGGTGCCGGGCCTCGCCGAAGGTCTGCACTTCGTGACCGTCTCGGCACGAGAGCACGTGACCACCAGCCCGCGGGTGGTGCGCGTCGCCGAGCAAGAGCAAGCGCTCTTGCACATCGATCTGGCGCGTGAGACCGCACCGGCGTCGCCCGAGCCGGCGACCACGACGGCCGTCGAGGCGCTGCCCCTCGAATCGTCGCCGCCCCCTGCGCTCACCCCGGCGCCGCCGCCGACCGCCGCCGTGGAGGCTCCGGCAGCGGCCCCCGCACCGGTGGCAGCGCCCGCTCCACCGCGCATGCCCTCGGCGTCCGCCGAGCCCGGCAGCGCGTTCCTCAACTTGAACTCCATCCCCCCGTCGGCCGTGCTGGTCGACGGGCGACCGCTGGGCATGACCCCGAAGGTCAACGTGCCGGTGAAGCCCGGCGCCCACGTGGTGGTGTTCGTCCACCCCGAGCACGGGCGACGCGCTCGGGCGGTGATGGTGGACGCGGGCTCGCGTCAGACGGTGGCGATGCGGCTTTCGAGCGGAGAATGATCATGAAGCACGGAATTGGTTTGGTCGCGGCGCTGGTCGTCGCGCTCGGTTGCGCGGTCGGCACGGGTGGCGAGGGCGGGGGTCAAGGCGGCAAGGCGAACACCGGCGGCACCAGCGCGGCCAGCTGCAAGGCGCCGGGCTGCGATCAATGTGGCAGCTGCTACCAGCGGTGTCTGTGCGAGACCAACGATGCTGCAAGCTGCCTCGCGGCGTGTGGCAGCCCCGGCAGCGGCGGCTCGAGCTCGGGCGGCGGTGGGGGCATTCCAGCGGGCGGCTCGAGCGGCGGCGCCGGCTCGCCGGGCGGTGGCGGGCAGAGCGCCGGCGGAGGCGGCACTTCGGCCAGCGGCGGGGCATCGGGAGGCGGCGGGGCGAGCAGCGGCTCGGATTGTTGCCAGGCGCAGAACAGTGCGGGCTGCAGCGACTCGACCGTCGAGTCGTGCGTGTGCGCGCAGGACGACTACTGCTGCAAGACCGAGTGGGACGGGCTCTGCGTCAGCGAGGTCGACAAGTTCGGCTGCGGCTCGTGCTCGGGAGGCACCGGCGGCTCGTCCGGCGGCGGCGGCTCGTCCGGCGGCGGCGGCTCGCCGGGCGGCGGCGGCTCGCCGGGCGGCGGCGGCTCACCGGGTGGCGGCGGCTCACCGGGTGGCGGCGGCGTCGGAGGCAGCGGCGGCACCGGCGGTTCGGGCGGCACCGGCGGTTCGGGCGGCAGCGGCGGTTCGGGCGGCACCGGCGGTTTCCCGACGGGTGCCGTGGTGTGGAAGACCTTCCCCGAGCAGCACACCAATTCGAACGCGGGGTGGAGCAGCTACATGACGGACGTGATCCGTCACCTGCCGCTCTCGTACGGCAACACGTACTACGACAGCGACAAGGTCACGTACGTCCACGAGACGACCCACGGCATCAACGCGCACTTGCGCAACAACTTCAACGATACCGGCAAGAAGGCCAATGCGTTCTACGTGGGCGGCAACAAGTTCGCGGTGGTGGTCGAGCCGAAGATGATGAAGAGCGACGCCAACCCCTACGTGCCCCAGAGCCTGCGCGACAGCCGCTACAACCTGTACCTTCAGGGCTCGACCGACTGGAACGACACCCCTCTCTACCTGTGGGACGAGTGGGTCGCCTACACGAACGGCACCGAGGCCGGGGTGAACCTGGTCAAAGAGGGCAAGTGGAGCACGGGCTGGCGCGACTCGTTCGGCTCCCTCGAGTTCACGGTCTACGCCCTCGCCGTGGGCATGGCTGCCGAGGTGAAAGACCCCAGCTACTTCACCAGCTACGCCCAGTTCCGAGAGTTCCTGAAATGGAACTCGGAGCGGGCAATGGCGCTGTACCACCAGACCAAGGTCATGACCGAGTTCAAGTGGGACAAGATGGACCAGTACTACGCCAAGATGCAGACCGGGTCGGACGGAGCCCAGCTCCGCGCCTGGGTCAAGAAGACCTACGGCGAAACCTGGGCCAAGAACGTCATGGGTTTCTGATGCAAGCGGCCCACGGCCCGGTGTCCATGTGGGTGCCATGTCCACGCGCACCCGGGTCGGAGCTTGGTTCTTTCTGCTGTCGGCCTGGGCCTGCGGGGGCGGCCCCGAGCCGGCGGCCGACGAAGACTGCATCCCCAACCAGTCGGTAGGGTGCACCTGCCCGAGCGGTGGCGTGGGCGTGAAAGAGTGCACGGCGGACGGCTCGGGCTACGGCGAGTGCACGCAGTGCAAGGACCCGGTCGAGGGCTGCTCCCACGAGCCCGACTGCAACGGGTGCACGTCGTGCTTCGACTCCTGCGTTTGCCAGGGCGGCGACGCCAAGACCTGCCTGAAGTCCTGCGCGGGCTCGGCGGGCGGCGGCGGCGGCGGGGGCTCGAGCGGCGGCGGCGGGTCCAGCGGCGGCGGCGGCGCCGGCGGCACGCCCAGCGGCGGAGGTTCGAGCGGTGGCGGCGGCTACTCGGGAGGCGGGGGCAGCGGCGGTGGCGCTCTGGATTGCTCCGGCTGCGTCTCGCAGAGCTGCGGCAACGAGCTGTCGGGGTGCTCGCAGACCTCGGGCTGCATGGAGCTCGTGCAGTGCGCCGATCAGAGCGGCTGCTCGATGAGTGACTACGGCTGCCTGCTCATGGGCTGCGGCGCCTACATGATCAACTTCAAGGCGGTGCCCGCCGCGGTGTCGCTGGGAAACTGTGCGGCGTCGGCCTGCGCCGCCGAGTGCTCGTAGATCGGAGGAAGTGATGTTCCGCCCCCTCGGACGAATCGTCTTGGTGCTGGTGGTGGCAGGCTGCGGCGTGGACCCCGCGGCAGCCGGCGACGAGAAGGTCTGCGCGCCTGGGATCCAGGTCTCGTGCGCGTGCCCGGGCGGCCAGCTCGGCGCGCAGAGCTGTACCGCCGATGGCACGGCCTATACCAAGTGCGACTGCAGCGGCAGCGAGGGCGGGACGGGGGGTGGCAGCTGGAACAGCGGTGGCTCCGGCGGGTTTGGAAACGCAGCGGGTGACGGCGGCGCCCCGGCGGGAGGCTCGAGTGGCGGTGGCGGCTCCAGCGGCGGCGGTGGCATGAGCGGCGGCGGCGGGTCGCCCGGCGGCGGCGGCTCCAGCGGCGGCGGCGGCTCCAGCGGCGGCGGCGGCGGCGGCAACGGCGGCTGGGGCGGCAACGGCGGCTGGGGCGGCGGCTCCTTCGGTCCGGTCGGCGACTACGCCGGCAACGTGAACATCCAAGAGGTCGCGCTGTATCAGGCCGTGAAGATCCCGCTGATGATGGGCGGGCAGTCGCCTGCGCAGAAGAACGCTCCGGTGGTCGCCGGGCGCCCGGCGTTCGTCAGGGTCTTCGTCGCGCCGGCCGCCGGGTTCTCGAGCCGGAAGCTGACCGCGAAGCTCGAGCTGACCTCGTCCGATCCCAAGGTGAAGTCCCAGACCGTGAGCGCCGACGTGAGCGCCGCGTCGACCGACGGCAATCTCGCCAGCACGTTCAACTTCCTGATCCCGCCCGATCAGATCACCACCGATCTCAAGCTCGCCGCATCGGTGCACGAACCGACCGGGGCCAGCGTGGGCGCCGTGCAGTCGACGGTGAAATGGCCGGGGCAAGGCGGGATGGCGGTCGGCGCCGACACGTCGGGGGTCATGCGGGTCAAGTTCGTCCCGTTTCGTTACCAAGGAGACGGCTCCGGACGGCTGCCAGACACGTCCACCGAGCAGATGCAGCGCTATCACGACATCTTGTTCGCGATGTACCCAACCACCAAGGTCGAGGTGTCGCTGCGCGATCCGGTCGACTACAAGTCGTACGTCAGCGCGGGCTCCGGCTGGTCGACCTGGCTCGACACTTTGTGCGACCTCCGCCAGAGCGACGGCGTGGACTCCAAGACCTATTACTTCGGCATCATGGCCCCGTCCGCCAGCTGGAGCGCCTACGGTGGAGGCATCGCCGGCCTGGGCTACGTCCCCGACGCGAGCGACAAGTATTCGCGCTGCGCAGTGGGCCTGGGCTTCAAAGGCGCCGACACCGACGGCTTCATCATGGCACACGAGATCGGTCACACCCACGGTCGCCCGCACGCGCCGTGCGGGGTCTCGGGCGAGGCGTTCCCCTACTCGGGCGCCACCATCGGCGCCTGGGGCTACAGCCTGGTCAGCCAGAAGCTCAAGGAGCCGAAAGGGTTCCGCGACGTGATGAGCTACTGCGACCCGCAGTGGATCAGCGACGTCAACTACGGCAAGCTCTTCAAGCGCATCAAGTGGGTCGAGGCCAACGCCTACGAAGTGGCAGGCGCGCCTGCCAAGTGGCGCAAGCTCTTGGTCGATCCGAACGGGACGCTCGCCTGGGGGCGCAGCGTGACCTTCACCCGCGCGCCCAGCGGCCAGAAGCGGCGGATCCTGATGCTGGATGCGAGCGGAAACCGGCTGGACGAGGTCGATGGCTGGTTCGTGCCGATGAGTGAAGATCCGGCTGGCACGCTGTTCGTTCCGGAGCCCCGGCCCGGCGCCGTGGCCATCGCGGCCGACGGCCTGCCCGCGGTGGTGCTCGATCCCTCGGGCTGAGCTATTCTCCGGAGCGTGAAGCGGGTCTTGGCAGGTGTCGGTGTGCTCTGTGCTCTCGGTTGTTCCAGCGCCAGCGGTGGCGGCGGTGGTCCTGGCATCGGCGGCGGCGGCAGCTCCGGCTCGGGCGGCGGCTCCGGCTCCGGTGGCATGAACATCGGCGGCAACTCCGGCTCCGGCGGGATGAACCTCGGCGGCGGCGGCAACGGCGGCGGCGGCGGTGGCAGTGCCTGCTCGGTCGAGTCGCAGTTCGTGTACGTGCTCGACTCGGAAGCCAAGCTCTACAAGTTCGACCCGCCGGCGCTGACGTTCACGCCGATCGGCACCCTCAACTGCCCCGCCGGCTTCCTCGATACCCCGTTCTCGATGGCGGTTGACCGCAACGCCAACGCCTGGGTGGTCTACACCAACGGCGCGTTGTTCAAGGTCGACACCAAGACGGCGGCCTGCTCGTCGACGGCGTTCCAGCCGGGGCAGGCCGGGTTCGTCACCTTCGGCATGGGCTTCTCGACCGAGGGCGCGGGCAGCACCAAAGACACGCTCTTCGTCAGCGACTCGGCGATGAGCGGCACCACCAAGGGCCTGGCGACCATCGATCCGCAGTCGCTGGTGCTCACGCCCATCGGCATGTACGACCAGATCAACGCCCGGGCCGAGCTCACGGGCACGGGCGACGGCAAGCTGTACGGCGCGTTCGAAGGCTCGCCGTACGTGGTGGCCCAGATCGACAAGAGCCAAGCCAAGATCCTGTCGCAGGCGCCCCAGACGCCGGTCCAGTACCCGCCCGGCGGCTCGAACTTCGCGTTCGCGTTCTGGGGCGGAAGCTTCTGGTTGTTCGTCGGGCCGGGCACGTCCACCGACGTCTTCCAGTACGACCCTCAGGCAGGCACCACCACCAAGCAGAAGTCCGAGTCGTTCGCCATCGTGGGTGCCGGAGTCAGCACCTGCGCGCCGATCAAACCCCCGAAATGAAGACCACCATGCGCCCCTCCATCGCCTTCGCCGCGCTTCTCGCCCTGCTCACCGTGGCCGTGCCCAGCCGGGCCGACAGCCACAAGCTCAGGGTGGCCACGCTGGCGCCGAAGCGCTCGGCCTGGGGCAAGGTGTTCAACGTCTGGCAGAAGGCCCTCTCGCAGAAGAGCGGCGGGCAGCTCGAGCTCGAGGTCTATTACAACGCCTCGCAGGGCAACGAGGACACCATGGTCTCGAAGATGAAGACCGGGTCCCTCGACGGCGCCGCGCTCACCTCGGTGGGCATGTCGCGGATCACGAAAGACGTGATGGTGCTGCAGCTTCCGGGCGTGGTCGACTCGTGGGACGTGCTCGACAAGGTTCGCGCCGATCTCGCCCCCGATCTCGAGAAGCGCTTCGAGAAAGAGGGCTTCATGGTGGTGGGCTGGGGCGACCTGGGCCTGGTGCGCCAATGGACCCGCGGGTTCGAGCTGCGCCGCCCCACTGACCTCAAGGGCCGGCGCCCGTTGGTCTGGCGCAACGAGCCGATCGGCGCCGCGATCTATACCGCCATCGGCGGGGTCGTGCCCACGCCCCTCTCACCACCCGAGGTTCTGCCCGCGCTTCGCTCGGGCAAGGTCGAGGCGCTGAACGCGCCGGCGCTGGCCGCCGAGCAGCTGCAGTGGACACCTTTCCTCGATCACGTTTCTTCCACGGCCAGCGTGTGCGCCGTGGGCGGCACGGTGTTCCGCAAGAAGGCCCTGGACGACCTGCCGAAAGACGTGCAGACGATCTTCTGGGATCTGCAGAAGCGCGCCGCCGAGGTGAACAAAGACCGCGTGCGCAAGCTCGATGCCCAGGCCTACGCGCGCATCTCGAAGAAGATGACGGTGGTCGACCTGAGCGCGGCGGACCGCGAAGAGTGGCGCAAGGTGATCGTGCCGGCGGTGAAGCAACTGGGCCAGGGCACGCTCTCGAACGAGCTCTTGACCCGCGTGCTGAAGCTCACCGGCAAGGGTTGATTCGGGGGCGCATCTGCGTCCCAGCGAACTTCGTCACGCACTGCTCAGGCGAGTACCGTTCCGCCGGTGATCACCCGCTTCGGCCGCCGAGTGCTCGAGATCGGGGTGGGGATGTTCGCGCTGCTCGGCTTCGCCTTCGTGCCGCTCGGGAAGAAGACCGCGCTCGAGCACGTGAAAGCCATCGTCGCCACCGGCCCGGCGAAAGAGGCCGGCGCCGAGCTGCTCGAGGCGGGCGTGCGGTTGCGAGCGCGGGTGTTCGAGACCGCCACGCGGGACGCCGGCGCCGACGCGCCTCGGCCCGAATCTTTGATGTGCGTCGAGCCGGTGGCTCAGGCCGAGCCCGACCCCGACGCCGGCGTGGCGCCGCTGGTCCCCCATTGAATCAGCGGGGGCGCGGCTCCCCCGGGTGCTCGTTGTAGTAGGCGTCCAGGCTCTCGTTGCTGATCCGAACCTCGACCACGCCCTCTCGCACGATCTTCGACTGGCAGCCCAGGCGCGACGTCATGCGCACGTCGAAGGCCTTGTCCAAGATGTCCTCCTCGTCGTCGTCGGCGTCGCTCAAGAGCTCGGCGCCTTTCTCGACATAGACGTGGCACGTCGAGCACGCGCACACGCCGCCACAGGCCGAGCCCTCGGGGGCGCCGATCTTCTGCGCCGCCGCCAGCACGCTGGTGCCCAGCGGCACCTCGACCTCGAGGTTCTGATCGATGAAGCGAATCGTGGCCATCAGCTCTCTTTCACGGGGAGCGCGCCGTGCTCGAGCAGGTGCGCCTCCACACCGCGTGCGTGCGCCACCGACTCACCGATGGCCTCGACGCTTCGGCCGCCGATCGCGCTCTGGATGGCGCGGTTCATGCGCCTGCCCGCCCACTCGTGGGTGGCATCGTCCAGGGCGTCGATGCAGCGCTGCACCGAGCCCACGTGCGTGGCACCCTGGACGGCGCGGCGAAGCTCGGAGAGCGCCGCCTCCACCCGCGCGCGCTCGTCGGCCGAGAGCAGATCGGCGTCTGCCGCAATCGCCTTCTGGGTGGCCAGGGCCATGCGAGAGCCTTCGACCTTGGCGTCGGCCAGGCGCCGCGCCTCGAAGTCCTCTTCGCCGTGATCCAGGGCGTCCAGCAACATGGCTTCGACCTGATCGTCCGTCAGGCCGTAGCTCGGCTTGACCTCGATCTCCTGGCAGACACCGGTGGTCAGCTCTTTGGCCTCGATCTTGAGCAGGTTGTTCTCGTCCACGTGGAAGGTGATCTCGAGCCGCGCCATGCCGGCCGGCATGGGTGGAATGCCCTTCAGCGTGAACCGCGCCAGCGAGCGGCAGTCCTTGGCCAGCTCGCGCTCGCCCTGGACCACGTGGATCTCGAAGCCGGTCTGGTTGTCGGCATAGGTCGTGAAGGTCGAGCGCGCGCCGGCGGGAATGGTGGTGTTGCGGGGCAAGACCTTGTCCACACCGCCCCCCATGGTCTCGACGCCCAGCGAGAGCGGCAGCACGTCGAGCAGTAGCACCTCGTCGCTCGAGTCGGCCAGCAGCTGGGCCTGAACCGCAGCGCCATAGGCCACCACCAGGTCAGGGTCGATGTCGGCCAGCGGCACCTTGCCGAAGGTCTCTTCGACGAAGCTCCGCACGCGGGGCACTCGCGTCGAGCCCCCTACCAAGATCACGCCATCGAGCTCGGACGGCTCCATGCCCGCGTCGCGGAGCGCGCGCCGGCAGGCGCGACCGGTACGCTCGAGCAGCGGCTCGATCAGCTCGTCGAAATGCGGGCGGCGAATGCCGTACACGATCGTACCGCCACCGCGCTTCGGCAGCTCCACCGTCACCTCGAGGGCGTCGGTGAGCCCGTGCTTCGCGCTGCGCGCGGCGCCCAGCACCAGCGCGACGATCTCGGGGGTGCGGGCCGCGGCCTCGCTCGCCCCCATGGCGTCGAGCATCTCTTCGGCAATGCGCCGGTCCATGTCGTCGCCGCCCAGGGCGCTGTCGCCCCCCGTGCTCTTGACCTGAAACACGCCATCTTCCAGCCGCAGCAGCGTGATGTCGAAGGTGCCGCCGCCCAGGTCGTAGACGGCAAACAGGCCGTTTTGCCGCTTGTCCAGGCCATAGGCCAGCGCCGCGGCCGTGGGCTCGTTCAGCAACCTGAGCACCTCGAGCCCCGCCAAGCGGCCCGCGTCCTTCGTGGCCTGGCGTTGAGCGTCGTCGAAGTAGGCCGGCACGGTGATCACCGCGCCGCCCACGGTGCCCAGCTGGTCGAGCGCACTCTGCTTCAGGCTCTTGAGGATCTCGGCGCTGACCTCCACCGGCGTGACCGTTCGCCCGCCCACGTCGAAGCGCACGACCTTCGCCTCGTCGGGCGTGGTGGCCGGGGCCAGGCGATGCGCCGCCAGGCGGGTGGTCTCGAGATCGTCGGCACCGCGCCCCATGAATCGCTTCACGCTGGCCAGGGTCCGCTCGGGATGCAGCGACGCGTACGATTTGGCCGAAGCGCCCACGAGCACGTTGCCGTGATCGCCGTAGTAGACGACGCTGGGCAAGAGCGCCGTCCCGTCGCACGTGGTCAGCGCCACCGGGCGCTCGTCGCGCATGTGCGCCACGATGCTGTTGGTGGTTCCCAGGTCGATGCCAATCGGCCTGGGCGGCGCCTTGGGGTCGAAGATGTCCAGCAGGACCATGGTCAGAACAGCTCGTCTTGCAGGGCCTCGGCCTCTTCCAGGAAACGGCGACAGTAGCGCAGCTCGCCCAGCCCCGAGAGCAGGGCGGCGGCGTGGGCGCGTGCCCCACCGTTGGCAGCGGCGCGCAGGAACTCGGCCGTCAGCGCGGTGATCGCTCGGGCCTGCCGCGCCTTCATCGCCGTCACCAGCGCGTCGACCTGGGCCGCGTCGCGCTGCCGCGCCGCCAGCGACAGCGCCTCGCGCTGCTCCATCATGTCCATCAAGAACTCTGGATCGGGCTTTGGCTCGCGCCCCTCTTCCACCTCGACCCCCAGCTGTCGAAGCAGCGCCTCGCCCCGCCGGATCGGGTCTTTCAAGATGCGCCAGGCCTCGTTCACCTCGATGGCCTTGCCCAGCGCGGCCCGACGATCGGACGGCGTGCTCTGGGCGTGGCGGTCGGGGTGCAGCGCCCGGCTCAGATCGCGGTGACGCCGCTCGGCCTCGCCAAGGTCGAGATCGAACGCGGGCGACAGGCCCAAGGTCGCGAACGGATTCAGCATCACGGGCAGCCCCCGAGCCGAGCTCGGTGGCCCCTCACTTCACGGTGAACGAATGGCCGCAGCCGCAGCTCGTGGCCTCGTTCGGGTTTCTGAACTTGAAGCCCTGGAACATCAGGGTCTTCTCGAAATCCAGCGCCGAGCCCGCCAGATAGATCAGGCTCTTCTTGTCGACCACGAAGCGCACGCCTTCGACCTCGAACACCCGGTCACGCTCCCGCGGCGCCTCGTCTTCGAAGGCGATCACGTAGCTGAAGCCCGAGCAGCCGCCGCCCTTGATGCCCAAGCGGATGGCCGCGTCGGGGGTGCCGCGCTTCTCCAGCTTCTGGCGAGCGAACGCCACCGCCTTGTCGGTGATGGTCAGCGAAAGCTTCCGCTCTGCGGCCGGCGCTTCGGGCTTCGGGGTCTCGGTGCTCATCGTCAACATGGCAATCGTCACTTGGCGGCAGTGGACGGGGCTTCGCCTTCCAGCGCCCGCCGGGCGGCACGCTTCTGGCGGAAGTCCTCGATCGCGCTCTTGATGGCGTCCTCGGCCAACACCGAGCAGTGGATCTTCACCGGCGGCAGGTTCAGCTCTTCGGCGATTTGGCTGTTCTGGATGCCCGCCGCCTCGTCGATGTGCTTGCCCTTGATCCACTCGGTCGCCAGCGAGCTCGAAGCAATCGCCGAGCCACAGCCAAAGGTCTTGAACTTGGCGTCCTCGATCACGCCCGAGTCGTTGACCTTGATCTGCAGCCGCATCACGTCCCCACAGGCGGGCGCGCCGACCAGACCCGTGCCGACGTTGGGGTCCTCTTTGTCGAGGACGCCGACGTTCTTCGGGTTCTCGTAGTGCTGGATGACTTTTTCGCTGTACGTCATGCTGACCCCTTGGCGCTCAGTGGGGAACCCACTGAATGCTCTTCAAATCGATGCCGTCCTTGAACATCTCGTAGAGCGGCGACATGTCCCGGAGCTTCTGGACCTTGCCGACCACCAGCTCGATCACGAAGTCGACCTCTTCTTCGGTGTTGAAGCGCCCCAGGCCGAAACGAATGCTCGAGTGCGCCAGCTCTTCGTCCAGCCCCATCGAGCGCAGCACGTAGCTCGGCTCCAGGCTGGCGCTGGTGCAGGCCGACCCGCTCGAGACGGCCACGTCCTTGATGGCCATCATCAGCCCCTCACCCTCGACGAACGAAAACGAGAGGTTCAGATTGCCGGGCAAGCGCTGCTCGGGGTGGCCGTTCAGCACCACCTCGTCCAGCGCCGCCGCAATGCCGCGGTGCAGCCGGTCGCGCAGCCCACGGATCCGCTCGTTCTCGGCCTTGCCCTCTTGCTTCAAGATCTCGCAAGCCTTGGCGAAGCCGACGATGCCCGGCACGTTCAGTGTGCCCGAGCGATTGCCGCGCTCGTGCCCGCCGCCGTCCATCTGTGCCACCAGCCGCACCCGGGGCTTGCTGCGCCGCACGTAGAGCGCGCCCACACCCTTGGGGCCGTAGATCTTGTGGGCGGTGAGCGACGCCAGGTCCACGTTCATGGCGCGCACGTCGAACTCGGTCTTGCCGATCCCCTGCACCGCGTCACAGTGGAGCAGCACGCCCTTCTCGCGGGTTATCGCGCCAATCTCGGCGATCGGTTGGATCGTGCCCACCTCGTTGTTGGCCAGCATCACGCTGACCAAGATGGTCTTGTCGGTCAGCGCGCGGCGGATGTCGTCCGGGTCGACCCGGCCGTCTTTGCCCACGGGCACGTAGCTCACCTCGAAGCCCTGCTTCTCGAGGCGCTTGCACGAATCGAGCACGGCCTTGTGCTCGATCACGGTGGTGACGATGTGGTTGCCCTTGGCCTTGTAGTATTCGGCGACGCCCTTGATGGCCAGGTTGTCACTCTCGGTGGCGCCCGAGGTGAACACGATCTCTTTGCCGCTCTCGGCGTTGATCAGACCAGCCACGGTGTCGCGTGCGTCCTCGACCGCCGCCTCGGCCTGCCAGCCGAAGGCATGCGTGCGGCTGGCAGCGTTGCCGAACGTCTGGTCGAAATACGGCAGCATGGCCTGAACCACGCGCGGGTCGACCCGAGTCGTCGCGTGGTTGTCCATGTAGATGGGAAGCTTCAGGGTCATGGTCAGTGCGTCTGGGCGCCCGCGACGAGGTCGGGGGTGTGGCTTTCACTGTGGCGTTCGCAGCTCGGGCACGCGTGCACCGGCACGAGCGGCTCGCAGGCGGATCCACAGGCGTTGAGGTAGCTCAGGCTCTCGACCAGCTCGCGTTCGAGCTGACGAAGCTCGTCCAGCTTCGCGCGCGTCTCGGCCAGCTTGGTCAGGTACACCTCGGACAGCCGGCTGGCTGCCAGCTTCGCGCTCTCGGAATCACCCTGCGCCCGGACCAGCTCTTGGATGTCCGAGAGCGAGAAGCCCAGCGACTGCAGCTTGGTGATCCAGCGCACGCGGACCAGGGCGTCGGGGCCGAACAGGCGATACCGACCCTTGCTGCGATCGTGCGGGCGAAGCAGCCCCAGATCTTCGTAGAGGTGGATGGCGCGGACCGTCTTGCCGGTGGCCTTGGCCAGGTCGCCGACCAACAGCACCGTGTCGGCGCTGACCCCCAGCTCTTCGATGGGTGGCTCTGCCAGAGACGAACGCTCGTTCGTCGGGCCAGGCGTGGTGAGGTGAAGGCGGACTTTGCGGGCCATCGTGGGCTCTGAACGCTGTCGTGCACGGCATAACCCTTACGTACGCGTGAGGGTTTGCCTTCGACTTTATTAGCTGCGCCCCCGGGCCTCGTCAAGCGCCGGTTTTCGCGAGGCTTCTCGACAGCCCGCCGGGCCCATGTCAAACGCGGCGCCCCATGCTCCGTCTCGACTCGGTCGCCAAGCAGCACGGCAAGCAGATCCTGTTCGCCGACGCTTCGTTCGCGGTGTTCCGCGGTGACCGGGTCGGCCTGGTGGGCCCGAACGGCGCGGGCAAGTCGACCATCTTCCGCATGTTCGTGCGGGAAGAGGACCCCGACGCGGGTCAAGTGATGGTCGATAAGGGCACGACCGTCGGCTACTTCAGCCAGGACGTCGGCGACATGCAGGGCCAGAGCGTCGTGGCCGCCACCCTCGATGGCGCCGGCCCGGTCTCGGTGGCCGCGGCCCGCCTCGCCGAGCTCGAGAAGCAGCTGGCCGATCCCGACCTGGCCGATCAGATGGAGAAGCTGATCGAGGATTTCGGTGACGCTCAAGCGCGCTTCGAAGAGCTGGGCGGCTACGCGCTGGACGCCCGCGCCCGCGAGATCCTGGCGGGCCTGGGCTTCGCCCAGGAGGTGATGGAAGGCGACGTCGGCGCCCTGTCGGGCGGGTGGAAGATGCGGGTGGCCCTTGCCCGCATCTTGCTCATGAAGCCCGACGCGCTGCTGCTCGACGAGCCGACCAACCACCTGGACCTCGAATCGATCCTCTGGCTCGAGCAGTTCCTGAAGGGCTTCGACGGCGCGCTGATCATGACCTCGCACGATCACGAGTTCATGAATCGCCTGGTCAACCGCATCATCGAGATCGACGGTGGCGAGCTGACCAGCTTCACGGGCAACTACGAGAGCTACCTGGCCCAGCGGGCCGTGCTGGACGCGCAGCGCGAGAGCGAGTTCGAGCGCCAGCAGGCCATGCTGGCCAAAGAAGAGGCGTTCATCGCGCGTTTCAAGGCCCGCGCCAGCCACGCCGCCCAGGTGCAGTCGCGGGTGAAGAAGCTGGAGAAGATCGAGCGCGTCGAGCCGCCCAAGCGCCGCAAGAAGCTGCGCTTCGACTTCCCCGAGTCCCCGCGCTCGGGCGACGACGTGGTCAAGCTGCAGGGCGTGAAGAAGGCCTACGGCTCGAAGGTGATCTACGACGGCCTCGATCTGCTGATTCGCCGCAAAGAGCGCTGGTGCGTGATGGGGGTGAACGGCGCCGGCAAGAGCACGCTGCTCAAGCTGGTGGCGCACGCCTCGCAGCCCGACTCCGGCACGGTCACCGTGGGCGCCAGCGTGAAGCTCGGCTACTTCGCCCAGCACTCGATGGAGCTGCTCGACCCGGGCTCGAGCGTCTGGGACATGCTGATCGGCAAGTTCCCGAAAGCCTCGGTGGGCTCACTCAAGACCCTGGCGGGCGTGTTCGGCTTCCCCGGCGACGACGTCGAGAAGCCCTGCAAGATCCTGTCGGGTGGCGAGAAGGCGCGGCTGGTGCTCGCTCTGATGCTCTACGACCCGCCGAACTTCCTGGTGCTCGACGAGCCGACCAACCACCTGGACATCGCCACCAAGGAGATGTTGGTCGAGGCCCTGGCCGGTTACGACGGCACGATGTTGTTCGTCTCCCACGACCGCCACTTCCTGCGCCTGCTCTCGAACCGGGTGCTCGAGGTGTCCCCCACGGGCATCCGCGCCTTCGGCGGCGGCTACGCCGAGTACGTGGACGAGGTCGGTTACGAAGCCCCGGGAATGCGCATCTGATCGCGAAGAACCCAGGGCTTGACAGCCGAGCGCGCGCGGGTAGAGTGCGCCCGCGCGGTGGAGCAGCCTGGTAGCTCGTCGGGCTCATAACCCGAAGGTCGTAGGTTCAAATCCTACCCGCGCAACCGAGAGGAACTGCGGAGTCAGCCCCTGAGGCCGACTCCGCTTCTTCGTTTCTTGGGCCAAGCGTGGGCCAGTCAGAGCCGACCGGCCGCAGCCGCTGCAGCGCGGCGCTCGGGCTTGCAGGGGCGGGGCGGGCCTGGCCGGGGGAAGGGATCCGGTACCCCGGTGTCCAAGCCCGTTCGAGATGGCGACAAGTGGCGCATCCGCTGGACGGACGCCCGCGGCCAGCGGCAGAGCGCCGTCTTCGACGAGTTCCGCACCGCCCAGGCCGAGCTCGCCCGAAACCAAGGCCGAGACCGCCGACGTCCGCCGCGGACGCCTGGCCCAGATCGACCCCGACAAGACCTGCGACGAGCTCTTCGACTACTGGCTCGACAAGCGCGCCCTGCACAAGCGGAGCCCTGCGGGCTGGTTGGTAGTGCAACTTGCCATGCGGGCGGCTACGAAGACATCTTCGATCCCTCCGTGAACGGCGGCACTGGAAGCGAACCAGACAGCAGCTCAGACGCCGGCGACAGCGCCACGGACGGAATCATCACGGAGAGCGGAACCGACGAGAATCAGATGGGACAGCGCGACACGGTCCAGGATTTTCGGAACGATCCGATGTTCCCCCGCATCGAGCGCGCGGTCGCCGCGATCCTCGTCGACGGGAAGGTGGTCGCGCCCGTAGACGTGTTGGTGAAGATGGGCATCCTCGCGCCCAAGGATCTCGAAGACTGGCGCTTCGGTCGCGTGCCATTTCTCGAGCGGGTGATCCAGGGCAACCTCTCGCGTCTGAGCCGACTCCTGCGCATCCTCGGCTTCCACTGTCACGACCTGAACCTGGTGGCGTCGCACACGGCTTACGTGAAGTGGGGCAAGGGTGCGCGCGCGCCGCTCCGCTTCACGAGGACCGGCGAAGAGCGGCTCGAGAAGGTCTACGCGCGCCATTTCGTGTGGCCCGGGAAGGGTCCGTTTCATCCGCCGCACGAGAAGTCGGACGCGGGCGAATGAGCGACTCGGCGCCGCCGGAGCGCGCGAGTCTCGCGAACGCGCTCGAAGAGGAGGAAGCGCGGCTTCGGCGCTTGGAGGCCGAACGCGCCGAGGCGAAGACACGCGCGGACGCGCTCCGCGCCAAGCTCGCCGCCCTCGACGCACCGTCCCTCGCCCCTCCCGAACCGAGCGGGTCGCTGGCGACTCCGCCGCAATCCCCGGCCGACAAGGTGAGGCTCTTCCGCCAGCTCTTTCGCGGTCGCGACGACCTCTACCCAACACGCTTCGTCAGCAAGAAAACGGGCAAGCCGGGGTACGCGCCGGCGTGCTCGAACAAGTGGGAGCCCGGCCTCTGCGCGCTGAAGAGCGGCGGCAAGTGCGGCGACTGCACGAACCAGGCGTTCCGTCAGGTCGATGACGACGCCGTACTCGCACACCTCCGCGGCAAGCATGTGATGGACGTCTACCCAATGCTCCCGGATGAGACGTGCTGGTTCCTCGCCGTCGACTTCGACAAGAGCACGTGGGAGGAGGACACTCGCGCGTTCGCGGAAACCGCGCGACGGCTCGGCCTGCCCGTGCTCGTCGAGCGCTCGCGCTCTGGCAATGGCGCGCACGTGTGGTTCTTCTTCAAGGAGCCCGTCCTTGCGGCGATCGCCCGCAAGATGGGATGCCACGTGATCACCGAGGCCATGGCGGGCCGTCACGAGCTCAGCATGGAGTCGTACGACCGCCTGTTTCCGAGCCAGGACACGATGCCGCGCGGAGGATTCGGAAATCTCATCGCGTTGCCGCTCCAACACGGTCCCCGGCAGGAAGGGAACTCCGTCTTCCTCGATGGAACCATGAAGGCGCACCCGGACGGCGAACAGTGGTCCGTCCTCGCAACTGCTCGACGGATCGCGTCCTCGGCGGTCGAGCGGATCGCGGCCGAAGCGACGCACACGGGGACAATCGTCGGCGTGCGCACCGCGGGGCTGGTGGACGAAGAAGAAGACCTGGCGCCGTGGGCGCTCCCGCCTTCGGGGACACCACGCATGCGCCGAGTCCCGGGGCCGATGCCGACCCGCGTCTCCGCAGTGCTCGCCCAGCGGCTCTTCGTCGCAAAGGACGGCATCCCGTCGCCGCTTCTGAACGAGATCAAGCGCCTTGCCGCTTTCCAGAACCCCGAGTTCTACAAGAAGCAGAGCATGCGCCTGTCGACGGCGACGACGCCGCGCGTGCTCGCGTGCGCCGAGGAGCTGTCGAACCACGTGGCCCTCCCTCGGGGCTGCAAGAACGACCTCGAGGAGCTTCTCCGCGCGCACGGCGGTGCGCTGGACGTCGTTGATGAGCGCGTACCAGGGTTACCACTCGATCTTCGCTTTCACGGCAAGCTGACCCCCGTCCAGGAGGCCGCGGCTCGCGCGCTGCTCGCCCACGACACCGGAGTGTTCGTAGCGCCGCCGGGCGTCGGCAAGACGGTGATCGGAACCTACCTGGTCGCGTCGCGCGCCTGCAGCACGTTGGTCCTCGTGCACCGAAGGCCGCTCCTCGATCAATGGCTCGCGCAGCTCGCGCTCTTTCTCGGACTCGATCAGAAGGCCGTCGGGCAAATCGCCGGTGGAAAACGCACGCCGACGGGTCGCGTCGACGTGGCGATGATCCAGAGCCTCGTGCGCAAGGACTCCGTCGCCGATCTAGTCGCCACCTACGGCCAGGTGATCGTCGACGAGTGCCATCATCTGCCCGCCGTGCAGTTCGATCGCGTTCTCCGCGAGGTCAAGGCCCGGTACGTCGTCGGCCTGACCGCGACGCCGCAGCGTCGTGACGGTCATCACCCGATCACCGAGATGCAGCTCGGCCCGGTGCGCTTCAAGGTGAACGCCAAGTCTCAGGCTGCGGCTCGTCCGTTCGACCACAAGCTGATCGCGCGAGAGACCGCGTTCACGACCTCCGCGCAGGTGGGGAAGATCGCCATTCAGGACCTCTACGCCGCGCTCGCACGCGATGAGGCCCGGAACGCGATGATCCTCGACGATGTCGTGCGCGCGCTCGAGGAGGGGCGCTCACCGATCGTTCTCACGGAGCGAAAGGACCATCTCGAGTACTTCGCTAGCCGGCTCGCGCGCGTGGCGCGGAATCTCCTCGTGCTCCAGGGAGGGATGGGCGCGAAGGCGACCCGAGCCGTGCGCGAAGAGCTCGACGCGATTCCGTCGAACGCGGAGCGGCTGCTCCTCGCGACCGGGCGATACATCGGCGAAGGCTTCGACGACGCACGGCTCGATACGCTCTTTCTGGCCTCGCCCGTCTCGTGGAAGGGCACGCTCGTGCAATACACGGGCCGTCTTCATCGATTGCACCCGGCGAAGCGTGAGGTCCGTATCTACGACTACGTCGATCGCCACGTTCCGATGTTGCTCCGCATGTTCGAGAAGCGGTTACGAGGGTATCGCGCGATCGGCTACGCGCGCGGCGAGGCGCCGCTCGGCTATCCGGAGTCGAAGGAGGCTTTGATCGTCGAATACGATGACGACGTGCTCCGCGCGCTCGACTACGAGTCGGCGACCGACCGGGGCGACGATTTCGCGGAGTGGGTGCCGTGACGAAAAGGTGCGGGACCAGACGGCGACAGACTGCCCCCGAACATGCGACCTGGGTCCGATACGACGCTCGAGACGGGCCGACGGAGCATGGCGCGTCCGCGCCGTTCATCGTGCCAGCCCGGGTTGACAGACTTGACAGTGTTGACATGCTACGGATGTGTCGATGATTCGTGCCCCTCGCTCACTCTCGGTGGTGCCCGAATCGGAGCGCTCTTCCGCCGGCCGGGGGCTTCGGTGACGACCACACGTCCAATGCGCATCCCGGGGCGCTGGCGAGAAGGATTCGCCCTCGACCACCACACGCTCAGGAGCACGTTCCTTGGCGACGACGAATTCGGGCACCCGATGTTCGAGACGACGCGATCCGAGATTGGCGACCTGCTCTATCGGTTGAAGTACAGGACGGACGAATCAGTGGTCCCCGACATCATCGATGCGGCAGTCGAGCTCTTGTCGGCTTGGAGACCCGGCATCGAGGTCGTGGTTCCGGTACCGGCATCGCGCACTCGCAGTGTTCAGCCTGTGCTGGTGCTCGGCAGCGCCATGGCGAAACGCCTCGGCATCCCGTTCGCCTCCGAGTGTGTCTCGAAGTCGCATGAGGTGCCTGAGCTGAAGAACGTCCACGACTTCGACGAGCGTACCCGCTTGCTGGCCGGCGCCCACACCGTTGACCGGACGCACGTGCAGGGGCGGCGCGTTCTCTTGTTCGACGACCTCTATCGCTCGGGCGCGACGATGAACGCGGTCGCGGGAGCCCTGTATGACCAGGGCGGTGTCCTCGACGTCTTCGCGCTGACTGTCACGAAAACACGGAGCAAGACCTGATGAGGGTGTTCATAGCGGGGTCGAGGCACGTGAGTAGGCTAGACGCCGGCGTGTGTAGGCGCCTCGACAACATGATCGAGAAGCGCTTGCCGATCCTCGTCGGAGATGCGAACGGCGCCGACAAGGCGGTGCAGGCCTACCTGCACGGCAAGCATTACGATCTGGTCCAGGTCTATTGCTCCGGTGACGACTGCCGCAACAACGTTGGTGCGTGGCCGGTCGCGCACGTGGCAGCGGCTGGGGGCCGGAGGGACTTCGGGTTCTATGCCACGAAGGACCGAGCCATGGCCAAGGAGGCGTCGCACGGTCTCATGATTTGGGACGGCAAGAGCGTCGGTACTCTGATGAATGCCGCCCGACTCGTTGGGCTGGGCAAGCCCGTCGTGGTCTACACGGCTCCGGCCAAGACGTTCACTGACTTGAAGCGCAAGGCTGACTGGGAAGCGTTCGTGTCCGACTGCAACGCGACGCTCCGCGAGCGAATCGACCGCGAGCTCGCGGCGGAAGCCCAGGGCGCTGAGCAAAGGCAGCCCGCCGGGCAGACCAGTTTCTTGTAAGCTCGACGAAAACCTGCGCGCTACGCTCGCGACTCGCCTGCGCGCGTTGGGATTCGACGCTGACACCGTGCTGGACGAATGCCTCGGGGGCCGATCGGACGGCGATGTCTGATCGGCCACACCGGCTTCGGGTCGCTTTCTCGTCACCCAGGATCTCGACTTCTCGGATGCAAGGGTATTCGCGCCTGGCACGCACCATGGCATCTTGCTGGCGCGCGTGCCTGACGACGAACAGTGGCGCGTCGCCGATCATGTCGTTGCCTGGTTTTCGGACGAGGAGGCGAAGAACTGGTCAGGTTTCTTGGTGGTCGCGTCGCCGCGCAAGGTTCGCGTATTGCGACCCCGGGGCTGATGCGCGGAGCACGCGCGAATTTTGGACCGCTGGCTGTGGTGACTACTGCTTCGTGAACGTCAAGACGGCCGTGGTCGATCCCACGGTGAGAATCTGCTTGAACTCGGTCGTCGTCGACGAGTAGCCGGAGCTGAAGCTCGGGACGTTGCTCGGGCAGGTGACGGTCACGTCGAACGAGGTGCCCGACAGCGCGATCTTCCAGGTGTCGCGCCGTATCGGCGAGCCGGTCGACTCGACCACGTTCTGCACCGTCGTCCCCGTCAGCTCGGTGGTGATCTTGTGCTTGGCGCTGGTGGCCGCGCTGCCCGGGTAGACTTCCATCTTGGTCAGCACGTACTTCCCGTCCGGCGGCATGGGGCCCCCGGTGGGGGTCGGCGCAGTGCCCGTGCCCGGCGTCTCGGCGACCTCCGTGCCGATGTTCACGAGCGTGTTGCAGGCCGCGCCCGCGGAGCCGCCCGTTCCCGACCCGGCCGCACCCCCGGTGGACGAGCCCGCTGAACCGCCCGTGGCGCCGCCGCTGCCGCCGGTGGCGCCGCCGCTGCCGCCCGTGGCGCCGCCGCTGCCGCCCGTCGAGGTACTTCCTCCGCCCCCGTCATCGTCACCGCCACAACCCGGGGCAGCGAACAGAACCAAAGCCAGGGCGACCAGCGAGCTGCGGAGCGTCATGGGCTCACCAAATAGTCCGGGGGCCGGGAGCTAGCAAGGGCGTAGAAAATTACCCATGCGGCTACTGTCGGGCCGCGACGAGCGGGCACCCGGACGCTACCGCCGACACGGCTCCTTGAACGCGATCCGCACGTGATCGATGCTCACCGGCGTGACCGGGCGGTCGCCGGCGGCGGTGGGCACGCGGGCGATGCGGGCGATCACCTCGTCGGGGCCGCACTCGCCGAAGGCCGTATAGCGCGCGTCGAGGTGGGGCGCGGCGCCATCCAAGATGAAGAACTGCATGCCGTTGGTGTCTGGCCCGCGATTGGCCATGAAGAGCAGACCGCGGCGGTCCGCGCGCACCGACTCGTCGATCTCGTCGGGCAAGAGAAACCCGGGCTCGCCGGTGCCGTTCCCGAGTGGATCGCCGCCTTGGATCATGAAACCCGAGATGATGCGGTGGAAGGTGGAGCCGTCGTAGGCCGGGCGCGCACGCCAGGCTCCGCTCTTCGCGTCGCGCCACGGGCGCAGCCCCCGGGCGAGACCCACGAAGCTCGCCACCGTGCGCGGGGCGACCTCGTCCCAGAGCGTGCACTCGAGGGTGCCCTCGCTGGTCTCGATGGTGGCGCGGAGCGGCCAGTGGCCCACCAGATCGCGAATCGCGTCGGCCATGCCGAACTGACCGGCGAGCGGGTCATCGGGGGTGGGCACGAGCTCGCGGACCCCGCGAAGGGACTTCGGCGCGCGGAGCGGCGGCGTGCAGATCGGGGTGGGCTGAGCGCCGACCGGCTCCGGCGAAGCGGCTGGCGCGCCGACCACCACGGTGCGCGCGACCGGGGGCGGGTTCTGCGCCGCGCAGGCCCAGACCAGCGCCGAGCCGACGAGAATCGCCCGGCTACGCATGGGCGCGGGCGGCGGAGTACGAGGTGAGCCGAACCAGGGTCTGTTCGCCGTCGAGCGCTCGCATCGCGTCCTCCTTCAAGCCTTGGTCATGGCGTTCGCCAAGAAGAGTCCCAGCACCACTGCGGCAAAGCAGCCCACGGTGGTGATCGCCACGTTCCACAGCGCTGCGCCGCGTGCACCGTCCTGAACCAGCTTGGTGGTCTCGTAAGCGAAGCTCGAATAGGTGGTGAGCCCGCCGAGGAACCCGGTGGTCAGGGCCAGGCGCAGGGTGGGCGAGAAGGTGGTGACGTTGAGCGCGACCTGCATGATGAGCGCGATCAAGAAGCACCCGGCAACGTTGACGATCAGCGTGGCGTACGGGAACGCGGCCCCGAAGCGCTCGCCCGCCCACAGCCCGACCAGGTAGCGCGTGCCGACGCCGGCGGCCCCGGCCAGGCAGATCCAGAACAGGCGCTCCACGGCGCCAGCGTGCTTCGATCGGGACACGAGGGCAAGAGGTGCGCGCCTGGTGTTCTCGTGCGAATCTGGGGCCGTGATGGTTGCACGTGGACTGCTCGCAGCGGCGCTGGCCGCGGCCTGCTCGACCCGACCACCGGAGGCGCCCGAGCCGCCCCAGGACCCGTTCCTGGGGCTCGAGTCTCGGCTCGGAGGGCGCGTGGGGGTCTTCGCGCTCGACACCGAGACTGGCCGAGAGCTCGCGCATCGCGAGGACGAGCGCTTCGCGCTGTGCTCGACCTTCAAGTGGGCGCTCGCTGCGGCTGTGCTCGCGCGGGTCGATCGCGGCGAAGAGAAGCTCGACCGGCGTATCAGCTACGATTCGGGTGCGCTGCTCGAGCACGCTCCGATCACTCGGCTCCACGCAGCGCGCGGCTTCATGACCACCGCCGAGCTGGCGGCGGCCAGCGTGACCGTGAGCGACAATACTGCCGCCAACCTGCTGCTATCCCAGCTGGGGGGGCCCGGCGCCGTCACCGCGTTCCTGCGGGCGCGAGGCGACACGGTGACTCGGCTCGACCGCGACGAGCCGGCGCTGAACGAGAATCTCCCGGGCGACCCGCGGGACACGACCTCACCCCGCGCCATGGCAACCGCACTCCGGACCGTATTTTCGGGCGGCCAGCTGTCGGCGGCGAGCCGAGATCGCTTGCTGGGCTGGATGCGGAGCTCGCCGACCGGGCGCGAGCGGCTGCGCGCGGGGTTGCCGGCGACGTGGGTCGTTGCGGACAAGACCGGCACCTGCAACCGAGGCGCAGTGAACGACGTCGCGTTAGCCTGGCCCCCGGGGCGACCCCCGATCGTGATCGCGGCCTACCTGAGCGACTCACGACGGACGCTGCCGGAGCTGAACCGGGCTCACGCGGAAATCGGCCGAGTGGTTGCCGCAGAATTCAGCCGCCGCTGAGCGCCTGCACCAGCGTGACTTCGTCCCCGGAAGCGAGGGCCCGGCCCAGCTCGAACACCTGCTCGCCGTTGACGAAGAATCGCATGTGGGGACGCATCCGCTCTTGCTCGTCGATCACCCGGAAGCGAATGCCGGGGAACTGCCGGTCGAGATCGACGAGCAGCGCGGCCAGGGTCGGCCCGCTGGCGTCGACTTCGCTGACTCTGGTGTACGAGAGCAGCGGGCTCGGGATCAGCACCTTCACCGAAGCTCCGCTGCCTCCACCGCGTAGATCTCTGGCAAGTGACGCGCAATGCACTCCCAGCCCTGACCCTCGTCGCGACTCATCCACAGCTCGCCGCTGGTGGTCCCGAAATAGAGCCCGACGGGAGCCTGGCGGTCGGCGCTCATCGCCTGGCGCTTCACGGTCCACCAGGCCTGGCTGCGGGGCATGCCTGCATCCAGCCGCTGCCAGCTCTTGCCCGCATTCTTGGTGACGAAGACCGCCGGGCGACCGCCCGGGCTGGTGCGCGGCCAGACCGTCTGACCGTCCATCGGCAGCACCCAGGCGGTGTCCGCGTCGCGCGGGTGCACCACCATGGTGAAGCCGACGTCACCCACCGCCTTCGGCATGCGCTTGCCGATGCGATGCCAGGTGCCTTCGGGCCGATCGATGCGGTAGATGCCGCAGTGGTTCTGCTGATACAGCCGATCGGGATTGGTCGCGCACATCCGCAAGCAATGCGGATCGTGGAACGCGATGTTGGCGGGATCGAAACCTCCGACCACCTCCATGCCCGCGATCAGCGGGCGCCAGCGCTTGCCACCGTCGGTCGACTCGTGAACGCCACCGCCCGACATGCCGAAGTAGAGATGCTTGGGGTCGCGCGGATCGACCAGGATCGAGTGGAGCTTCGGGCCGTCGGGGGTGCCGTCTTGCACGCTGCCCATCCACTGCCGAAACTGCGCGTCGTCGTTCACACTCGGAAATGGCCGCCAGGTGTCCCCGGCGTCGTCCGAGCGGAACAGCCCCTGCGGCGAAGTGCCAGCGTACCAGGCGCCCGGCTCGCTGGCGTGGCAGGGGGTGAGCCAGAAGGTGTGGTCCACGCTGCGCCCGGGTTCCCCCTTCTTGGCCTTGGCGAACGCCGGCGGCTTCTTCGCTTCGGTCCAGGTGCGGCCGAGGTTCGTCGAGCGAAACACCGTCGGCCCCAGATGCCCCGTCTTCGCCGCTGCCAAGAGCGTGCGCCCGTCACGGGGGTCGAGCACCAGGTGATGGATGATGTGACCGAGGAAGTGCGGGCCGTCGAGCTGCCAGCGCTTGCGCTTCGCGTCGCCGTGCACGATGAACGCGCCCTTGCGCGTGGCAACCAGCACCCCCACGTGCGGCTGCTTGCCCGGCTTCTTTCCGCTCTTCCCCATCGACCTCGCCTCCGACTTCGCGGCAGGTACCTTGGGCTCTGGACCGGGATCGTCAAGCGCGGGTCAGAGCAGCCGTGGAAGCGCCGCGCCCAGCAGCACCGCCAGCGCTGCGCCGAACGCCGCCAGCACCCAGAGCCACCGCCGTGGGGCAACCGGCAGCTCGATCGGATCGTCCACGATGGCCGCCAGGGTGGGCTGCCAACGCTGGGTCGGTGGCTCGGGTTCGGGCTCGGGCGCGCGTTCGGGCGCCGGCTCGACAGCAGCCCGCGTGAGCTCGAGCTTCGGTCGCAGCTGCACGGCGTCGTCTTCTTCGGGCTCGTCGCAGGGTACGATCGGCTCGAGGCCGATGGCGGGGGGGTTGCTCCAGCGCTCGGGATGGAACGCATCGGAGCAGGGAGCGTCGTCTCGCTGTTCCGGTCGATACACGCTGCGCAGCGTGGTCGAGCACAGCTGTCCGAGCCGGGCGGGCTCGCGCACCACCGGCGGCATGCCGACGATCGTGCCCTGCGCGGTGCGGCGCGGTCGAAAGCTGTCGGGGCTGGAAGCAGGAGCGCTCATCGCCAGCCCCAAGTACGCCGGGCCCGGACCGGCTCTTCCCGTGTGGGGGAAACTCCCGAGCCCCGATCGGCTAGTGCTCGCAGCTCGAATTCCAGGCGGGCGCCACGGATTTGAAGGCTGAATACGCTGGCTTCTGGCCGCCGGAGCTGTCGAGCACGCCGAACGGCGGGACCATGCCGTCGCTCCAGCAGAACCAGAAAACGACCGGGACCTGCGTGCCATAGCCGGCGGCCAGCGCGTAGACGTTCTTCAGGTACTGGGCCTGATTCCCGGAATCGACGGTGCCGATCTCGGTGACCCAGACTGGCTTGCCGAAGGCCAGGTACGCGCTGAACAGGGCGCTCATGTTGCCGAAGCCCCAGGTCGAGTTGGGCCAGTTGTCGGGCGCGCGCTGGCCATAGGGATGAATGCCGACACCGTCCGCGAACAGGCCCCCGGCGGCGTTCTTGGCCTGGGTCAGATAGCTCGGGTTGCCCGACGCAAGCCCGCCCACGATCACCGGCGCCGAGGTGCTGGCCTTCAGCTTGGTGTACGCGTCCTCGAGCAGCGCACCGTAGGTTGCCGGGGGCACGTAGGGGTCGTACCCGGCAGAGGGCGCGAGATCCGGTTCGTTCCAGACCTCCCACGCGTCGATGCCCGTGCCGAGGGATGCGACGAGATTGCCGAGCTCCTGGACGTATTGCGCGCGGTAGCTGGTCCACGAGCTGCTGCTCCCCGACGAACCCGGCGAGGGGATCGACACGCTCGCGTAGTCGAAGATCAGCAGCACCCGCACGCCGCCACTGCGAAGCGCGGCGATCTGGCTCTTCTGCGTCGCCGCGCTGATGCCGACCTTCCACTCGATGCGCGCCCAGCGCGCGCCAAGGGTCCGGAGGTCGCTCGCGCTGGGGTTGCCCTTGGGGTTGGCGGGGTCGACGTTCATCGCGAAGCGATTGCGCACGGCCTGATCGGCGCAAGTGCCCACGGGGTTTCCTCCGCCGGTACCGCCCGTGCCGCCCGTGCCGCCGCCCCCAGTGCCGCCGCCGCCGGTGCCCCCCGTGCCGCCGCCCCCGCTGCCGCCGCCGCCCGAGCTGGGGTTCGAGCCGATCTGGCAGCTGGCGACGGGCGTGCCGTTGTCTTTCGTGAACGTGAGCTTCAGTGTGCCGGCGCCGTGCCCCGACACCTTCCAGCTCCAGCTGTAGGGCCCCGCGCCGCTGATCTTCAGATCGCTGGCGACCGGCGACCCGGGCCCGGTCACGTCCATCCCGATGTAGACGTAGCCCGGCGTGTCCTTGAACGTGACCGTGAAGGCCGAGCCCGCGGTGACCGGGTTCTGCGAAAAGCTGAAGCGTGAGTCGCAGGGCAACGGCGCCCCGCCGCTGCCGCCAGAACCGCCGCCCGCCGGCGTACCGCCCTGGCCCGCGCCGCCGCTGCTCGCGCCCCCCGCGCCGGCAGTGCCGCCGCTGGACCACGCGCCCGAGCCGCCGACCGACTGGCCACCACTGCCGCCGCCACCCTGGCCCCCAGCCGGAACCCCGTCCGAGGGGGCGCTGTCCTGGGCCGAGCACGCGATCGACAGCCCGGTGACGACCAGCACGCACCAGCGGTTCACGACGAGCATGCTCGAGCTCACTTCTTGGGCTGACAGACCAGCTTGGCCAGACGGATGAGCGGAGGGTTGGACTGGCTCCAGACGACCGTGTCGAACGCGCCGCTCAGCCCGAAAGGCACGGCGTCCGCGACGGACGTGTCGGAGAGGTTCTTCGGCTTGGTCAGCTGCTGGAAGACAATCGGGTTGCCCGAGCGGTCGAGCTTGAGGAAGCGTACGTGCTGGTCGTCGACGGTGACGCCGGCGCTGACCAGCGAGACGGGACCGGCGGCCATGTGCTCGAGCCTGGGAAAGTTCTCGTAGCCGGAGATCTCGAGCACCTGGGCGTACCGCGTCTTGTCGTCGAGCTTCCCGTAGTCACTGGCCTTGAAGGTCCCCGCGTACACGGCGCCGACGAAGCTCTTCAGATCGACACGCGCGGGCATGATCAGCGTCCCGCCTTTCGGGTGCGGGAAGATCCCGAGCATCGACGCCATCTCGCCGCTGCCGGCGAGGTCCAGCTTCTTCAGCTTCCAGCTCCCGGGGCTTCCGTGGGCGAAGAGCCCGTCATCGAGCGCGATCAGGAACTCGCCGTCGTGTCTCACCCCGCGCACGCGATACGCGGGGGAATCGGTGCCCTGGATCGGCCCGCTGGTCACGGGATCGAACGAGCCGTTTCCACCCAGGTAGACGTAACGGTTCGTGCCGGCGTTGTTCTGGCACGTGAGAACGTAGTCGTCGGTGGTCCAGCCCTCATCGAAGGCAAGCTGGCGCGGATACCCGACTGGGCCATGGCACTCGGTGGGGGTGGACGTCGCGAAGTCCATGGGGGGGACGTTCGGGTTGACGCCGGTCGGGGTGAGATCGAAGCGCAGCTTGACGATGTCGCCCTCGCGGAAACCCCACAGGTAGAGGAAGCTCTGGTCCGCGTAGCCGTCGGCGATGATGAAATGCCCGGAGGAAACCACGGTCTGCATCGAGCCCGGCGAGCCCTCGCTGTCGCGATGGGTGCGCACCACCACGCCGAAGTTGCCACCGCCAGCGATGTAGGTGGCGACCGCGAACACCATGCTGGGGTCGTGGCGCGACCGAATCACCCGCGCCGACTTGAGCTCGAGCTTCTTCCCGAGGAGGTCGCCCTCCGAGATCATGTCCTTGTCGAGCAGCTCGGTGCACACGAAAGGAACCGCCGCGTCGGGCCCGCCGTCGCTCGAGCCGCCGGCGCCCGCAGCGCCGGCCGCGCCACCCGACCCCGCCTGGCCACCGCTCGACCCCGCCGGGGCGTCTTCGAACTCGTCGAGCCCGAGCAGGCTGGAGCAGCCGGCCAGCGTCAGCACCAGGGGGAGAAGACGTGCTTTCACGCTGGCCCTTTGGGCTAGAAGCCACCCGAAACGAACAGGCCGGCGTTACTCCGATCGACGAACGGCGCAACGCGCACCGCGCTTTGCTGGCGACGCGCCGACGCGGCCGCCTCGCGATTCGAGGGGGCCGTGGCCAGAAGCACGATGCCCGCCCCCAAGGCCGCCACCCCCACGCCGATGCCGATGGTGGAGATCAGCGCCTTGCCCTTCGCCGAGTCAATCTCGTCCCGGCCGGCAGAGGTGCACTTCTTGTCGGGGCAGAGCGTGTCGTCGTTCTCGGCGTCGCTGGCCTGCTTGCTGGCGGCGTAGCCGAAATACCCGCCGGCGATCAGCCCGACGGCGCCGATGCCGGTCAGCACGTAGCCGAACGTCTTGGCCGAGCTGCCGCCCTTGCTGGTGTCGGCGCTGACACCAGCGGCCGCGCCCGCGCCCTTGTCGGCGGTGGGCTCGCCGGGGGCGGCCGGCGGGGGAGCGGCCACGGGGGCCGCGTCGGCGCCCTTCTCGAGCTCGGGGATCTGGATCGAGGCGTTGTCTTTCTGCTTGCCGACCGTGACCTTGCTCTTCCACGTCTTGTAGCCGGGCGCGCTGGCTTCGATCTCGTGCTCGCCGGGGTCGACCGGGGACGCCGTGCCGAGCGCGTCGACGCTGATTGCGACGCCGTTGCGCTTGACCACCAGGCCTTCGATCGCCGTAGCCGGGGGCTTGATCTCGAGCCGCGAGAGCAGCGGCTCGATGGCCGTGGCGCGAGCGGCAGCGGCCGACTCTTGCTCGGTTCGAGACATGTTCCGCGCCAGTGACTCAGCCTCTTTGTAGTTGGCCCAGGCGGTCGCCGTCTTGCCGCGGGCCTCGTTGCACTTGCCCAGGTTGATCAGCGTGCCGGGCGAAGGATCTTGCCGCTGGCTGGCGTCGAACTTCGAGCACGCTGCGTCCAGCTTGCCGGCATCGAACAGCTTGCGCCCTTCTTGGAACAGGGTCTCGGCCAGCGCCTTGTCGCCAGCATGGGCCACGCCCGACCCGGCAACGACCGCGAAGCAGAGCGCGGCGGAAGCGAGAACGGGGCGAACGGTGTCAACGAACGTCTTCGGCATTGGGCTTCTTCACGGTGTTGGAGGGCGGAGGCTCTGGCTTCGCAGGCTCTGGCTTCGCAGGCTCTGGCTTCTTCGGCTCCGCCTTGGTGCTCGGCTTGGGCTGGTTCTTGTTGGCAGCCGCGGCAGGCGCGGCGCTCTGAGCGGGAGGGGCCTCGGCCGATGCCGTGACGCTGGGCTCGACCTTGGGCGGCTCTGCCGCGGTGGCGCTGGGGGTCGGGTCGGGCGGCTTTGGCGCCTCGGCGGCGCTGGCAGCGCTGGCCTCGGGCTCGGGCGCGCCCTTCGACTTCATGAAGGCGAAGGCGCCCGCGCCACCGACCGCGAGCACCACCAGCACGCCGCCCACGGCCAACAGCGCGGGCAGTGGCGACCTGGTCGTGGGGGGAACGGTCTTGCTGCCAGTCAGGTTGGTGCCCGCGGGCGTCACGCCCGGCGACGACCCGGCGAGGCCGCGAGCGGCGCTCTCGCTCAGCGCGATGTGAGCGTAGCTGCCGCGCGCCGGATCGGCGGGCGGCGGGTTCGTGCTGAAGCGGGGCACGAGGCCAGCCGCGCGCGCAATGCGTTCGATGATCGGTTGCGTGCGCGGCGGAGCCCACGGAGAGAGGGCCACGACCAGCTCGCCGATGGACTGAAAGCGGACGTTCAGATCCCGTGCGTAAGCCCGCTCGAGCGTCGCCGCGAACTCGGGCGGAATGTCGGGGCGCAGCTCGCGCAGCGGCGTCGGAGTGCCGGTCGCTATCTCGACGCAGAGCGCGGCGAAGTTCTCGGCAATGAAGGGCTGACGCCCGGTGAGCAGCTCGTAGAGCGACACGCCCAGCGCGTAGATGTCCGTCCGGTGATCCACCGATTTGGACTGCCGGATCTGCTCGGGCGACATGTACAGCGCCGAACCCATGGTGGCCGTGGTCCGGGTGAGGCCGTCGGCCCCGCCCACCTCGTTCGCGACCTTCGAGATGCCGAAGTCGAGCAGCTTCACGAAGGGGCTGCCGTCTTGGTGCCGCGTGACGAACAGGTTGGCGGGCTTGATGTCGCGGTGGACGATGCCGAGCGAGTGCGCCTCGGCCAGCGCGTCGCAGGCCTGCACGATGTAGTCGACGGCCTCGTGCAACGGCAGCACCTGCCCGTGGGAGAGGCCGTGAGAGGCGTCGGCGCCCTCCAGGAACTCCATCACCATGTACGGCGCGCCGCTGTCCAGCGTCCCGACGTCCGACACGCGCGCCACGTGGGCGCTCTTGATGCGCACGGCGGCGCGCGCCTCCCTCAAGAAACGTTGCGACGCTTCGGGGTGCGCGGCGTACTCGGGCAGCAGGAACTTGAGCGCCACGCGGTCGTCGAGCGTGGTGTGCCGGGCCTCGACCACCACGCCCATGCCGCCCTGACCGATCATGCGCTCGACCCGGTACTTGCCCGCCAGGACGGACCCGGCAGTGATCTCGGATTGGGAAACAGCGGTACTCACGACTCGACCCCACGAGATAATGGCCGCGGCACGCCAGCGCGGCAAGAACCACGCGCCGCCCCCGGGCATTTGCCAGCGTTTTTTCAGTCGCGCGAGCGCACGAAACCCCAGCCGAATCGGCCCTTGATGCACAAGTGCCCACCGGTCACCTCGCTGTCGTGCGGCGAGGTGGCCTTCACGATACGGCCGCCTTGGGCATGCAGGGTGATCACGCACCCGACTCCGCAGTACGAACAGACGGTGTCGGTCTGGGTCTGTTGCGACTCGTCCCACTGGCCGGCAGCGCGCAGCTGGTGCTCGCTCTGGAACATCAACGCGCCGGTGGGGCACACGCCGATGCAGTTGCCACAGAACACGCAGGCCGAGTCGGGCAGCGGCACGTCGAGCTCGGTGGAGATGCGCGCGTCGAAACCCCGCCCGGCAACCGCGATGGCGAAGGTGTTCTGCGCGTCGGCGCCGCACGCCTCGACGCACTTGTAGCAGAGCATGCATTTGCCCAGGTCGCGCACGAACAGCGGGTTGTCGAGCTTGACGGGCTGAGCCACGGTTTCTGCGGCGCCCGGCCGAGGCGCCGCGTGGTGCCCGGGCTGACGGCGCTCGCGCTCGCCCCCTTCGGTGGCGGGCGCCGGGGGCCCGAAGCGATCGGGCCGCGCGCCGAAGCGCTCCACGAACGAGCTCGCCTCGGGGGCCGTCGACAAGTCGACGCTGGACGCCAGAAGCTCCATCACCAGGCGCCGAGCCAGGCGCACGCGCTCGCTGTCGGTCTTGACCACCATGCCGGCCTCGGCCCGGCGCGAGCACGAGGGGACCAGCGTGCGCGCGCCCTCGACCTCGACCACGCACACGCGGCACACGTTCACGGGCGTGAGGTTCGGTGCATGGCACAGGGTGGGCACGTCTATGCCGAGCTGTCGGCATGCATCGAGCAGCGAGGCGCCCTCGGGCACGCTGACCGTTCGGCCGTCGATGCTGAGCTCGAGGGCACGGGCCGGCGCCAGCGGCAGGCGCACCGTCACGGCTCCCCCTCTCGGAACGCGCCCAGGCGCTCCACGGCAGACTCGATGGCGCTCGACGCCGTCTGCCCCAGCCCACAGATCGACGCGTCACGCATGACCTGACCCAGCTCGCGCAGCAGGCCGAGCTCGCCGGCGAGACTGCCCACGGGCTGCCGCTTCGCGAGCCGGGTGATCAGCTCTTCTTGCCGCACGGTGCCCACCCGGCAGGGAACGCACTGGCCGCACGACTCGTCGCGGAAGAACGCCGCGATG